>Ga0214473_10001431_pt1 | contig 31540 bp, 33 predicted proteins | sample RVTome_7_FD_203509 | JGI IMG/M metagenome (GOLD analysis project Ga0214473, IMG submission 203509) | Soil microbial communities from uranium-contaminated site in the Upper Colorado River Basin, Wyoming, United States - RVT98D197 | ecosystem: Environmental > Terrestrial > Soil > Contaminated >...
ATTATCGGTGGACGTTCCTACACCAAAGCCGAGGCCATTGCCTTCATGCTGATGCCCGTGGCGGATGACAAGACCTTCACGATGTTCCCCGCGCTCGTTTCCGCCAAGCTCAACGTCCTGATCGGCAACGCTTCGGGTTGCATTTCGGCGACGATCGCCGCCACGGACGCCTGGATGACGGCCTATCCCATCGGAAGCGGCGTAGTCGCGAGCGGACGCCGCTCGCCTTGGCGCGTCGGAGAGCCGCTCTATCTCTTGCTCGACCAGTACAACAACGGTCTTCTCTGCGCGCCGCACCGCGACTGACCTGAAGTGATATTTCGCGCACCATGGGGGCTTCGCGCGCCCCTATGGTGCGCTTTTCTTTTCCGCCCTCTCTTTGCCCCCCCCGTTCGGGGTCGGTCAGTCGGTTTAATCAGCTCCAAATTAAATGACCTTGGTCCCTCCGACCAAAACGCCAGGGGGATGTCTTCGTTAATTGGGGTCGGACCACAGCAAACCAATAATTATCTGATATTTAACAGATTTTCTGCGATATCCATCAGTTTAGAATCGGGAAGATTTCTCGCTTTTTGCCTATGAAAATGAAAACTGGGACCCCGTATGTACCTATCTCCAGCGCGTCACTTAATCAAATTGTGCGGGCTTTTCTCGCGCATGAGCTTCTCAAGCTCGATGATCTCCTTGGGGACGCGCCCCGACAGGATCTCGTTCCCAGTCGCCGTGATCAGGACGTCGTCCTCGATGCGGACACCCATGCCGGCGTATTTCTTGTAGATCGGCCCGACTTTGTCGGCGAAGGCCTTGAGCTCGGCGTCGCCAACCTTGCCCTTGAGCGCCTCGAGGAACGCATCGAACCTGACTTCCGGGAAATAAAGCCCTGGTTCCATGGTCATGACCATGCCCGGGGCCATGGCCACCTTTTCGAGGCGCGGGCTGTGCCAGCTCCAGGCGTCGTGGACGTCGAGCCCGATGCCGTGGCCGAACCCATGCTGGATGTAAAGGCGCCTCTGCCATGGGCTCTTGACGTCGGTCACGAGGCCGAGCTTCTCGAGCCCGGCCAGGAGGACGTCTTCGACTTCGGTTTGGACGGCCTTGAAGGTGACGCCGGCGACGAGCTTGCGGCAACCCTCCTTCTCGGCCTCGAGGACGAGCCCGTAGATCGCACGCTGTTCTTTCGAGAAACGGCCGCTTGCCGGGATCGTCCGGCTGATATCCGACGTATAGCCGCGGACGTAGGCGCCGACGTCGAAGACGACGAGGTCGCCGGCGGTGAGTGCCCGCGCCGTCGCTCCGAAATGGACGTTGGTCGAGTTCGGTCCGGAGGCGGCCTGGAGGAAGGATTCCTTGGTTTCCCGCTTGTTGAAGGCGTACCTGAGGATCGCGGCCAGGTCGACCTCCCGGAATCCGGGCTCGGCGGCCCGGAAGGCCTCGTTCAGGCCTTCCGCTGTTAGGTCGATGGTTTCTCGCAGGGCCGCGATCTCGTCGGCGTCTTTGGTCAGGCGCATCTCGAGGAGCGTCGGGTCGATGTTGAGGACGGCCTCGGCTTGGGCGAGGGGATTCGCCGTGCCGAACGTCCGGGCCAGGAAATCGAAGTCGGAGAAGGGGAGGAAGACGCGTTTCCCGCGGCCCGACATGACCATGCCGCGTAAGGCGGAGGAGAGCTGGGCGACGGGTTTCTCGGTCATCGCTCCCGGCCCCTCAGGCCCGCCCGCTCGCCGCCGGAAGATGGTTTCGCGTGGGCTGCCGCCCGGGTCGAGGACGAGGACGGCCTCGGGCTCCTGGAGCCCTGTAAGGTAGAGAAAATTGAGGTTGTCGCGCAGGCCTTGCCCGGATTTGTACTGCGACGGGATAATGATGACGGCGTCCTTTTGGGCCTCCATCAATTTTGCCCGGCGCGCGGCGATGGCGGGGGCGTTGGCGGCTTCGATGGAGGCGGCAGCTCGGCCCGGCTGGTCTTGGCCGGGTTGATGGGCGGCCAAGAGGGCTGGGGTGAGGGCCAGGGCGAGGAATATCGTCAGGCGAACTACCCGGCCAATTTTGCGAATTCTAAATTTTTTCATGTCGGTTCCTTTCGCGCCCTTCGCTTAAAGCCTCGCAAATCCAAGAAGGGGTCAGGTCTACTTTTTCCACTTCCATCCAGTCCCGAGCGACGAGAATTGGGATTTCAAGATGGAAAAAGTAGACCCGACCCCTTTCGTTCGGCCCATTTCCGTGGCGTCTCAAAGTATTATTGACCCTCTCTTATCTCCTGGTCAACTTATCCGTTCAATTACGCGACCGACGGCCTTGTCCTTGAGGATGGTCTTAGTCCGGCCGTCTGGGAGCTTTTCGGTTTTGATCACGATGAGGGACGCGTCCCGGCCCGACTTCTTGGTTTCCCCCTTACCCGGCCTTTTAGCCCTGCCAGAGGGCTTCCCAGGCCGTTTATTGCCCGCCTTAGCCGGCATCCCTGCCTGCCCACTAGACTTTCTGATACCGGGCGCCACACTCTTCGCCCCGGTAATTCCATTTGCCTTCCCCCGCCACACCCCGAGCTCGACGGGCTCCCAGCGGCCCGATTTCATCGACTGGTAGCAGGCGTCGATGATAGCATTGACCACATAGCCGTCGTAGAAAGTTTCCATGGGGGCCCGCCCCGCTTCGCGCGCGTCGAGCATGTCCTGGAACATGTGGACGTAGCCGAGCTCGTGGACCTCGTCCCCGACGGGGAAGAGCCAGCCCGTCCGGCCCTCGGCCTTTTCCGCGACATAGCCGCCTTCGCCCGCGGCTGTGAACATCTCGAAGCCGGTGCGTAAAAAATGATCGAGGCGGATCGTCCCCTCCGTCCCGGCAACCTCGTCCCGCAGATCCATCCCGCCGCGGAAGGTCCAGCTAACCTCGAACTGGCTGACCGCCCCGCCCTCGTACTCGACGAGCCCGATGGCATGGTCCTCGGCGCTAATCGGGTGGACCTGGGTCGCGCCCCAGCAGAAGGCCCGGAGCGGCCGCTTGTCCTTGCCGATGAAGTTCCGCCCGATCTCGATGCAGTGACAGCCCATGTCGATGACCGCGCCGCCGCCCGACTGCTCAGGGTCCCAGAACCAGGCGCTGTGCGGCCCGGGATGGGTCTCGCGCGACCTCGTCCAGAGGATGCGGCCCATCGCTCCCTTCCGCACCGATTCGAGCGATTTGAGGGTCTTCGGCGTGTAGACGAGGTCCTCGAGATAGCCGGCGAAAACCCCGGCTTTCTCCACGGCCTCGAGCATCTCGCGCGCTTCGGCGGCCGTCCGGCCCAGGGGTTTGGCGCACAGGACCGCCTTTTTGGCCTCTACGGCGAGAAAAACGGCCTCCCTGTGGATATTATTGGGGAGTCCGATAACCACAATCTCGGACTCGGGGTCTCTCACCGCCGCCCTCATGTCCGCGCTCCAGCGCGGGATACCCCGCTCCGCCGCAAACGCCCGCGCCCGCTCCGCCGAACGCGAGTAGACGTTGACGACCCTATCACGGCTCCTCAGGCCGTGGAGCGTCTGGGTGTAGAACGTCCCGATGAGCCCTGTCCCGAGCATCGTTATCTTAGCCATGTCGACTCCTTTCTTTTATATCCCCGCAGGACTTTTTTCTCAAGAGATTTCAGGATATCGACATGTCCCTGCGATATCAGTTATCATCTTTTCGCTGCTGCTCCCGTATAAGAAAGCGGGGGAATTCCTGGAGCGATTTTGCGCCTATTTCGGGCTTGTTGAAACCAAGCCGCGGGGCGAAGACCCGCATGCCCGCAGGTTCTTTTTCAAGGCAAGCGGCTTCCTCGACAAGCTGTTGACGTGGAAAATATAGGGCTATCCTCCCGAGCGGATTCCAGGGTCATTTGAAAAGCATGCGTCCTTTGTGCTAATCTCAACCCGAAGATGATAAGAACAATGAACGGAGCCGTGGCTCAACTCCAACGGCTCAAGACGAGTCCCGAAGACGTCTTTTTTTCCGACGCGGATAAGATCGCCAGCGCTAAATACCATCTTATCGTGGCCATCGAAGCCTGCATGCATGAATAAAAAGGACTTCACGCGGCGGATACTGAACGGGAAAACGGACGTTCTCCAGGTTTTCCTGGACGCCCTTCTTGCCGGGAAGATCCCGTTTTGCGTGATCGGAGGGCTGGCCGTCAACGCTTACACCGACCCTGTCGTCAGCCTCGACCTGGATATCGTCGTCGTCTCGGACCGGATCAAGGACCTCTCCGGGTCCCTGCCGCCGGGCTTCAAGCTCAAATCGTTCCCGAACAGCCTGAACATCTCCGCCCCGGGAGCGGACCTCAGGATCCAGGTCCAAACGGACCCTCGCTATCAAGATTTCCTGTCCCGCGCAAAACGGAAGTCCGTCCTCGGCTACCCGATGCCCGTGGCCGCCGCGGAAGACGTGCTCCAAGGCAAAATATGGGCTGCTCAGGATGAAAAGCGCCGGCCCAGCAAGCGTCAAAAGGACCTGGCCGATATCCTAAGGCTTGTTGAATCCCGGCCGGAACTCGCCCCGCTTGTGCCCCCGGCCCTGAAGAAAAAGTTGCTTTAGCCCAGGAATGTCCGCTCAGCTCATTGGATTTGACTAGAGAGATTAGCCCGGCCTATAATCAACATAGATGAAACTCACCCTTGATCCCAAAAAGGCCCTGATCATCGGCCTGAATGCGCTCGTGCTTCTCTTCGCGTTGTGGCTCGTTTCGCCGTTTTTCCGCCTCGACGCTTCGGACGAGGCCGCGGGGAAGATCAACAGCTACCGCCTGGCCCTGGGCCTGACCGTCATGATCCTCTTCGTCGGGAAATCGCTTTGGGACGTCCTGGCGCCTCAGGGCCTGGCCAAGAAGGTCTCGAACGCCAAGGCCGTCGCCCTCATCGGGCTGGCCATCGTCGTCATGGGTTTCATCGTCTTTACCGTGGCCCGGGCCGCCGCCTACTACCTCAACTCGTCGATCGCCGTCGACGCCCAGCTGTTTTTGCCTTAGCCGCGCCACGCGAGGGCCCGTTCGACTTCGCTCCCGACGTTGGCCAACTGCACCATGAGAGGGAAGCTCTGCCAGCGTCTTGCGGCAAGATCGCGATGCTGAACGTTCATGACCAATTTATAGCACATGCCGGCGGGATGGGAAAGGAACGCGAAATTCGAAAATTGGTATTGTGTCCCGGATTAGCGCGCCGGATTAGCGCGGAGTCGACCGGGACCGACGGTCATGGCTCGCTTCTTCTGCGGGGAATCGGGCGCAGCTTTTTGGCCGTGCCGCCGAGCCGCGCCAGCTTTTTGGCGCTCTCACGGGAATGCTCAGAGGCAATCTTCTCAAACGCAGGGAGGCACTTCTCTTCAAGGCCCTTGTCGAATTCTGTCAGCCAGATGTTAATGTATTCTTTATCGTATTCCGGATTTTTCAGAAGGACGGACTTGATGTCCTCGATGTCTCGAGCCCTTCCTGCCACGACTTTATGGATGACGACATCCTCGAGTGCGGCAAAACGGACAGGGATATTATCGAACATGACTTCCGGTGCTCTTTTTATGGCCTGACGTTCGTAGGGGGAGAAGGAAAAGATGAAATCAACTCGGATCCCGGTCTTCGGCTCCGATACAGGGAGCACCATCGTGTCCCTGACGAACGCATCGAGCTCGTCGGTTTCTACGGTCAAGCCCAGGGCCTTTACGGCATCCGTGATGACCGGGAGCTTTTCAACGCCTACACCGAGGGTGATATCGATGTCCTTGGTCAGACGAAGCTCTCCATAGAGAAGAACCGCCTGGCCGCCGATGATCATGTAGGGGATTTGTCTGGACGCGAGTTCGGTCGCGATCCTTTTAATCAGGTCTTTGTACATAGTTCACCGCCCGGGCGATCCGGATCTTGACCTCGATCCCCTCGAGCGAATCTTTGGGCGGGAATGCTCCGAGCATCCGGGCCTCTTCGAAAAGGGCATCGAGGATCCGGAGATTCTGCTCGAAGTCGACCTTCTCAGCCCGGATGCGCGCGGCCTCGAAAGCCTGGAGCTTCTTTGTGTTTTTAACCATTTTGCTTCCGCGTTGTTTACTAATTATAACATAGCTACGGCTTCGTATCTACATTATTTTGTGCGGATTTCGTATTTTCCCCGGGCAAGGCCGGGGCCGGGCTTGCCACCGGCTTTGCAGTGCCGGTGCTGGAAACCGGCAGTCCCGGTCCTGCCGGCTTCGCCAGCACTGCCACCGGCTTGGCAGTGCCGGTGCTGGAGACCGGCAAGGGCGGCGGACAAGGCCAGGTCAGGCCCTACCCTGACGGTCCCGGGGAAAGCTTATAGATACCTCCCCATGATGTAATCCTGAAGCTGTTCGATCGTCACCTTATGCTCGCCGATGAGGGATTTGACGACATCGCCGATGGAGACGAGGCCCACCAGTTTCCCGCCGCTGATGACGGGCAGGTGCCGGATGTGTTTCTCGGTCATGAGGGCCATGCATTCCTCGGCCGTCGTCTCCGGCTTGACGCAATAGACGGGCGAGGCCATGACATCCCGGACCACCGTGCTGAGCGAGGAGATATCTTTCAGAACGACCTTCCGGGCATAATCTCTTTCCGAGAACATGCCCACGGCGTTGCCCGCCTCCATGACCAGGAGGGCCCCGATGTTTTTTTCCGCCAAGGCCTTGAGGGCCTCGAAAACCGTGGCCTCCGAGGGCGTGGTCCAGATCTCATTCCCTTTCTTCTCTAGGATTTCTCTGACGCTTGTCATCCTTTTCCTCTCCTTTTGAAGGTCTCTTAATCCCATGTCGGAGAATTCGTCAAGCGTGACAATGGCCTGGCGGCACTTGGCGCAGGCGTCCTTGATCTGGTCTTCGCGGCGGAGCCGGGATTTGGGCTTCGACGGTTCGACCTCGGTCAGGAGCCTTTGGGTGGCCAAGAGCAGGTTGGGATGGCCATAGGCTTTGGCCCCCAGCCGCTCCTTGATCCAGAGGAGATGGTCCCGGCAGCCGATGACCGCGCCGCAACACTCGCAGATGACGAGCTCTTTTTCGACCCGTTCGAACGCCTCTGGGGCGGCGACGTCCGCCAGGGACAGCGAGTAAGCGTTCGTATTGACGATGCCCTTGCCCGTGATACACTTTTCCTGGCACTGGCCGCACTGGATGCAGGACCCGTAGTCGACGCGGAGCCGGCGCACCTTGGCCGCGAGATCGTCCACGGCCTCGATGGCCTGCGAAGGGCACACCTGGGCGCAGGCGCCGCAGCCGACGCAGTGGTCCTTGTCGTACTTGGGGAAGCCGCGATAGGACGGGAAGGAGGCGGCGGGACCGGCCGGATACTTGGTCGTGTACGGCGCCGAGAAAAACGAGGTCAGGGCTTCCTTGATTTCGCGGAGCTTAGGGAGCGGCATGGCCACCCTCCTCTTTGAGCTCATGGTCGGCCTCGTAGAGGTCGACGACGCTTTCCGGGCAGAGGGGGATCCGGCTGCGGTGGGAGGCGCGGGCGATGGCGTGGGCGGCGATGGGCGACGTGAGAAAGATGAAGGCGATGGCCAGAAGGACCTTGAAGCCGAAGCTGGTGAAGCCTTTCAGGACGAAGACGCCGAAGAGCAGGCCCGCCGACCCGAAGGTCACGCACTTGGTGGCGGCCTGGAGACGGTTGTAGACGTCCGGAAGGCGCAGCAGGCCGAGGACGCCCAGAAAGTCGAAGAGGATCCCGACCCAGATGAACCCCATGCCGATGGTGTGTCTAATCATCGAGGTCCCTCCCTTCGAGGACCTTGGCGAAGGCCAGCGAGGCGACGAAGCTTAGAAGCGCCCAGATGAGGGCGATGTCCATGAAGAAGCCCTGGTCGTAATAGAGGCCCAGCAGGGCCAGGACGCCGATGATGAGAACGCCCAGGATGTCCACGGCGATGATCCGGTCCGCCGGGCTGGGCCCGCGGATGACCCTGTAGAGGATGAAGATGGCGCTGAAGAGGCTGACGTTGATGAGCTTAACCAGGAGCGGCGCCTCGAATACGAAAAAGTTGAGGTAGGCTAGGACCCCGATGATGAGCGCTCCGGCGAACCAGCGCAGGACTCTCATTCGAAGACCTCCTTCAGGATCCGCTCGAACTTGCCGCCGATCCTCTTCGTGTTTTCGTCGATGTCGGTCCCGTCGACGGTGATGCAGTGGATGTAGAGCTCCCCGGCTTCGGGGTTGATGTCTACCGTGAACGTTCCCGGCGTCAGGGTGATCGAGTTGGCCAGGATGGTCATGGCCGTGTCTTTGGTGAGTCCCGTCCGGATCTTGACGATGCCCGGCCTGATCGGACGCCGGGGATGGAGGACGATCGAGGCGACATGGATATTGGCCTTGATCATCTCCCAGACTAACCGGAAAAAGTACAGAATGGCGAAACCGGCCCGCCGCGGGATCCCCCGGCGGGGAAAACCGGTCAGGAAACCGCCGGCGACCAGCGTCACAACGAGTGCGACGACGGCCCCCGCGACGACCTCCTGGATGCCGCCGCCCGCGGTCAGGCCCAGCCAGGCCAGGAAGGTCAGGGCGAAAACGATGATACGACTTTGCGTGCGTGTCTTCATGGTGTCACTTCCCCAACACGACCAGCGCGTACTGCGTCTTGGCCATGATCACTTTGACGACCGGGTCGATCGTCGCCTCCTTGATCCCCGGGACGATGAGCAGGCTCGTGACCAGACACAGCGCGGCGAGGATGAGCATGGCCGTTTTCATCCCTCCATCGATTTTCCCGACCAGGTTTTCAACGGGCCGCCCGCCCCTCAGACCGTATCTTTGGACCTTCATGAATGCGGCCATCGTGAATAGGCTGCCGACGACGGCCGCCAGGGCGAAGACCGGCTGACCGGCCTGGACGGCGGCGATGATGATGACCAGCTTGCTGAAGAAGCCGTTGAAAGGGGGGATCCCGGAGATCGAGAGGGAGGCGATCATGGACGTTTGGGACGTGACCGGAAGAAGCTTGGACACGTTCCCCATCTCTCTGAGATCCCGGGTGCCCAGCGCCGTTTCCAGGGCCCCGGCGTTGTAGAAGAGGAGGGACTTGAAAACGGCGTGATTGATCATGTGATAGACGGCCCCGGCCATTCCCAGGGTCGAGTCGAGCCCCATCGCCAGCAGGATATATCCGATTTGGCCGATGCTGCTGTAGGCGAGCAACCGCTTGAAGTCCCATTGCCCGACGGCCAGGATGTTGCCGAGGATGATCGAGACGGCCCCCAGGACGAGAAAGACCTGGAGGAAAAGCGGAGGCGCTCCCATGACGTTGTAGAAGAGCCGGATGAGGACGTAGACGCCCAGGGTCTTGATCAGGACGCCGCTGAGCATGGCGGAGATGGGAGCCGGCGCCGACGAATGCGCGTCCGGGAGCCAAGCATGAAAGGGCATGGCGGCGCTCTTGAGGCCGAAGCCCGCCATGAAGAGGCCCCCGACCCAGAGGACGATGAGCGGGCTCTTCTGGCCGAGGCTTTGGGCGATCGTGGCCAAGCCCAAAGACGACGTCGCGCCGTAGACGACGGCGATCGCGAGGAGGATGAGCGACGCCGATATGGAAGCCATGACGGCGTACTTGAAGGAGGCCTCGAACTCGTGGGCCCGTCCGCCGTAGGCGACCAGGGCCAGGGCGGCCAGGAGGGCAATTTCCATGAAGACGAAGAGGTTGAACAGGTCGCCCGTCACCAGGACGCCGTTCATGCCCGCGACCAGGACCATGAACAGGGAGTAGTACCTCCAGTCCGCGCCGAGGTGCCGGATGTATTTGAACGAATACACGAGCGAGGTCAGGGCGATGAGGCTGACCATCATCAGCATGAAAGAGCTGAGAGCGTCCAGGACGAGGTTAATGCCGATGGGGAGCTTCCAGGCGCTCATCCTGTAGACCAGGGTCTCGCCGCTCAAGCCGAAGAAGGCGTATCCCGACAGGACGAGAAGGGACGCCACGGCCGCCAGGGAGAGCAGGGCGGCCCAGATGTCCCTGCGCCTGGATACGAGCGGGATCAGAAAGGCCGCGAACAGGGGGATGATGACGAAATACGGCGTAATCATCCGGCGAGCCTCCTGATCTTGGCGATGTCATAGGTCCGGTATTTCTGGAAGAGCCGGATCGCCAGGGCCGCGAGCAGCGCGGTCACGCCCAGTTCGATGACGATCGATGTCAGGACCAAGGCCTGCGGCAGAGGGTCGACCATGGCCGCCGCCTCCTTGCCCTTCTCGAGGATGGGATAGACGGCGCCGCGGCGGTATCCGAAGAGCACCAGCATCAAGTTGCAGGCGTAGCCCATGATCCCCGAGGACAGGATGATCTTGACGAGGTCGCGCTTGGTCATGATGCCGTACAGGCCGACCAGGAACAAAACGAAACAAAGGACGTAGAGTGTCATTCGTCGGCTCCTTGATTCAGGTCGAATTCCGCCAGGGCCAGGACGACGAGAAAGAGAGACAACCCGACTTTGACCCCGATGACGATGTTGAGCGGCAGGATGATCCCCGAGCTCAGCAGGGCGAAGAGCTTCCCCTTGGACAGGACATTGGCCAGAAAAGCGCCCCCCCAGGCCAGGCCGATCAAACCGACGCCGAGGAAGAGGAGCGGGCTCGCGTGTTCGAGGTCCCGGACAAATCCCAGGCGCAGCCATTTCAGAGTGTCTTCGCGGCCGTAGGCCAGGAGGACGCTCAGGAGCCCGAGCGCCAGGACGACCCCGCCGCCGAATCCACCTCCCGGGCTCAGATGGCCGTGGAGTATGATGTAAATGCCGTAGAGAAAGATCATTCCGACGATGATCCGGACGACCGTTTTGATGATGATCGTCATGCCCGGCTTCCCGTCCATTAGCGGTCACCCCCTTTTTTATTCCGGGCCCGGACGCGCAAGACCGTCAGGGTTCCCAGGATGGCCGTCAGCAGGACCGTGACCTCGCCCAGGGTGTCGTAGGCCCGGTAGTCGAGGATGACGGCGGCGACGATGTTGGCCGCGCCCGTATCGGCCGCGGCGTGATCGAGGTAGTACCGGGAGACGTCCAGGAGGGGTTCGCCGAAGGGGGGGAGAAGCCGGAAGACCTTGAGGCTCAGGAGAAAAACGGCCGCCAGCCCGATCAGCGTGAATCCGAGGATCCAGCGGCTCGATTCAGCCGGTTCCAGGGAGTGGTAATCCTTCCGGATGAACGCCCGGACGAGGATGATCAAGGCGAAGATCTCGAAGAGGAACTGGACGATGGCCAGGTCGGGAGCCTGGAGGAAAAGGAAGGCCAGAGAGACGGCCAAGCCCACAACCCCGACGGCGACAATGGACGAGAGGATGTCCCGGATTTCCAGGGCCACGAGCGACCCCAGGATCATGAAGCCCAAGAGGAAGGTCAGCCATGTATCAACGGGCACGCGTTCCTCCTTGTCATGGTTTTCCTATCCGGCCAGGATCATGAACAGCACGACGCCGAACAGGATAAAAAGCACGTAAACTTGGAGCTGTCCCGCGTGGGCTCTCTGCAGGAGATGGGACAGGCCGAACGTGGCCTTGGAACCCAGGTCGTAGATGTCGAAGGTCTTCTTTTCGGCCTGCCGGAAAAGTCCCCGGAAAGGCTTCATCTCCGTGATTTCCTTGTAGAACGCGGTCCCGGCGACCCGGAAAGCCTCGGCCGGGGAGTTGCCGCACAGATAGACCTCGTCGTAGCGCGTTTTCCGGGTCAGGAGAAAGACGATGAGCCCAAGGAGAAAGGCCAAGCCGAAAAGAAGGAGTACGAAACTGGGGCTGTAGAGCCCGAGAAACGCAGCCGGAGCCATGCCGGCTTCTTCGGCCGCCGGCAGGACGAAGAGGCGGAGGGGGATCTCCTTGGCGAAAAGACCGAAGCCGACGCATAAGAGAGCCAGCGTCCCCGTCGCCAGCCATTGGTTGGCCGGGGCTTCCTTGACGCCCGCCAGCCGTTCCGGCCGCTGGCCCAGGAACACGGCGTGGAGGAATTTCATGAAGCTGGCCAGGGTCAACGCGCTGCCGAAGACGGCCAGGACGAGGCAGACGAGAAGCCAGAGGGCGTAGCCGGGAGCGAGTCCCGACGCCTTCTCCAAAAGCCCTTGGTAGATCATCCACTTGGAGAAAAATCCGTTAAAGGGCGGTATCCCCGAGATCGAGAAGGCCCCGACGAGGGCCATGACGAACGTCACAGGCATGGCCTTGGCCAGCCCGCCCAGATCGTCGAGCTCGTTGGTTCCCGCGCGCTTCTCCACAGAGCCGAGCGAGAGGAAGAGGTTGGACTTGTACAGGGTGTGGTTGAGCAGATGGAAAAGCCCGCCGGCGAAGGCCAGGGCCGAGCCGCTGGCGATGCCCATGATCATATAACCGACCTGGCTGACGGCGTGATACCCGAGCAGACGGCGGCCGTTGTGCTGGACCATGGCCATCATCACGGCGATGATAATGGTCAGGGCGCCGAGGCTGACAACGATCATCCGGACAAAAGGACCGACTTCGAAATACCCGGACATCATGCGCGTCAGCAGATAGATGCCGAGCAGTTTGTCGAGCGAGGCGGGAAGAAAGGCCGCGCTCTCGACCGGGGCGTCCCGGCTGAAGTCGGGCACCCAGGTGTGGAGGGGAAACCCTCCGGCCTTGGCGAAAGCCGCAATGAGCAGGAAGATGAAGGCGAGCCCACCCGCCGGACTGCTCAGGGGGACGGCGGGGCCGACGAGGGACCATCCCGATGTCGCGCCCGTCAAGGCCAGGCCCAGGATCAGAAAGGCGTCACTGCCGCCGACGATAATGAACGTTTTTTTGGCCGTCGACGCCGCGTTCTCGCCCCGTCCGAGGAGGGCGAACCCGTAGAGCGTGAGCCCCGACAGCCCCCAGAAAACGAGGAAGCCAAAGGCGTTGGGGCAGAGCACGGTCCCGTTGGCGAAGGCGAGCGTCAGGGGGTAGATGACCAGGAATGACTTTTCCGTCCCGGCGTCCAGGCCCTTAAGGCAAAAAACGAAGATGATGAGACTCAGGATATGAATGAAGGTCAAGGCGAGCAGGCTCAGTTTATCGAGGGCCAGGGCGACGGCGCCCAGGAGCTCGAAGTCCGGCGGCGGAGTGTTGAAGAATCCTCTGATCATGAGAAGGCCCAGGATGATGCTGATGAGGATGAGCGCCTTTCGTAAGAGGGACGGCAGGAAGAGGTTGAGGAAGGCGACGGCCAGCGGGAGGGCGATGACCAGGACGAGCGGGTTATCCATGGACTTCCCTCCTCAGCCGCTCGGTTTTTTGGCGCGACAGCTGGACGAGGTCGGGCGTGACGCGAACGCCTCGGCCGTTCACGACGTGGATGGCCCGCTCGGTGCAGCAGTAGCAGGGGTCGATCGAAGCCAGCGTGATCAGGGCATCGGCCAGCGGAATGCCCTTGCACGAGGCCGCGCACGTCGGGATGTTCATGTAGCTCGGCGCCCGGACCTTGTGGCGGAGGGGCCGGTTGGAGCCGTCCGTCCGCACGTAGTGGAAGACCTCGCCGCGCGGGGCTTCGTACCGGCCGATCCCTTCCCCGGCCGACACCTCTTTGACGTCGTTGAGGATCGGCCCCGGGGCCGTTTTGAGCTTTTCGAGGCACTGTCGGACGATCTTGATGGATTCCACGATCTCCAGGACCCGGACGACGAGCTTGTCGTAGACGTCGCCGTTCTCGAGGATGATGGCCTTAAAATCAACCAGGCCGTAGGCGTCCTTGGGCTCGTCCTTGCGCACGTCGATGGCCACCCCGGAAGCCCGGGCCGTTGGCCCGACGGCGCAGTAATCGATCGCCGCCTGCCGGCTGAGGACGCCGACTCCCTTGAGGCGCGACCGAAGCACGGGGTCGTCGGCCGCGGCCTTGGCGATCATGTCCATTTTGCGCTCGACCATATCGAGGGTCTGCAGGAGGGCCGGAACCGCTTCCGGCGGGATGTCGCGGGCGACACCGCCGACACGCATCATGCCGTAGTGGTTCCGGTTGCCCGTGATCGTCTCGAAGACTTCGAGGACCGGCTCCCGGTACCGCCAGGCCCACATCCAGAGGGTGTCGTAGCCGATGAAGTGCCCGGCCAGGCCGAGCCAGAGGAGATGGCTGTGGATGCGTTCGAGCTCGCCGATGACCGTCCGGATGTAGGCGGCGCGGAGGGGAATGTCGATGTTGTCGACGTCCTCGACGGCATGGACGAAGGCGATGGGGTGGGACGTCGAGCAGATGCCGCAGATACGCTCGACGAGGTAGATCGACTGGGTAAACGTCTTCCGTTCGGAGATGAACTCATGGCCCCGGTGCATGTAGCCGATGTCGACGTCGATGTCGGTCACGGTTTCTCCGTCCACGTGGAGCTTGAAAAACTCGGCCTCCTCGAGCAGGGGATGGAACGGCCCGACGGGGACGACGGTCTTGCTCATGTCCTCCTCCTCAGGCGCAGGGGCTGGTACGGGGGCTTGGGGTGGTCCCTCGTCAGAAGTCTTCCCGGGTGAGGATGCCCTTCGAAGGCGATGCCGAACATCTCCGACATCTCCCGCTCGATCCATTCCGCGCCCTTGACGATCGGCGCGATCGAATGCATCTTCGGATTCTCGAGGTCGGTGATGACTACGCGCGGGCAGAAGTACCGTCCCGTGGCGTCGTGGGAGAACTGGTAGAGGACTTCGAGCCCGCGATACATCTCCATGGCCGTGGCCGTCGACAGACGGCAGCCCTTCGTCAGAAAAAGATGGCGGACCACGTCGTGGAGGTCCTTGTCGGCGACCTCGAAATAGAGACGCCCCTTCTTGGCGATCGTTCGGCCGATCTTGCCTTCGAGGCCGTCCAGGAAATGGTCTTTTTCAGCCATTGAGCACCCCCACGAGCTTCACGATGGCGTCGATCATCGCTTCCGGCTTGGGCGGACATCCCTCGACGTAGAGATCGAAGGGGATGACGTCTTCCCGGCGTTCCACCGTGTTGTAGCTCTCCTTGAAGCAGCAGCCCGAGGTCGGACATGTTCCGACGCCGACGACGAAGACGGGCTTGGGGGCCTGTTTGTAGAGCCGGCGGACCAGGGGCGCGACCTTCTCGTTGATGACCCCCGTGACCAGGAGGACATCGGCGTGCCGGACCGAGCCCACCAGCTTGATCCCGAAGCGCTCGACGTCGTAGCGGGGCGTCAGGAGGTCGAGGATCTCGATGTCGCAGTTGTTGCAAGGCGAGGCGCTGACGTGAAAGACCCAAAGCGATTTGGCCAGGCGTTTGTTGTACCAGCCCATGTTCAAACTCCCAGGACGGCCAGGACGACGGCCGCCAGTGCCAGCGGTGAGAGGTATTTCCAGAAGAACGCGATCGCCGTGTCGGTCCGCAGGCGGGGGTTGGTGTTCTTGATGATGATCATCAGGACGAGGATCAGGAGGTATTTCAGGACACCCCAGAGGACGCCCAGGCCGGCGAGCGGAAATCCTCCCCAAAAGAGGAGGATGAGCAGGAAGGGAAAGACGACGAACATCATGAACTGGTCGAGCTTCCAGAAGGCGAGCAGAGGGCCGCCGTACTCCATGAACGGGCCGGCCACGAGCTCGGTCTCGGCCTCCGGGATGTGGAAGGGAGGCAGGGCCATCTTGGCCTGGACGGCCAGGAGGGCCACGACGAAGGCTAGGACTCCGGACACGGAACCGACAAGCATGCCGTGCTCGGACTGGTGGGCCAGGATCGCGGTGAGCTTGAGCTGGTAGCCGGAGCGGATGACGGGAACCAGGCAGGCCAGGATGAACGGCAGCTCGTCGGCGAGAAGGAGCTTGACCTCCCGTCCCGCCCCCAGGCTGGAGTAGACGTTGCCCGGCGAGGAGCCGCCGAGGACGATCAGCGCGGAGTAGAGCATGAGCAGGTACATGACGACGATAAGGTCCGCGCCGGCGCTCCGCCCGGAAAACAGGGCGGTCCCCACGGCCGTGGCGACGAGTGACATGACGGCGAACCCGGCCAGGGGAGCGGCGACGAAAAGCCAGGGCACACCCGACTTGACCAGGATCGTCTCCTTGCCCAGGAGCTTGAAAAAGTCGTTGAAGTTCTGGAAGAGGGGAGGGCCGACCCGGTACTGGAACCGGGCCGAGACCTTGCGGTCGAGCCAGCCGGCCATGAGCCCCAGGACGGCCGTGAACAAAACGCCCGGAAAGACAAAGACATCGAAAACGGCCTGCGCTATCATGACCGGCCCTCCTTGCTGCGCCAGCTCGGACTCCGGACGGCCAGCCGCTCGCCGGCGAAGAAGACGTGGTTCTTGGGGTCCTCCTCGGGGATATCTTTCATGACGAACGTCCCGGGCGGCGCCGTTTTGACGCAGAGGGGGACGTAGTCCGGATCCTCCGTGAGCTGGTTCAGGCAGAGGTCGCACTTGGCCGTGACGTAGTTGATCGCCTCGGGAAAGATCGTGCCGAACGGGCAGGCCAGGACGCAGCTCTTACACCCGACACAACGCATGTTGTAGCGTTTGACGGCGCCGCCGGCCTGTCTTTCCAGGGCCTCCTTGGGGCAGGCGATGACGCAGAAGGCCTCCTTGCATTGACGGCAGTAGGCGGCGAACTCGGCCACCTCGAGGAGGGAAAAGACGCCCGGGTTCGTCCGGTGGAACATGTATTCGCACTCGATACGGTCGGCCGGAACGCCGGAAGCCAGCAGGGCCGGGATGTCGATGAACAGCCGTTTCAGTCCCATATCCCCTCCTCGTTCTTTATCTGGGCGTAGGTGAAGACGGGGCCGTGCTTGCAGACGTAGTATTCGCCCATCACGCAGTGGCGGCACTGACCGATGCCGCAGTACATCTTTTTCTCCATGGATAGATAGATGCGGTCCTCCCGGAAGCCCAGCCGGAGGAGATCGCGGGTCCCGAATTTCATCATCACCGGCGGCCCGCAGACGACGGCGGGGAAATTTTTCGGGTCGGTGCCCAGCTTCCCCAGGAGCATGGTCACGACGCCGACCTCCCCGTCCCAGGCTTCGCCCTGCGGGACGGAGTCGACGGCCCGGATGAGCTTGACCTGGGGATGTTTCCGCCATTCGGGGAAGGCGTCCTTGTAGGGACAGTCCCGCGGCGTTTTCGCGCCGGCGAAAAAGGTGATGCTCTTGTATTTCCCGATCTCGCCGAGAAGGGTCAGGAAGAGAGAACGCAGGGGGGCCAGGCCGCAGCCGCCGCCGAGGAGGAGGAGGTCCTGGCCCTCGAATTCCTCCAGGGGGTAGGCGGACCCGTACGGGCCGCGCAGGCCGACCCGGTCTCCCGGCTTCGCCCTGTGGATGTGTTCGGTCAGGAACCCGGCTTTCATGACGGTGACGTCCATGGTTTCCGTGACGAAATGCGAGGAGGAAGGTGTAAACGGCCCCTCCCCGACGCCGGGCAGGCTGAGTTCGATGAATTGACCCGTCCGGAAGGGCATGGGGCGGTCCGGCTTCAAGCGCAGGGTCCGGATGAGCGGAGTCTCGTCGATGGTTTCCAGGAGGACGGCCGGGATCGCTTCGTACGGGTTGGGCTTCATGGGCTCCTCCCTATTCGACCCCGGCGGTCTGCGCGCCGCCTCGAGGCGCGCCCATGAGCCGGCGGACGACCTCCCGGAAATCGATCCCTCCCGGACAAGCCTCGGTGCAACGGCCGCAGCCCGTGCAGCCCAGGCTTCCGAATTCGCTTTTCATGTAGACGAGCTTACAGAGGTAGCGGTGGCGAAAACGCTCGTCCATGCGGGGCCGCGGTGACGCGCCGCTGGCGACGCGGGCGTAGCCGTGGAGCTGGCAGGAATCGTAGCTGCGGACCTTGACGAAGTTCCCGCCCCGGCTTTCGTCGTTCAAGATAAGACAGTAGCACGTCGGGCAGATATGGGTGCACGCCCCGCAGCCCACGCATTCCCGGGACTCCTCCTTCCAACCCTCGGGCGGACTGGACCGCAGACGGGCGTAGTCCTTGGACCCGGCGAAGGCCGCGCTCTGGGCTTCCACCTTGGCCGTCATCTGGGCCCGCCGAACCTTGATGGCCGCGGGCATCCGGTCGTGGACCGTGTTGACCCGAACATGTTTACGGATGAGGTCAAGGAGGGCCCGGCCCTTCTCTGTGCCTGCGCTCAGGAAGTAGTGGCCGCCGAAGCGCGCCGCGTTGGCGTCGAAGCCGGTTTCCGCGAACGGTTTTCCGCCGACGAGGGTGCAGTGGCACGTCGGAGCGGTATCCGTGCAGTCGAAACTGAGGATGGTCGTCCTCTCGCGCCAAGATTGATAGGCCGGGTCGACGAAGTCCTCGTTGATGAGCGCTTTGTTAAGGATCTCGAGGGCTTTGATGTCGCAGGCCTTGACGCCGGCGAGGAGTCCGGCGGCGGGTTCGGCGCTAAACGGGGCGACCCGCTCTCTCGCGCTGTAGAGCAGGAGCTTGGCGGGGTCAATGGCGCGGTGCCCGTCGAGGGCCGGCCGGGTCTTTTCCCGGAGCGGGGCGAGAATGGAGTGGGGCGAATCCCGATCGGCCGGCCAGATGGGAAGATGGACTTCCCGGTAGGGGCCGATGTGTTCGTCCAGGCAGTGTCTCAGGAAGGTCACCAGCTCGTCCGATTGAATCAACAAGCGAACCCCCTTTAGGCAAAACATGCAGGAACAGGACAGACTCGTCCATGGGAAGCAGAGTATTTTCCCGTGAATGAGGCGAAGCGTAAATCAATTTCTCCTCCCGGGTTAATAAGGATAAGAGATTTTTATATCCTCGGTGATTTGGGCTTGTCAACAAAAATAGTTAGCCGATGGTTCCGATGCGTTTTCTAAGAACGGGCGAGCTTGTGGCGGCCGATAATGACCAGGTTCTTGATGAGATCGATGGTGATCATCAGGGCGATGAAGAGCAGGGCGAACTTGACGCCGAACTTGATCTTGGGCAGGAGCTTTTCGGACACGGTGATGGCGAAGAGGAGCGTCGTGTAGCGGAAGAGGTAGCGCTTATAGGCCGAAGGCGGCGATTTCATTTTTCTTGATTTTGGGCTTGATATTGTTTCTCATTAGTGCTATTTTCAGCACGAATACGAAATGAACTATCACAGCTTACGCGACTCCTTGAAGAACTTCACGGTTTTCTCGCTCCGCGATATCTTTCGGGTCGAACCCGGATTCCATCGCCGGCGCCTGAACGACTGGCAGGCTAAGGGATATATCCGCAAGGTGATCAAGGGATTCTATGTCTTCGCCGACCTCCCGCTTGACGAAATGGTCCTCTTCGAAATCGCCAACCGGGTCTACAAGCCCTCCTACGTTTCCCTGGAGTCGGCATTGGCTCATTATCAACTGATACCCGAGAGCGTTTTCGGCGTGACCTCGGTCTCGACCCGGCGGACCTATCGTTTCTCCAGCGATATAGCCGAGTTCCGTTTTCGGACAGTAAAGCCCGACCTTTTTTTTGGCTATGACCTCGTGCCCGTCCGCGGAAAGCGCGTTAAGATCGCCCGGCCGGGAAAGGCGGTCCTGGATTTCCTCTACCTGAATCCGCGCTATCGGAGCGGCCCGGATTTCGAGAGCCTGCGCATCGATACGGACCGGTTTTTCCGAACGGTCGCCGTCCAGGATTTGCGGACTGCGCTGGCGCGCTGCGCGCGACCTGCGTTCGCGGCGAGGGTCGGTCGTTTCTTGGACCATCTTCGGAGCCGGACCTAGAGGGGGAGGCCATGCTCGACCTTCATCAAATCGTCTCCTATTTTCCGGAGCCGCTGAGGGCATTCAAACGGAATCTGCTCAAGGAGTACGTCCAGTACAAAGTCCTGGAGGTCATCTACGATTCCAAGTTCGGCGACAAGCTGACATTCATGGGAGGGACGGCCATCCATGTCGTCCACGGCAACCCCCGGTTTTCCGAGGACCTCGATTTCGACAACCGCGGTCTTGACCTGCCGGCCTTCGAGTCGCTGGGACGACTCGTCCGGTCGAAAATGGAGCTCCAGGGATTCACACTGGAGACGACGACCGTCGCGAAAAACGCCTTTCGGCTGTCACTCCGGTTCCCCGGGCTGCTTCGACTCATGAATCTCTCCCGGGATCCTCGAGAGAAGATCCATCTGCGGGTCGACGCCGAGCCTCAGCGTTTCCCCTATGAGCCGGCGGCTTTCCTGATGGACAAGTTCGACGTTTTCGGTCGGATCTCCGTCGCCCCGGCGGACCTTCTGCTGGCCCAAAAAATTCTCTGCATGTTCTCACGTCCCCGTCCCCTGGGGCGGGATTTTTTCGACGCGCTTTTTCTGTGGGGCAAAACCGAGCCCCGGCCGGCTTATCTCAAGGAAAAACTCCGCGTCGAGAGCGCCCACGATCTGAAAGCCCGTTTGATCACGCGTTGCCGGGAGCTGGACTTCGATAGCCTGGCCGACGATGTGGCGCCGTTCCTTTACCGGCCGGAAGACGCGAAGAGAGTCCGGCTGTTTCCCGAGTTCATCGAGAATCACGAATTTAAACTCTAGGGACTCCGGCGCGATTCGCCGAATTGACAGGCCGGGAGGCGTGTGGCAGGATGGGGCCACGATGTGCGACTTCTGCCACCAGCACGGGGAAGGGAAGAAGTGGTACCTCGACGCCCGGAACTACTCCGAAGACCTCCTGAGCGACCTCGGAAGGCGGAAGTATATCAAGCGCTTTTTCGAGTCGCCGGACCATCTGGCCCAGGGGGACCGGGCGCTCAACAAGCTCGATAAGATCCCGCGGTTCTTCACCCGCGGCATTCGGCGCAAGGTTACGAAGATACAGATGGTCAACCATTTCGGCCAGGTCGTGCCCATCGAAGACATCGAGAAGATCCTGGGTTTTACGACCTCTGTCGTTCGCCTGGCCTGCGTTTGCCGTCACGTCACGCTCGGTCCCGAGCACCGCTACTGCTACGGCATAAGCCTCGCTCCCCAGGGCGGCGAGCTGATGAAGATCGTCCAGGGGATCGACACCGCCTACCTGATCGGGCCCCAAACGGGCGGGCTGGAGTATCTGCCCAAGGAGGAGGCTCTGGCCCTGATGCGGGAAAACGAGGAGGAAGGGCTCTGCCACACGGTCTGGTCGTTCGTGACACCCTTCATCGGGGGCATCTGCAATTGCTCCCTTCCGGGCTGCCTGGCGATGAAGACGACCCTGACCCACAAAACGCCCATCATGTTCCGGTCGGAGTACCTGGCCCGGGTGGACGAGGAGAGGTGCAGCGGCTGCGGGGAGTGCGTCAAGATCTGCCCGTTCGAGGCTTACTACCCGCACAAGCGCAAGGCCAAGGCGCGGGTCAATTGGAAGAAGTGCTACGGCTGCGGCATCTGCCGGAACACCTGCGCCCGTGGGGCGCTCAGCCTGGTCGACCGCGCCGCCGTCCCCGAAGCCGCATCCCTCTGGCTCTAATTCGGGGACACAATACCATGTCCCCGATTTGAGCAGCCCGAGACATCCACATATAACTGGATACAAATAGGGTGACAGGGTATTGTGTCCCCCTATTTGGCTCCTATTCGGCTATTTTTTCCTCTTCGCCGGGGCGACCCAGTTCTCGATGAATTTCTTCGGTCCGCCTTCGTGCTCGTCGACGAGGGCCTGGAAGATGGCCTTCATGTGCTCGTAGGGGAGGGTGCCGATGATCATCCGGTTGTTGATGATCATGGTCGGCGTCGAGCGGATGCCGTGGGAGAACTTCTCGGAGGTCTTCTCGTATTCGGCCCCGGTGTCGATGATCCTCTTGACGAGCTCGCGTAGGACTGGGTCATTCGCGGCGCCTTCGGTGCCGTATTTCTTGGCCAGGGCGGCCCGCCATTCGGGGTCCCGCCTCGAGGCGAAGTTGGCCCACATCTCATCGTGGATCTCCGCGAAGCGGGCTAAATTCCCGGCGGCGATGTAGGTCATCTCACAGGCGCCGGGGTGGAGGTTGGCCTTCTCGGGGACGACCGTGTTGCAGGCGCCGTCGAGCGGGAAGAACTGGATGGCGACGTTGATCTTCCCGGCGAATTCCATTTTCAACTTTTCCAGCTGTTGGCTGAGGTAGAGGCAGTCGGGGCAGAGGAAGTCGGTGTACTCGATGATCTGGATGGCTGCGTCCTCGAACTTCTCCGTCGATTTCACCGACCAGTAGGGCGAGAGATAACTCGGCGAGGCGATCTTGGGCAGCTCGTAGAACTGTTTGACGATGTTGACCGCCGTTCCCGACTGGGCCTCCTTGCGCGCATTGTGGTACTCGATGAAGCCGTAGGCGCCGGCCAGGGCGATCAGGCCGAAGACGACGAGGAGCTTGAAGGACGGCCGGGCCCAGCGGCGGACGATGTTTTTTGCCTCGTGGTCAATCCCGTATTTCCAGAAGAGGACGAAGCTCATGATCGAGAAAAGGTAGAAACCCGAGCAGAGGAGGCAGAGGCTGCCGAGGACGAAGACGGAGTAGGCGAAAAGACTGACGGCGCCGAGGACGTTGAGGAGCGAGAGGGACTTGTTGGTCCGCTCGAACGCCTCCGAGGGGAAAACCGTCCCCAGGACGACGAGCGCGCCCAGGAAAATCCCGAAATAGCCGAGGGGCACGCCCATGACCTGCGAGATCGCGGAGAACGCGGAGCTGTCGCAGTTGAAGAAGGCGCTGATGTCGCAGAACGAGCCCTCGAAGATCGTCTTGGGGTAGTTGGCCCTGAAGAAGTGGTCGATGGTCATGAACGAGGCCGTGATCATGCCCGCCCCGGCGACGAAGCTCAGGACACGGGAGAGCCTCCACCCGCTCAGGGTCAGTGTCCTTCGGTTGTCCATTCCGGTCTCCTTTCCGGCCGCTTTCCGTCCGCGGCCCCGCCATTATATGGAGTTCCCGCGCCGTGCGCAACCCGGTGAGACGGGCCTCGCGACGCCACCCGGATCAGCCGTGATGGGGATCATCCGTATCCCCCGGCCCCCCTGGGAACCAGTCCCGGCGGTTCCCCCATCGGCAAGCCGATGGGTCTCCTTCCGCTACGGGGGCTCCAGATGATCCCCATCACGGCCCGGGCGGCGTCCCCCCATCGAATCCGGCCCGGGATGGCGTTAAGAATCACCGCGCGGACGGAGACGATGCCCGAGGCCCTGCCGCGGCCGACGGCGGAATATCCCGAGCGCTTCCTCTTTTGATTTGAACGAAAAAGCGATATAGTTACCCTCTCCGGCCGGGGGAAAGGCCGGAAGTTCGACACCGCCGACATGGAGGGACAGCGTGACATCCTACCGCCTTAATGGGTTCTTCAAGTGTCTCGGGCTATCGGTTTTGGCCGTCGCCCTGACGGCGCTCGCCGCCGGGGCGGCCCAAAAAGTCCCGATTACCTTCGACGACTACCTCGGCTACACGGCCACGGCGAAATACCTCAAGGACGTCGCCGCGGCCTACCCGCAGATCACGGCGCTCCTGGAGATCGGCCAGAGCACGATGGGCCGGCCGATCTACGTCCTCGTCGTCTCGAACATGAAGACGGGGACGACCGTCGACGCCCAGGTCCCGCTCCACAACCCGCGCGCCGAGGGCGTCAAGAACGTCACGCCGATGAAATCCTATATGGGCAAGGCGGGGCAATGGATCTGCGGCGCGATGCACGGCAACGAGTATACCGGGACCGAGGTCTGCCTCTACACGATCGACAAGCTGGTCACGGGCTACGGCGCCGATAAAGAGACGACGGCCCTCGTCGACGGCAAGACGTTCTACATCTGTCCCATCGTCAACCCTGACGGCGTCTTCAACAGCCTCGACAAGGGTATCTCCCAGCGTCAGAACAGCATGCTCAGGGATGACGACGGCGACGGGCGCGTAAACGAGGACGGCCCCGACGACCTCAACGGCGACGGGCTCATCACCCAGTTCCGCTATAAAGACCCGAAGGGAGCCTTCGTCGTCGACGACGCGGATGCGCGGCTCATGGTCCGGGTCCGGCCGAACGAGAAGACGGAGAAGGAGCGCTGGTCGGTCGTGGTCGAGGACAAGGACAATGACAGCGACAAACGGCGGGGCGAGGACTCCGAGGCGGGCATCGACCTCAACCGGAATTTCCCCGAGGGCTGGTGGAACGACCAGGGGTTCGCCGGCGGTTCGGGCGACTATCCGACTTCGGCCCCCGAGTCCCGGGCCTTGGCCGAATTCTTCGTCACGCATCCGAACATCTTCATGGCCCAGTTCTACCACACCTCGGGCGGTTTCACCTTCCGGCCGCTCGGCACGGCCCCGCACACCCGGCTCCATCCCCAGGACGTGGCCGTGCTCGACTTCGTCATGGGCAAGAAGTACCTGGAAATCATTGGCGAGGACATCCCCGAGGCCTGGAAAAACCCCGCCGCCATCCCCGCGCTGAGGGAGGAGCTGCGCAAGACCTCGAAGAACAAGTATGCGATCGAGCGGGGCTACGAGCTTCCCCGCGGCTGGATGGTGAGCTACGACGAGCTGAACGACCGCCGCTACGGCTTCGGCATGACCACCGACTGGGACTTTCTCCAGCTCGGGGTCTGGTCCATCACGACCGAGCTCTGGAACCCGGCCAAGGACATCCCCGGCCTGCCGCGGGTGGCCGGGTCCGAAGGGGTCGAGGGGGACGACGAGCGGCCCGAGGCGCGCCTCGCGCTCGACCGCGCCCTCCTCAAGTTCCAGGACGAAAAGTACGGCGGCAAGCTCTTCCTCAACTGGAAGACGTTCAAGCACCCCGAGCTCGGCGATGGGGAAATCGGGGGATGGATCCCGAGATATTCGTCCAACGCCTGGCCGGGTGAACCGCTCGCCGGCGTCTGCGACAAGCACTTCAGGTTCGAGATGTTCCGGGCGGGCCTCCTGCCCGACGTCGTCATCACCGAGGCCAAGGCCCGGCTCCTCTACACGTCCGAGAGCGCCCGCGAGGCGACGGCCGTGGCCGCGGGCGGCGAGGTCAGGATCAAAAAGGGCGGCAACAAAGGCAAGTACCGGATCGTCGAAGTCACGGCGTTCGTCCAGAACAAGGGCCCCTTGGCGACGCACACGGCCCGCGGCTCGACTCTCCGCGGCAACCGCGAGGATGTCGTCTGGCTCGTCGGGGACCGCGGCAAAGTCACGTTCCTCCAGGGAACGCCCTATCAGCGCCTCGGCGTTCTCGACGGGGCGATGAGGATCCCGGGCTCTGCTGGCGGCGGAGAGGGCGGCAGGATGCGGGCCGGCGGGCCGGGGGCCCCGGCCGAGGATTACATGACCCCGCCTCCCCAGTTCCAGAGGCGCGGCGGGCCTCCGGGCCCGACCCAGGTGAGGCAAGGAGGGGCGCAGCGCGAAGTCCGGTGGCTCGTCGCGGTCGAGGGCGATTCGCCCCTGAAAATCGTGGTCTCGTCCCAGAAGGGTGGGACGAAAGTCCAAAGCGTCAAGGTCCAGTAGGAGGCGCGCCATGAAAGCGAAATTAGGCATCATTCTGACGGTTCTCCTGGCCGGCTCTCTCGTCGCCCAGTCCAAGCTCCAGACGAACCCCGGCGGCTACCACGGCGAGCTCGATTACTCCATGAGCTGGAAGCGTTATTACGGCTACGAAGAATGGACCCGGATCATGCGCGAGCTCCAGAAAAAATATCCCCAGCTCGCCGATATCCAGTCGATCGGCAAGAGCCGGATGGGCCGGGACCAACTCCTGCTGACCATCACCGCCAAATCAACCGGAAAGCCCGAGGACAAGCGGGCGATGTGGGTCGACGGGGCCATCCACGGCAACGAGGTCAACGGCATCACCTGCTCGCTCTATCTGGCCTGGTACCTCCTGACGCGCTACGATTACGACCCGTTCGTCCACAGGCTCGTCGACTCGACGACCTTTTACGTCCTGCCCGGGCTCAACGTCGACGCCAACGATTCTTACGTCAGCTCCCCCAACACCGAGAACAACCCGCGCGAGCCCTACCGCCCGGCCGACGACGACGGCGACGGCCTCTTCGACGAGGACCAGACCGAGGACGTCGATGGCGACGGCGAACTGTCGGTAATGTACGTCGAGGACCCGGCCGGGGAGTTCAAGCTCTCGCCCGACAAGCGGCGGTTCGTCCGCGTGGCCGACCCGCGCGAGGAGGTCCGGCGGTTCCGGCGCGTCAGCAACGAGGGCTTCGACAACGACGGCGACGGCATGATCAACGAAGACGACATCGGCGGGCCCGACCCTAACCGGAATTTTCCCTACGGCTGGAGCGTTTCTGACGGCTATCCGTATCCGATGAGCGAAGCCGAAACCCGCAACGTCTTCGAGTTCCAGCTCCGCCGTCCCAACATCTTCGCCTCCTTCCACTACCACAACACCGGGCGGCTGATCATGTTCCAAGCGCCGCCTGCGGTCCGACCCCCGGCCGGGCAGACGCCCGCGTCCGCCCAGCAAGCCCAGCGCATGCAGCAAACGGCCCAGCAGAGACTCGAGGAGCTGAAGAAAGCCGATAAGTATGCCTACGTCGCCCCCCGCCAGGTCGCGCCCGAATACCAGCACGACCTGGACGTCCAGAGCGAGATCGTCAGCACGGGCGCCCGCATCCTCAAGGACTACACCCCGACGATCGGCGGCCTGAGCGGCCAGGCCCACGCGGCCACCTATTATATGTTCGGCGCCTACAGCTACCTCATCGAGCTCTGGGGCTCGCCGGACTTCGAGGCCGACATCGACGGCGACGGCGAGGTCTCCGACGAGGAGTTCATGAAGTGGGTCGATCTCGAGCTTATGGGCGAGGGCTGGGTCACGCCGCACAAGGCCAAGCACCCCGACCTCGGTGAGGTCTGGATCGGCGGGACGTCGCGCAAGCACATCGGCAGGACGCCGCCGGCCCGCTACATCGAGACCGAGGCCCTGCGCAACGCCAATTTCGTCATGTATGCGGCGAGCCAGTTCCCCAAGGTCGAGTTCGGGGAGGCCAAGGTCACGCCGGCGACGGACGACCTCTACTGGGTCGAAGTCGAAGTGAAGAACGACAAAGCCTACCCGACGTCTTCGGACCGGGCCGTGGCCCTCAAGCGGGCGGTGATGGACAAGATCACGGTGAGCGGCGCGGGCGGGCTCGAGGTCGTCGACCTGCCCAACGGGGCGACGGCCGTCGACGCCCTCAACCGGGCCGCCCAGAGCGAGGTCGTCGCCGCCAAGGGGACGGAATTCCGGCTCAAGGGGCACGAGACGAAGAGGTTCTGCGCCTTGGTCAGGATGAGCGGGACCGAAGGCTCGGTCGAGTTCACGGTCCGGTCGAAAGCCGGCGGGACCGCGGCCAGAAAAATCACGCTGAAGGCGGACTAGGCTTCCGGAGACGCGTCTTGCGGCGGCGCGGATGCGCCCGCGGCCTGGCGCCGAAACGGCGCTGATAGATCACGACGAAGGGGTCCTCGCAATCGCCGAACGAGCCCTCAACGAGGAGGGACGTGATTCGCGAGGCTTCCGGGTAGTGGGGGCGTTCTTTCAGCGCCCAGCGCATCTTACCGTCGACGAGGGCCTGGACCATGTGGTCGACGATGACCAGGGTGTGGACGGTTTCGAGGAGCAGGGTTTTGGGGACGAGGGCGGCCGAGCCGGAGGCGCGGAAAGCGTCGTAGAGGACCTTGGGCTTGTCGCCGTGGATGTCGGCGAGGAGGGGCTCGGCCCAGGGCCAGAGGAGCAAGCCGTACATTACCTCTGAGGGCGGCGAGCCGCCGGAGTTGATGGAGGCGTCGAGCGCGCCGATGAGCAGAGTCAGCTTGTCGAAGCGGTCGTCGGACCCTTCGTAGAGCTCGCCGACGGCGCCGAGGATCTTTGGAAGAACACCATGGATCCGGGCGCTCTGGAAAAATGCCCGGGCCCGGCCCGACTTCATGTCCTTGTTCAATTCCTCGAAGAGACGCGACCCGGCGCAGACGGCGAGCTTGTCGCGGTGGCGCGGGATCGCTTCGGCGGTTCTCTCCTCGATGGCGAAGTCGAGGCGGGAGGCGTGGCGCAGGACGCGCCAGATGCGGACCGGGTCCTCCGTGTAGCTCGTGTCGGGGTCGCCGATGATGCGGACGCGGCCGGCCTCGAGGTCCTCGAGCCCGCCGACGTAATCGATGACGGAATAGGTGGCGATGTCGTAGAACAGGGCGTTGATGGTCAGGTCGCGGCGAAAGGAGTCCTCTCGCGGCGTGCCGTAGGCGATGGGTTTGAGCGGCGGCCGGCCGCGGCGTGGGGGGGCGCCGGGGGCGGCGCTTTCGGCGGAAGGGGCCCCGAGTTCCCCGGCGGGCTCAGCGGCGAGCTCTTCAGCCGGCGGCTCAGAAGGCATCTCTCCGATTTCCGGCTCAGTGGGGGCTTCCGTCTCTTGCGAGGCGGCCTGGTCGTCCAGAGGCGCCGCAATCGAGTTCTCTCCCGCCTCCTCGGCCGTTCTTGCTTGCTCGGCCCGCCTTTCCTCCTCCTCGCGCTCGGCCGCGAGCTCCTCCTCGTCGGGCTTCCTCCTGAACGTCGAGACCTCGATCGTCTTGCCGCCCTGGAACTTGACGTGGGCCAATCGGAAGCGGCGCCCGATCAGGAAGGCGTTGCGGAAGAGCTTCTTGATCTGGTTCGGGTGGGCGTTCGTTCCTATGTCGAAATCGACCGGCTTGCGGCCCAAGAGCATGTCCCGGACGGCCCCGCCGACGATGTAGGCCGTGAAACCATGACTGCTCAGCCGGTAGAGGACTTTGAGGGCGTCGGGGTCGATGTCCCGCCGCGAGATACGGTGGCGGGAGCGGTCGAGGATGGCCGGCGCTTCGAACTCGATCGGCCGGAGGGTTTTAGGGTCCATCGGCGGTCCGGGCTCAGGCGGCCCTATCTCTGCATCGTATTGGGCTGATCATGGACAAGTAAAATAGCAAAAAATACGCGTGGTCTCAACCATGGCGCGCTTTTCCTTTTAAATATTCATATAAATTGTTGATAATTATATAGTTACTGTGGTCCGACCCCGTTCGTTCGGAGCCTTCTCAGGCCGTTGAGGACCGCTTCGAAGGACGGCGGGACGGGCGCCTCGACGGTCACGCGCTCGCCCGAGGGCAGGCCGAACTCGATCTCGAGGGCGTGGAGCATGAGCCGGGGGAAACGGCCCTGCCGCTCCCGGTCGCCGTACCTGAGGTCGCCCGCGATGGGATGGCCGATGTGGTAGAGGTGGACGCGGATCTGGTGGCGTCGCCCCGTTGCCGGGTGGATCCGGACGAGGGTCGCTCCTTCGAGCCGCTCCGCGACCTTGAACTCGGTCGACGAGGGCTTGCCGCGCTTGGCGTCGACGCCCATCCGTCCCGAGCCGAACTCGCGGATCGGGGCTTTGACGGAGCCGCGGTTCGCCTCGATGGTGCCTAGGGCGACGGCCAGGTAGGTTTTGCGGACCTCGCGGCGGTCGAACTGGCTGTTGAGGTGGCGGTGGGCGTCGGCGTTTTTGGCATAGACGATGACGCCGCTCGCCTCCCGGTCGAGGCGGTGAACGGGGTAGAGCTTGCCGGGGAAGACGTCCTTGAGGAGCTCGGGCAGGCCGACCTTGCCCGCCTCGGCCACCGAAACGACGCCCTCAATCTTGTCCACGGCCAGGAAGTCGGCGTTTTCGAAGAGGACCCGGACGGCTGACCCGGTCATTTTTTCTTCTTGAATTTTTTTCCTTCGAGTCTCTGGCGGGCCTGCTCGCGCTCTTCCATCGTCTCGGGGATGAGCTCCGGCTCAGGCTCCATGGTCAGGATGAACTCCAGGGTCTGGCGCGCCTTGTCGATCTCGTCGAGGGAGATGTACGTATCGGCCAGATAGAGGAGGTTGAGGCCGACGCGCGGCCCGTACTCCTTCGCCTTGAGGAGGTGTTCGAGGGATTTCTTCTCGCTGCCGCCGGCGAAGCCGGGCACTTCGTGGTAGACGCGGCCCAGGACGCGGTCGGCACCGCCCTTGTCGTAAGCGGGGTCGATTTCGAGGACGCGGCGCATCGCTTCCTTGATCGGTTTGACCAGGGCCAGGCTCTTGAGGACGCCCTTGGCCTCGCCGTAGACGCCGTAACAGACGCCGAGCCAGAAATGCCCCTCGACTTTATTGGGGCCGAACTCGATGGCTTTCTTGGCGTGGTCGATCCCCTGCTGGAAGATCTGTTTCTTTGCGGTCTTGTTGGCCGTGTGGTCGCCGATCCAGTATTCCACCCGGGACAGGCGCCAGTTCGCGCCGTAAGCGTCCTCGCCGGCGGCCAGGGCCGCCTGGTACTTGGCCAGGGCTTCCTTGGCCCTGGCCAGGTCGCCCCGCTGGACATAGAGCTCGTCGCCTTGATGGAGGAGAGTATTCGTCGCCTGGGGGTGGGCCGTGGCCGCCAGGACGAAAACCGTCAGAAGGGGCAGGATAATTCTTTTCAGGGTCATCGTGTTTGTACCTCTCGAGGCGATTTATAACACAAATGGGGACTGCCGGACAACGGATCGGGCCGGGCGTCAAAAACAAGAAGGGGTCAAACCTATTTTTTACGCAAAAATGCGTAAAAAATAGGTTTGACCCCTTCTTTACTTCTTCGCGGGCCCGAGGCCGAGGCTAGAAATGTCCATCAGGTACTGGTAGAGAGCCCGCTCGCCGGGCTTCCCGCCCCGGCTCGAGGAGAACGTCATCCATTTGCCGTCGGCCGAGATCGACGGGAAGCCGTCGAAGCCGGGGTTTTCGGTGAGCCTTCGTTCGTCGCCCGTTTTGAGATCGCCCAGGTAGATCTCCCAGTTGGGCTGGCCGCTCGGCTCCGTGAGGACGCGGACGTAAATAAAATGCCGGCCGTCGGGAGCGGGGTAGGGCGCCCAATGCGTCCCTTCGTCCGCGGTGACTTGCCTGCGTCCGGAGCCGTCGCGCTCGAGCGTGAAAATCTGCATGGGCATCATGCCCCGGCCCTTGCCCTGGTCCTGGCGTTTCCAGGCCCGGGTGATGATCGTCCGGCTGTCGGGGAGGATCTGGGCGCCGCCCTCCTGCCAGTCGTCCGTGAAGGTGATCTGTTTCTGGGCCGAGCCGTCGATGTTCATCGTCCAGAGGTCCATCTTCCCGTCGACCTGGCGGCCGAAGAGGATCCAGGTTCCGTCGGGCGCGACGACGCATTCGGCGTCGTAGACCTGGTTCGTCGTCAGCCGCTTGATGTCCCCACCCCGCGTATCTGAGGAATATATCTCTGCGCCTTGGGGGTAATCGGTCGAGTCGTGCCAACTACCCTTGGGGAGGTCCGGCCAGTCGCGCGTCGACGTCCAGAGGATGCGCCGGCCATCGGGGAAGAAATAGGAGCAGGCGTCCTCGCCCACGCCGTTGATCCGGCGGATGTCCGTGCCGTCGAAGCTCGCGATGTAGACGTGGTGGGCGACGTCGCCCGGGCCCTTGGCGTTGCCGACCAGGAATCTGCCGTCGGGAGCGAAGTACCACTCGGCGGCCTCGCCCAGGTTGGGGATGCGGTGGCAGGGGAGCTCGGCGCTCACCGCGGCCTCCTTCGCGGCCTGCGGCCTCGCCGGGGCGTGGGCGGCGAGGAGGGCCACCGTTGCGAAGACGAACGCGGCTCGGAACGTTATGGCTTTCTTGGTCATGCTGGATACCATTCCTATATCAGACTGTCGGTATATTAGAGTGATTTTGGAAGAGAGTCAAACGTGCCCTTCCATCAGGAGGAGGGGCTGAGGGAATGAGACGGGGATCAAGAAGGGGTCAAACCTATTTTTTACGCAAAAATGCGTAAAAAATAG
>Ga0214473_10001432_pt1 | contig 31517 bp, 40 predicted proteins | sample RVTome_7_FD_203509 | JGI IMG/M metagenome (GOLD analysis project Ga0214473, IMG submission 203509) | Soil microbial communities from uranium-contaminated site in the Upper Colorado River Basin, Wyoming, United States - RVT98D197 | ecosystem: Environmental > Terrestrial > Soil > Contaminated >...
GAGAAGTTGACAGGGCAGAAAGGGGCCTGCCGGCAGCGGGGTGCGCCCTTCGGGCGCGCCTCAGAACCTGTGGTCTTTCTGCACTGTAGCCTGTAGCCTTTCCTTCATGGCTCGAGAAGGAACGATCGCCGTCACACCGGAGGAATGGTTCGGCGAAGCCCAGGAGAAAATGGACTTCAGAACCCGGACTCTCATGGACGCGAGGCGCCGAGCTCGAAAGCAGCTCGCCTGCATCCGCATCAAGGTGAAGGACCGCTTCGGCTCCCGCACCGTCGCCACGACCGACGCCCGGTACTGGCTCTACGACGCAGAGCGTGACGTCGACCGACCCCCGCCATCCTTCCAGGAAATCAGATCTCGGCAGGAACGCCGCGCCATGACGAGAAAGCTCGGCGCCCCGAAGTTTCTTTTCTGAATCCTGGCTTCTAGGGCGTCCGCCGCGACAGCACTCGAAGGATATCTCTGTCTGGGTAGACATGAGAAAGATCGTGCGACGTCGCATGCGTTTGCTTGCATGTAAGGCACGTGTGGTTCGTAACCGCGACGAGCGGAGAGTCATCCCGAAGGTCGATCGTCCCTACCTGGACGAAGTCGAACCGGTGCGGCGTCGTTCGCTTGCACGTTGGGCAGCGGAACGGCGCGTCTAGGGGATGCGGTCCCTTACGTGCTTCTTCTGCGCGACGGATCGCTTCGAGGCTGAAGGGCGACTTCTTCACCGCGCGAAGCATCATACATGACTTTTGGAGAACGCCGTCCACAGCGGAAGAAGCGCCGCGCCATGACGTCCCAAAGTTTTTTCTTGACGGTCTAGAGCCGCTATGTCATGTGTTTGGTGACGCTCATGACGACCTCATCGACACGCCTACCTGCCTGGAGAGAATTCTCCGGGTATACGTGCGCGCTTCGAGGCGATCATGGAGCCTTGCCAAAAGCGCCCGTGCTCACCCAGATTGCGAAGAACCCGGAGAGCAGGGCATAAGGGCGGCAACCCCTCGACACCAAGGAAAGAGGAAGCCGCCCGGGAAACCAGGCGGCTTTCGCCGTTTTGAGCCGAGAAAACTCGAGGCTCAATCCCGGCCCTGCCGGGATGAGAAAACTCGAGGCTCAATCCCGGCCCTGCCGGGATGAAGGAACAGCAACTCAACCAGGCAAAGCCGGGATGAAGGAAATTGACCCGGCAGAGCCGGGTTCACAGCAACCAACCCGGCAGAGCCGGGTCACATCAGAATGTGCGCACTGCTAGACCGCTATGGATGCGGGCTCGGCTGTAAACCGGACTCCCTCGGGACAACGCGGTTCGATTCCGCGGCGGTGCACGAAAGAAACTCTCAATGGAAAGGAAGCAGCGTTTCAAACCTCTCGCCGACTTCGCGTAGATGCGGGTCGGCAGCACGGTGGCGTGCAGCGTGCTTTTAACACGACGGGTGCTGGTTCGACTCCAGTCCGACCCACGACAACGAAAGCGGTCTCGTAGCTCCAAGGCGGAGCAATCGCCTCTTAAGCGATCGGGCTCGGTTCGATTCCGAGCGGGACCACGATTCATGGGGGTCTTACCCCCGAGGCTCCGCTCACGCGGACCTCTCCCCCGTCGCCTTCGGCGGGTCGCTTCGCTCCAGATTCATGGGGGTCTTACCCCCGAGGCTCCGCTCACGCGGACCTCTCCCCCGCCGCCTTCGGCGAGGTCGCTTCGCTCCGATTCCATTCCGGCTTCGTCCAATGGCAGGACACCGGTCTCTGACACCGTGAACGTTGGTTCGACCCCAGCAGCCGGAACCAACGGAGCTTCAAGCTTCACTCGATCTTTTACAATTCGAAAGGACGTGACGGGCCCGCTGTACAGCGGGTTGGCGGTCTCTCCTCGACCGAAAAGGGTGGGCGGCGCACGAGGCTGTCCTCGGCGCCGCCCATCGCAACCATTCCGCCCTAGCACAACGGTCGTGCGCCCCGCTGTTACCGGGAGAGATCTGGGTTCGATTCCTGGGGGCGGAGCTGTGGTAGGTTCGATCTCTGGGGCAATGGGGCATTCGGAAAATATGAAATGCGCTCGCTGCAAAGCCGGAGATAAGTTCGGCTGGAAGAATCGGCGCGAGGGTACTCGCGACTCCTACTGCGTTCCATGTCGACGAAAATACAACCAGGAGCACTACAAAAAGAACAAGAGGCTATACGTCGCAAGAAACAAAAGGTCCCATTGTCGGTTAGCTACTTTCCTTGATTCGCTCAAGGGTAGTCCCTGCTTCGACTGTAAAAACAGATTCATTCCATGTGTAATGGACTTTGATCATCGCCCAGGAGAAAAGAAGCTCTCTGGCGTGTCTCAGATGTCACGCCTCGGGTCGAAAAAACTCATCCTCAAAGAAGTGGCTAAGTGTGATCTGGTTTGCGCAAACTGCCACAGAATCAGAACTTGTAAGCGTCAACACAAACACCGTCACCGCTCGCAACGCCTAGCTGGCGAGGCGCCGCTCTCGTAAGGCGGATAGGTCGGTTCGATTCCGGCTGCGAGCTCCGGGCATGCTCGCCGTGCTGTTCGAAAGGACGTAGCGGAGAAAATCTCGAGTAACTTCCGCCGCGACGAATGCCCACAATTATTCGTAGGGGGTCTTACCCCCACGGCTCCCGCACAGCGGGACCGTTCCCCCGCCGCCTTCGGCGATTCGCTTCGCTCAAAGTACGGCCCATTCGACTTCTGGTGAGGTCGTCGGTCTTTCAAACCGACTAGGCGGGATCGTAACCCGCATGGGCTACCGAAACGCTCCGATAGCTGAACTGGTGAGAGCGCCGCGCTGAAGACGCGGAGAGGTCCGTTCGATTCGGACTCGGAGCACCCGGAGAGAAGGCAAACGGTAAGCCGCCTGATTTGGGATCAGGACAACAGCAGGTTCGACTCCTGTCTCTCCGACCAGCCCGAGACGCTGGCTCCTCCACCCCGTTCCAGCACGGAGTGGGCAAAGGAGGTCTCGGGCCCAATTCTGACAATTATGGTGGCCGATGCGCAATGGATGCGCGCTCGGATGTGGCCCGAGTGTAGCGGGTTCGATTCCCGTCGGTCACCCCATTCGCGGGGCGGGTCTTAACCCCCGCGGCTCCCGCTAAAGCGGGACCGCTCCCCCGCCGCCTCCGGCGGATTCGCTACGCTCATACATCTCTTCTCCGGCGGAACCGGCGGCAGGTTTCCTAAACCAGCTCGAGAGCGTTCGACTCGCTCAGGAGAGACCAGGAGGTCATGGTTGCACGGATGAAAAGTCACGATGGCTCGATGCCGTGCGAGCTGGCGATGAAGTACCTCGTGCGAATGCATGCGCGTCGAGGCAACCGTCGCATAGGCTCGCCGTGGACGTCTTCCGGTCGGGTTCAATTCCCGGCTCCTTGCCAACTTTGCTGCGTGACGCGACCGGTGTCGCGGATGGCTTGTCACGCCATTGAGACGAGTTCGACCCTCGTACGCAGCGCTACGGGTAGTAGAGTCATGGTGACCCAGGAGCCTCCAAAACTCCAAGAGAAGGTTCGATTCCTTCACTGCCCGCAAAATGGGGATGTAGCTCAACGGGAGAGCAGCCGGTTTGCACCCGGCCGATGAGAGTTCGATTCTCTTCATCTCCACCGGGTTCCGACCAGGTTAGTGGCCGGGTAATAGAACGAGCTTTACCTCGTTCGTCCTGAACCTTTCTCGCCGTCGTAGCTCCAAGGCGGAGCATCCCCTTGGTATGGGGACGGGCTCGGTTCGATTCCGAGCGGCGGCTCAAACGCGGGTATCCTCATGGTGAGGAGCCGGCCTTCCAAGCCGTGCTGAGCGAGTCCGATTCTCGCTGCCCGCTCGATCATAGCGCCCAGCGATGTTCGATAGTAACCTCCACTCCATGACGACTCGACGCGACTACATGCGTTCATACCAGCGCCAATGGCTACTTTCCAGGAGAGACTCTTGGATAAAAAAGCACGGACCATGCGCCAAGTGCGGAGCAAAAGCCTCCTTAGAAATCGACCACATCGACCCAAGAAAGAAGCTGCACCACGCTTCGATTATGTGGTCCTGGTCGGCCCCGCGAAGGAACTTAGAGCTTCGTAAATGTCAGGTCTTGTGCCAAAAATGTCATCATGAGAAAACCGCCGCATATCGATTGTCTCTAGTAAAACACGGTAGCTACGCGATGTATGATGACCGAGGATGTCGATGCCAAAAGTGCCGTGCTTACAAGTCCAAGATGAACGCCAAGAGGCGTAGGAAAAATTCGCAGGTGTAGCTTGAAGGTCAAGCATCGCGTTGCCAACGCGAAGTAACGGTTTCGATTACCGTCACCTGCTCGAAAAAAAACGACGCGCAGCACCGGGTGCGGAGCTTGCTGCAAACGAGCTACGGGTCGGATCATCACCGACGCGCGTCTCAAATGCACGGAGGAACACATGCGATGCTTCTTCTGCTCATCCCCTGCGGCTCATCCCGCAACGGGCTCCGAGCTCTCTTCGAGCGTGCTCTCCTGCGAGAGCTGTACGCGCCACTTCTGGACATGGTTTCGCCAGCACATGCGTAGGTGGAGCCGCCCCGGACAGCCGGACTTCTACGCGGCTGCCACTCGAATGTCCCCGCCGACGGTCGGAGCCGCGTCTTCTAAACGCATCTGCGAGGGTTCGACTCCCTCCGGGGACTCTGAAACATGATTCGCTCGTTGTCGCGTTCTTCTAGCGGCCCAGGAAACCTGACTCTCAATCCGGTAACGCGGGTTCGACTCCCGCACGCGACGCAATGCCTTCACCCATGGATCGGGTACTGACGCTACGAACGTCGGAAAGAGGGTTCGATTCCTTCTGGAGGCACGAAAGAAAGGCGACAGGCTATAGGTAACAGGCACAAGGCTATGAATCTGTAGGCTGTCTTCCTGACCCCTGATCCACTTTCTTGAGGCCCTCGCCGCGGGATGCGGCTCGTCGGCTCCGAACCGAGGCTATGTGGCTCGACTCCACACGAGGGCACTGCGGGCGAGTGAAATGGTTACACGCTGGGTTCATACCCCAGAAACACCGAGGTTCAACTCCACGGGCCCGCAACGCTGGTGACTCAAGGTGAGAGCTCTGTTTCATAAGCAGAAGCGCGCCCGGGGTTCGAGTCCTCCCACCAGCACTGGAGCGTCGTCCAACGGCTAGGGCAGTGGTCTTTGAAGCCACCTATCCCGGTTCGAATCCGGGCGCTCCAACCAGAGTCGTCAGTCATCAGTCGTCAGTAACTGTTGACTGTTTACTGTTAGCTGTTCGCTGTTCGCTGTTCACTTCCCATCACGGTCCCTGAGCCAGCTTGGTGAAGGCATCGGTCCTACAAACCGACATGCTCGGTTCGATCCCGAGAGGGACTACTAAAAGAGCTCGCGTAGCCCAAGAGGAAGAGGCCTGGGCTTAAACCCCAGACAAGTGTGGGTTCGAGGCCCACCGCGAGCACCCGCGCGTGACCCCGGTGGGCTAGGCGACCTTATACGCGCCGATGGCTGGTTCGACTCCAGTCGCGCGGACTCAGAAACTACGGAGCTAGATGGTCTGGTTGACCGAACGCGCCTGATAAGTGCGTCGGCTGGGTTCGACTCCCAGTAGCTCCACCGGACGGTTCTGATCGGTGCTCGGCCGAGCCCCTGAAAGGACCGTCCGTCCAGCGTGCGGCGAGTGAGCTGGTGAACACACGTGCTCGACAAGCACGATACGCAGGGTTCGATCCCCTGGTCGCACACGAATGCTGCGGTGGTGAAAAGGCAAACACACTCGGCTCAAATCCGAGAAACTGCCGGTTCGACTCCGGCCCGCAGCACAAATGCTCAGGTGGCGGAACTTGGCAGACGCGCTGGTCTCAGAAACCAGTGTCTTCGGACGTGTCGGTTCGAAACCGGCCCTGAGCACTATGCCCACGTGGTGGATTTGGCAGACACGCCAGCTTGAGGTGCTGGTGAGGGTAACTCCTCGGGCAGGTTCGACCCCTGTCGTGGGCACTCGTTTTTGGTACTGTTGCCTCGCCGTGCTCTGTTGCACACGGCGTGCAACACCCTCTTTTTATGCAACACCCGAGACCCCAAAGTATGTAACGAAAGCGCAAATCCCATGTCCACTCGAACGCTGCTCCTCTCGAGCTACTACCTCCCCATTCGGGTCCTCCACTGGCAAGACGCCGTGAAGATGGTCTACGAAAACACCGTCCGCGTCGTTGCGGAGTACGAGGACACGATCTCGTCTCCGTCCGTCACCTGGAAGATGCCCGCCGTCGTGGCTCTCAAACGCTCCGTCCGCCGGTACGTGAAGGGTGCCGTGAAGTTCTCGAGGAGAAATGTCTACGCGCGCGACCACTACCGTTGCCAATACTGCGGTGACCACTTCTCCGAAGAGAGCCTCACCTACGACCACGTCGTGCCAAGGAGCTCTGGAGGTCGCCGGGAGTGGACGAACATCGTCTCCGCCTGCCGGCCGTGTAACTCTCGCAAGAGAAACATGCCGTGTGACATCGCAGGAATGTGGCCACTCAGAAAGCCACTCGAGCCGAGCGTCATGGAGCTCCTCTCGCCCACCATCGACAGAGCGTCGGCTCCCGAAGAGTGGCTCGATTTCCTCGGTGGTATGTCGCTGCCGGCGCGAGCCCAATGAACGAGAACCGGGAGGTCCCTCCTCCCGGGGCTCACACCTTCGTGGCCGAGATGATTCGAAGCTGTCCCGCGCTAGTGTCGTTCAGCTTGATGCCCCGCGGAAGCTTGTAGCGGAGCGTCACCGTCATGATCGTCCTAACGGCGTTCGGCGATATGCTCACCACGTCGGAGGCCTCGTTCGTCATGCCAGTTTTGATGACGTCTTCGGCTCCTGCAATGAACGGCTTTCCGTCCGCGTTCATGATCTCCGTCCGCCACGTCTCTCCAGGTTGGATCGGAATCAGGTTTGCGGCGGCTACCGCGTCATCCTTCTTCGAAGACATCGACCAGGCGGCGTACCCAAGACCCGCCAGAGCCGCCATGAGATAGAAGTTCGAGGTTTTCATGAGACTTCCTTGCGCGAACGGTACCAGACCCGCCAAGATACTTCCAAATTCCACATAGAGGGCGCCGCTGAAGGCCGGCAACGAGCCTGGAAAGCTCGGGAGTGCGCAAGCACAGTGGTTCGATTCCACCGCCCTCTGCCACGGAGAACGCCGCTCGATAGGCGAGCAGCGAGCCTTGAAAACTCGCGGGGCGCTCACGCGCAGCGGTTCGACTCCGTCGTTCTCCGCTATTCACGAGAGTTCGCTACTCAAGGGGGTCTTACCCCCGAGGCTCGCTTCGCGACCTCTCCCCCGCCGCTCCGCGGGTTCGCTATTCACGGGGGTCTTACCCCCGAGGCTCGCTTCGCGACCTCTCCCCCGCCGCTCCGCGGGTTCGCTACGCTCACAAGAACTTGGAAGGTGCCGCTGATTGGTCGGCAACCGGTCTCGAAAGCCGGGGTAGCCTCACGGCTAGGCGTTCGATTCGTCCACCTTCCGCTGAAAAGGTCGCCCTCTTCGAGGGCTTCTGGTAGCCTCTCGGGGCATGGGTGCCGAAGACTTCGAAGCCCTCCTACGCTCCCACACCGAGCTCGACGACCGGCAGCTCATGGTGCGGGCCAAGCACGGTCTCGGCGGCCCGAGCCGAGCCTACGAGTCGGTCTACGTCAACTTCATCAATCTTCCGAAAGGGAGCGGGCATGGAGGCGGCGGCGCCGAGGCGGAGAACAACCGCATGAGCTTCTGGATCCATGGCTTCCATGGTTCCGACCCTCACGCTCCTCCGCCCAGGGGCGTCGTGAAGGTGGAGATGTCGAACTCGGCTCTCCCTCGAGCCTACAAGCTTCGGGCAAAGACGGGCTCCCCGGCGGTCGTCGCGAAGTACCTCGCGACCTTCTTGAACAAGGTCGTCCAAGAAGTTCCTCCGAAGTTCACGCACTCCCATCGGGAGACCGTCACCGCCGACGACATCCTGCGCGGCGCCGGAATGAAGCGGTAGGAAGAAGCTCTAGATGGCCCGTACGAAATTCACCCCGGTCCGAGAGAGCAAGGAAGACGCGACGGAGTTTTCTCGCCGAAGAAACTTCTCTCCCTACGTCGAGGTCTCGTACCCAGGCTCCGGTCCAAGAATGCAGACCGTCGAGCTCCAGCTTCGTGGCAAGACGATCGGAACCGCCGTCAAGATGTTTCAACGCGGCAAGCACGTCTCGACGAACTACTTCCTCCCGAAGTTCGAGGGAGACCCGCTTGCTCACCTTCCAGTGAGCCGGCGAGAGACCGTCACCGCCGACGACATTCTGCGTGGCGCCGGAGTGAAGCGATGAAGAAAGCGGTCATCACTCAGTACGCTCTCGCCACCGACGACCAGGTCTATGGACATCGCAAGCACGCCACGCTGCTGAAGCGCACGAAGCGTGGCTTTCCGGCAGGGACGCAGGTCTGGAGAACCAAGACGGAAGCTCAGCAGGAGCTCGAGTACCAGCGCCGGGCCGGGTTCTTTCCTCTCTTCATGCATTCGGCTCGCGTCGTGGACGCCAGCGTCAGGTGGTGAGCCGTGGCGAAGAAGAAGGGCATGACGATCATCGTCACCTGGCTCGTGGACGACGTAGAGTTCATCGGTCCGGAAGCTCGAGTCGACCTCGGTGAGCGTAGAAGAACCAGAGCAATCAAAAGGGGCGAGGCCGTTCTGTGGAAGGCCAGCGGATCGGAGACCGACGTCAAAAAGGCATGGGACTTCGCAAAATCTCAGGGCCCCGACTACGACGTCTTCACCTACCCAGCCTCCAGTAGCGACTCCGCCGTGGCCAAATGGAAAGCGAAGGCCAGAACGGACGCTCTTTTGGGCACGAAAAAGAACGTCACCGCTGATGACATTCTTCGTGGTGCAGGCGTGAAGTGAATTTTTCTGGAAGCTGAATCTCGCATGGGCGAGAACCCCGTTGCTAGCGGGTGTGAGCTCGAAAGGGCTTGGGGATCGAGACCTCCGGCTTCCGCTATTTCCTAGGGGGTCTTACCCCCGCGGCTCGCTCACGAGACCGCTTCCCCGCCGCCCTTCGGGCAATTCGCTTTGCTCACGGCTTCGCCATTCTGCCGCTACCTCCGGCGAGGTGTCCCGGCCTGTACCCAGGACTTGGAGAGTTCGACTCCCTCTGGCGGCTCTGATACCCTCTTCGGTCGATGAAAAGTGGAGGCCTCCTCCTCGGACTCGGAGCCCTGTCGCTCCTCTTCTTTTTCTCCGGCAGTTCTCTCGCCGCCCAGGCGCCGACTCCTTTTCCTCCAGCGCCGCCGCCTCCTCCCCCACCACCAAAGCCCAAGCCCGCGCCGACAGAGCCTCCTGGGGACCTCTCCTTCTTCAACTACGCAACCGGTGAAGCCGCCCCTCCTGAGTCGTTTCTGAACTGGGACCCGGGGAAAATCGCTCCACCCCCGGCCCCAGCAAAACCGCCCGCAAGGGCTACCGTGCTGCCGAAAGCCGGAGAGAAGTGGCAGATGGTTTGGAGCCTCAACCGTCCGCTGTCGTTCCTCGAGATGATCGCAGGGAAGGCTGCCTTTCGATCCATGATGACGAACCAGACGCTCGATTCGTCGATGCAAAACGTCGGGCCTCCGACGACCGTCACTCTCCAGACGACGTTCACGAAGGATTCGGACGGCCCCATCCCCCTCGGTCAGACACTTCAGAAATCCGGCATCGTCGCCAAGCTCACCAGCATGAAGAAGGTCGGCTGATGAGTCGCCTGTCACTCAGCGAAGGGGTTCCCGATCTCAAGGCAACGGCGAGCCTCCAGGCCGTAAAGCGGCTGCCGGCGAAGAACGACGGTACCTTGTCCTCCGCCGTGATGTCGGCCGGCCACTACGCGAAGAAGATGAATCGCCGGGTGCACGTCTACCAGGGCGACTCCTTCATGCATCGAGTGTGGAGAGTCTCGGACAGAGCCGCCGACTACCTGAACCGCATCAACAACACTGGAGCCGTCGTCTTTTCGGTAGGCCCCGAGCTCGTAGTCTTCAAGCACGACGTCGATCGGAGCTGGTAAGCATGGAGTATCGAGGGTTCTCCATCGAGAAAATCGACGATGCGGTGCAGACGAACTACAACGTCGCCTTCATCGCCGGAACTCTTCGAAAGACCACTCGCCGAGTAGGGACGCACTACGTGCTCACCTACCCGGACTCGGGAGCCACGAAGACCGTGAAGACCCTCGTCGCGGCAAAACGCTACATCGACGAGTACATCGGGTGAAGCGTCGTCGGTTCTTCCGAGCCGTTCGCGTGAAACTCGAGTGCGGCTGCAACTACGACATCAACACCAGCCGCTGGCGCGTCACGAAGGACCTCGCCGCCTGCATCGTGGGTGATGCTCTCCGCAAGGGATGCTGGTGCCACAAGCACGGCGGCACGTGTCAGCCTGTCAAGTTTCTCGGCGTCGTTCGCGACGGCGAGGCCTAAAACCTTGGGTTTCGGATTGAAAGTGACGAATTTCGCCAGGGGTCTGGTACCCTTCCGTTCCGATAGAGACGTCTCCGTGATCTGTCGAGAATGACCAGAATCCGCCTTTCTCCGTCTGGGCCAGAAATCGACGCCATCCTCGTTGGAGACGCCGCAGGCGGCGATCTCGCCGGCACCTATCCAGACCCAGAGGTCATCGCGCTCGAAGAGTCTGGAGGCGACAGGCTCGCCATAGGAGCAATCCCGGATGGGTACCTCCTCGCAAGGTCAGGGCTCTTCATCATCGGCGTTCCCTCTGGCTTCACGGTAGTGACGAAGGTCGCCGCTTACCTGGCAGCCGTAGGTGATCTCGTGCTCTGTGACACGTCGGGAGGAGGGTTTCCCGTCACCCTTCCAACGGCAATCGGCAACAGCGGCAAGAGCGTCACTGTAAAGAAGATCTCCTCCGACGGAAACGAACTCACTCTGGATACGCTCCTTGCGCAGGAGATCGACGGCGAGACCTCGCAAATATGGAGCGACCAGTTCGCTTCCATGACCGTCGTGAGCGACGGCGCCAACTGGCACATCATCTGAGGGAAAATCATGAGCTACTGGAACCGCTTCCTCGGTCTTCTGCCCAACAACAGAACGAGATCTCTACGAGCCGACGCGCAATCGAATCTGGCCGTAGCCATCGCCGGCACCGCCATCTCGATCTACGGAGACCTCGCGACGGCTGAAATGGATCCGCTGTTTCAATTCGATTGGGTGACCCAGCCCGTCACGGCCGGCACCATGACTCAGCTCGGTGGGGCTTACGTCACCAACGGCGGGACATCGGGGACCAGCACCGGCCGTCTCAGGCTTGCGACGTCTGTCAATCCTCTCGGCTCATCGGCATTCATCTCGAACCAGAGCGCGCGATCCTACGGAGGACAAGGAAGCACCGTCCGGTTCTCGGGAGTTTTCCCGAACGGCGGAGTCGTCACCAGTACCCAGGTCCTCGGTGTGTGCTCTCCAGCCATCACCTGGACCGGAGCTCCCGCAGCCCCCGGGCAACCCATCACGGCCGTTGGGGTCGGAGACGGTTACTTTTTCGGCTACGACAACACGAGCTTCGGTATCCGACACAAGAACAGCCGCACGGCGACCGATGTGTGGACGCCTCAAGCTAGCTGGAACGTCGATACCTGCGACGGCTCCGGCAGCGCCGCCAACCCAAGCAGCTTCAACCTGAACCCGACGCTCGGAAACGTCTACCAGATCAGGTACCCCTACCTCGGCTACGGCGACATTCAGTTCTGGATCATGGACCAGGCTTCCGGCCTCATGATTTTGGTCCACGTCATTCAGTACACGAACACCACGCAGGAAACCGAAGTCAACAATCCGGCGATGAACTTCTTCGCGCAGGTCATAAAGACCGCCGGAGCGACGGACATCGTCATCTTCTCAGGGTCAATCGGCGCTTTCTTGAACGGTGAGAGGAAGTTCAACGGTCCCCAGTTTGGGTGGGACGCCAGGCTCACCAACATCGCGAACGGTACAGAGACGCCAGTCTTCTCCCTACGGAACGCGACGCGGGTAAACGGAGCTGAAAACCGACGCTTGGTTCGCCTTCGCTCGGCTTCCTTCTCGAACAACGGAGCCGCTACTGAATCGAGATTCCGGATTCGCCGGAACTCGGCTCTTACGGGGGCTACTTTCGCCAACGCCGTCTTCGGCACAATCACTGGTGGAAGCGCCGGCTACATTTTGACGGCCGCGCAATCGGCCATATCGGTGGACACAGCAGCAACGGCAATCGCCGCATTCGCCGCTGGAGCTAGCGACGTCGTCTTCAACGCCGTCTCTGGTCAAAACCAGGGCTACCAGATCGACCTCACTCCTTTCAGCCTCATCCTCGTGCCAGGTGACACCCTCACCATGACGATGCTAGGCTACGCTGGTACCACCAACGTCCAGGTCGCCGTGAACTGGAACGAAGACACCTGACCCTGGAGAAATAAATGTTCGAGTACGCAACGACCCTCGGATCGGTAGCCGTCTTCGATCGAGACCCGGTTACAGGAAAGCGCAAAATCATCATACCGGCAGATCCACCTACTCCGCCGGATGACGACAAAACCTGGGAGCTCGTCAGCATGGCGATCACTTTTCAGGACATCTACTGGTCCTGGCGCAAACCCATTCCATAAAACTTGGGGAAGTTGTCCGGGCCTGATACGCTGGTCGTCGAGGCTCACACGTCGTGGGCCTTCCATCACCGAAGGAACAAAAACAATGTCACGACTCGGAACTCGCAAGTCTCCCTCAGGCCCCAAAGTCTCTCTCCAACTTCCATTCTATCTGTCGCAGCCGACCACAGCGACGACCAACTTCGTGGCTCTGTCGACGGTGTCGAACGACCCGACGGAAGCCCTCTGCCAGTACCGCATCCCGGTTCCCGGCAAGCTAGATACGCTTCTCGTGAACAACAACCCGGTCGGTGCCAACGCCGTGAACGTCACCTATCAGGTGAGGAAGAACGGCGCCGACGTTGGTGACCCGGTAGTGATCGCCAACAACGCAGCGGGCCCGGTCAAAGCCCAGCTAGACGACGTGGCTGTCCTTGCCGGCGACCTCATCAGCATCGAGTGCGCGGCTGGCGCCTTCGGCGGAGCCGCTCCGATGTCCCGCATCGAGCTCACCTGGACGCCAAACGGATCGGTCTGAAAAAATCCTCAGGGTGTGTAACGCCGCAGCTCTCTTCCCGAGGGCTGCGGTGTTTTTCTAGGGGACCGATGGTTTGAACACGAAGAAGCAAGCCGCGGCGACACCGGTCCACATGGCGACCTTTCCAGCTTTTTGCCGGAGCTGGGGCGACTTCTTCTTTTGTCCGTGAGCCCAGTGCACGAAGTGCTCGCAGTTGTTCCAGAGGCGCCAGGGCGTCTCGATCTGAGAGCGTGCACGAGCCAAAACCATGAGGGGCGGAAGCTCTCCCGGGTAGCCTTCTGCGCTCACCGGACCCACGGCCTTCAAACAGAAGACGGTCATGGAGGCCTCGATGACGGCGTCGAAGAGCTTCGCGTTGTGGATCACCATCGGAAGGCCGTCGTCGCCGATGCGGTCCGACAAGATCCCCTTGTGGGAGATGACCCCGACCTCGGTCATCACCGGCACGGCGATGACGCCTCCGACCGCGTAGTTTCCAGGGACGTAGGGGATCCCCATGACCCCTTCAGCATAGCCTAGAAAGCCCCGTTTCGGGCCCGAGTTGACAGGCCTCCCAGGCGTGTGCATCATAGGTCCCGTGACCCGCTCGTTCCATTGACAGTCAGCCCCCTGAGGGCTTTCCGCTCCTAGGACGACTGGTCTTGTGCCTGCCTCATCCCGCTTCCCACGGGGTCACGCGGGCGTTTTTCGTTCCATTCTGGGGTAGCTCAGCGGTAGAGCACTCGCGTGGTCCCTCGGGGCCACGTGGGAGGTCGGTCGTTCAACTCGATCCCCCGGAGCCCATCCGCGCGCTTAGTTCAGTGGCCAGAACGCCGGGCGTAATGACCCCGGAGGTCGGCGGTTCAACTCCGTCAGCGCGCTCCAATTCAACACACGAGGCTCCCCCATGAACGACAAGCTCTACATCATCACGCGGTCCGATCTCTCTCCTGGATCGAGAGCAGCGCAATCGGTCCACGGTGCTCTCGCCTTTGCTCACGAGCACCCCGAGGTGACGGGAACCTGGTACAGGTCCTCGAACAACATCGTCCTTCTCGAAACCGAGAACGAGGTGGCCCTCCTCGAGCTCGCCATGAAGGCGAAGGCGAACGGGGTTCCGTGCTCAGTCTTCAAGGAACCGGACTTCGAGGATGCCACGACGTCGATCGCCATCGGTCCATCGGGCTGGCGCCTCGTCTCGAGCCTTCCTCTTGCTCTTCGAGAACCGAAGCGAGCGGCATGACCTCAGTAGTGGTGTCCAGGCAACGGAATAATGGCGCCACGAGTTTTCGCTTGAGCGGTGAGTTGCTCGAAGACATCCGTGAGGTCCATCTTCCGCTTCTTGGCGATCTTCTCTGCTGCTCGCATCGCTCGAGAATATAGCTTCTGCTGATCTTTCATCCTAATCCCGCTAGACCCGAGGTAGAGCTGAAAAGCCTTTACGGCGCTGTCGAGTTCCTTGCTCATCGTCACTTTCTGGAGTTCAGTACGCTCGTCACCTTGATACCGAGGGCTAGGAGCAAAAGCCCAGCTCCGACTCCAGCCATTCGGCTTCGGTCCTGCTTCGCTTGCTCGATGTCGACACCCTCGGGCTTCTTCCCGAACGCCGAGACGGTGAGCAAGATTGCTCCCGAGTAAACGAGAGGGGTCGTAGATTTCATCGGCTCTTCGTCTGGTAGATGAGAGCGCAAGCCACGCAAATCGCGCTGTGGTAGGGGATGAGCCAGATCTTGTCCCCGTAGCCGATCTTGGCTCCGCAGGAGTCGCATCGACCCTTCTTCTTCGCGTCGAACCACCTACCACGACGAAAGTGTCGCATAGCTGGCGGGTCCTTGAAGGCCGCCTTCGGTGGCGGGTCGAAAAGCCCGAGCTGTTTACCAGGGGGCCTTGCCCCCGAGGCTCCCGCTGTACAGCGGGACCTCTCCCCCGCCGCCTCCGGCGGGTCGCTTCGCTCCTGATTCTTCATGCGTAGCGAGCTCCTGCCCACTGTTCCTTCAACCCAGCGAGGATGCCGTCGAGGTCCTGCTTCACGGCGATCTGCGTCTGGTAGGCGCGCACTTCCGTGTCCGAGCCCGTGCCCGGATGCCCCTCGAAGAACCCCTGCCAATGCACGAGCTCGTGGCCAAGGAGAGCGAGCTCATGCGGCGACTCGAGCTCGTGGTTCTCGAAGCGGAAGTAGATCCCGTCCTTCGTCGTGAGGGAATCCGTCGTGACCCCCTCTTCGCTGTCGGTCTCCTGCTTGAAGGAGCTCGCTGGGCGTCCGAACCAAAGCTTCACCGAGCTCAAGACCGCATCCGAGAAGTAGCGGCTCATCACGAACTTCTCGAACGCCGTCATGAAGCGCCCTTTGGGGCTGAGCGTGATCGGTGGAGGATTCACGGCGATCGGCCTCTTTGGTGGCGGAGGCGGAGGAGGAGGTTCTGGGGGCGGCAGCTTCAACGGTGCCGAGCCTCCCCCGAAGACGACCAGGCCGGCCCCCAGGAGAACGAGTCCGATGACAGCTCCCTTGTTCATTCGTCGATTCAGGTCGGAGTGAGACGCACCGAGCAGATGATCCACTCCCCAGCACCGATCGCATCGATGTTCGTGAGAGAAATCATGTCTCCCTGATTCGCCGTGAAGGTATTCACGTTGTCCGTCGCAAGGCTAGCTCCTGAAGCAATCGTCGCCGTGAGGGTTTGATCGGACCCCGCGCCAGGAGTCGTGGCTTTTCGCACCGTGAACTGCCGATTCGCCGCCACGTTTCCGGTCGTTGAGCGACACGTGAGCTGGGAGATCGTGCAATTGTAGGGAACGGGGTATTGGTTCTGATTTTCGAGGATGACTCCGTTCGGAGCGTTGAAGAGGCGAGGGAATCCGTTCGCCGGATCCCCATCGTCCGTCGTCCAGGACAAAAGGCCGCCGGCAGGAGCCGCACTTCCCTGAGCGCCTTGTGCGCCCTGAGCGCCTTGTGCTCCTTGCGGCCCCTGAGGACCCTGCGGCCCTTGCGCCCCATCGGCTCCTTGAGGCCCCTGAGGACCTTGCGCTCCTTGAGCCCCTTGTGCTCCCTGGGCTCCTTGTGCTCCTTGCGGCCCCTGAGGACCCTGCGGCCCTTGCGCCCCATCGGCTCCTTGAGGCCCCTGAGGACCTTGCGCTCCTTGAGCCCCTTGTGCTCCCTGGGCTCCTTGAGGACCCTGTGGCCCCTGCGGGCCGACGTAGTCGAGGTTGCCGGTGAACGGGTTGAAGACGAGGGTGGCCATCAGGTGAGCGGGCTCTTCAGAACCTCGATCAGGTTGCTGGCGCCGTCGTAGGTGAGGATGAGCGTCGTCACGATGACCCCGAGAGAACCTCCCTGAAGAAAATCGACCTGGATGAGGTTGTTTGCTCCGTCGTACGTGAGCTTGATGTCGTCGAACTTGATGTCGCCGACGAGTGGGTAAAGGTTCACCATGCCGAGGGTTCCTTCATCGAATCGCGAGTCTTCATACCTGAGCGACGAAACGCCCGGTCTCGAGAACGATGAGTCGTCCTCTGCCGCCGAGCTCGTTGTAGACGGCGTGCGGCTTCACCGGAATGCCTGGCACACTCTTGAAGGGGCGTCCTTTCTCGAAGAGCTTGCCGGAGAGAGTCACTCGGTGAGGAAGACCCTTGTAGGGCCAGTTGCCCTTCGTCACCTTCTTGGGGCTCGGGACGAGCCCCTGAACCTTCGGAGGAGGGGGAGGAGCACCTCCAAGAGCCAACCGCTTGCGGCGTTCTTCCTCTTCGGCTGCGAGATCGGCCGGAGTTCTGAAACCGGTTCGGGCACCGCTGCCCATCATGATGAGGAACGAAGAGAGGAGGGCGAAGGGAAACCAGAGCGGCATGAGAGCGAGCGTACTATGCCCTGGCAAAGCCACGAAGTTTTTGGTCGTAACCCCGCAGTTTCACGGGAGCCCGGGCTTCGTGATATCCCTCCGAAGGAGGCTCATCCAATGGTCCTTCGCTGGGGATCCCCGACCGCCCTCGAATGGCCGCACGACAAATTCGTTGCCCTCGCGGAAGTCTCTCTCGGGCGTTCCTGCCGGATGATGCAGCGCGGGCATTCCCCTCTCCTCGTCTACGACGACGAGGAACTCATCGCCTGCCGGCTAGGCAAGGCCTACCTCCCCTCCTTCCACGGCTCGATCTCTCTCGTCCACCCGAACTACCAGAAGCAAGGGCTCGGAACCCTCATGATCCGCCTCCACGCCGAGCACCTGAAGCGCCTCGGCTTTCGGACGTATTACTCGCGAGCTGTTACCGAAGCAGGGCACGCGCTCTGCCTTCGGAACGGATTCGTGACCCTTCCGAATCGCCGACACATGAACTACGCGCTCGATCTATCGGGAGTCCTTCCGTGGACCCGCTCAGGACCGGGCTAAAAGCGTCACTCCGTGGTGGTAGCCCCAGGGTTTCACCGACCCTCCGGGCTCGTGATAGTGCTGCTCCACGAGCGCCGCATACTCTTTCCCGTCAGACGCCACGAACGGCATCACCGTTCCATAAGCCTGCGACGTAAACCCGGACGAGTTCCGAACCGCGTTGGCCTTCGCCAGGAGCTCCGGCGTCACCTCCGCTTGCTTCACTCGCCGGTAGCCACCAGGAAAAGGAGTCGCCACCTTCTCTTCGGTCGAGGTTCCAGGTGGCATCGAAGGAACGCCCGGTAGCGGCTGCATCGTCACAGCTCGAGCCTTCTTCGTCGCGAAGAAGAGCCCGAAGGCTCCCGCTGCAAACCAGAGAATAGGATTCATGGAGCCCCGTTTGGAGCGACGCGAAGAAGGAGCATTTCTTCCGCCGCTTTGATGATCGCGTCGTTCAACTCTCCTTCGGAGTCGAACGCCGGATCGAGTTCGTCGCCTTCGTCGTTCACCGGAGCTCCCATGTCTCCAGTGCCTTTGTACAGGTGCCCGACCGAGAGAGCCACGAGTCCTCCGTCCTGAAACAACGTGCAAATAGAATCGACGAGAACTCGAGCGAGAGCGTCGATACCCTCGCCGCTTTGGATCCGATCGGCGAACTCGTGGTTCGAGATGAAGCCAGGTTCAACGAGAATCGCGGGGCACGAATAGAACTTGAGGTTGCTTTCGCCGCGAGGTAGCGGACCCAAGACGATGCCGCCGTTACTTACCTTGAACTCCTCAGAAGCGCGCGAGACGTAGTACCGAGCCCACACTCTCGACTTCCTTGATGCGTTGCCGGCAACGAGCGCGGTCGCATAGTTCACGGTCTCGTCGATCGTCGAGTTCAGATGTTGCTCGACGGCCGCGATGCATCCCGCTCGGTTGGCGTCGAGCTGGCGTTGGCGGAGCGGTCCACGGGCTCGCCAGACGTGCCAGTGACGGCCTTCCACGCGGAAGCTCATTGAAACCTGGAGTCACGCGATGTCTGGCTCGTCGTGAGAGCCAGCTTCAGAAGCGCCTGGGCCACGTCCTTGTACCCAGCCGTCGCAGCTTTCTCGGAAAGGGCGTTCTGTTCCGCAGAAGAACCTCTGAGGAGACCGTCCACTTCCATGATGTTCTGGGTCGTCCTACCGAAGAGAGTCATCTGGAGCTTCGTGTCGGCTTGAATGGTGTGGAGAAGAGCTTGATGAGCTTTTGCTTCGGGCGTGTCGCTCGCCATCTTCATGACCACGTAGAACGCCGCGAGCCCGCCGAAAAAAGTGAGAGCTTTCTTCTTGTCGAACGTCTTCGGTTTCTCCACGTGAAGCTCGCCGTGAGCTCGGAAAGGAGACATACCGGCGTCCTTGAAGATCTTGTCGACTACCGCCGCGTTTTTCTTCATCATTCCCACCGCACGTGAGCCTGGCAGCGAAGCGTCTTCCACTGATTCTTCCGCACGCAGTCGCGAAGGAACTCGTCCGTCGTCAGGTGGGCCTTGAAGTAGGCAAACGCTTCGCGGCGAGTCTTGCCGTTGAAGATGTGAGTCACGACTGGATACTCGGAGATCTCCGCCTCGTAGATGTCGACCACGAGGCGGATGATCTTCACGAGCGGCTCACTTCGCTCAGGAAGGGCCTGGCGCGTAGAGCAGCGTCGACCGAACGATGGGCGACGCTCCTCCGAATGCCGTAGAGACAGCCTGGATGCTGATGAGGTCGCCCTCGACGACTCCAGCACCAATCTGAATCACGAGAGGATCCACGCTCGTGTTGGCCAAAACTCCCGTTGCTCCTGCGATGAGAACACCGTTCTTCCGAACGTTGTACGTCACGCTTCCAGAAACCGCGCCGGCCACGATGTTCTTCATCGAGAGGCTCGACAGAACTCCGGCTTGCGGAATGAGGTACTGACCGTCCGTCTCGTCAGGAACTCCAGCAAGCTCGCCCAGCGCGAGGTACTCGGTCGCGCTGGCAGTGATGGACCCAGCACCGAGGATGGGGATCTGAATGTCCGTGGCAGGACCGCTGGGCGAACGACGATTTCTGAGTGACATTGTTCTTACTCCTTCGACTCGAAATGCCGAGCCGTCTACTTTCCACGGCAGCATACACGTCTCCCCGGGCATCCCAAAATCACTATCCCGGCACCGTCCCGGCAGAGCCGGGATCAGGAGTACCTGAAAAACGAAACGGCCCGGGATCTCCGAGCCGTTTCAGGGGCGCTCAGGCTTTTCTGAGCGTCCTCCACCATCCCTTGACCCGGCAGGGCCGGGTTCTCGATTCGAGTGTCTCTCATCGAGACGGGAGTGGAGATGCCCGGAATCGAACCGGGGTCCGTCAGAAGTCGAATCGTCTCTCGTTCACGTGCGTAGCTCGAGTATCCCCGCGAGCTGGGTTCGCGGATTCGGCCGCGACCTACTTCTCGTGTTCTCCTCGCTCACCTACCCGAGACTTCTCGGTGAGCCAGCCCTAGTAGTTACGCCAGCCTCGGTACCAGGACGATCTCCCGGAGCTGACGGTTCAGGCCGCCTTCGCGGGCTGGACGATGCTGTTGTCGTTGGCAACTAGCGAGTGCCCTTTGGAGAGATGGGCGCTCTTGCACGCGAGACGAATCTCCTTTCCAACGTCGAAACCGATCATCCCCAAGGGAATCACCTTCTAGGCGTAAGCCCACCAACGAACCGGCGTCAACGCCGTTGTTCTTCCTCACGAATCCGAAGCCATTCGTCAGGCCTCTCCTGAGCCGGTCCTCCTTGGAAAACCCTCCCGGTCGCTTCCTTCGCGGCTCGCACGAATACCTTCGCCGCCGTGCGGTCGAACTGACAGAGCGGGTGGTGACCCAGGTTCTCTCCGCGCTCCCTCCATTCGCCGCCCACCTCCGGGTCGAAGAAGCTAGCGCAGGGACACTCGGGTAGGGTCGGACGGTTTGCGATCTGCCACATCTCGAACCGATGATGGGGCGGAGGGAGCTCCTGGATCCTTCCCTTCGGATCCACCTTCGCGATGAGCCGCTGCGTCGCCGAAAGAACACCCACCCCTCCGCGGTACATCCTCGCCAGGTTCGAGGCCATCTGGTTTTTCAGGTGGGGGCTGATGAGCCAGAGCTTCGTCTGAATGGAGTTCAGCCGATGAAGCGGAAAACCGAGCCCCGTCGGCGTGCTCGAACTCGGGTCCAAACTGGTAGACATGGCAAAAATCCTTCAGGGGTTCAGCAGGAGAAAGCAGGAGAAAGCAGGAGAAAGGTCTCAGAGCTACGCGCCTCCTAGGCTGCGCACGAGAGAACCGAGGACACGGGAAACTTCTTCTGCGGCAAGCGTTATGGCTGGAGCGTCGAAATACCCAAGCCGCGCCGCCAAATCGAGTTGGTATTCCACCTCGCGAGCCGACCCGTAGGCTATGAACAAAAATTGCCGGTACTCAGCTTTCGAGTTCCGAGCACACCCCTCCACGATGTTCGAAGCGATCGAAACAGCAGCTCGACGAAGTTGAGAGGAAAGTCCGTACACCTCTTCCCTAGGAAAGCCTCTCGTCACGAGATAGACGTTAATGACTAGCCGATCGGCCAGTTCGAAAGCCTTGAGTTTTTTGTGGTCACGCATCAGAGGTGCGGAGCTCTGGGACCTTTCCCTTGCTCTCTCCTGCTTTCTCCTGCTTCATACCTTCTCTCAGTGAGAGATTTCGGTCACGTCTTTTTTCAACATCGGCAGCGACAAAACTTCACCGTTCAGGTACCGAACGACGGCCTGCACGACGGTGTCGACCTCTGACGAAAACTCCATCCTCTCGAGCTCCCGAAGCCGGTCGTTGTAGTACCGGCGGGTCTTGTATTTCTTTCTACGAGCGCCGCTTCCCCTCGAAACGAAGGACTCGAGCCAAGCTCGCTGCTTGTCGTGGTCGGGCCCGAGCGTGAGACGGTCGACCATCTGGGAAATCTTCAAAATCTCGATGAAGTTCGGCCCCGCGCTCCCGATGCGAATCAAGATCGGAATGATCTTCGGCGAAAGCCCCCTCGAGATGCGGATACAGTGCGTCACGTGGGCTCGTGATTTGCCGATGGCCTTCGCGATCTGATCGTGCGTCATCCCCCGGCGGTCGACGAGCCGGTCGAAAGAGGCCCCGTCCTCCCAAGGAGGAAGCGGCTCCCGCTGAATGTTCTCGATGATCGACTCGATCTCCCCGTCCCCGTCGATGACGTAGCAGGGCACCGGATAGTCCGGAGGGATGCGCTCCTCCTTCGCAAGAAGAAGGAGCGCCATCCTCCGGCGCTCTCCGGCTTTGACCTCGTACCGTCCTTCCGCTTGTCCCGCCGTCGGCGGAACCTTCTTCACCACGAGGTTGTGGATGAGACCGCACTCGAAGATCGTTTCCGCGAGCTCGGCGATGCGTTGAAAGGTCTTCCTCGGGTTCTCGGAGTTCGTGTCGATGAGATGAAGCGGGATCTGGATTCTCATCCCGTCTTTTTCCTCCTCTTACCGTCGCAAACAATGATTTCTTTTCGCATCAATCACTCCGCGGCCGAAGGCGCCACCCTCTTCAGCTCCACCTCGGACTCCGGAACGACGCCGTACTGCTCGTCCCCGATCGTGATGTAGCCCTTCTCACCCGATGCTCGGATTTCATTCGACGTCGCGTGACGAGTGATCTGCCCGGTCGAGACGTTCATGAGGAACATCTTCGGAAGGCTCGAGGCCTCCCAGGCTTCGCGGAACTGGCAGATCGGATGGTGGACTCCGTCGGGACGCTTCTCTCCAGTGTTCGGCATCGCGAAATCCTTGCACTGGCAGACGTCAGGATGAGGAATCCGCGGAGCCACAGGAACCGGAGCCGCAGCCACAGCCGCCGTCCTGCTCTCCGCCGCGTTTTTCCTCGGCGTCTGCACGTCCAAGATGGACGGCTTCTCCATCCGGCGGTGAGTCTCCGGAAGAAGCCTCTGTTCGATGATCGTCGTCGAGGCCTCGTCCGGCAGCGCCTGCTCCTCGAGAGGCGCCTTCAGGTTCCACTCACAGATCGAGTGGTGACGACCTGGGTGACTTCCCCAGGACTTGCAGTTGCAGTGCTCGGGGCGAGGAGCATGGCGCTGAGCATCCTTCGCCGTCGGGCGCTGAAAGTTCGGGTCGCGAACGGCCTTCATGAACTGCCCGGTATGGGAACGAAGTTGGCACTCACCGTGAACCTTCAACACCTGACGCTGAAAGAAATCCCGACCGTCGATTACCTCGTAACCGTCGACCAGGGAAACCATCACCGTCGATCTCGGACCGAGATCTCTGAACATGACGGCAATGTGAGTGGTCACTTCTCCGGCAGGGGTCGTCTGCTTGAAGTCGACCTCCATCTGCTGGCGAGTGGCGCGACACTTCTTCTGGAGCTCGGAGAGAACTCGAGTCTCGGCGAGCAGGATGGGACGGACGCAATCACCGTTCTCGTCGATGAGGATGGAACGGTTTTCACGCCAGGTACGGGCATCGGTTGGGGAGAGTCTGAGGATCTTCATGCCCCCTACATACCCCGAGAATTAGCGGTGATAAAAGTTTTACCACCGTTGCCCGGGGATTCAGCGAATTTTGAGGTCTCAGCAAGCCGGGCTAGTGTCGCCGAGAACCCCCTTCACGAAAGGTTTCAAACTCCAATGCCGTTCATCTCCGATACGCAAATCGCACGTGTCCAGTCCACCATGGGAGCGCTTGCCGCTCGCGCCAACCGCGCCAAGGAATTGGCCGAGCGCCAGGCAGGCAACGTCAAGAAGGTCGCCGAAATCGTCGGCGGCGGCGCTGCCGTCGGATTCGTCCGCGGCAAGTACGAGAAGGACGGCTCTCAGTTCGTCGTTCCCGGAACGACCATCGACATCGGCCTCGCGGCTGGCCTCGCTCTCTCGGGAGCGGCTCTCTTCGAGGTGTTCGGCAAGTACGACGACGACGCGCTCAACGTCGGCGCCGGCATGCTGGCTCACTACGCCGGTCAGGTCTTCCGCAACTACGGAAAGACGGACGCCTTCGCTCTCGTCGCCGGGCACCACAACTACCCGACGATGGCCGGCGGAGCGTCGAACCTCATCGCGGGCGGAGCGTCGGGCCTCATCGGCGCCGACGGAATGTCGAGCGCTCTTCAGAGCGCGCTCTCCGCGAGCGTCTGAGCGAGAACCCAACCGCAGCCACGAAGGAATCGAGTGAAGGAGTCGAAGGAAGAAGCGGCCGATGCTCTACGAACTCGGCCGCATCCTCCTCTCCACTTCCACCTCGATCCTCATCCAGACTCTGCTCTCCCGCCGCGCGCGGGAGGCGAACGAGAAAAACAACCCAAACCCCAAGATTGGAATCAGACTCATGCCTTCGTACGATTTGGTAGGTGACGACGACTTCGGTGGCATCGGCGCCGACGTCCTGTTCGGTGCGTCCGACGACGCACTTCTCCGAGCTCTCGCCGTCTCCGGCGACGAGGAGCTCATCGCCGGCCTCGGCAACACCGAAATCGTCGGTGCGGTCGCGGCAGCGAAGACCAACGCGGCACGGAAGAACGCTCTCCGTCAGATCGCGATGCGCAACGCGGGCGCGGTCGTCAAGACCGGGCTCGATCGTCGGCGCCGCTACCCGCTCGGGTTCGTCCCGACGGTGGTGGCTGCGGCGACGAGCGCGCTCATTCCGTCGGCTCCCCAGAACCTGTTCCGCCCGGAACGTCTGGTGATTCCGTCGGACATCGCGTTCGACATCGGCGTGGTCGACATCAAGGTCGGCAACCAGTCGCAGCTCGTTCAGTCCGTCGAGGTCCCCGGAGCTCTGTTCTCCGAGGTCGCGATCGACACGAACGTGACCTTCGACACGGCAGAGGTCGGCAACCAGGTGAGCGTCCAGGCGAGGAACAAGACCCTCGCTGCGATCGAGTTCACCGCCGGTCTCATCGGCACGATCGCGAAGTGAGTGAGTTCTCGCGAAAGCGAGAACTCATCCCGGCCCTGCCGGGATCCCCCGACGTAGTGGGTTCCTCTCTTGAGAGGGCGGCTCCCTGAAAAGGTAGCCGCCCTCGTAGGGTCCACGAAGTCGAAAAACTCTCGAGCAAGGCTCCCTTCGCCGAGCCCGAGAGTGCCTGACGTGAAGAGGTGTTGCAGGTGAAGGTACTGGTCAACCTAAGCGGAGAAAACTCGAGGTGGCTTCGACCGTCCCGAATGCTCGGGCTCGCAATCAAGCCAATCCTGGAGGCGCTAGTGATGGCTGACCAGTTGTACTTGCGGACACACCACGTCCCTCCGATCTACGAGAGCGGAGTCCGATACAAAGAAGAGCCGATGAACCGAGCTGTCCTCGGGGCTCTCGGCGGAGCCGCGAGCTCCACCTACCGGATCGAGGAGTTCGCAGCCGTTCCGGCCATCATCGAGAGAGGGTGGGGCGACTGTGACGACGTGTCTCCATGGCGCTGCGCCGAGCTCCGAGAGAACGGAGAACACGCGAAGATCCGAGTGCAATGGAAGAAAAACGCAGAGAGTGGCCAGAAGCTTTTCCACATAGTCGTGCGTAGAGCTGACGGCCGTATCGAAGATCCGAGCCTCCTGCTCGGCATGAGGTAAAGAACGATGCTCGGCCTCGGTATTGCATTTCTCGTCGCCCTGGCCCTCATGGGCTCCTCGAAGCCGGCTTCCGCCAAGCCGATGCCAGGAATGGAGCCCCTTCCTCCCACTCCGAAGCCTCCGGCGCCTCCGATCGAGGTTCCTCCTGGATCTCCTCCGGTCGTGGCTCCTCCACCACCGCCTCCGTCGGGAGGACCTCCCCTCACTCCCACTTCCGGCTCCTACACCGTGAAGTCCGGAGACACGGGCGAAAAGATCGCCTTCGCTTACACCGGCAACAAGGGCCGATGGCCCGAGCTCGTGACGGCGAACCCGACGCTCAAGGACCCCACCTATGGCCTCCGCATCTACGCGGGCCAGACCATCAAACTGCCGGCAACGTGGGGAGCACCGACGGGAACCCCCGCCATCACTCCAGTGAGCACGCCCGCGGTTCCCGGAGTCCCCTCAACCGTCGCCACATCCGGAACTTACCTCGTGAAGTCCGGTGACACGGGCGAAAAGATCGCTCTCGCTTTCACTGGCGCCAAGGGTCGATGGCCCGAGCTCGTGACGGCAAATCCCTCTCTCAAAGACCCCACCTACGGCCTACGCATCTACGCGGGCCAGACGATCAAGCTTCCTCCCTCCTGGATCCAGCAAGCCGTCACCTCCGGACGGCGATGGGTAGTCTGAATCATGCCCGCACTCCCCCTCCTCGCAGCTCTCGGTTTCCTCGGGTTCGCTCTCGCGGGCTCCTCCAAGCCTGCTCCTTCGCCGGGCGCTCCGGGGGCGCCTCCGACACCTCCTGGAAAGGTCTTGCCCGAGGCTCTTCGAGACAAGCTCGTTGCGGCGATGCAGGCGCTCACAGTCGATGCGACTACCGGAAAGATCGTCGGACCAGTGACAAGGGTGAGCGTACAGATCGCCACGGCGACGGCGGCTGAGCTCGAGGCTGCTGGCTTCCCAACCGAAGCGAAGGAGCTTCGAGATCTGGCCACTCGAGCGGCAGCAATGGTACCGCTTCCTCCCGCTGCGTCCACGGTGCAGATCCCAGGAATCCCTCCCGCTCTTCAAGAACAGCTCGCCCGTGCCCTCTGGATGGAACGGGATCCGGGCAAGCTTCGCGCGATCAAGGATGCTCTCTTCCAGGTTCAGCCCCAGACTCCAGAAGTCGCTGCTGCAATCGGAACGATCGACGCCCTCATCCTCCAGATCGAAGCCGCCAAACAGACCCAGACTTCTCTCGAACAAATCCAGACCCAGATCGACCAGGGTGTTCCGGCCGCTCCCGTGATGCCGGTGCCGGCTCCGGAAGTTTTCGTTCCACCCCTTCCCTCGGCTCCTCCCGCGGCTCCGTCGATGCCGCCAGGCCTTCCCGGATCACACGCGACGATTCGAGTCGGATCGAAGAGCGCTGACGTCGCCACCTGGCAACAGTTCCTCGGTCTTCCCGCGGACGGCATCTTCGGACCCGCCACGCAGGCTGCAACGATAGCTTTCCAGAAGAGCCAGGGGCTCACCGCGGACGGCGTCGTCGGCCCCGCAACCTGGGGCGCCGCGCAGGGCATGGGCGCCCGGCCAGGACTCCCTGGAGCAACTCCCATCATGGTTTCCCTTCCGGGGATGCCTGGGTCCGGAACTCTTGCCGGATCCCACGCCACGATCCGTGTCGGTTCGACCGGAGCCGACGTCATCCTGTGGCAGCAGTACCTCGGCCTCACCGCCGACGGAAAGTTCGGTCCCGCAACGCAAGCCGCGACGATTGCCTTCCAGAGAAGCAAGGGTCTCACTCCCGATGGCGTCGTCGGTCCGGCCACATGGGGAGCCGCGCAAGGAACCCCAGCCATCAACGCAAAGATCGTCGCGACTCCCCTCGCTGCTCTCGTGAAGACCGTCACGAGCCCTCCACCGACGTCTCTCGTCGGCTCTCACGCGACGATCCGAAGCGGTTCGACGGGTGCAGACGTCGCGACGTGGCAGAGCTTCCTCGGCCTCACCGCTGACGGAAAGTTCGGGCCCGCGACTCTCGCCGCAACGCTCGCCTTCCAGAAGAGCCAGGGCATCACGGCTGACGGCGTCGTCGGTCCTGCCACGTGGGCTCGCGCTCAGGGAGCAACGAACATCACCAAGGCCGCGTCGGCGTATCTCCCCGTCTCGATGCCATCGAGCGTCCCTTCCGGAGCCCGCACGACCATCCGGAGCGGCTCCAAAGGCAACGACGTCATCCTGTGGCAGAGGTTTCTCGGCCTCACCGCCGACGGAAACTTCGGTCCCGCGACCCTTGCCGCAACCGTGGCTTTCCAGAAGAGCAAGGGCCTCACCGCGGACGGTGTGGTCGGTCCCGCCACCTGGGCCGCCGCTCAAGGAACGACGCCCGTCCTCGCGAAGGTCGTCGCCACCGCGGCTGCCGCCCTCACGAAGCCCGTCACGAGTGCCGCCCCCTCCACACTCGTCGGTTCTCACGCGACGATCCGTAGCGGATCGAGCGGTACGGACGTCGTCACGTGGCAGAAGTTCCTCGGCCTCACCGCCGACGGAAAGTTCGGTCCGGCAACTCAGGCGGCAACCGTGGCATTCCAGAGGAGCAAGGGCCTCACCGCGGACGGCGTCGTCGGCCCAGCCACGTGGGCTGCGGCTCAGAGGGACCCGTCGGTCATTCCGATGCAGGCGACCATCGTCAAATCCATCGCGCCCGCGACGTCGGCCTTCCTTCCTGGAAGCCTCGCCGGAACTCACGCGACGATCCGTACTGGCTCGAAGGGCACCGACGTCTCGACCTGGCAGAAGTTCCTCGGTCTCACCCCCGACGGAGTTTTCGGACAAGCCACTGCTCTCGCCACGATGGCGTTCCAGCGCAGTCGCGGTCTCACCGCGGATGGCGTCGTAGGCCCCGCATCGTGGGCCTCGGCGCAGAAGGGAACTTCATCCATCCCTTCGATGTCCGCCATGACGCCCATGCTCGTCTCCACTCCGGCAAAATCAACGGCAGTGCGAGCGACGATCCGAAACGGTTCGAAGGGCGCCGACGTTGCCGCCTGGCAGACCTTCCTCCGCCTCAAGGCGGACGGAGTCTTCGGTCCAGCGACGCAGGCGGCGACGGTCGCTTTCCAGAAGAGTCGCGGGCTTCCCGCCGACGGCGTCGTGGGTCCAGCCACCTGGGCCGCTTCGATGGGAGCTCTCCCGCCTCCAACGGCCATGCCGATCACAATCCCGAAGGCCGTAGCTCCCTCCGTCGTTCCGGGCCTCAGCGGTTCTCACGCCACGATTCGAACCGGCTCGAGGGGAACCGACGTCGCCACCTGGCAACGGTTCCTGAAGCTCACTGCTGACGGCGTCTTCGGCCCCGCCACCGCCGCGGCAACCATCACCTTCCAGCGAAGCCGAGGCCTCACGGCGGACGGTGTCGTCGGCCCAGCAACCTGGAGCGCCGCGAATCTCGCGAGCGGTACCGTGATCAGCGGTGAAGAATCTTCCCGCACCTACGTCATTCAGCCCGGAGACTTCGGGGAAAAGATCTCCCTCTCCTTCACCGGGAACAAGGACCGGTGGAAGGAGCTCATTGTCGCAAATCCGAACCTCGCCGACGTAGCCCATGGCATCCGTCTCGAGCCCGGAGCCGCGATCCGACTTCCCGATTCGTGGCCTTCGAGCCCCACCGGCTCTGCTCCCCCTCCGGAGCTCGCCGAAAACGTTCCTGCCCCCGTGCGCCCAGTGAAGTCTCTCGACTCCGCTCCCATTCCTCAGAATCTCCCCGTGGCAAAAACTGCGATGGAGATCGCCGCGTCCGCCGTCGTGAAGAACCTTCGAGACGTTCAGAAGAATCACGGCATCCCCGGAGCTCAAGCGAAGGAAAACCGGTCCATGGTCGCCAAGCTCCAGGCCCTGGCCGGAATGTCCTCTCCCGACGGCCTCGCCGGTCCCGGAACTCTTCTCACGGCGGCCCGGTGCGGGGTTTGCATTCTTCCTCTCGTCATGTACTGGCCGGAAGGAGCAACCGGAGAAAGCGTCCTCAAGTACAGGACCGCTCTCAATAGTCTCGCCGATCGTGCCCGCAACATGGGCAACATGACTCACGCCGCAGAACTCGAAAAGAGTGCCTCCCGTGAGCAAGGACAAGCCCACGTCTCGGGTCGCCTACTCTGAGGATCCAAAAGCCCATGTACGAATCAGGAAGCAAGATTCTCAACCTCGATCTCGATCTCCATTCTCCGGAGATGTACGGCGGGTTCGAGGAGATCAGCGTCGGCGCCTCAATCACGCCGCAAGCTGCGGCTTTCGCACGAGCCCAAGCCGCTCGCGTTCAGAAGGCCAGAGCGGAAGCCGCGAAACGAGTCAAAGCCGCGAAGGACCAGGCCGCAAAGAAAATCCAGGCCGTCCGAGCTGCCGCCACAAAGAGGCAAGCCGCAATGCGTACTCAGGCCGCCCAGAAAACGCAGGCTGCCCGAGCTCTCGCCACGAAGAAGATCGCCCAGACCCAAGCTCACCTGAAGCGAGCCCAAGCTCTTCGCGCCGCTGCGATGAAAAAGGTCGCGGAAGCTCGCCGAGGAGCTGTGAGCCAAGCCAACACCGCCTTGAAGAGGCAGGCCGCTCTCCGGGCCCTGGCTCTTTCGAAAGCCAACGCCGCCCGTCAGGGAGCACTGAGCGAAGCCGCAAAGAAGCAGACTCTTCTACAAGCTCAGGCCTCCAAGACGCAGGCCGCTCTCCGAGCCCAAGCCCTTTCGAAAGCCAATGCCGCCCGTCAAGGAGCACTGAGCGAAGTCGCGAAGAAGCAGGCTCTTCTCCGTGCCCAGGCCGCCAAAGCCAAAGACGCCCTCCAAAACAAGGCTCGTGAAGCGGCCCTCAAAACCGCTCACCTGAGCCGCCCGCTGCCCGCAAAGGGCAAGGCCGCCGTAGCTCGCTACGTCGCGGCGAACATGAAGAAGATCCAAGCTCTCGCCGCGTCTCGCGGAAAGAAGATCTCTCCCGAACGCGCCAAGACCATCGCCATCCAGCGAGCACGTGCCATCATCGCCAAGCACCGCGCTTCTCTTCCAGTAAAGCCGGTCATTCCTCCTGCCGTAGCCAAGCCGGCTGTACCTCCGGTTCCGCCAACGCCCGCCGCGCCAGGACTCTCCCCCGGCGGAGGTGGTGGTGGCGGAGGAGCCCCTTCTCCGAGCCCGAGCCCCGCTCCGGAGCCTTCGTACTCTCCGCCGGCCGACGAGGGGGGTGGATACGAAGAAGCTCCCTCTGACGAAGGTGGCGGCTACGAGGAAGAAGCTCCGGCCGAAGAACCCGCCGAGGAGCCCGCCGAGGAACCCACCGAGGAGCCCGCCGAAGAACCCGTCGAGGACTCCGCCGAGGAACCTGCCGAGGAACCCGCCGAAGAACCTGCCGAGGAACCTGTCGAGGAACCCGCCGAGGAGCCAGCCGAAGAGCCCGCCGAGGAGCCCGTCGAGGAACCCGCCGAGGAACCCGCCGAGGAGCCCGCCGAGGAGCCTTCGACCTCTGAAGATCTCTCCACTCCTCCAATCGAAGGCGACGTCGGCCCGGCCCCCCACCAGGCCTCGAAGGGGATCTGGCTGAAGACTCACTTCTACCAGGAAGGCCCGTTCCTGAAGAGCGTCACCTACTGCGTCGCCCAAGGCGAGGTCGAGGTTCTGCGCTTCCAGGTCGATCTCCGTCCGATCCTCAAAGCCGTCATGCGCTACCACAGCCGGCTTCACCAGGACGGGACCGAGAACGTTCAAGGCCTCGCCAACTCGAGACCCGCCGCTCTTCGGCTCCGTCGTGACGAAGAGGAAATCGCGGGCATCTTCGATGTCTTCAAGAAGGCGGTGAAGGGCATCACCAAGGGCATCAAGAAGGCCGTCTCGAGCAGCGTGATGAAGCTCCCGATCGTCGGAGACGCTGCCAAGGCCATCGGCCGCATCAAGCTCGTGAAGAGCATCACGAAGGGCGTCGAGTCCATCGCGAAAAAGGTCTCGAACGTCGGCAGCATGGTCTCTCCACTGAACCTCGTCTCGAACGTCCTCAAGGGCGAGCGCATCGACAAGGCCGTCCTGAACGACTTCAAGGCAAAGATCCGAGCCGCCAAGGAAATCGCTCCCTACGCCCAGACGATCACCTCGATGATCCCTGGGATCGGAACCGGAGTCGCTGCGGCTATCGCCGGAGCCTCGGCTCTCGCCGAGGGTCGAAAGATCACCGACGCTCTCATCAGCGCAGCCCGTGGAGCCATCCCAGGAGGAAACATCGCCAAGGCGGCCTTCGATATGGGCTCGAATCTCGCCAAGGGAGTTCGTCTCGACAAGGCCCTCCTCAATACGGCCCGCAGTCAGCTCTCTTCGGTCGAGCAGCGTGCCTTCGATGCCGCCGTCGCCCTCCAACAGGGGAAGAAGCTCCAGGCCCTCTCCTCTCTCGCCATCCCCTCCATTCACCTTCCCGCCTCGTCTGGGATCTCCACCCAGGCTCTCGCTGCTTTCGCAACGGCGAACACCGCCCTCCACAAGGTCGCTCAAGTC
>Ga0214473_10001433_pt1 | contig 31502 bp, 29 predicted proteins | sample RVTome_7_FD_203509 | JGI IMG/M metagenome (GOLD analysis project Ga0214473, IMG submission 203509) | Soil microbial communities from uranium-contaminated site in the Upper Colorado River Basin, Wyoming, United States - RVT98D197 | ecosystem: Environmental > Terrestrial > Soil > Contaminated >...
CTGGTATTACCAATAGTAAAACATGGAAATTGGCTCTGGTATTTCGGCGGATACGCGAGCTGCTTGCCCCGCCCGAAAGCCGGCGCACTAAGATTTTCGGCAGGATCATAAGTTTTATCGCTGCTCGGTTTAAACGATAATCGGGTGGCTGCCTGGTGCTAGATCAAAGCCTGACCTACACGAATGTGATAATGGATAGTAATAATCTGGGAACTACAGGATGTTGAATACATTAAAGAAAATCCGCGACTTTTTCTTTCCACCTTTTTCAAAACGCCGTGATGTTTACGAATTTTTTAGAAAAGGTCTTTTGATGCTGAGAAGAAAAGGACCCAAAGGGATGTATCAGGAGATACACTGGCGGGTGTCAAAACCACGCAGGCTCAGCCATCCCAATTCACGTGGAGATAGCTGGTGGAATAAAACCAATCCACTCATGGATGAATCCTTTTTTTCTCAGATTAATGAGCTCTCTCTTACCGAAAAGGTCGACATCCTTATCTGTGTGGGTCCGAACCAAGGTAATGTCCTTGCATGTTTATCTTCCATCGAAAAATATACCAACGACTATGAATATGACCTGAACCTGGTAGTGCATCAGAAGGATGTGGCAAATTTACCCACTCACCGCCTGGTCTCGAAAGCGCACCTGGTTACCCACGACATGGATTTATTCAATTATTCCCGGGCCAATAACCTGGTGCTAAAGGAGTCAACCGGGGATGTCGTCTTGTTAAACGATGATACCGAGGTGACAGAAGATTGGCTCGTGAAATTACGGCAGGATTCTAAAGGTGTAGCGCTGACGGGAGCCCATACCGAGCATTTGCGGGCGGGCAATCCACAAATGTGGGGGCAGGGTTTAGCAAGGCTCACCAATTATCCAATTAACATGTTTTGTGCTTACATTCCGTCCAGGCTCCGCTCAGTCGTCGGCCTGCTCGACGAAGAGTTTTGCTATTATGGCGGTGAAGACGTCGATTATTCCTGTCGCGCCCTCCTGAATGGTTTCCCACTGGTGATCTCGAGCGCCTTCGTTCAGCATAAGGATAATCAATCCTATAAAGCCTCCAAGGATTTATTGATCAAGGAATCTGATCGCCTCCTGATTGAAATGTATGGCATTGAAGCACCTTTTGATTTGAGTGGGATCAAGCCGAAGGTATCGGTCATCCTGCCCACTCACAACCGTCCCGACTTACTGAGACCTGCTATCAAATCCATCATGCAGGTTGATTTTGATAATTTTGAGTTAATTGTGGTGGATGACTTCTCAAACAAGGAGACCAGTGAGGTCATATACGAATTTCAGAAGCAGGATGACCGTATCCTTGCGATCAGGCTACCCAGGAATGTTGGCTCTTCCAAGGCTCGCAGTGTTGGTCTCAAAGCCTCCCGGGGACAGTTCATCCTGTTCACGGATGATGATGACACGGTTCTCTCAAATCGGATCTCCAAACCACTCGAATATCTCATCCAGCACCCCACATTGGATGTCGTCTATTGCAACTATAACCTGGTCAGTCATGATGGAAGCGTAACTCCCATCGTCGCTGATCAGTTTGACCTGCAATCCTATCTGGAGATGAACTTTTACATCGGCTTCGGGATGTTGTTGGGTCGCAAAGGGTCATTTATGGATGTTCCCTTTATGTCCCTCTATGATAAAGCGGTCGATTATGATTGGGTTTTTCGATTGCTTCGTAAAGGTTACAAAATCGACCTTTGTCCAGAAATCGTAATGAACTATAACCGCACTGGCGCTCCTAAATACCACTTATCCGGTAACCAAAGTTCGATCGATTTGCATGAAACAATTCACGACCGGGAATCCTTATTAAGAGGAATGGAACGCCGGGATTGAACAGCTGCCATCCGAATATAACGAGTTGCGCTGAGAGGGAATTACCATGATGCTCTTCCACGGAAAAAAAGTTTGCTTTATAGGTGCCCACCCTGATGATATCGAGCTGGGTTGTGGTGCTTTTATCTCAAACATCCACGGCAAAACGGATATTTTGTGTGTCACCCTATCTGATAATCAAAAGAATCCATCGCTCACCTCGCTGGTGGAGGAACACTATCGCAGCATGTCTATCCTGGGTGTTCCCCGCGACCACATCAGGCTCGCATCATTCGTCACGCGCCGCTTCCCCGAGCTCCGCCAGGAAATCCTCGAGTATCTGTATCAGCTCAACCACGAATACCAGCCTGATATTGTCATCACCCACACCCGTTCTGATATCCACCAGGATCACCAACAGGCCACTGAAGAAGTCCTGCGTGCCTTCCGTGGGACAACCGTTTTAGGGTTTGATGCCCTGCGTAGCAGTTATGGGTTCTTTCCGCACTTCCTGGCGGAGGTCAGTCCGGAAGACGTCGAGAAGAAAATCCTGGCATTGGCTGAATATTCAACATACCATGATAAATATTACTTTGATGCTTCTGTGCTGCGCGCCACGCTCATCCGCCACGGTGCGCTGGCAGAACGCCCGTTCGCGGAAGGGCTCGACATCCTGCGCATCGTTGGCAATTTTGATGTGTGCTAATTCCACGCTCATCTCCTCTGGATTGAAATAAAACCCTAAATTTACCCCTCAGAATTTGCGATTTTGAGTTATAATTCAGTCATTGAATTTCAATCACTGAATTTTGATTTATATCATCGATTAGCTAACTGATAATACTTCATAATTTACAATGGCAGAAAACCCCGAAGCCACGCGCGAAATGATCCTGCTCGAGCAGATCGAGAACGATCCAAATATCACCCAGGCCTCCCTGGCAACCCATCTCGGCGTTGCCGTGGGAACAGTCAATTGGCACCTCAAACGGATGATCGCCAAAGGATATGTAAAAGTGAAGCGGGCCGAGCGACGCAAACTGCGCTATATTATCACTCCTGAAGGGATAACATTCCGCGCCCGCCTGACTATTGATTTCATTGAACAATCCTTCCTGCTCTATCGGAATATTCGCAAACGCGTGCGTGAGCTGCTTGCGGAAGTCAAGCGAGCCGGGTTCGACCATGTGCGCATCGAAAGCGAAACTAATCTCAATGACCCGAAACTCTCCAGCCAGACCAATGACATCGCAGATGTTTGCCGTCTGACCTGTCTGGAGCAAGGCATCAGAATCAGCCAGGATTCAAAATCCCCAACCCTGGTGGTCCATGGGGTAAATGTCACCTTGTACATGGAGATACCGGTATGAGCGATCAAGATACCCGCCCACAAGAAAATCAACTAAACCATGTCCTTATAACCGGTGGGGCAGGGTTTATTGGCTCGCTTCTCACGGGCGAGCTATTGCGGCATGGGATTAAAGTCACCGTCATAGACGATTTGATCTTTGGTGGCGAATCACTCCTGGCATATCTCGCCCATCCCAACTTTCACTTCACCAAGGCCAATGTAATCGAACCGCGTGTCATCCGTTCCAGCCTGAGCACCGAATGGGAAAAACCAGATGCGATCGTTCATCTGGCTGCCATTGTGGGCTTCCCAGCCTGCCAGGCGGTCGGCAAGCAGGTCGCCTGGCGTTATAACGTCGAGGCTACTGAACGCGTCTTCGAGCAGGCGGTTACCCTGGGAGTGAGGCGTTTGGTTTATGCCTCCACTTACAGCAATTATGGCCTTTCCACCGATGGCAATCCCGTTACCGAAGATTCACCGCTCACCCCCCAATCCCTATACGCTGAAACTAAAATTGCTTCTGAACGGTTCCTGATCGCTCAGAATGATAGCTCTTGCGCACCACTCATCTTCCGGTTAGCAACTTTATATGGCATCTCACCCCGCACGCGATTCGATTTGATCATCAACCAGTTCGTCCTTGAAGCATTCACCAAACGTGAGCTGCTGATCTACCAACGTGGTTATTCGCGTTCCTTCGTCCATATCCGCGATGCAGTGCGCGGCCTCATCCTGGGTCTACATACCTCCGATGAGAAAGCACGCTGCCAGGTATATAACCTGGGGTCAGAACAGGGTAATTACACCAAGGATCAGATCGTGGAGCTGGTGCTCAAACGCCTGCCGGAAACCGTGGTTACTTATAAAGATATGACCTTTGGCGGTGATATGCGTGATATCACAGTCTCCTATGAAAAAATCCTGCGTGAATTGGGCTTCCAAACCAGGTTTACTCCGGAGGATGGGGTGCGTGAAGTGCTTCACGCCATTCGTTCAGGCTTGATCAGTAATCCACACGACCAGCATTATCGGAATGCACAGTTTATCGTCCAATGATGCAAAACTAATGCATGACATTGTGAAAGCGCTTTTGTAGGAGGTAATATGGCTTTTCAATCCGATCCCAAGTTCTGGCAAAGTAAACGCATTTGCGTCACTGGGGGGGCAGGTTTTCTGGGTTCTTTCGTGCTTGCTGCGCTTAAACAACGCGGTGCTAAAGATATCTTTGTACCTCACATTGAAGAGTTCAACCTGGTCAACCTGGCGGACGTCCAGCGTGCACTCGAGATCAGCCAACCGGATATCATCATCCACCTGGCAGCCCTGGCAGGTGGGATAGGTGCCAACCGGGCGCGCCCGGCTGACTTTTTCTACATCAATCTCATGATGGGCGTGCAGCTGATGCACCTTGCCTGGATGCGCGGGGTTAAAAAATTCGTTGCCATCGGCACAGTCTGTGCCTATCCCAAGTTCACTCCTGTGCCTTTCCGGGAGGAAAACCTGTGGGCAGGCTACCCCGAAGAAACCAACGCACCTTACGGTCTGGCAAAAAAGATGCTCCTGGTACAGTCACAAGCCTATCGTGAGCAGTATGGCTATAATTCCATTTACTTATTACCAGTCAACCTGTACGGGCCGAGAGATAACTTCAACCTCGAAACCTCCCACGTCATCCCGGCACTGGTGCGAAAATGCATCGACGCCCAGGAGCGCGGGGATAAGGAGGTGGTCTTATGGGGCGATGGCTCACCCACACGTGAATTCCTTTATGCTGGCGATGCTGCCGATGGGATTATAACTGCGACGGAGTTTTACAACGGTAATGAGCCGGTAAATATTGGCTCAGGTCAGGAGATCAGCATCAAAGACCTGGCAGAGATGATTGCCCGTCTGACTGGCTATGAGAGAAAACTCGTCTGGGATACTACCAAACCGAACGGTCAACCGCGCCGCGCATTAGACACCAGTCGTGCTGCCGAGTATTTTGGCTGGCGGGCAAGCACACCTTTCGAAGAAGGCTTGCGCCAAACCATTGATTGGTACCGACAAAACCGGTAAATCTGACCAGCTACCCATGGCTACCAATCACCTTGCCAAATCACACCAGGATGTGGTCATTCTCCGCCCTACACATGGCCTGGCCGCGTTAAACCTGGGGGACCTGTGGGTCTACCGCGAGTTGGTGCTTTTCCTCGCCTGGCGTGACGTGTTGGTGCGCTATAAGCAAACCGTCCTGGGGGCTGCCTGGGCGGTCATTCAACCCATCGTCCAGATGGTCGTCTTTACCTTCATCTTTTCCAAAGCAGCCGGCCTTTCGTCTGAAGGCGTACCTTACCCGATATTCAATTACACGGCCCTGCTTCCCTGGGGTTTATTTTCCAAAGCCATGAATGATGCCGGTCGGTCCCTGGTGAATAATCGCAACATGATCACGAAGATCTATTTCCCGCGCCTGACCATCCCGGTGGCGTCGGTGTTGGCTGGTCTGGTCGATTTTGGGATCGCCTTCCTGGTATATATCGTGATCATCTTGTTCTATACGCTGTCACCAGGCTCGACCTTCACCTTCCATCTCTCCCCGGCACTGCTTGTCTTGCCTCTTCTCATTCTCCTGGCTCTGGTCGCTGCACTCGGCGTCAGCTTGTGGTTCTCAGCCGCCAACGTGCTCTACCGCGATGTGGGGCATATCCTCCCATTTTTGACTCAAATCTGGTTCTTTGTGACCCCCATCGTTTATTCATCTTCTGAAGTCTCGACCCAGTGGCAAATCGTCTATGCTTTGAATCCCCTCACTGGCGTGGTGGAAGGTTTTCGCTGGTGTCTGTTAGGTATTCACAGCCTTCCCTGGCAAATGCTGGCCATCTCAGCCGTAGTAGCAGTTGTGATCTTGATCAGCGGTCTGATCTATTTCCGCAATATGGAACGGACGTTCGCCGATGAGATCTAAGACTTCAATCAGCATGACATTCAAAATGCATCGGTTTTTAATGGCATGAATGATATTGCGATCCGCGTTGAAAACATGGGTAAACGCTACCGCATCGGGACAGCCCCTGAGCGTTATAAAACACTGCGCGATACACTTGTCGCTGGGTTCAATGCTCCCATCCGCAGGCTGCGTCGTGGCACATCAGGTGGTCACTCCGCATCAGGATCAAATATTATTTGGGCATTACGGGATATCTCCTTTGAGGTCCCGCGCGGGAAGGTCTTGGGGATCGTTGGCCGTAATGGCGCTGGAAAAAGCACACTGCTCAAGATTTTATCGCGTGTCACCGAACCCACCGAGGGTAGTGCAGAGATTTATGGACGGGTTGGCTCGCTTTTGGAAGTCGGCACAGGTTTTCATCCTGAGCTGACCGGGCGCGAGAATATCTATCTTAACGGTGCCATCCTCGGAATGAAACGCCTCGAGATCGAGCGAAAATTTGATGAGATTGTCGCATTTTCTGAGGTGGAGCAGTTCATCGATACACCCGTTAAACGTTTTTCCAGTGGAATGTACCTGCGTCTGGCATTTGCAGTTGCGGCCCACCTTGAGCCTGAGATCCTGGTAGTGGATGAGGTGCTGGCGGTTGGTGATGCCGAATTTCAGCGCAAGTGCATCGGCAAAATGAGCGATGTCGCACAGGCAGGACGCACGGTTCTGTTTGTCAGCCATAACATGTCAGCTGTCTTGCGCCTCACCGAGGAAACCCTGGTGTTGGATAAAGGGCGCCTGGTCTATCGTGCTCCTACGCCGCAAGCGGTGGATTATTATATGGCAGCCGGTTTTACTGGTGCGGGTGAGCGTGCCTGGACCTCAGATGAAATCCCTACCGAGGCTGCTCCATTCACACCTCTGGTCCTTCGCTTGCGGGATAACAAAGGGCAGGTAGTCGACACATTGCGCTCAACCGAGCCAATCAATGTGGAGATTGAGTACCGCCTTGACCAGCCCATCACGGGCTTGCGCGTCGGGATCTATCTGCTGACCATGCGCGGCGAATATGTCTTCACCTCCTTCGACCTGGATGACCCGGCCCGGTTCGTGCAACTCGGAAGCCGCCTGGCGGGGCATTACATCAGCCGCTGTATTATCCCAGCGAATACATTGAACGAAGGCCGTTACGTCCTGGCGATAAACGCCAGCTCGTTCAGGGTCAAACGCTATTTTTGGGACGATCACGCCCTGGCTTTCAGCGTGGATGCCACCGGTGCACCAGGTAAACAATGGCCAGAGCCCCGCATGGGTCCCGTACGGCCAGCCTTAGACTGGGTAATCGAGCGCTTATGAAATTGGTCAGCAGGCAAGCCCTCAAGAATATCATGGGACAGATCCCCCTGACCGCAGAGGCTTACTGGTACCTGCGCCAGCCTGGAAAACCCATCACGCCCGAATTTACCCTTGATCACCTCGAGCGATCGATCCCGGTTTGGCGTGAGCAGATTATTGGCTCGCGACAGACCTCATCTCTTCAACCCGCTTCTTCTGCAGAACGTAAACGAGTCTTCATCTTTGGCACTCTGCGTTATTGGATCGAACATGCCAGCCTATTGGGAATGGCTCTGGCAGGTCTCGGTCATACCGTCACTTTATCTTACCTGCCTTATGCCAGGTGGCAGGAACCCATTGATCCGTTCAACTTGCGCCGGCAAAACCTGTATGCTGAAGGTGTGTTGGCAAAAGCTTCGCCTTTAGTGAAGGTCGTGCCGCTGTTAAACCATATGAAAACACGCCAGCTGCCCGCCGAGTTGTTGCATGCCGTAAGTCTGGTTTCTCTACGCGACACCCAATACACCCAGCAAGTGGAAGAGGTCAGCCAGGAAAGCGATCTGTACAAGCTACGCATGCAGCGTAACCATGCGGCAGCCAGCGCAGCCTTTAGCTATCTGCGAAGACATAATCCGGATATCGTCATCTTGCCGAATGGCACCATCCTTGAATTCGGTGTGGTTTACCAGGTTGCCCGCTACCTTGATATCCCGGTCGTGACTTATGAATTCGGCGAGCAGCGCGACCGTATCTGGGTGGCTCAAAATGCAGAGGTCATGCGCCAACAGACCGATGACTTGTGGCAAAGGCGCAAGAACCAGGTTTTGACCCAGGAACAGCTTAGCCAGGTGCGTAAACTATTCGCTTCCCGGCAGCATGCCAGTCTGTGGGGTAATTTCTCCCGCCGCTGGCAGGGCGTGCCCTCCGCAGGCGGTGAGCAGGTACGCCAGACGTTGGGTTTGGATCAGCGCCCGATTGTGCTCCTGGCCACCAATGTGATTGGCGATAGTCTCACCCTCGGGCGTCAGGTCTTTAGCGATTCGATGACCGAATGGCTGGAACGCACTGTGCAATATTTTGCCACCCACCCCGATGTCCAGCTCATCGCCCGCATTCATCCAGGCGAATTGATTACCAAAGGTCCCTCTGTCGCTGAGGTGGTCCACAAGGTGCTGCCCTCCATCCCCGGTAACATCCATTTGGTACCTGCAGATGCCAGGGTGAATACCTATGATCTGGTGGAGATTGCTGATCTAGGCCTGGTCTATACCACCACGGTGGGCATGGAAATGGTCATGAGCGGTGTGCCCGTGATTGTGGTCGGTAACACCCACTACCGCAATAAAGGCTTTACTTTGGATCCTGAAAGCTGGCAAGGGTACTTCGACTTGTTATCCCAAGTCCTCAAAGAGCCTGCCCGCCATCACCTCTCACAGCAGCAAGTGGAACAAGCCTGGAATTACGCCTATCGCTTTTTCTTCGAATACCCCCACCCCTTCCCCTGGCATTTGTTGCACATCTGGAAAGACCTGGAGACCTGGCCGCTTCCACGCCTGCTTGGTGAAGAGGGTATTTCCACTTATCGCAAAACCTTCTCCTATCTGGTCGGAGAACCCGTCAATTGGTGAGCTATGGTCTCAGATATTGAAATCAAGCATCAGGTGCGTGAGTTTTATAACCAGGTCGGCTGGCGGGAAGCAACGGATGGTTTTTACCAGAACGCCTCCTACGAAGACCTGCGCCCGGTGGCTCATGACTATATCCACAATTGCCATCTGCGCGTTCTGCGTCATCTAAATCCCACCGGTCGCCTGTTGCTCGATGCTGGCTCAGGTCCCATCCAGTACCCAGAATACCTGGAATATTCCAAGGGTTACCTGCATCGTGTGTGCGCTGATATCTCCACAGTTGCCTTGCAGGATGCACGCAAGCGCATCGGCAGCCATGGCTTGTTTGTTGCCTGTGATATTGCCAATCTACCCTTTGGATCCAACACATTCGATGGAATGGTATCCCTTCATACCATCCATCATCTGCCTGCTGATGAGCACATGCGTGCCTATCAAGAGCTCCACCGTACCCTGGCGCCGGCGGGTAAAGGTGTCATCGTCAACGGTTGGGATAACCCGCCCCTGACCAAATTCCTGGATTTTTGGATTGGAGTGGCAGAACGACTATACGCAATTTTTCGACCTCAACCAAAAGCTGCTGATCATAGGCAGGAACCATCGCTTTCAGCTAATCAATCGGTAGCCCGCGGTACCTATGTTCGCAAGCATAACGCCACCTGGTTACAAAAGGACGTCGGCAGTTTGATGGCAGTTAAAATCTGGTGTTGGCGCAGCGTCAGTGTGCACTTCCTGCGTACCTTCATCCATGAGCGCCTGGCGGGCAAATGGCTGCTGAGAATATTATATTGGAAAGAAGAGCTCTTTCCCCATTTTTTAGGGAAGTACGGTCAGTACCCACTGATCGAGCTGAACAAATACAAATGATATTAGTGAGATTATCAATATTGGAGATCCCATGAACTGGACCGAACAAGTCATCCTCGTCACTGGTGGAACCGGGTCATTCGGCAGGAAATTCGTCGAAATCATGCTGATGGAATACCACCCTGCCAAGCTGATCGTCTTCAGTCGCGATGAGCTCAAACAACATGAGATGCGCGTGGCAGGCATCAACCACCCATCCCTGCGTTATTTCATCGGTGATGTGCGGGATGTCGACCGTTTGCGCCGGGCGATGCACGGCGTGGATATCGTCGTCCATGCTGCCGCTCTGAAGCAGGTCCCGGCGTGTGAATATAACCCGATGGAAGCCATCAAGACCAATATCCTGGGCAGCAGCAACGTGGTCGAGGCAGCTCTGGACGTGAATGTCAAAAAAGTGCTGGCACTCAGCACCGATAAGGCGGTCAACCCGATTAACCTGTATGGCGCAACGAAATTGGCAGCCGAAAAACTGCTTATTCAGAGCAATTCCTATGCCGGCGGATTGGCAACGCGCTTCAGCTGTGTGCGTTACGGAAATGTGGTGGGCTCGCGCGGGAGTGTGGTGCCCATCTTCCTGCAACAAAAGGCTACTGGCAAGCTAACCGTAACGGACGAGCGCATGACCCGCTTCTGGCTCACCCTGGAGCAGGGCGTCCGCTTCGTAATTGCCTGTATTGAGAAGATGCATGGGGGTGAGGTATTCGTCCCCAAGATTCCAAGCATGAAGATCGTCGATCTTGCCAGAGCCATCGCCCCGGGGGTTAATTTGGAGGTTGTGGGTATTCGCCCTGGTGAGAAGCTGCATGAGGTGCTGATCTCTGAAGATGAATCCCGCGTTGCAGTGGAGATGGAGGAGATGTATGTCGTCCAACCCAGCGTTGCTTCCTGGTTTGGGCATGATTGGCAGTCTGAAGGGCGTGGGTTACCTGCCGGTTTCCGCTTTGGCAGCGATAACAACCCGAAATGGTTAAGTGTCGACCAAATCCGTGATATGGTTGCACCTTTTGAAGGTCACCTGGTGAATAGCTATGCAGAAGAATAAATGATATGCGCATCCTGATCACCGGAGCCAGTGGTTTGCTGGGGCTGAACCTGGCACTGGAAACCACCCACCGGCACACGGTTTTTGGGACGGTCAACCAACATGCCCTGAAAACCGACGCCTTCACGGTGATCCAGACCGACCTCTTGGCTCCTGGTGCAGTGGAGCGCCTGCTCGAACGCACCCAACCCGACTGGGTCATCCACTGTGCCGCACTGGCAAATTTAGATGCCTGCGAGGCTGACCCCCTGCTGGCGCAACAACTGAATACTGGGCTTCCCCGCACACTGGCAAGTCATGTCGCCAGGAGCGGAGCGCGGCTGCTGCACGTCTCGACGGATTCGGTTTTCGATGGGCTGCGGGGTGATTACACGGAGGCAGACCCTCCCTCCCCAGTTGGGGTGTACTCGCGTACCAAGCTTGCCGGCGAGCTGGCAGTCGCTGAAGCTGATCCGGAGGCAATAATTGCCCGGGTCAACCTTTTCGGCTGGTCCCTCCGAGGAGACCGCAGTCTGGCTGAGTTTTTCTTCAACAACCTGAGCCTCGGCAGACAGGTGATGGGTTTCACGGATGTATTCTTTTGCCCTCTACTCGCCAATGACCTGGCAGATATTTTCATTAAAATGCTCGAGCAGAAACTGACTGGCTTATACCATGTAGTCAGCTGTGAAAGCCTGAACAAGTATGATTTTGGCGTGCGTCTTGCCCAACGATTCAGCCTGGATAGCAGTTTGATCAATCCCACCTCCGTTACACGCTCAGGTTTGAAAGCCTCCCGCTCTCCCAACCTCAGCTTGCGTTCCGACAAGCTCGCCAATGCCTTGGGTGGATCTCTCCCCAGGCTTTCCACAGGTTTGGACAAGTTATATACCCTTTATCAACAAGGTTATCCACAAATGCTCCGCAGTCTGGAGCCTGGCTAGCCTGTACCATTCATTTCGACATCTATCGGAGGAAGCCATGGAAATCAAGATCGGTGAGCATGCCATCGGGACTAACCACCCCACCTACTTCATCGCTGATATCGCCGCCAACCATGATGGTGATCTGGAGCGCGCCAGGCAGCTCATCCGTTTAGCCAGGCAGGCTGGAGCAGATGCAGCCAAGTTTCAAAATTTCCGCGCCCCAAATATCGTATCCGATTACGGCTTCACTCACATGGATGGACAGGTCTCCCACCAGGCAGCCTGGGTAAAGTCCGTTTTTCAAGTTTACAGCGAAGCCTCCATCCCATTCGAATGGACTCCCATTCTAAAAGAAGAATGTGATCAAGCTGGTATTGATTTCTTCTCTGCACCGTATGATTTTGAGGCCATTGATATGCTCGATCCATACGTCCAGATGTACAAAGCCGGCTCCGGTGAGATCGATTGGATAGAAGCGTTGGAACGTATGGCCTCCAAAGGAAAGCCTTTCTTCGTCGCAACTGGAGCATCGGATATTGGCGATGTACAACGCGCTGTGCATGCCATACTCAAGATTAACCCTCAGCTGGTGTTGATGCAATGCAATACCAATTACACTGCCAGCCCCAATAACTACGATCATCTGCATCTGAATGTGATCAAGTCATACGCCAGCATGTTCCCTGCTGTCATCCTGGGGCTATCTGACCACACGCATATGATTGCCCCCGTTCTCGGCGCAGTAACGTTAGGTGCGCGTGTGATCGAGCGTCACTTTACCGATAGCAACGACCGGGAAGGTCCTGACCATAAGTTCGCCATGAACCCCGATAATTGGGTAAGGATGGTCGAGGAAACCAGGGTTTTGGAACGCAGCCTGGGCAGTGCCGATAAGTTTGTTGCCGGGAATGAGCTCGAAACTGCCATCATCCAGCGCCGCTGTCTGCGCGCCGCCCGAGATATTTGGGTAGGAGAAGTTTTTACACGAGAAATGATCGATGTGCTTCGCCCTGCCACCCCTGGGGCGATCAAGCCACATGAAATTTCCTCTGTCGTCGGCAAACGCGCACTGATGGACCTCCCAAAAGGGAAGGAGTTGCGTTGGACCGAGTTGGGGGAATATTTTAAATGACTGTAAGCATCCCGGAACGCGTTGAGGCAGCCCGTGCTGGCACAAATCCAACTGTCATTTGCCATGTCTCCTCAGGCTGGGTGGTTTTATGTGATATGCAATTCCTGTCTGGGTATTGCATCCTGTTGCCTGATCCTGTAGTCGCCAGCCTCAATGACCTCAACCAGCTCCAGCGTGCCGAATACTTGTGTGATATGGCGTTGGTGGGCGATGCGTTGATGGAGGTCACCGGGGCATACCGGATCAATTACGCCATTGCCGGTAATTCTGACCCTTACTTACATGCACATATCGTCCCACGTTATATGACCGAGCCGGAACCAATCCGCAAAGGGCTTCCCTGGTCTTATCCAAAATCTGTGATCGACGCAACCATGTTCGATTACGAGCGGGATAAGGGATTGATCCAGCAGTTAAATCATTCCATGCAAAAACGACTTTAACCCTTCGCTATGCGGATCCTTTATTTTTCGCGTGATTACACCTCCCATGACCACCGTTATCTCACCGCGTTGGCGAAAACCGAACATCGGGTATATTACCTGCGTTTGGAAAAAGGTCTTCACTTACTCGAAGACCGCCCCTTGCCACATGAGATCGAGCAGGTCCAGTGGGCGGGTGGGAAGCATCCAGCCACACTAAACGACGGGCTGCGGTTATGCTCTGATTTACGCAGGGTGATCCGTCAAGTCAAACCCGACCTGATCCATGCCGGTCCCATCCAACGTTCAGCCTTTCTGGTCGCGCTGAGTGGTTTTCAACCCCTGGTCAGCATGTCGTGGGGGTATGATTTGCTACACGATGCCAAAATTAATCCATTGTGGCGCTGGGCGACGCGTTATACCTTGCATCACAGTGCAGCCATGGTGGGTGATTGCAACACCATCCGCCGGCTGGCGGTTTCCTATGGCATGCCGGACAGCCGCATCGTCACCTTCCCATGGGGAGTGGATATACATCACTTTAACGTTTCGAAGCTCCAACGTTCCAACGTTCCAACGTTTACCCTGCTCTCCACGCGTGGTTTTGAGCCCATTTATGGCATCGATGTGATCGCGCGTGCCTTCATGATTGCTGCCAGAAAGTGCCCTGAGCTGCATCTCACCCTGCTGGGCAACGGTTCACAGGCTGCTGCCATCCGCCAGATCTTCCTGATTGGCGGGGTTTTTGATAGGGTCCATTTCCCGGGTCAGGTCCCTTATGCCGACCTGCCTGGGTATTATCAAAATGCCGATATGTACCTCAGCGCTTCCCACAGCGATGGCACCTCGATTTCATTGTTGGAAGCCTTTGCCTGCGGCACACCCGCCATCGTCTCGGATATCCCTGGCAACCAGGAATGGGTTAGCCCGGACGAGAATGGCTGGCTTTTCCCCGATGGCGATGCCGACGCCCTGGCTTCTGTGATCCTGGAAGCTTTGGAAAAGCGCCAGTCTCTCCCTGAGATGGGGAATAAGGCACGCCAGCTTGCTGAAGCACGTGCCGATTGGGAAAGAAACTTCCCCCAGCTCGAAAAAGCTTATGCCATTGCCTTGAGATGATTTTTGTCGATTGATATCTTAGTGCTATGTCGATAACTAAATTAGCCATTATCCAGGCGCGCATGTCCTCTTCCCGCCTTCCAGGTAAAACCTTGATGGATATTAGCGGAAAGCCGATGGTCCTGCATGTCATCGAGCGGACGATGCGAGCCAAAATGATCGACAAGGTTGTACTCGCCACCACCACCGACCCATCCGATGATATCCTGGAGCAATTCTGTCAAACCCATGAGGTTCCCTGTTATCGGGGCAGCCTATCTGATGTGTTGGACCGGTTTTATCAAACCGCGCTTCATTTCCCCAGCGAGATCATTATTCGCCTGACCGCTGATTGCCCCCTCCTCGACCCCAACTTGATCGACCTGACTGTGATGGCTTTCCTCGGCGAATTCCCGATCCAAACTCCAACCGCTTCTTCCCAATTACCAAATTACCATTCACTAAGTGACTTACCATTCGATTTTGTTGCCAACCGTTTACCGCCACCCTGGAAGCGCACCCTCCCCATCGGTTTGGATGTTGAAGTATGCTCCTTTGAAGCTCTGCAGCGCGCCTGGAAGGAAGCCGACCAGCTTCATCATCGCGAGCATGTGATGACCTATCTCTATGAAGGTCTGGTTTTTCCACAATCCGGCCTGACAAGTGAAACGGAGTGGTACCTCGAGCAAAGCACGACTCCCCTTGGGTTCAAGGTTGCCCTGCTCAATCATTTTCCGGATTATGGCTCCCTGCGCTGGACAGTGGATACGCCTGCAGACCTGGAGTTTGTGCGCCAGATTTATGCTCGTTTCGAGAGTCAGGTACGCTTCGGCTGGCAGGAGGTTTTAGACCTGCTGGAGCTAGAACCTGAATTGACCTGCATCAACGCGGATGTGAAACACAAATCGGCTTTTGACATAGACCAACGCAGCCTGAGCCAATAACACCACACGCCATGCATACAACCATCCCTTTCATCACGATTTTCACCGCTCCCAAAGCCTTTACTGACCCTCACATCAACCTGATCCAGCGTAATGCGATCCAGTCCTGGCAAAAGCTCGGTGAGGATGTGCAGGTGCTGATGATCGGTGACGAGCCAGGCATGGCGGACTTTGCGGCTGATACAGGCCTGCAACAATTACCTGATGTCACTCGCAATGAGCATGGCACGCCTATGGTCAGCTCAATCTTCGAGCTGGCACACCAGAACAGCACCGCTCCCCTATTAGCCTATGTCAATGCCGATATTGTACTCATGCCTGAATTGGTCAGCCTCGCCAGGCAAATTTCCGGTCAGGCTCAAGCATTCCTCGTCGTGGGTCAGCGTTGGGATTTGGACATCCGGGAGCCCCTGGAATTCAACCCGGGTTGGGAGGCGCGCCTGGTGCAGGATATGAAAACGCGCGGCCGTCTCCACCCTCCAGGAGGCAGTGACTACTTCATCTTCCCGCGGAATTGCTTTACAGAAGTTCCCAGGTTCGCCATTGGTCGCGCCGGTTGGGATAACTGGATGTTCTACCATGCTCGTTCAGAAGGCTGGCCTGTTATAGATGTCAGCTCAACCTTAACCGTCATCCACCAGGACCATGACTACTCACATCTCCCGGATGGTCGACCCCATTATCAGATGCCCGAATCATTTGATAATATCCGCCTGGCTGGAGGCCGCCGCACGATTTTCACCCTGCTGGATGCAGATCACACTTTCCAATCAGGCAAAATGCAGCGCATTCCTAAGCGCGGCAAACGTTTTTGGCGCAGCCTCGAAACGTACCCGCTCATCAAATGGAAATCCTACCCCCTGGCAGAACTAGCCTTTGCTCTTTGCCATCCCGTAAAAGCCTTTGGGGAATGGCGTGGCCGGCTGGGATACAAGATGAACCAGGTCAGGCACCAGCGAGCCTGACTACACTCCAATATCTCATAGTTTCAATACACACTGAGTCCATATGAGAAAAGGTCAAAATCCTGCCAAATTTGTCAAACAAGTAGCCCAACCCCAGCGTATCAGCGTGGCAGTCCTCAACTATATCCCTTTCCTGAGCGGCTTCTACACCCAGACCCTGGAGGTATTGAAGACCTGTCTGGGGAGTATCTGGGCAAATACCGATCTGCCATATGACCTGTTGGTTTTCGATAACGGCAGCTGCCAGGAAGTGATCGATTTCCTTACCGATGCCCAGGATGAAGGTAAGATCCAATACCTGATCCTGGCAGGGAAGAATATGGGTAAGGGCGGAGCCTGGAATATCATGCTGAACGCTGCCCCGGGAGAGATTATCGCTTATACCGATAATGATGCTTTTTTCTACCCCGGCTGGCTCTCCAAATCAGTCCATATCCTCGAGTCCTTTCCCAAAGTAGGCATGGTCACCAGCCGCCCATTCCGCACACCGCCCGAGTTTTACTCGCATACGCTGGAATGGGCTGAACAGACTCCCGGAACCACCTTACAGCGCGGTCAGTTCATCCCTTGGGAAGCCTATAAAGCCTTTGATATGAGCCTGGGCACCCCTGAGCCGGAAGTCCGCCAGCGCTATGAGAACACCGAAGACGTGCGTATCAGCTATCAAGGTGAGACGGTCCAGGCTGGCGGCAGCCACTGGCAGTTTGTCACCTATAAATCTGTCATTCAGCAATTCCTGCCTTTTAGCATGGACCGCCCGATGGGTCAGGTGCGCCAGCTTGACCAGCGCATGAACGAAGCCGGTTACCTGCGCCTGATGCCGGTGGAATTCCTGGCCCAAAATATGAGCAATCGCTTGGATTGGATCCATGACCCATCCGAGCTAAAGGTAGGGAAATCCGTCCAATCCAAGCCTTTCTCGAAGCGATTGTTGAAATTAAACCCCGTGAAACGCCTTCTACTCGGGCTTTACGACCGCATTTTTAGCTGGTATTACGAAGGCTAGGCATGTCACCTTCATTGGACAATAAAACCTCATCAGATCGCCACCCTCGCAGGGTTTTTATCAGTGCCGATCATGGTTTGGCGATTGTTTATTTTCTCCAATCCGATGTCGTCCCAAGCCTGCTCGAGGCAGGTATCGAGGTTATTCTATTAACCGATGATGCCCTCAAGACCCAGATCCAGGAACGCTTCGGACACCCCGGGCTGACCATTGAAGGTCTTCGGCTTGACCGGGCAAATGCCTATGCCAGGCAGGTCGACTCTGAAACACAATGGTGGCTGCAGACTCTGCGCCGTGTGGGCAGCTCCAACCGCATCAACACTCAGGCTATGGACAGTTACATCGACCAGATCGCTGTCGAGGAAGGCTGGAAGCGCCGCCTCTTCATGCCTGCCGGGCGAGTGATGATTGGTCTGCTGCGCAGGTCTCGCCGGGCCAGGCAGTCCCTGGTCAGGATGCAGATGCGCTTTATCCCTGGCATCTATACTGACCTGTTCCAGCGCTACCAACCCAGTCTGGTGATCGCCAGCACCCCGGGGTGGCGTTTAGACCGTTACCTGTTGCGTGAGGCCATCCGTCAGCACATCCCCACCGCGGCCGCCGTGGTTGGGTGGGACAACCCCAGCAGTTATAGCATCCCAGGGGCTCCGGTTGACCACATCACCTGCTGGTCGCAAGTGCAGAAAGATGAACTGGTACTTGGCTCCGATTGGTCACCCGACCGGGTGAATATCGGCGGCATTCCCTCCTATGATGGATACTTCCGCAAGCAGTGGCAGCTGACCCGTGAAGAGTACTTTCAACTGCACGGGCTTGACCCTGACCGCAAGCTGCTTTCTTACGCTGCCAGCTTCGTTAGTTTTTCACCCAACTTCCAGAATGTGGAAGCCCTCGCCCGGCTGGTAGCGGGAGATTCGCTCGTCACGCCGAGCCAATTGTTGGTGCGCCTGCATCCCAACCATTTTTGGGATAACCACCTGTTCGCCGCCGAGCGTGAGAAGATCCGCCAGCTAGCGCATGACCTGCCACATGTGCATGTCGTCGAGCCGGTGCCGCTCGGTGGTTCATTAGGCTATTATTCAGGTGAGGATATGCCCGAGAAAGCTTCCATGATGGCTCATTCGGATGTCTTTCTGACCGTCTATTCCACCATGGTGGTCGAGACTGCCATCCACGGGTGTCCAATCGTCAGCGCCTGCCTGGATGCCCCCGGTGGCTGGAATATCCCGCGCAAGTATTCATTACCCCTGTCTGAGATTGGCAACTGGCCTACCCACGATCGCTTCCGCCGTTCAGGTTTTGGAAAAATCGCCATGAACGAGACTGAGCTTCGAGACGCGATTAATCTCTACTTACAGACGCCCGAGGCGGATGCTGGAGAACGCCTGGCCTTTATCCAAAGGGAATGTACCTACACCGATGGATCAGCTGGCAGTCGCACCGGGCAATATCTACTCTCTTTGATCAATCACCAGGAAACGAGAAGATGAAATTCCTTATTGCAGGTTTGGGTTCCATCGGTCGCCGTCATTTGCGTAACCTGCTTGCCTTGGGTGAGCGCGACATCCTGCTCTACCGCACCCACCGCGCCTCCCTGCCGGATGATGAACTGGCGGGCATACCCGTCGAGACCGACCTGCGCGATGCTCTCTCTTACCACCCGGAGGCGGTCATCATCTCCAACCCGACCGCCATGCATCTGGACGTTGCCATCCCCGCTGCCCATTGTGGTTGCCACATCCTGCTTGAAAAACCTGTCTCGCATTCCATGGCACGCCTCGAAGAGCTGGAGCAGGCCGTTCAACTGAATGGGGTAAAAGTGCTGGTGGGTTTCCAGTTCCGTTTTCACCCCGGCTTGCAGCAGGTGAAGCAGCTCCGGGATGAAGGCGCCATCGGAGAGCCGTTATCGGTGCGTGCTCATTGGGGGGAATACCTGCCCGACTGGCATCCGTGGGAGGATTACAAGCTGGGTTACGCTGCCCGCCCTGAGCTGGGTGGAGGTGTCGTGCTTACCCTGTCCCATCCGTTGGATTACCTGCGCTGGCTCATGGGTGAAGTTGCCTCCTTGTGGGCATTTACCAGCCACCTGGGTTTGAATATGCCCGTGGAAGACCTGGCGGAAATCGGTTTACGCTTTGAAAATAGCGCCCTCGGCAGCCTGCACTTGGACTATGACCAGCGTCCACCCTCTCACACCCTGGAGATCACCGGCAGGCGTGGGACCATCCGTTGGGACAACGCAGATGGTATCACCCGGTTGGCAATGGTAGGTGTGGATGACAAGGCTGCCCCGTGGCAAGAATTCCCTCCCCCACCAGGCTTTGAGCGCAACCGGATGTTCCTGGATGAGCTGAGCCACTTCCGGGAGGTGGTGCGAGGTGAGGCTGAGCCGGTTTGCACCCTCCAGGACGGGATTCAGGCACTCCGTCTGGCCTTGGCTGCCCGCCAGGAACAGCTGGTTCATTTCTCACCGAACTCATCATAATAATCCGGCAAGGATTGCCGTAGAAAATAACCTGACACTAGTAGTATCTATTCAGATAAAGGCATTATGAACCCTGATAATATTTTCCAAAAATTTGATCTGACCGGGAAAGTCGCCATCGTCACCGGTGGACCGGGGCTATTGGGCAAAGAGTTCTGCCGTACTTTGGCAGAAGCCGGAGCTGCCGTGGTCGTCGCCGATATCAACTCGGATGGCGTCAACGCGCTGGCTACAACGCTGATCGGAAACAGCTACCATTGCCTGGGCGTTGCCACCGACGTAACCCAGCTTGAATCTGTCCGTGCTCTCATCCAGGAAACCCTGAGCACTTTCGGTCGTCTGGATATCCTGGTCAACTCGGCTGCCCTCGATCCAAAGTTCGACCCGGAGGCTCTAGCTGAGATGGCAAAACGTGGAACGGTTTCCGGCGCATTCGAAGATTACCCCCCCGAATCCTGGAAAGCCGCCCTGGACGTCAACCTGACCGGCATGTTCCTGTGTTGCCAGGCTGCGGTTGCACCCATGCTTGCCCAGGGAAGGAAAGGCTCCATCATCAATATTTGTTCCACGTATGGTCTGGTGGCACCCGACCAGCGTATCTACCAGCGTGAGGGCAAACAGACCTCCTTCAAGCCGGTTTACTATTCGGTCACCAAAGCCGGCGTGTTGGGATTAACCCGCTACCTGGCGGCATATTATGCAGGCACGGATATCCGGGTGAACGCCCTCACTCCCGGGGGTGTTTATAATAACCACGATGAGGTTTTTCTCAAGGCTTATACTGCCCGCACCATCATGGGACGTATGGCTAACAAAGATGAGATGAACGGTGCCCTTCTTTTTCTGGCATCCGATGCTTCATCTTACATGACCGGCTCCAACCTGGTCGTCGATGGTGGCTGGACAGCCTGGTAATTCGAGAAGGACTAACGCCTATGCATATCCTCGCCCTTATTCCTGCCCGGGGTGGCTCAAAAAGCATCCCCCACAAAAATATCCAGCCTTTGGCTGGTTTCCCACTGATTGCCTACTCCATTGCAGCCGCCACGCAATCAAAATTCATCACCCGCACGATTGTCTCCACCGACGATGCTGAGATTGCCAGGATTGCCCGTGGATATGGTGCTGAGACCCCTTTCATGCGCCCGGCTGAGTTTGCCCAGGATAATACCCTCGACTATCCGGTTTTTACCCACGCCCTGAGCTGGCTCAACGAAAATGAGGCTTACCAGCCGGAGATCCTGGTGCAGCTGCGCCCCACCTCCCCCCTGCGACCACCTGAGTGTGTTGACCAGGCGGTCCAAATCCTGCTGGAGCATCCTGAAGCCGACTCGGTACGCGGCGTCATCCCATCCGGTCAAAACCCCTATAAGATGTGGCAGATTAATGAGCAAGGGCGCATGACCCCTTTACTCAGTTTATCAGGGGTCGGCGAACCCTTTAACTCCCCCCGCCAGGCACTCCCTCAAACTTTTTGGCAGACCGGTCACATCGATGCCATCCGTTTGTCCACGATCACAGAAAAAGTCTCATTAAGTGGGGATAGGATCTATCCCCTCCAAATTGACCCGCGGTATGCCATCGACATTGATACTTTGAGCGATTGGCAACGGGCTGAGTGGGTCATCAGCCATTGCGACCTGCCCATAGTCCACCCAGGTCGCAATAAGCGCCCGTTACCCAAACAGATTGACTTGTTGATATTTGATTTTGATGGGGTCATGACCGACGACCGTGTCTGGGTGGACCAGGATGGAGGCGAATCAGTAGCGGCTAACCGGCGGGATGGATTGGGTATAGCCATGCTGCGCAAGGCGGGCATCCCCATGCTGGTGCTCTCCACGGAGCCCAACCCGGTCGTAGATGCACGCTGTCGCAAGCTGGAACTGACTGTTATCCAGGGAGTGGGGGATAAAAAAGCAGCCTTGCGCTCCTTATTGGAAGAGCGCAAGCTTGACCCTCAGCACGTTGTATATTTAGGCAACGATATCAACGACCTGCCATGTTTTCCACTGGTCGGGTGTTCAGTAGTCGTTGGTGATGCCCACCCGGACGTGATTGCCCAGGCAGATCTGGTGCTTGCTCACCGGGGTGGTCATGGAGCGGTTCGGGAGCTTTGCGATAAGATCATGCGTGGTAATGAATAAGATCTAAGATTAATGGATTGAGCGCAATTATCAAGCTATTTAGAATAAATTAAAGCAGAAAGGTGCATAAACATGTTACGTGAAATTATGCTCGGAAACCAGAAAGTCGGTGATGGATACCCAACCTATATCGTCGCTGAGATTGGCATCAACCATAATGGGAGTATCGAAATCGCTAAATCACTCATTGATGTGGCGGTGAAATATGGCGTCGACGCAGTTAAGTTTCAAAAACGCACCCCTGAGCTGTGCGTCCCACCTGACCAGCAAAAACACATGCGTGAGACCCCCTGGGGATACATCTCGTATTTGGAATATCGTTATAAGGTCGAATTTGGCTTGAATGAATATCGTGAGATTGACCGCTACTGCAAACAAAAGAATATACCCTGGTTTGCCTCCGTGTGGGACGAGCCTTCGGTGGATTTCCTCCAACAATTTAACCCCATCTGTTATAAAATCCCCTCCGCTTCCCTGACAGACAAAAGTCTCCTGCTCCACGCGCGTGAGATGGGTCAGCCGGTTATCCTTTCCACCGGCATGTCCACCATGCAGCAGATCAAGCTGGCGGTGAAAGTACTCGGCGAGGAGAATCTGATCATCACCCATGCCACCAGCACTTACCCATGCGACCCGGCAGAACTCAACCTGAAGATGATCCGCAGCCTGGTGGAGACATTTTCCTGCCCGATCGGTTATTCAGGTCACGAGGTAGGACTGATTCCAACCGTAGTGGCAGTCTCCATGGGTGCCTGCATGGCTGAGCGCCACATCACGCTGGACCGAGCCATGTGGGGTAGCGACCAGGCAGCCTCAGTCGAGCCAGGTGGACTCGAGCGCTTGGTTAAGTATATCCGTGTCACCGAACAGTCATTGGGTGATGGTGTTAAACGGGTGTATGAGAGCGAATTGTCGTCCCTGCGCAAGTTGCGCCGGGTGAAGGATTAATCAAACCGTGCTCGCCGTTGCTCGCTCATCTTCACATTAAGCTGGCATTCTGAATCCGATCCATGATCTCATTTAGCGAGAAGCTAACCCACCGCCTTTCTAAAGAACTACAGCGCTGGAAGAATAATCGTCAGGTTTCCCAGCTGGCGCGCCACGTGCATGCCAATTCGCCTCTGCACGAGCTTGCAAAAAGGGGTCCCAGCAATTTGATTCCCAGACCGGTGGCATTCTTCAATGCCTCCACCCGCCTGACCGGGATCAGCCTGAATGCAGCTTTTTCCCTGCTCGCCAGCCTGGGGTTACAAATGGCAGGCGTGCCCATCGTGCGATTTGCCTGCCAGGCAGGCATGAGCCTTTGTGTTTTAGGCACCGATCGCACTGATCCCTCCAAAGCCCCTCCCTGCCTTTCCTGCATTGCTCAGTCGCGCTCACTCTATTCCGATGCCCTTGTCATCCCTTTTTCGTACCGATCCGATCCAGCGCTTGCAGATGAAGTTCAAGGCAAATCGCTGGACCGGTTGTACGAATTTGAAGTCCAGTCTCCCGTTCGGATTGGTCAGAGCACTTCGGTATCGTCGCCCCCGCCCATGCCTCTTGGTCAATTGGTCTTGCCTTCCTTGCGTTGGGTGCTGCGCCGGCACCACCTGCAGGATGACGAGCCAACCCGGTTTCTCTACCGCCAGTACATCCTTTCTGCCAAGCACGTTGCGCATGAATTTTCTGCCTTCCTGGACAAGGTTGACCCTCAAGCCGTTGTCCTCTTCAACGGTCAGTTCTTCCCCGAAGCCGTTGCCCGCTGGCTGTGCCTGCAACGTGGCATCCGCGCCATCACTCACGAGGTGGGCTTGCAGCCATTCAGCGCCTTCTTCACCACCGGTGAGGCCACCGCCTACCCGTTGCAAGTGCCAGAGGACTTTGAGCTGAGTGACACCCAGAACAAACGATTGGATGACTATCTGAGCCAGCGCTTCCAGGGTCAATTTTCGATGGCTGGAATTCGATTTTGGTCTGAGATGAAAGGGCTCACTGAAGAGTTTCTGCACAAGGCGGCCGGTTTCAAGCAAATTGTGCCTGTCTTTACCAACGTCATTTTCGATACCAGCCAGCCTCATTCCAATGTGCTTTTTCCTCACATGTTCGCCTGGTTGGACCTGGTGCTGGAGATCGTCCAGGAGCGTCCAGAAACCCTGTTCGTACTGCGCGCCCATCCCGATGAAACCAGACCTGGAAAGGCGAGCCTTGAGAGTGTGAGCCAGTGGTTGACTCAAAACCATGCCGATGCTTTATCCAACCTTAGCTTTGTGGAGGCAGCACAAAGCCTCAGCTCGTATGATCTGATCCAACGTTCCAAGTTTGTCATGGTTTATAACTCCACCATCGGTCTGGAAGCCTCCATCCTTGGCATCCCGGTGTTATGCGCTGGTCGTGCCCGTTACACTCAGCTGCCCACCGTCTTTTTCCCTTCCACTCCACAGGAATATCGTCAGCTCTTGAATTCTTTCCTGGCAGTTAATGAAATATCCATCCCACCTGAGTTCCGGCGCAATGCCCGCCGCTTCCTGTACTATCAGCTCTTTCGCTCCTCACTCCCGTTTTCTGATTTCCTGGAGGAGGATGGCATATGGCCTGGGTTCGTCAAGCTAAAAAAAATAAATCCTCAGTCACTCACCCCTTCCGCTTCACCAGCTATAAGAGCCATCTTGAAGGGCGTCCTCGAGAACGGTGATTTATTGCTGGATGCGGATATTTAATCCTTACCTGATCACTTGAGTATCGACCTCCTTACCCAATGCGTGCTTCCATAGTCATCCGCGCTCATAATGAAGGTAAACACATTGCCCGCCTGTTGGAGGGCATCGCCCAGCAATCTGAGAGAGACCTCGAGATTATCCTGGTAGATTCCGGTTCGACCGACCGCACGCTTGAAATTGCCTCCCATTACCCCCTTCAGGTATTGCAAATCCAACCTGAGGATTTCACCTTTGGCTATTCCCTCAACCAGGGGGTCAGCGCTGCACAGGGAGAATTGATCGTCATCGTCAGTGCCCACGTTTTCCCCGTTTACCCAGACTGGCTGGAGAGCTTACTGGCACCCTTTGCTGATTCGCAGGTCGCCCTCACTTATGGCAAGCAGCGTGGCAACTCACTCAATAAATTTTCTGAACAGCAGATATTTCACCGTTGGTACCCCGATGCCTCACAACCTCACCAACCTTATCCCTTCTGTAATAATGCCAATGCCGCCATCCGCCATTCGCTCTGGGACGGGAACCGTTACGATGAAACCCTCCCCGGTCTGGAAGACCTGGAATGGGCGCACCGCATCATGGCTCAAGGCTATGCCATCAGCTATGTCGCCGAAGCCGAGGTGATCCACGTGCATGAAGAGTCTCCACAGGGGGTATACAACCGTTACCGCCGTGAAGCCATGGCTTTCAAACGCATGTTCCCCCATGAACAGTATCAACTGTGGAACTTGATCCATAATCTCACCACCAACATCCTCAGCGACCTGGGGCATGCTGCCCGCCAACGGCAATTGGCTTCTCGTTTTGGTGAGATTTTTTGGTTCCGCTGGATGCAATTTTGTGGCACCTATAAAGGCTACCGCCAGTCTGGTCCACTCACCTGGCAGCTCCGCCAGACGTTCTACTACCCGCGCGGCATCAGCCTGTCTGCTCATAGCGCAAGCAGAGACATCCTACCCATCCAATATAATGCGCCTGGCGAGAGCCATTCCCAAAAGAGGTAATATGGCAAGAATAGTCGCCCTCGTACCCATGCGTCACCACTCACAGCGTGTACCTGGAAAGAATTATCGTCCTCTGGCAGGAAAACCGCTTTTCCATCACATAATTGGCTCGCTACTCACCTGCCCCGAGATTAACCAGGTGGTGGCGGATACAGATAGCCAGCCTGTGATGCAAGGGTTGCAAAGAGATTTCCCCACGGTAACAATTCTCGTACGCCCTGAACATCTGCTTGCTGATACAAATTCAATGAACGAGATATTGCTGTACGATACCTCGCAGGTTCACGCCGATTATTACCTTCAAACTCATACCACCAATCCCCTGTTACGCCCGGCGACAATATCACGCGCCATCCAAACCTTCCTGGCAAATATTCCTGCCCATGATTCGCTATTCTCAGTCACCCGTCTGCAAACCCGTTTATGGGATCAACATGGGCAGGCGCTTAACCACGATCCGAACATCCTGTTGCAAACACAGGATTTACCTCCCATTTATGAAGAGAACTCCTGCATGTATATCTTCACCCGCCAAAATCTACTAAATCGGCGTAACCGTCTTGGCATACACCCTTACATGTTCGAAATGGACGCCGCCGAAGCCTGGGATATCGATGAAGAACTGGACTTCACCATTACCGAATTCTTAATGCAGCAGAATATCCTGGATAAAGGATAAGCCGATGACCACCATACTCTACTCCGCACCTTATATGATCCCCCTGCTGCCTCGCTATCGCCCCCAATTAGAGAGTCTCGGTCTGCAGCTGATTGTCCCTGAGGTCCACGAACGGCTGGGTGAATCTGAGATTTTATCGTATGCTGGTCAGTTTGACGGCACTATCTGCGGTGATGACCACTACACCCCGCGCGTGCTTGAAGCTTGCGCCCCTCGCCTCAAAGTTATTTCCAAGTGGGGCACCGGTATCGACTCCATCGACCGCCAGGCAGCCGAAAAGCTGGGCATCCAGGTGCGTAATACCCCCAATGCATTCACCCTCCCAGTCGCGGATACAGTCCTCGGTTATATGCTGACCTATGCCAGGCGTTTCCCCTGGATGGACAGGGCAGTGAAATCAGGTCAATGGGAGAAGGTCCCCGGGCGTTCCCTGAGTGAATGCACATTGGGTGTGGTGGGTGTGGGCAAGATCGGCAAAGCAGTCATCCGGCGGGCTCGGGCGTTCTCTATGAAACTGCTGGGTAATGACATCATCCCGATCGACGCGGTCTTCCTCTCCAAGAATAGGGTCGAGATGACCTCTCTGGAAGATCTGCTTGCCCGGTCTGATTTCGTCAGCTTGAATTGCGACTTGAACCCCTCCAGCTACCACTTGATGAATGCCACAACACTCAGCCATATCAAACCTTCCGCAGTCCTGATCAACACATCCCGCGGCCCGGTGGTGGATGAGTCCGCTTTGATCACCGCCTTGCAAGCTGGCGGGCTTGCTGGAGCCGCCCTGGATGTGTTCGAAGTTGAACCGCTCTCCGTTGCCAGTCCCCTCACGAAAATGGACAACGTCTTGCTTGCTTCCCACAATGCCAATTCCAGCCCGAAAGCCTGGGAAAGGGTGCATCAGAACACGATCGACAACCTGCTCGATGGATTGGGTCTCACAATAAAGAGGAAGGAATGACTATGAACAATCGTAATACCGACCAGGGGTCTCCAATGACGCCTCCGACTGTCCTGATCACCGGTGCTGCCGGTGGAATTGGTCGCGCCACAGTCCAGCTCTTCGCCAGATCTGGTTGGCGCGTCATCGGCGTTGACCGGTCACCTTTCATGGATGCATTTCCGCAGGAGGGTTTCTTCATCCAATCGGATATTTCCATTGGTGAAAACCTGGAATTGATCTTCAATCAAGCCTACGCTCACACCGGTTACCTCAATGCCTTGGTCAACAATGCCGCTGTTCAGGTCGCCAAACCGATCATCCAAACCAGCGTGGAAGAATGGGATGCCGTGATGGCTTCCAACCTGCGTTCGGTCTTCCTGAGTGCCAAGCTTGCCTATCCATTGTTCAAAGCCTCCAAGGGTGGGGCGATCGTTAACGTTTCCTCCGTCCATGCTGTGGCCACCAGCGCGAATATTGCCGCCTACGCTGCCAGTAAAGGTGGACTGTTAGCCCTCACCCGTGCCATGGCGATCGAGTTTGCCCCTGATAATATCCGTGTGAATGCCATCCTGCCTGGGGCGGTGGACACACCCATGCTGCGGGCTGGATTGAACCGTGACCACGTTCAAGGTAACGATATCCAGACCCGCCTGGATAACCTTGCCCGCAAGACCGTCAATGGGCGCATTGGCACCCCCGAAGAGATTGCCCACGCCATTTATTTCCTGGCAGATAATACTCAATCTTCTTTTATGACCGGTCAGGCCATGATCGTGGACGGTGGTGCCACCGCCCGGCTCAGCACTGAGTGATACAATTAAAGTCTCCCTTCGGAATCTCTACCAATGTCTATGCGCCAATCGATAAAAAAACTCACCCCCACGCCGCTGTGGAAATTGGCTTCCAACACCTACTGGTGGTGGCGCAACCGCGGCCGGCATGCCTTGGCAAGGTCGTTAGACCCGCGCTGGGCAGCGAGTAAACATAAGTTGCACCAGCTTGAAAATATCCATAACAAAAAGCGTTGCTTCATCATTGGCAATGGTCCCAGCCTGCGCCAGACCGACTTGAGCAAACTACACGGTGAGTTCACCTTCGGTCTAAACCGCATCTACCTGCTCTTCCCCGAGCTGGGCTTTTCCACCACCTATCTGGTCTCGGTGAATGACCTGGTCCTCGAGCAGTGCGCGGCAGAGATGAATGGGCTTGCAATGCCAAAATTTTTCACCTGGCGCGCCCGGCGGTGGTTTGGTAATGACCCGAACCTTACCTATCTTGACACGGACTTCACTGGCACTGAGGATTTCTGCCAAGCACTCACCGGGCGTATCTTCGAAGGTTTCACCGTCACTTATGTCGCCCTCCAGCTGGCCTACCATATGGGGTTTGAGCTGGCGATCCTGGTCGGCGTGGACCATAACTTTGTCACCCAGGGTTCAGCCAATCAGGCGATCGTCTCTCAAGGGGATGACCCAAACCATTTTGCCGCTAACTACTTCGGCAAGGGCTTTAAATGGCAGCTGCCCGATCTGGCTGGCTCGGAACGTGCTTACATCCTGGCGCGTGAAGCTTACTCAAGCGCTGGTCGACAAATCCTGGATGCCACCGTGGGTGGCAAGCTCACCATCTTCCCTAAAGCAGATTATTCTTCCCTATTCTAACGAGTTTCCCTAATTGTCTCCCTCACCCCTTCCCCTCGTATCCATCATTACGCCATCCTACAACCAGGCGCCCTTCCTCGAGCAAACAATCCAATCGGTGTTGTGGCAAGACTATCCCAATCTCGAATACCTGATCGTTGATGGAGGCTCAACCGATGGCTCCCTGGAGATTATCCAGAATTACATTGACCGTCTCGCCTGGTGGGTCTCAGAACCCGATCGGGGTCAGGCGGAGGCTATTAATAAGGGGTTCGCCCATGCGAACGGTCAGATTATCGCCTGGTTGAACTCCGATGACCTGTATTACCGCCAGGACACAATCAGCCGGGCAGTCCATATCCTGCATACCCACCCGGATGCCGGCATGGTTTATGCGGATGGAGTGATGGTCGATGCTGATTTAAACCTGCTGGATTGGCATGCCTATCCCCAATACTCACTCTTTGATTTGCTGGCTTTCAAGGTATTATTACAGCCCACGGTGTTCATGCGTCAACCAATTTTGCAGCGTGCCGGCTACCTCCCCACGGACTACCACCTGATCCTCGACCATACCTTATGGGTGCGTATCGCTGCTCAAGCTCCTCTCCTGCATGTGGACGAGGTGTGGGCAGTGGAGCGTACCCACTCGGAAGCCAAGACCATTATCCAATCTGCGCAATTTGTGGAGGAAGCCTTTCGTTTTATACAATCCTTGGAGCATGAGCCGGCTTTTCAACCAGTCTTTACCCAACAACGCAAGGATATTTACGCCGGGCTGCATATCTTTGCTGCCAGGCGTTTGATTGACTCCGATCAACCGCGCCAGGCATTGGATCATCTCCAACAAGCTGCCCGTTTCTCACTCACCAGGGTACTTTCAGTATGGTATAAAGTACTCCAGGCCTTGGGTGGGAGGCTTGGGTTGGGAAATTTATTTCTGTACTACCGCCAGATTCGCCGGCGCTTACAGCACCAGACCCGACGCCTCCAAGTGAGTCAATCAGGCGTCTCATGGGCTGAGGTGATTAAATAAAGGCTGAATCCACCTAAGAAACATGTTAAAAAGAATCCCCTTCGCACCCTTTGCCATCGCTCTATTTCCCATTCTGGCTATGCTGGCCAACAATGCCACCGAGGTCAGTCTCAGCATCGCCCTGCGGCCTTTATTCGTCAGTCTGGTGGTTGCGGTAATCCTTGTCATCGTGTTTCATCTGGTCCTCCGGCGTTGGGATTCAGCAGGGCTGGCCGCCTCTTTTATCCTTATTCTGTTCTACTCGTATGGGCAAGTCTATTCCCTGCTTGAGCAGCACCCCATAGGTGGTTTCAACCTGGGCCGTCATCGTTATTTAATGGTCTTGTATGGATTGATCCTAGTTATTGGTCTGTGGGGCTTTATCTTCAAACTCAAAAAGCCTGCTCAGGCATTGTCCGTTGTGAATGTAATCAGCCTGATTCTATTGGTCGTGCCAGTGATCCAGGTCTCAGTCTTCGCCATTCGCTTATCCCTACAACAACGTCAGGTTGCCCAAGCCACCGTCCAGCTGGATCCTCCTCTGCAGCCCGCAATTCAACCCTTGCCTGATGTCTATTACATCGTCCTGGATTCCTACACCCGTAGCGACGCACTGCTGAAGGACTATAATCTGGATAACTCTGCCTTCCTCACTGCGCTTCGTGATATGGGTTTTTACATTGCGGATTGCAGCCGGAGTAATTACGATTACACCCAGGGAGCGATGGTGGCAGCCCTGAATATGGATTACCTGACGGAACTGGGTCCTTATCTTAAAGAGTTAAACTCTAACGATATCTGGATTTTATTGAAACAAAGCCGGGTCCGGCGGTTGCTTGACAATGCCGGCTATAAAACCATTGCCTTTGACACCGGCTATGAGTGGAGTCGCCTGGAGGATGCAGATGTTTATTTAAGCCTCGGTAGTGAGAGTTATACTTTGCAAAAGGTTAACCCATTTGAAGCCATGCTGATCAAAAGCACTGCTCTGCTCCTCCTGACTGACTCACAGAACCAATTACTACGCTCACAGTTCCAGGAAGTCAACTTCCCCTACAATTCCCATGTGAGCAGCCAAAGATTTATCTTGGAGCAACTGCCAAAAATTTCCCAGGACTCTGATCCCACTTTCACCTTGGTACATTTGCTGATTCCACATGTGCCATTTGTTTTTTCTCCTGATGGCAGTCTTGTAGCCGACCCTCTCTTTTACAATGGCAAACTTTCCTGGCCTGGCGATGACGAACACCTCCGGCTCGGTTACGCCAACCAGGTCGAATTTATCGACCGAGCAATGGTCGAGATCTTCAGGGCCATCCTGGCACAATCCAAGACACCCCCTATCCTCGTCATCCATGGTGACCATGGTTTGCTGGATGAGAATCGCAATGAGATCCTGAATGCTTATTTCCTCCCTGGTGATGGAGAGAAAGGTCTA
>Ga0214473_10001434_pt1 | contig 31497 bp, 30 predicted proteins | sample RVTome_7_FD_203509 | JGI IMG/M metagenome (GOLD analysis project Ga0214473, IMG submission 203509) | Soil microbial communities from uranium-contaminated site in the Upper Colorado River Basin, Wyoming, United States - RVT98D197 | ecosystem: Environmental > Terrestrial > Soil > Contaminated >...
GGTGCCTTTCTCTCCGCTGGCGGGCGGGTGTCCGCCTGGACCGTGTTCCTGGTGACGTGGATTTCCAATGTGGCGGGGGCCGGCCTGGTGTACGCCGGCGCCCGCACGGCGGGGCGGGCCTTCTTCCGCGGCCGCGTCGGGATGCGGCTCCTCAAGCCCGATGCCCTCGGCCGGCTCGAGCGGCTCTACGCCCGGTACGGCGGCTGGGGCATTTTCCTGAGCCGGTTCGTTCCCGGCGTGCGCGCCGTGGTCCCCCCGTTCGCCGGCATCGCCAACCTCCGAACCGTGCCGGCGCTCGTCCCCATGGCGCTGGCGTCGGGGCTGTGGTACGGCGCGCTCACCCTGGTCGCCGCGACCCTGGTGCAGAACCTCGACCAGATCGCCCGCTTCGTGGTGGGCCTGAGCCAAGCGGGGCTCGGCGTGGCCGCGGTGCTGGGGGCCGTCGTGCTGGTACTCCTGGTCCGCCGGCGCCGCCGCGCCGTGGAGAAATGACCGCCCGCGACCTGGCCGCCGGCTTCTGGCTGGAGGTCTTCTCCGACTACCTGACGCTCGAGGTGGGGAGCAGCCCCAACACCGTGGAGGCGTACCTCCGCGACGTGCGGCGCCTGGCCGAGTGGGCGGTGGCCCACCGGGCCGATGTCCCCGACCGCGTGACCGCGCGCCTGCTGCGCGACTTCATCTACCACTTGAAGGACGCCGGGCTCGCCGCCTCGAGTATCCGGCGTCAGATCTCGGCGGTGCGCACGTATTTCCGGTTCCTGGTGGGAGAGGGCAAGGTGAAAGCCGATCCCTCCGAAGGGCTGGAGACCCCCAAAGGCTGGCGCCGGCTGCCCGAGGTGCTGTCGGTGAGCGAGGTCGAGTCACTGCTGGGGGCGCCCAACCCCGACGAGCCGCTCGCCTGGCGCGACCGCGCGCTGCTGGAGCTGGGCTACGGCACCGGGGCCCGCGTGTCCGAGCTGGTGGGCCTGGTGGTGGACGACGTGGCGTTCGACGAAGCCCTGGTGCGCCTCTTCGGCAAGGGCCGCAAGGAGCGGCTGGTGCCGATCGGCCGCCGCGCGCTGGGCGCCGTGGCCATCTACCTCCGGGAAGTCCGCCCCGGGCTCGACCGCGGCCAGTCCGAGGCCCGGCTGGTGCTGAACGCGCGCGGCCGCCCGCTCACCCGGGTGGGCGCCTGGGGCGTCATCAAGAAAGCCGCCCAGCGCGCCGGCCTGGTCAAGCGCGTGACACCGCATACGCTGCGCCATTCGTTCGCCACCCATCTGCTCGAAGGCGGCGCCGATCTCCGGGCGGTGCAGGAGATGCTGGGCCACGCCGACCTCTCGACCACCCAGATCTACACCCACGTGGATCGGGAATACCTGAGGACGGTGCACCGGAAGTATCATCCGAGAGCATGACCACTGTCTTCGTTCTGGACAACTACGACTCCTTCACCTATAACCTCGTCCAGTACCTGGGCGAGCTGGGGGCCGAGCCGGTGGTGCGCCGGAACGACGAGATCACGGTGGCGGAGGTCGAGGCCGCGGCGCCGGACGCGATCGTCATCTCTCCCGGACCGGGCCGGCCGGCGGAAGCCGGGATCTCGATCGCGCTGGTGCGGCACTTCACCGGCCGGCGTCCCATCCTGGGCGTCTGCCTGGGGCATCAGGCCCTGGGTGCGGCGTTCGGCGGCCGCATCGTGCGGGCCGACCGGCTGATGCACGGCAAGACTTCCCCGGTGGCGCACACCGGCGGCGGAATCTTCGCCGGGCTGCCCAACCCGTTCCCCGCGATGCGCTATCACTCGCTGGTGGTGGACTCCGGGTCGGTGCCCGCAGAGCTCGAGGTCACCGCCTGGTCGGCCGACCGGCCGGAGGGCAGCGAGATCATGGGGCTCGCTCACCGCACCGAGCCGGTGTTCGGCGTGCAGTTCCATCCGGAGTCGGTGGGGACGGAAGTCGGGATGCGGATAATCGAGAGCTTCCTGAGAATGGTGTGAGCTGTAAGCTGTAAGCTGTGAGCTGTGCGCTGGAGCGACTGGGCGAGGGCGAGCATCAGCCCACCCAGTGACAGCTCACAGCTCACAGGTCACAGCTTACAGCTCACAAGAGCTTTCCGTACAATTACTTAGCTCCGCTGGCCCGGATTTTGACACGCGGGCCCGTCGCTGTTAACTTCCGCCGTGCGCCTCCTCTGTGTGATTCCCGCCCGCCTTGGGGCAACCAGACTCCCCCACAAGCCGCTCCGCCTCCTGGGCGGTGAACCGCTGATCCGCGTGGTGGCGCGGCGGGCGCTGGAGCTCGATCTGGGAGGTCCGGTGGTGGTCGCCTCCGACCACCCCGACGTGCTCGCCGCCGTGGCGCCCCTCGGCGTCCCGGGAGTGCTCACCGGCCCACATCGGTCCGGCACCGAGCGGGTGGCCGAAGTGGTCGGGCGGCCGGAGTACGCCGGTGCCGACGTGATCCTCAATCTCCAGGGCGATGAGCCGTTCCTGCCGCGCGCGGCGGCGGCGGGCGCGGTCGGCCGGGTGCGGGCGGGCGACGACGTGGGCACCGCGGCGCAGCCGCTCTCCGAGGCTGCCCGGCGGGACCCGCGCCGGGTCAAGGTCGAGGTGGACGGGCGGGGCCGGGCGCGGCGGTTCTACCGGACGCCGGCGGCGCCCGCGTGCGGTCAGGCCGAGCCCACCTTCCAGCACATCGGCGTTTATGCCTATCGGCCCGCGACGCTGGCGCGCTGGGTGGTGCTGCCGCCCACGGCCGAGGAAGCCAGCGAAGGACTCGAGCAGTTGCGGCCCCTCGTGTACGGCTGGACCATCGGTGTCGCCACCCTGGCGGAAGCCGCGCCGCACGGCATCGACACGGAAGACGACCTGCGAACGGCGGAGGCGTTCCTGTGAGTGGAACCAAGTACATCTTCGTGACGGGCGGCGTGGTCTCCTCCCTGGGGAAGGGAATCGTGTCGGCCTCGCTGGGCCGCCTGCTGGTGGAGCGGGGGCTGCGGGTCACGATCCAGAAGTTCGACCCCTACATCAACGTGGACCCGGGCACCATGTCGCCGTTCCAGCACGGCGAGGTGTACGTGACCGACGACGGGGCCGAGACCGACCTGGACCTGGGCCACTACGAGCGGTTCGTGGACCGGTCGCTCTCGCAGGTGAACAACGTCACGACCGGCCGGATTTATCTGTCGGTCATCACCAAGGAGCGGCGCGGCGAATATCTGGGCAGCACGGTCCAGGTGATCCCCCACATCACGGACGAGATCAAGGCCGCCGTCCGGCGCCTGGCGCCCGAGCACGACGTGGTGATCACCGAGATCGGCGGCACGGTGGGCGACATCGAGTCGCTGCCGTTCCTTGAGGCCATCCGGCAGTTCCGCCAGGAAGTGGGGCGGGACAACGCCCTGTTCATCCATCTCACGCTGGTGCCCTTCATCCAGGCGAGCGGCGAGCTCAAGACCAAGCCCACCCAGCACTCGGTGCGGGAGCTGATGGAGATCGGGATCCAGCCCGACCTGCTGGTCTGCCGGTCCGACCTCCCGCTGGACGACGCCATCAAGCGGAAGATCGCGCTGTTCTGCAACGTGGACTTCGGCTGCGTGATCGAGAGCCGCACGGTGGAATCCACCTACCAGATCCCCCTGCTGCTGCACGAGCAAGGGCTGGACCGCGAGGTCTGCCGGCGCCTGGGCCTGGACGGCAAGGAGCCGGACCTGCGTCCTTGGGGTGCCATGGTGCAGAAGATCCTCGAGCCGGGCGAGCGGATCCGGGTCGCCATCGTGGGCAAGTATACCGAGCTGTCCGACGCGTACACCTCCATCCGCGAAGCGCTCACCCACGGCGGCATCGCGCACGAAGTGGGGGTGGACCTCCACTGGATCGCGAGCGACCGGTTCACCGACCAGGACGAGGCCGGCCGGGTGCTCCAGGGCCATCACGCGCTGTTGGTGCCCGGCGGGTTCGGGGTACGGGGCGTCGAGGGCATGGTCGAGGCCATCCGGTGGGCCCGGGAGCACGGCATGCCGTTCTTCGGGATCTGCCTGGGAATGCAGACCGCCATCATCGAGTTCGCGCGCAACGTCTGCCAGATGCCGGAGACCAACTCCAGTGAGTTCGCGCCGGAGTGCGCCAACCCGGTGGTTTCGCTGATGGACTCGCAGCGCGAGGTGCAGGACCTGGGCGGCACCATGCGGCTGGGCGCCTATCCCTGCAAGCTCTCCCCGGGATCGCGGGTGCAGCAGATCTACCAGGCGGACGAGGTGAGCGAGCGGCACCGCCACCGCTACGAGGTGAACAACAAGTACCGGAAGCAGCTCCAGGAGTACGGGCTCCGGTGCACCGGGCTTTCACCCGACGGGTCGCTGGTGGAGATGATCGAGCTGCCCGAGCATCCCTGGTACGTGGGCTGCCAGTTCCATCCCGAGCTCCGGTCCCGGCCCATGCGGCCGCATCCGCTGTTCGCCAGCTTCGTGGGCGCCGCGCGCCAGTACAAGCACGAGGCGGTGCGGCGCGGGCTGCTGGCGGAGTCCGCGGCCTGACATGTGGTCGCCGGCCCCGGTGGTGGTGGCGGGCCCCTGCCTGCTGGAGGACGACGCGCTGAACCTGCGCGTGGCCGAGGCGCTGGCCGGAATCGGGGTGCGGCTGGGCCTCCGGGTGGTGTTCAAGGCCAGCTTCCTCAAGGCCAACCGGGCCCGCGCCGCGGCGCCCCGCGGGCCGGGCCTCGACCTGGGGCTTGCGCGGCTGGCGCGGGTGCGTGAGGCCTCCGGCCTGCCGGTGCTCACCGACATCCACGAGCCGGCCCACGCCGCCGCGGCCGCCCAGGTGGCGGATGTGATCCAGATACCGGCGTTTCTCTGCCGGCAGACCGACCTTCTCGAAGCCGCCGGCCGCACGGGGAAGCCGGTGAACGTCAAGAAAGGCCAGTGGATGGCGCCGGAAGACATGCGGGGGGCGGTCGAGAAGGTGACGGCCGCCGGGAGCGCGGCCGTGGCGGTCACCGAGCGCGGCACCTTCCTGGGCTACGGCGACCTGGTGGTGGACATGCGCGCCTTTGCGCGGATCCGCGCGGCCACCGGCGTGCCGGTGCTGTTCGACGCCACCCACGCGGTCCAGCGGCCCGGCCTGGGGCCCGACGGGCGTTCTGGCGGCGGGCGGGAGCACGTGCCGGCGCTGCTGCGCGCGGCGGCGGCCGCCGGCGCCGACGGCTTCTTCCTCGAAACCCATCCGGCGCCGGCGGACGCGCCCAGCGACGCCCATACCATGTGGCCGCTCGACGAGCTCGAAGCCCTGCTCGAATCGGCCCTCGACGTCTGGCAGGCGGCCCGGGAGCGCCCCGTCCGTGCTTGAGCCCCTGTCGGTCAAACGCGTGCGCCTGGTGGGGCTCGACGTGGACGGGGTCCTGACCGACAACGGCGTGTACGTCGGCATGGTGCAGGGCCATCCGGCCGAGCTCAAGCGGTTCGACATCCAGGACGGCATCGCCATCGTGCTCCTCAAGCTGGCCGGGCTCAAGATCGTGGTGGTGAGCGGCCGCCAGTCGGACGCCAGCGCCATTCGCATGGACGAGCTGGGTGTGGACGCGTTCGTGCAGGACGACCACGCCCGGAAGCTCCCGGCCTTCGAGGAGCTGCTCCAGCGCTTCGGCATGCGGTGGGAAGAGGCCGCCTACCTGGGTGACGATCTGCCCGACGTGCCGCTGCTCCGGCGGGTGGGGCTGGGGGTGGCGGTGGCCAACGCCACGCCGGATGCGCGTGCGGTGGCGCGCCACGTGACCCAGGCCGCGGGCGGGCATGGCGCGGTGCGGGAGTTCGTGGAGGAATTCCTGCGGGCCCGCGGGCAGTGGGACGCGACCGTGCAGGCGTACCTGACCGAGCGCGGCGAGCGCGCGCCGAGGAAGAGCGTTGCGGCTCCGCGCTGAGGCCCTGGTGCTGGTGCTCGCGGCCTGCTCCAGCCTCGACCAGCCGCCCACCACGGCCGGCGCGGCCGACTCGGCCGACCAGATCGGCTTTGGGCTGTTCCACTACATGACCGCCGACGGCGTGCGCCGGCTCAAGCTCGAGGCCGATTCGGCCTACATGTACGAGACGTCGCAACGGCACCGGCTGTTCGGCATCCGGGTGACGTTCTACGGGCCCGAGGGGCGCGAGACCTCCACCCTCACCGCGATCGAGGGGCAGTACGACTGGCGCACCGGCGACATGGAGGCGCGGGGCGACGTGGTGGTGGTGAGCCCGGACCATCGCCGGCTGGAGACCACGGTGCTCAAGTACGAGCGGTCGGCCGACCGGATCGTGGGCCCGGAGCCCTTCGTCTGGATCACGCCCGAGCAGCGGGTGGAAGGCGACGCGTTTACCAGCGATCCCGAGCTCCGGAACGTGCAGACCACCCGGGCCCGCGGCGACATCGGCCGGGTGCGGATCGAGCAATGACGCGTGCCCTGCTGCTGGCCGCGATCGCGTCCGTCGCGTCCGTCGCGTCCGCCGCGGCTCAGACCGCGCGCACCTGCTTCGTCGTGGTGGATTCCACCGGCGGCCAGGGACGGCAGATCGACGCGGGCGGCGGGCGGGTACGCTGGTTCCAGGGCGGCGGCATCTGGGCCCATTGCCGGGGCCAGCCCACCTTCTGGTATTCGGACAGCGTGGCCTGGTTTCAGGACCAGGACCGGTTCGACATGCACGGCCGGGTGAACTTCCGGGACTCGACGTCCGAGCTGACCGCCGATCGGGCCAGCTACTTCCTGGGGCAGGAGCGGCTGGACGCCTTCGGCAACACCCGGCTCCGGAACCGGGTCACCGGGTCGGTGCTCCGGGGGCGCACGCTCACCTACCTCCGCCGGCTGCCGGGCGTGCGGGACACGACCCTGCTCACCGCCACCCAGCGGCCCACCATCGAGTACCGATCGGCGGACGACACGGCGGGGGCGGAGCCCTACCTCATCGTGGCCGACCTGGTCGAGATGCGGGGCAACACGGCCGCGCGCGGGTGGGGCAGCGTCACCATCGACCGGAGCGACTTCCACGGTCGGGCCGACAGCGCCTTGCTGGACACCGGGGTCGGCGCGGGCCGCCTGATGCGCCACGCGAGCGTGGATGGCGGCGTCACGGCGGGCTACCACCTGGAGGGCCGCGACATCGGGTTCCGCCTGGCCCGGAAGAAGCTCGTGTGGGTGCAGGCCGAGGGGGAGGCGAACGCCACCAGCGTGGAGTGGCGTCTGGTGGCCGACACGGTGCAGTTCGACCTGGCCGACGACCGGATCCAGGGCGGCAACGCCTGGGGCGATTCGCTGCGGCCGGAGGCGACGTCGCTCAGCACGGTGATGGTGGCCGACTCGCTCGCCATCACGGCGCCGAGCCAGGTGCTGGAGGAAGTGCGGGGCGTGGGCCGGTCGGTGGCCCGGTCGCGGCGGGACTCGACCGACGCCGAGCCCGACTGGGTGGCGGGCGACACGGTGACGGCGCGGTTCGGGCCCACGGCCACCGGCAGCCGCGCCCTGTCGGAGATCCTGGCGCTGGGCGGCGCCCGGGCGCTCTATCGGGTCTATCCCCTGGGCGCGGCCACGCCCGACCTGTCCTACTCGCGGGGCGACCGCATCCTGGCCCGCTTCGCCGACGAGCGCCTGGTGCGGGTGGACGTGGTCGGCCGGGCCGACGGCGTGTACCTCGAGACCCCGCGGAGGACGCCGTGAGCGGCGGGCTCGTGGCGCTGGGCGGCGATCGCAATCCCTCGCTACCCTTGGCGCTCGCGGCGTTCCTGCGGGTGGCGGCGTCCGACGGCACGGTGGCGTTCGGCGATCTGGCGGTGGCCTATCGCGAGGACTACCTGGCGCTCGAGCGCCAGACCGGCTACGTCGGGGAGGGCGGGGGCGGGGCCCTGTCCATGGACGAGGTGCGGCGCTTCCTGGCCTCGTCGGTGCTCCCGCGCCTCGCGGGCGACGGGTTCATCACCGCGGCGCCGGGACCCGAGGCGGACGACGCGGTCCGGGTGCGCATGCCGGACGAGCGGTGGCTCGAGTTCGTGCCCGAGCGGGAAGGCCGGCGGCTCGCGTTTCTGGAGGTGGCCGCCGACCGGCTGGCCGCCGCCGCCGCCGCGGCCGTGGTCGAAGCGCCGGCACCGGCCGGCAGCGTGCTCCAGGGGCGCGGGCTCACCAAGGCCTACCGCCGCCGCCGCGTGGTGGACAAGGTGGACGTGGCGCTGCACCAGGGGGAGATCGTGGGGCTGCTGGGCCCCAACGGGGCGGGGAAGACCACCACGTTCTACATGATCGTCGGGTTGGTGCGGCCCGACGCGGGGCGTATTTTCATCGACGAAGAAGACCTCTCGGGCCAGCCGATGTACCGCCGGGCCCGCCGCGGCATCGGCTATCTCGCGCAGGAGCCCTCGGTCTTCCGCAAGTTGACGGTCGAAGAGAACGTGCTCGCCATCCTGGAAACGCTGCCCCTCACCGGCCCGGAGCGCGAGCGCCGGCTGGAGCAGCTGCTGGACGAGCTGTCCATCAAGCACCTGCGCCGGGAAAAGGCCTACAAGCTGTCGGGCGGTGAGCGGCGGCGGCTGGAGATCACCCGCGCGCTGGCGACCGAGCCCAAGTTCATGCTGCTGGACGAGCCGTTCGCCGGAGTGGATCCGATCGCCGTCCACGACATCCAGACCATCGTGGCCGGCCTCCGCCGCCGGGGGATCGGCGTGCTGATCACGGACCACAACGTCGAGCAGACGCTGGACATCGTGGACCGGGCGTACATCCTGTTCGAGGGGAAGGTGCAGGTGGCCGGCACGGTGCGGGACCTGGTGTTCGATGAGCAGGTGGCCGACCTGTACTTCGGCCCCACGCTCACCGCCCGCCTGCGCGCGCGTCTGGGGCTGGCGGCATGAAGCAGGGCCTGCAGCAGACCACGTCGCTCCGCCAAGAGCTGCGGATGAATCCTCGCCTGTACCAGGCGATGGACCTCCTCTACATGCCGCTGCTCGATCTCCAGCAACACCTGAAGCAGGAGCTGCTCGTCAATCCCTTCCTCGAGCTGATCGAGCCCGAAGACGACGAGCTGCCCGCCGCCGAAGCCACGGAGCAGGAGGTCAAGGAAGAGAAGAAGGACGAGGAAACCGACTGGGAGGAGATCATCCTGGACGGGTTCCAGGTGAGCGGGTCGGGCGCCCGGGACCTCTCGGAATCCGACGAAGTCTTCGAGCGCACCCCGGTCCAGAGCCGGGCGCTCACCGATCACTTGTGGGACCAGCTCCTGATGCTCGACCTCACCGAGCGGCAGCGCGCCCTGGCCGACGAGTTCCTGGGCAACCTGGGCGACGACGGCTATCTCCAGGCGTCGCTCGAGGAGATTCTGGCCGGGGCGAACCGGTGGCTGAACGGGGCCGGGGACGCAACGAATGCGATGGGCACGACGGGCGCGACGGGCGCGACGGACACGGGGGATCTCGCGCAACCCGCGCCCGTCGTGTCCGTCGTGCCCATCGACTCTCCCTACACGCTCGCCGAAGCCGAGCAGATGCTCCGTATCATGCAGCGGCTCGATCCACCGGGCATCGGGGCGCGGGACCTGCGCGAGTGCCTGCTGATTCAGCTGGACGACCTCGGCCTGCAGGAGACGCTCACCTACCGGCTGGTCAACGACGCGTTCGACGACCTGATCGGCCACCGGTGGAGCGACGTGGCCAAGCGCTACGGGATCGACCCGCGCCAGGTGCAGGACGCGGCCGACGAGCTGTCCAAGCTCGACCCCAAGCCGGGCCTCCGGTTCCTGCCGTCGGACGACGAGTACGTGACGCCCGACCTCGTGGTCGAGAAGATCGAGGGGCAGTACCGGGTGTTCCTGAACGACACCGGCATGCCGCGGCTCCGGATCTCGCGGCTCTACCAGGAGCTGGCGGCCGACAAGAAGAAGTTCACCGGGGAGACGCGGGAGTTCGTCACCGAGAAGCTGAACGGCGCCCAGTGGCTCATCCAGGCCATCGAGCAACGCCGGCAGACGATGCTCAAGGTGATGAACTTCATCGTGGACCGGCAGCGGGAGTTCTTCGAGAAGGGCATCGAGTACCTGAAGCCGCTCACGCTGCGCGAGGTGGCCGACGTCATCAACATGCACGAGTCCACCGTGAGCCGGGTGACCAACCAGAAGTACGTGCAGACGCCCCGCGGGGTGTTCCCGCTCAAGTTCTTCTTCTCCAGCAGTCTCGAGACCACCTCCGGCGAGGACGCCAGCGCGCGCGCCGTGCGGGCCCAGATCCAGAAGCTGGTGGGGGACGAGGCGCCCGCCCGCCCGCTGACGGACGCGGAGATCGTGCAGGCGCTCCAGGACCGGGGCGTGCGCATCGCCCGCCGCACGGTGGCCAAGTACCGCGACCAGCTGGGTATCCTCCCCGCGCGGATGCGCAAGCGGATATGAGCCTCGCCCCGCGCGGGACGGACGCGGAAGTGAGCGTCCTGGTCCCGGCCAAGGACGAAGCCGAGAGCCTCCCCGAGTTCGTGCGCCTGTGCGCCGACGCGCTCGCCGGCGAGCCCTACGCCTGCGAGCTGGTGGTGGTGAACGACGGCAGCGAGGATGGGACCGACAAGGTGCTGGCCCGCCTGGTGGCCGAGTACCCCTTCCTGCGCGTGGTCACCCATCGCACCCGCCGCGGCATCGGGGATGCCCTCCGCTCCGCGGCCGACGCAGCCACCGGGGCCGTGTTCGTGTTCTATCCGGCCGACCTGCAGTTCCTGCCCGCCGAGATTCCCCTGCTGGTGGCGCCCATCCGCGCCGCCCAGGCCGACATCGTCACCGGGACCAAGCAGGGACATTACGAGAAGCGGCTGGTGTCGGGTATTTACAACGGGCTGTGCCGCTGGCTGTTCGGGGTCCGGGTGACCGACCTGAACGCGGTCAAAGCGTACCGCCGCGGGCTGATGGACGTGATGCCGGCCCGCCCCGACTGGCACCGGTTCATGGTGGTGATCGGCCACGCCGAAGGCTTCCGGGTGACCGAGCGGCCGGTGACGCTGCGGCCCCGGCAGGCGGGCCGGTCCAAGTTCGGATTGGGCCGGATCCCCGTCGGGCTGCTCGATCTGGTGTCGGTCTGGTTTCAACTGCGCTTCGGCCGGCGGCCGATGATGTTCTTCGGCGTATCGGGCGGGGTGCTGTTCCTGTTCGGGTTTCTCGTGGGAGTGGTGGCCCTCGTGCTCCGGTTCGGCCTCGGGATCGGGTTCCGCCCGCTGCTGGACCTGGTCATGGTGCTGGTCATCTGCGGCGTGGCGCTTTTCGGGTTCGGCTTCATCGGCGAGATGCTGGCCGGGCTCCGGGACGAGACCGCCGCGCTGCGGCGCGATCTGGTGGAGCGGCGGCGCCCGTGACCGGCGGGCCCCGGGGCCCGGCGCGGGTGGAGCCGGGTTCTCCTGCGCTCCGCGAGTTCTACCAGGACCGGGTCCGCTGGCGGCACACCGGGGAGGAGCGCATGCGCTTCCGGAAGGCCACCCGCCTGGCCCAGGTCCCCGACGGCGCCCGCGTGCTGGACATCGGCGCCCGGGACGGCGGCCTCCGGCGCTACCTGCCCCCCGGCGCCCGGTATCAAGGTGTCGAGATCGTGCCGGAGTTCGCCGGGCCCGACATCATGATCCGCGACGTGTCAGCGGGACTGCCCTTTCCCGGCGGGTCGTTCGATTTCGTGTTCTGCATCGAAGTGCTGGAGCACGTCCCCAACCCCTTCGGCGCGCTCACCGAGATGCACCGGGTGCTCGTCCCGGGCGGGATCGCGGTCATCTCGGTGCCCAATCCCTACCACATCAAGGAACGGATCTGGAATCTGTTCCGCATCCCCGACCGCCAGGGACACATCTACAGCTGGACCCGGCAGACCATGACCAAGCTGGGCGAGATGAACGGATTCCGGCTCACTGGATTCGGCGGGACGTATCTCCACCCCCCGATCCCGATGTTCGCACTGCTGGCCCGCTCAATTGTCTATCGGTTCCAGAAATAGCCGGCGCTATCCGTCTCTCGGCAACCGGATCCCGTACCGGCTGATGAACGCCGCTAGCTCCTCGGCGAGCGGGGAGCCGTCGTCGCTCCGAGTGTAGCCCGCCAGGTCGAGCCAGTAGACGCGTTGGGCCCGGTAGCGTTCCCGGGTCGCCGCGTCGAGCGGGGTCTCGGACAGGATCGTGTCGCCCGGCGCCACCGGGGAGTCGGCCGCCGGCGCCCCGGCCGCGCGCCACCAGAGCCGCCAGGTGCCCGCGTCCGGGCTCCGATAGGTGCGCCGGTCGCCCTCCACGGCCAGGCTCACGCCCGAGTACTCCATGTAGCGGTCGAAGGCCCCGATCATCTTGGCCACGATCCCGGCCCGCTGCTCCGGCGTGGGCCGCCGGGGGAAGTCGGGCGCGCTCTTCACCACCTTGGCCGGCGACCCCATGGCCAGGCTGTAGGGCGGAATGGCGCTCGTCACCAGCGAGTTGGCGCCGATCACCGACCCGTCGCCGATGGTGACCCCCGGCATGATGAACACCCGCCACGGGAGCCACACGCTCTTCCCCAGCGTGACCGGGGCGAATGTCACCGGGTAACCGTCCAGGATGTTGAGCCACGAGCCGTGCGTGAAGATGAGGCAATGCCCGCCGATCCCCGTGTCGTCGCCGATGACCACCGGCTTGGTGGGGTTGATATAGGCCATCTGGAGGATGATGGTGCGGCTCCCCAGCACGAACTTCGAGTCGGGCAGCTGCGGCCCGCCCACGAACACCTGCTCGCGGATCTTGGCGTCCTCGCCGATCTCGATGTCCTCGCACGCCACGTAGCTGAACGTGCCGACGCTCGAGTGCCGGCCGATGTGAATGCGGCGCCCCGACACGATGGCGAAGCTCCCGATGCTCACGTGGTCGCCCAGCACGACGTCCTGGCCGACGACCACTCCCAGCACGCCGAACTGGACGGATCGCCCGATGCGATACCCCAGGAAGACGCGATAGGCCAGACGTTTGAGCGGACTGGGCAGCCAACCGAACAGCGCGAGGTGGGTCCAGGGAATGCGGTCCTTCTTGACCAGCGTGCGCGCCATGAGCAATCCCGGGCGAAAGCACCGGAACAATACGAACGGGGACTGGGGCCCGCTACCGGTAGCCGGGGGCGCGCACCCGGTTAGACTGAAGGGCCATGATACGGTTTCCCGCCCGTGATCCCACCCGTCCGGGGGACGAATTCGCGCTCGCGCTCCTGGCCGACCTGGCCCGGGTGCTCCCGGTGGTGGATCCCGCCGCTCCCGCCGTGGCGGTGACCGTGGCGCCCGGCCCGCCCGTGGACCTCGCGGCGCTGCACGCCGGCGCGTTCGGGCTCGACGTGGGGGACGGCGAGGTTCGGGCTTCGCGCGGGCTGCTCGAACTGATTCTTCAGGTGGGGGCCGCGGGGGAGGAGCAGCGCGTGACCGAGACCGACCGCCACGGTCGGGTCCCGTCCGCCCGGAATCCGCTGGTGGCGGCCGGACTGGAACGCGAGCCCCTGATCTCGCGCGCGGCGGTGGCATTCCGGAAAGCGATTCAGGCCGCTGCCGGACGGCGACCGGTGGCGCTGGTGGCGCCGTGGCCCGAGGGGCGGCGGTGGGCGGTCGCCCTGACCCACGATCTCGACGTGGTGGACTACTGGCCCGCCTTCACCCTGCTACGCCTCACCGAGCTCACGCGCCGGGGGCGACTCGGCCTCGGCCTCGAGGTCGCGGGGGCGGCCCTGGGCTCCGTGCTGGGGGATCCCGTCCGCCGGGCGGCCGAGACCGTGCTGGCCGCCGAGCGGGCGGCCGGCATTCGCTCCACCTGGTTCGTGCTGTGCGAATCGCCCACGCTCGCGACCATGCGGGCGGGCGACGTGACCTACCGGCCTGAGGGCCGGCGGGCCCGGCGGATTCTCGACGCGGTGAAGGCCGCGGGGCACGAGCTGGCGCTCCACGGCAGCTTCGCCACCGATACCGACGCCGACCGATTCGCGGCCCAGCGGCGCCGCCTGGCGGCACTCGCGGGCGGCGAGATCACCGGCGTGCGCCAGCACTACATCCGCATGCGGCCGGGTCCGACCCACGCGGCCATGGCGCGGGCCGGACTGGAGTACGACGCGAGCTACGGCTTCCCGGATCGCAACGGGTTCCGCCTGGGCGTGGCGGACGTCGTGCCCGGATGGGACGCCCAACGCGGCGCCCCCAGCGGACTCGACGAGGTACCGCTCGTCTGGATGGACCGAGCCCTTTCCAAGTACCGGGGCGTCGAGAAGCCCGATGCCTGGGTGACCGACGCGCTCCTCCTGGCCGCTAGTTGTCGCGAGGTCGAGGGACTCTGGGTGGGGGTGTGGCACCCCAATCTCGCGCCGGCCCTGGGGTTTCCCGAAGCCCACGAGGCCTTCGAAGCACTGCTGACCGGTCTGGCCCGCAGCAGCCCCTGGATGGCTCCGATCCGGGACATCGTCCTCTGGCGCCGCACTCGTCGGGCCGCGCGGGCGCGCGGGGTCGCCCCGGACGGGCGCATCGTGCTCGACGCCGCTCCCGGCGTCACCCTGGAAGAGGCCCGCGTCTGACATGCGGGCGCGATTCCTGGCGCATTCGTATCCCCGCTTTCCCACCGATCCCGTGGGCTCGTTCGTGCTGCGCCTGGCGGTCGCGCTGAAAGGGCAGGGGGTGAAGGTGGACGTCGTGTCGCCGGCGGCGCAGGGCGTCGCCGCCCAGGAGACGTTCGAAGGCGTGCCGGTGCGCCGTTACCGGTACGCCCCGCGCGCCTGGGAGACCGTGGCCTATTCCGGGACCATGAGCGCCCAGGCGCGCGCGTCGTGGCGGGCCCGCGCCGCGGTGGCGGGCCTCCTCGCCGCCAACACGCTCGCGGCGTGGCGGGCGGGCCCGGCGCCCGACGTGGTGCACGCCCACTGGTGGTTCCCCGGCGGCATGGCCGGCGGGTGGCTGGCCTCGATCTGGCGGCGACCGCTGGTGATCACCCTCCATGGCTCGGACGTCCGCACCTTCGAGGGCTTCCCCTTCGGCCGCCGGATCTTTCGGTATGTGCTGCGCCGCGCCAACCGGGTCACCACGGTATCCACCTGGCTGGCCGACGCGGTCCGGGCCGTGGTGCCCGAGGTGGATCCGCTCGTGATCCCGATGCCTGTGGCCCCCGGCCTCTTCCACCCGGCCGACGAGCGGCCGGCCGAGACCCGAGTGCTGTTCGTGGGAAAACTGAACGCCCAGAAGGGCATCGAACCGTTTCTGCGGGCCTTCGCCCGCCTCCGGGCGCCCGCCACCGCCGACATCGTGGCGGGGGTGGGCAGCGACGACGCGCCCTGGCGCGCGATGGCGGCGGAGCTGGGAATCGCCGCTCGGCTGCGGTGGCATCCGCTGCTGGAGCAGGCCGCCCTCGCCCGCGTCCTGCGCGAGGCCACCGTGCTGGCCATGCCGGCCGTGCACGAGGGATTGGGGCTGGTGGCCCTCGAGGCCCAGCTCTCCGGGACGCCGGTGGTGGCGTTCTCGTCGGGCGGGCTCAAGGACATCGTGGCCCACGGCGAGACCGGCTACCTGGTCCCGCCGGGCGACGCCGACGCGCTGGCCGCCGCCCTCGACCGCGTGCTCGGCCTCCCGGACCGGGGCAGGGAGCTGGGCGAGGCCGGCCGCCGCCGCGCCTTGGAGCGGTTCGCGCCCGAGTCGGTGGCGCGCCGTTACGCCGACGTGTACGCGCAGGTGTGCGGTGGAGCGGCGCATCCATGACGCGGCGCCCGTGGCGCTGGTGGATCCAGGGGGGGGTGGCCGCCGCCGTGCTGGCCTTCCTCATTCCGGCGTTCGTCCGGCAATGGCACGAGTTCCGGGCCGTGCGCATCTCGGTGCATCCGGCCCCGGCGTGGCTGGCGCTCTCGGTCGGGATCGTGCTGGCAACCTACCTGCTGCAGGTCGAGTCGTGGCGCCGCGTGCTGGCCGGCTGGCGGCAACGCCTCCCGCTGCGCATCGCCATCCGGGCCTGGTGCCTGTCGAATCTCGCCCGATACCTGCCCGGCAAGGTGTGGAGCGTTGCCGGATTGGTGGTGCTGGTGCAGCGGGCCGGCGTGGAGCCGTGGGCGGCCACCGGGTCGGCGGTGGTGGCCCAGGCATTGGCCCTCGCCACCGGCATCGTGGCGGTGGCGTGGGCCGTCCCCGGGATCGGCCACGGCGTGCTGCTGGGATTGGCACTCGCGGTCGCCACCCTGGTGCTGCTCGCGATGGGCTCGGCCAAGCTCATGCGCGTGGCGGCCCGCATCGTACCCGGCGCCCAGCTCCGGCCGCTGCCCCTGTCGGCCGTCTTTGGGGGCGGACTCCTGATGCTGGCTGCGTGGGTGGGGTATGGCGTGGCGTTCTGGGCCCTGGCCCGCGGGATCGGGGTCACGGGCCTCGGTCTTCCCGACGCCGTCGGCCTGTTCACCGCGGGGTACATCGTGGGTTGGTTGGTGCTGTTCGCCCCCGCCGGGGTGGGCGCGCGGGAGCTCACGCTGCTGAACCTCCTGACGCCCGTGGCGGGGGCCGGCGGGGCGCTTTCCCTGATCGTGGCGTCGCGGCTGGCGTTGACCATGACCGAGGTCGGCGCGGCGGGGCTCGCCCTGGTCATCGCTCGGCAGCCCGCGAGCCCGCCCGAGGGGAACGAGTGAGGCCCGGCACTTTCCCCGTGGGGCGAGGGTACCCAACGAATTACATTCCGGGCGGTCTCAACCTGGCCTCGCGATGACCGATCCCGTCGAGCCGCGATACCCCACGCTCGCCGCCCTGGCGCTACTCACCGTCTGGGTGGCGGTGCTGGCGCTTCCCATGCTGCAGGGGCAGTGGCTCGCGTACCCCTACGGTGACCAGTATGCCGTGGGCTACGGGTTCCGGGCCTGGGGTGCCGAGCAGTGGCGCGCCTTGGGCCACGTGCCCCTCTGGAATCCGATGCGATTCGGCGGGCTCCCGTTCGTGGCCGCGGGACACGGGGACATCTTCTATCCCACGTCGTTCCTCCGCCTCGGGATGCCGGTCGGCACCGCGATGAACCTGGGCTTCGTCATTCACTACATCGCGGCCGGCTTCTTCACCTACCTGTTTCTCCGCCGCCTGCGCGTGACCTGGGGTGGGGCGGTGGTGGGCGGGCTCGCCTATCAGCTCACCGGACTCCTGATCTCCTACGCGTCGCCCGGGCACGACGGCAAGCTGTTCGCGTCCACCGCACTTCCGCTCGCGTGCCTGGGGCTGGTGATGGCCCTCCGGGAGCGGAGACTGACGGGCTATCCGGTGCTGGCCATCGCCGTTGCCCTGGCGCTGCTGGGCCACGTCCAGATGGCGTACTACCTCCTGATCGCGACCGGTCTATTCGCCCTTTACCTCACGTTCGGCGAACGACCCGACGAACCGGCCGCCAGACGGCTGGGGCGGCTGGCCGGCGCGGCCGGCGCGGTAGCGTTGGGCTTCGGGCTTTCGATGATCCAGATCTGGCCCTTCCTCCAGTTCATCCCCTTCGGCCCGCGGGCGGAAACCTACGGCGGGTACGAGGCCGCGACCTCGTGGGCGGTCCCCTGGGATCACGTTCCCGGCATGCTCCTCGCCGGGTTTGTGGGTGACTCGCCCCACCAGACATACTGGGGCTCGAACTTCGCCAAGCTCCACTCCGAGTACCTGGGACTGCCGGTCGTGGCGCTCGCCGCGCTCGGCGCTGCCGACCGGGGACGCCGCCGGCTCGTCTGGTGGCTGGGTGGTATCGGTCTCCTGTTTCTGCTGGTCAGCCTGGCCGGCGCGACGCCGTTCTACCGGCTGTGGTACGCCGTCATGCCCATGGTGAAGAAGACCCGCGCGGCGGGGATGGCGTTCTACATCCCTTCCTTCGTGGTGGCGGTCTGCGCGGCGCTGGGCGTGGCGCGGCTCGAGCGGGGCGAGGGCGGGCGGGCCCCGCGCGTCTGGCTGGTCGCGGGTGCCGCGGTCGCCCTGCTGGCCCTGGTAGGGGTCTTCAGCGAGATGGCGGGCTCGATGGCGGCCGGCCTGGAGGCCCGCCGACAGGGAGCCGAGGCCGTCGCGCGGGCCGCGGTGTCTGCGATCCGGTGGGGCGCGTTCTGGAGCGGGGTGGCCCTGGCGCTGGCCGGCGCGGTCGTGTGGGTCGTCCGGAGTCGGCCCCGCGTGCCGCCGTTGGCGCTGGTGTTAGGACTTGCGGCGGTCATCGGCGCCGATCTCTGGCGCGATGGTCGGCGGTTCTGGACCTGGTCGCCGGACCCCCGGGTGGTCCACGGACCAGATGCGATAACGAGCATGCTCCGGCAGCAGACGCCGCCGTATCGGGTCTTCAACCTGAGCGCACTGACCCGCACTCCCGCCTACCCCGGTGACGGGGAGGCCCTCATGGCCCTCGGCATCCCGCAGCTTCTGGGGCACAGCGGGAACGAGATCGGCCGCTTCGACGAGCTGATGGGTGGGCGGGGCAAATGGGACAACGTGCTGGCTCACCGCACGCTCGATCTCTGGGGAGTCAGGTACGTCATCGCTCCGGCGGAGATCGAGAGCTTGCCGGGCTACCGCCCGCTCCTCACCGGTGCCGCGACGTCTGCCGGCGCCTCGGCCAACCTGTTCGAGCGAATCGACGCCGTGCCCTACGCCCGGGTGGTGCCCGCGGCCCTTAAGACCGATGACGAACGCGTCATCCCGACGCTCATGGACTCGCGTCTGCTGTTCGACCGGATCCTGCTCCTGGGGCCGGACGCCCCGGTGGAGCCGCGGGCCATCACGGCCGTGCCGGATCCAAGTCCCGCGCGCGCCACGGTCACCGCCTGGCGCCCGGGCGAGATGACCATCGCGCTCGACCCCGCGCCGCCCGAGCCCGGCTACCTGCTGGTGGCGGAGAACTGGCATCTGGAATGGGAGGCCACAGTAGACGGCCAGCCCGCCCAGGTGCTCCGCGGCAACTACACCATGTTGACGGTGGCCGTGCCGGCGGGCGCCCGCTCCGTGGAGCTGGCGTTCCGATCGGGCAGCTTCCGGAGGGGGAAGCTCCTGACGCTGATCTCGCTCGCCCTGGTCGCCGCGGCGTTCGCGGCCCCCGCGGTCGCCGGACGGAGGCGAAGTGCCTGAGCGGGCGCTCGTCATCATCCCCTCGTACAACGAGATCGAGAACCTGGGCCGCATCGTTCCGCAGGTGCTGGAGCAGGATCCCCGGCTCGAGGTGCTGGTGGTGGACGACAACTCGCCGGACGGCACCGGGGCCGCCGCCGACGAGTTGGCCCGGACCAGCCCGCGGGTGCACGTGCTGCACCGGGCCGGCAAGCTCGGCCTGGGGACGGCCTATAGGGCCGGCTTCAAGTGGGCCCTGGAGCGGGACTACGAGTACGTGTTCGAGATGGACGCCGACTTCTCCCACGATCCCAAGCACCTGCCGCAATTCCTCTCGGCCATTCAGGGCGCCGACCTGGTCCTGGGCTGCCGGTACCTGCATGGGCGGGTGACCGTGGTGAACTGGCCCATGGGACGCCTGTTGCTCAGCTACTTCGCCAACCTCTACGCCCGGGTGGTCACCGGTCTGTCGCTGTCAGACTCCACCGGCGGCTTCAAGTGCTTCCGGAGGCGGGTCCTGGAGACCGTGGATCTGGACGCCGTCCGCTCGGGTGGGTATGCCTTCCAGATCGAGATGAGCTTCCGAGCCGTGCGGAAGGGGTTCCGCATCACGGAAATTCCGATCGTGTTTGTAGACCGTACGGACGGCGTGAGTAAGATGTCGGGGGCGATCGTGCGGGAGGCGGTCTGGATGGTCTGGCGGCTGCGGCTGATGGCCCTGCTGAGGCGGCTGTGAGCGGCGACGTCTTCTTCAAGATGACCGGGTCGGGGAACGACTTCATCTTCCTCGACGGGCGGTGGGCCACGCCCGCGGACTGGCCGGCGGAGCGAATCCGCCGGATCTGTGCCCGCGGCACCGGGGTGGGGGCCGACGGGGTGGTCATCCTGGCGCCCGGTTCCCAGCCCGGCGCGGTCCGCTTCCTGTTCTACAACAGCGACGGCAACCGGGCGGCCATGTGCGGCAACGCGGCCCTATGCGCCACCCGGCTGGCAGCCCATCTCGAGCTGGCCCCTCCCGAATCCGTAGGCCTCGAAACCGATGCCGGCTTGGTACGGGCCCGCTGCGTCCCCGGCACCCCGGATCGGGCAGAGCTGCTGCTGCCGGACGTCCCCCGGGTGACCAGCCCCGGGATCGCGGCCCAGGAGGGCGAGGAGTCCATCGGCTTTGCCGAGGTGGGGGTGCCGCACCTGGTGGTGAAGGTCCGGGACTTGGAGGCGGTGGATCTCCAGTCCCGCGGCCGGGCCCTCCGGCACCATCCCGCGGTGGCCCCGGCTGGGGCCAACGTGAACTTCGTGAGCCGCAATGGCGGGGGGTGGGCCATGCGGACCTACGAGCGCGGCGTCGAGGACGAGACCCTGGCCTGCGGGACGGGGGCCGTGGCCTGCGCCACGGTCCTGAACGCCAGCGGGGAAGCCTCCCTGCCATTCGCCGTCCGGACCCGCTCCGGGACCACCCTGAGGGTCTCCGGAACCCCTGCCGCCCAAGTGGCGCTCCAGGAACCCTGCCTGGAAGGGGAGGGCCGGCTCGTCTTCCGAGCCACGTTGGGCCCTGGATTCTGATTCTCCACGGCGGGATTGGGCTCCCTCATCCGTTTCCTGTCTGCCTGCTTGCCATGCTTCTGGGAAGCCATTCGCCAAGCGACGCTTAGCAAATGCCACCGCGGCAGTTTTCCGAGTTGTCCACAGGTCGGGCGGATGTAGCTTTACATAACATATCTTATACGAAGTTGACACGAGGCCAAAACGAAGGGCGGAACGCCTCTCGGCCGCCCGCCCTCGTGACCGAATCCTGGCCCTTTACCCCTGGGGTGTCGCCGTGTCCTGGTACTGGCCCATCTCCGCCATCCGGAGCCTGGCTTCGGACGCCGCTCCGGTATCGCCATGGTCCTTGAGGATCTGCCGGTAGATCCGGACCGCGGAAGCGTCATCCCCCGCCATCATGTACGCTCTTCCGGCGTCTAGCAGAAACCGTGCGGCCACCAGCGAGTACTCCGAGGCCCGTGCCCCGTCTTCGTACGCCTGGCCGGCTTCCGCGAACCGGCCCAGGTCCTCGAGCGCGGTACCTAGGGCTGCGTACGCCGGGCCGCGGTATTGGGGTTGCGGGCGATCGGCGATGAACGCGCTGAGCTCGTTGACCGCGACCTCCGGCTGATTCTGGAGCAGCCGCACCTGGGCCAGGAGTACCACGGCTTCCTGTCCGGCCCTCGTCCCTCCATAGGTGGAGGCGACCCGGGACAGGTCATTGGCGGCCAGCGGCAGGTTGCCCGACTCGGCCGCCATCCGCGCGGCATCGAGCTCGCGCCGGGCAAAGTTCTCTTTCCTGGTCTTCGCGCTCACCCCAAACCAGATGCCGCCGGCGACCACCACCAGGACTCCAGCCACGATCGTCAGTCGTCGCTGGTTGGCCTTGGCCCAGGCCAGCCACTGCTCGGCCCGATCGGTTTCCGGCGTCTGAGGACGCTGCTCCGTGGTCACGTTTCCTCTGGTGCTCGGTTTCTCGACGACTTGCATGGCCGACGTCCCAATCTCCTATGCCCCTGGGGTGACTCGAACACCCGGCCAACGGTTTAGGAAACCGCTGCTCTATCCTCTGAGCTACAGGGGCCTAGACCAGCAACGCGCAACCGGGGCCAGACTCAACAACTTAACGGAGCACGGTCTAGCTTGGTATGGGAGGCCTCCAGCCGCCAGGCTGCCCCGGCAGACCGGGCTCGAAATGATGTCAAGTGTTGAAGGTTAATAGGTCAAGTTGATTAATCACCTGATTTCAAACGACTTGGGCTCGACTATCTGATGTGGAATCTCCGACTTTTCCACGCTCTCAACACGCGCGAGCGTCGGGCCCGCTCTGAGGCTCGCTTCCATCTGACCGATCGCGCCCGCGTCCCCCGCCGCTACCACCTCGACCTGCCCGCTGGGCAGGTTTCTGGCCCATCCCGTCACGCCCAGCTCGGAAGCGCGCCGGGCGACAAACCACCGGAACCCCACGCCCTGCACCCGACCGGAGATGAGGAACCGGGCGGCCGCGCGCTCGCCGTGCCTAACGCTCACCCGGCTCCCCATTCGGCCGGGGGAACCCGTGGCGCCCGATCAGCGGGACGAACTGGGCCGGTCCCAGGAGCTCCTGGGCCAGCTCCCCTCCCCGCCTGGTCACCCTGACCAGGACCTGGCCCTGCTCTCCGGCCACCGGGGCCACCAGGCGGCCTCCCTCGGCCAGTTGGTCGAGGAGCGGCGGCGGGATGCGGGGGGCGACCGCGGCCACCACGATGGCGTCGTAGGGCGAGCCTTCCCGCCACCCCAGGCTGCCGTCGCCGGTCACCACCAGCACCTTCCCCAAGTCCAGGGAGGTCAGCGTGGCGCGGGCCTGGGCGGCCAACGGGGCCACCCGCTCGACCGTGATCACCCGGTCGGCCAGGTAGGCCAGCAGGGCGGCCTGGTACCCCGACCCGGTCCCGATTTCGAGCACCGCTTCGCGCCCGGTGAGGGCCAGGGCCTCGAGGTACCGCGCCTGGGTTGAGGGTTGAGAAATGGTCTGGCCGTTGCCGACCGGGAGCGACGTGTCCTCGTAGGCCCGCCGTTCGAGCGCCTGCGGCACGAACCGATGCCGGGGCACCTCGCCGAACGCCCGCAGGACGGCGAGGTCCGAGATCCCCTGGGCGCGCAGCTCTTCCACCAGCCGGGCCCGGTACCCGCCGTACGAATCCGCTACTGGCCGAGGCGCCATTCGCCGACCGCCTCCAGCAGTCCGTAGTTGGTCAGATCCACGTGCAGCGGAGTGACCGAAATGTAGCCGTCGGCCACCGCGCGGAAATCGCAGTCTTCGCGGCCGGTCCACGACACTTGTCCGCCGCCGATCCAGTACACGGGCCGGCCCCAGGGATCGGCCGTTCGGAGAATGGAGCCCTCGAACACCCGGTTTCCCAGCGTGGTGATGCGGATGCCGCGGATCCGGTCCCCCGGCAGGTTGGGCAGGTTCACGTTGAGCAGGGTCTCTTCCGGGAAGGCGTCAACCCGGACCACGTCGCGCACCAATCGCTCCAGCCAGGGTCGGTGGCTGGCGAGCAGGTCGAGCTCGGTGCCCGCGAACGAGATCGCCACGCCGGGGATTCCCGCCGACAGCCCCTCCATGGCGGCGGCCACCGTCCCCGAGTAGAGCACGTCCTCGCCCATGTTGGGCCCGTGATTGATGCCGGAGAAGACGAAATCGGGCTTGGGGTCGAGCAGGGCGCCCAGAGCCAGCAGCACGCAGTCGGTGGGGGTGCCGTCCACCTGGTACACGCCATCTCCCCGGGGAACTGGCCGCAATGGGCGCTGCAGGGTGAGCGAGTGGCTGGCGCCGCTCTGCTCGCGGTCGGGCGCTACGACCGTCACCTGCCCGACGGTCCGGCACACGTCGGCCAGGACCCCGATGCCCTGGGCGAGGATGCCGTCGTCGTTACTGATCAGGATGTGCAAGGGGAGGCTTGCCGTCGAGGACGTCGAGAATCGCCTGAAGCTCGGTGCGCAGATTCTGGATCGTCTCGTGCTGCAGCGCCAGCCGAGCCTCGGCCTTGAGCTGGCCGGTGCGGCGATAGTGGTCGATTCGCTGGCGGGCGCCCTCGATCGTGTATTTCTCCGTGTAGAGCAGGTGTTTGACCAGCATGATCAGCTCGATCTCACGCCGCTGATAGACCCGGTTCCCCGATCGGTTCTTGGCCGGATTCAGAAAGCGGAACTGGCTCTCCCAATACCGCAGGACGTGCGGCTTGAGGTCCGTCAGTTGGCAGACGTCCCCGATGGCGAAGAACTCCTGCACCGGCCGGGAGGCGGTCACCGCCACTGCTCCGCTTTCAGGGCGCGCTCCATCAGATCCACGATGGCGCGGCGCGGCGACTTTCCTTCGAACAGGACGTGCTGGACCTCCCGCGCGATCGGCAGCTCGACACCCTCCCGCTCGCCCAGCTCGACGGCGGCCCGGGCCGTGTTGACTCCCTCCGCCACCGTGCGCCGGCCGGCCAGGATCGCGTCGAGCGGCCGGCCCTGGCCCAACTCGATCCCCAGCGACCGGTTGCGGGACAGCTCGCCCGTGGCGGTGAGGACGAGGTCACCCAGGCCGGCCAGGCCCGCGAAGGTGAGCGGGTCGGCGCCGAGGCGCGCCCCCAGGCGGGCGATCTCGGCCAGGCCGCGGGTGATCAGGGCGGCCTGCGCGTTGTGGCCGAGATTCAGTCCCACCAGAATGCCGGCTGCGAGCGCGATGACGTTCTTGAGGGCGCCGCCCAACTGTACCCCCACGATGTCGTCGGCTGTGTAGACCCGGAAGTAGGCGTTGGAGAAGGCGGTCTGGACCGCCGTTGCCGCCCCGGGATTGCGGGACGCCGCCACCACGGCGCTGGGTTGCTGCTGGAAGACCTCCCTGGCGAACGTGGGGCCGGAAAGCGCCACCACAGGGCAGCCGGGCAGCGCGCCCTCCAGGACGTCGCTGAGCAGGTGATGGGTGCGCGGCTCGAGCCCCTTGGACACCGACACGACCGGCGCCCGCCGCGACCCCAGGCCGGCCGCGATCTCGGGCGCCAGGTCCCGCACGGCGTGCGATGGTGGGGCGGAGACGATGAGGTCGGCGTCGTGCACGACCTCCGCGATGGTGGGGCGGGCCTCGAGGCCGGCGGCGAGCGACGCGCCGGGCAGGAACAGCTCGTTTTCCCGCCGGGCGTTGATCGAGCCGACCACCTCGGGCTCGCGGGCCCAGACCCGCACCGCGTGCCCGTTCCGCGCGAGCAGATCGGCCAGGGTGGTCCCCCAGCTGCCGGCGCCGACGACGCCGACCTTCACCCTGTCCCCCGCGCCTTGGGTCCGAAACGGTTTTCGGTGCCGGCCCGGAGGCGGCGCAGGTTGGCCCGATGGGTGAACACGATGAACGCCGCGATGGCCGCGCCCACCGGCAGCACGTAGCGGTTGCCGGCGCCGATGATCCACACCGCCAGCGGGAACGTGACCGCCGCGGCCATGGACGCAAGCGACACGAACCCCCACGCCTTGAGAACCGCCGCCCACACCGCCGCGCTCACCAGCAGCGGGATGGGCGCCAGGGCCAGGACCACGCCGGCGGCGGTCGCGACCCCCTTCCCGCCCCGGAACCCGACGAACACGGAAAACACGTGACCCAGAATGGCCGCCACGCCGATCGCCAGCGGGATCCAGGGCGCGGGCGTCGGGTGCGCCAGGGGCGGCAGCACCAGCACCGGCACCGATCCCTTGGCGACGTCGAACAGCCCGACCGGAATGGCGTACCGCCAGCCCAGCAGGCGGTAGAGATTGGTGGCGCCGAGATTCCGGCTGCCGTGTTGTCTCAGGTCGATTCCGGCGCCCAGGCGCGCCGCGATCCAGCTGGTGGGAATCGCCCCGGCCAGGTAGGCCGCCAGCAGGGCCAGTGCCAGGCTCACTGCCGGCCCCGCTTCCGGCGGAGCTTGAGCCGGATGGGCACGCCGCTGAATCCCCAGGCCTCGCGGAATCCGTTGAGCAGGAACCGCTGGTAGGCTTCGGGGATGGCGTCGGGGTGATTGCAGACCAGGGCGAACGTGGGCGGGGCCGTCCCGATCTGCGAGCCGTAGAGGACCTTCACGTCGTGGCCGCCCCGTTGCGGGGGTTGCAGGCGCTGCTGCAGGCCCTCGAGCACGCGGTTCACCTCGGCGGTCGCGATGCGGCGGGTGCGATCGGCGGCCACCCGCACGATCAGGTCCAGGATCTTCCGGACCCGCTGGCCGCTGAGCGCCGAGACGTAGACGAATGGGACCGCCCCCAGGAAGGGGACCCGCTCCGCCACGGCGGCGCGTCCCCGCTCCGCCGTGTTCGGGTCTTTCTCGTCCACCAGGTCCCACTTGTTGACGGCCACGATGAGCCCCGTTCCCCGCTCCCACGCCTCGGACGCGACGCGGATGTCCTGCACGTGCACGCCGTCGGCGGCATCCACTACGAGGACGCAGACATCGGCCCGCTCGACCGCTTTCTCAGTGCGGAGGGTCGAGTAGAACTCGACCTCATCTATTACTTTCGACCGCTTTCGTAACCCCGCAGTGTCAATGAAGTTGAGCGTCAGGCCATGATACCGCAAGGGGGAGTCGACGGCGTCTCGCGTGGTGCCGGCCTCCGGCCCGACCACGCTGCGCTCCTCGCCCAGGAGCCGGTTCATGACGCTCGACTTCCCCACGTTGGGCCGCCCCACGACGGCCACGGCGATGGCGTCGGCGTCGGCCCCTTCGGTATCGGCCGACGGGAGAAGCGCCACGGCCCGGTCGAGCAGGTCGCCGGTCCCCTTCCCCGTGCCGGCCGAGACCGGTGCCGGGTCGCCCAGGCCGAGCTCGTGGAATTGCAGGTGGGCGTGGGGCTCGGTCGCCGGGTCATCCACCTTGTTGGCGGCCACCAGCACCCGGTCGCTCAGGTGGCGGAGCAGCGCCGCGACCTCGAGGTCGGCCGGATGGACGCCGGCCCGGGCGTCCACCACGAAGAGAATGACGTCGGCCGAGTCGATCGCCAGGGTGACCTGGCGGCGGATGGCCTCGGCCAGCGGGTCTTCGTCGCCGGTGGCCCATCCCCCGGTGTCGACCAGCCAGAATTCCCGTCCCGCCCACGCCGCGCGCGCGAAGTTGCGGTCGCGCGTGACCCCTGGGCGGCCGTGGACGATGGCCCGCTTGCCCCCGACGATCCGGTTGAACAGGGTGGACTTGCCAACGTTGGGCCGGCCGACGATGGCGATGGTGCCGTGTCTCACGCCCGGGCCGGCTCCGCCAGCGCGTCGCCGAAGTCGTACGAGAAGTGAATGGGGACCGGCACGGCCCGCGCGAGGGCCTCGGCCGACAGGTCGTCCAGGAACACGTGGTCGTCGTTCAGGGCTTCGGCCGGGAGCAGGGCGAGATCCATGTCGGGACGCGCCGCCAGTGCCTGCTGAAACGCCGCGCCGGGCAGCAGGCCGGCCGTGGTGACCGACGGCCCGAACAGGGGGTTCTCGAGGCCAATCACTTCGAAGTGGGCGCCAGTGCGCCGGGCCAGGTCATCGGTCACCTGGGGCATCAGCCGGCTCATGGCGGTGCCGGTGACCACCGCGACGCGTTGGCCGGAGAGATCGGGCCAGCGGCGGGCATACGATTCGAGGCGGCCCTGCAGATAGCGGATGCTGCCGACCCCGTTCTCCACTTGCTCGAAGTCGCCGTACCAGTTGGCGGGCGGCAGCTCGGTCTCGGCTACGAGATAGAGCTCGTCCGCGCCGTGCACCCAGCGGTGGCCGCGGTCGGCCAGCGCTCGCTCGGCGAAGCGCTGGAGCAGCGCGATGGCCGCGCGGCACTCGTCGCGCGTGGGCTCCCGCACCAGGGCGTGCTTGCTGAAGCTGGTGAGCCCCACCGGCACCACCGACACCGAGAGCACGGATTGGTCCAGCGCGTACAGGTCTTCGAGGCTCCGGACCAGGACCGGACCGTCGTTGATCCCGGGCTGGAGCACGATCTGCGTGTGGAACCGGATCCCGCCCGCGGCGAACCGCCGGAGCTGCGGGATCACGTCGGGCGCCCGCGGATTGCGGAGGTAGCGGCGCCGGATGACCGGGTCCGTGGCGTGGACCGACACGTAGAGCGGGGAGAGCCGGTACTCCAGGATCCGGGCGACGTCCCGGGGCTTCAGGTTGGTGAGCGTGGCGAAGTTGCCGTAGCGAAACGAGAGCCGGTAGTCGTCGTCGCGAATGTAGAGAGTTTCCCGGAGGCCCGGCGGCAGCCCATCCACGAAACAGAAGTCGCAACGGTTGGCGCAGCGGCGGATCCGGGGCGGCTCGATCTCCACGCCCATCGGCACGCCATCCGGGCGCTCGATGTCGAACTCGACGTCCTCCCCCGCCGGCGTGCGGGCCCGGAGCAGGAACGCCTCGTCGGCCGAGAGGAATTCCCAGTCGAGGAAGTCGTCCAGGGCCCGGCCGTTGATGGCCAGGAGCTCCGTCCCGGGCTGAATCTCGAGCTCGGCGGCGAGGCTGTGCGGAGCGACGGATCGGACACGAACCATGGATGCCGTTGCGGGCGGAGACGAAAACGGCCGCCGCGGCGGCCGTTGGAAAGCTAACGCTGGGCCGGCGGAGGGCCAAGGACGCAGGGACGACGGCCCCCCAAGGCGTCCGCGACGGCGCGGGCCATGTCGGCCAGCTCGAACGGCTTGGGCAGGAACGTGGCGCCGTGGGCCAGGAGCTCGTCGAGCTCGTTGCCGGCCGCGTACCCCGAGGTAACGATGACGGGCAGGTTCGGCCGGATCTCGCGGACCCGCCGGAACACCTCCGTGCCACCTATCTCCGGCATGGTCAGGTCCAGCAGGACCGCATCGATCTCGTCGGCGTGCTGCTGGAACGTGCGCAGCCCATCGCGCCCGTCCGTGCCCTCGTGGACGTGGTATCCCAGGCGCCTGAGCCCGCGCGTCACGGCACTCCGGAGACCGGCCTCGTCGTCCACCACGAGAATCGTGGCCCGGCCGGTGGGCGCCGCGATCGCCGGTGCGGTCGCCGCGGCCTCCGCGACCGGGCTGCCGTCCGCCGGGAGGTAGAGGTCGAACCGGGTGCCCCGGCCGACTTCGCTCTCGACCGCGACCGTGCCGCCGTGCGCCTTGGCCGTGCCATAGACGATCGCCAGCCCCAGCCCGGTCCCCCGCCCCGCGCCCTTGGTGGTGAAGAACGGCTCGAACAGGCGGTCCCGGATCTCCGGCGGGATGCCGGTGCCGGTGTCGGTGACCGACAGCGCCACGTGCTCCAGGGGCTCCAGGCCATGCAGCGCCGCCTCGGCCGGAGTCACCCGCCGGACCGCCAGGCGCAGGGTGCCGCCATCGGGCATCGCGTCCCGCGCGTTGATGCACAGGTTCAGGAGGGCGTGCTCCAGCTGGCCGGGGTCCCCCAGAATCGTGGGGGCCGATTGCTCCACCTCGACCTTGATCCTGACGCGGGGGTCGAACGTCCGCCGGCAGAGCCGCTCCACGCTCGCCACCACGGACGCCGGCGCGACCGGGCGACTGAGGGGGGAGCCGCGCCGGGCGAATTGGAGCAGCTGTTGGGTGAGCTCGGCCGCACGGCGGCCGGCCTGGCTGATCGTCTCCACCGACTCCGACACGGTGTCGCCCAGCTCTTCGCGGAGCGACGAGACCGCCACCAGGATCGCGCCCAGCAGGTTGTTGAAGTCATGGGCCACCCCGCCCGCCAGCGCGCCGATCGCCTCGAGCTTCTGCTCGTGTGCCGCTTTGGTCGCGGCCTCCCGGGCCTGGCGCTGGGAGGCGCGGAGCGCCGCCTCCGTCCGATTGAACGTGTGCACCACCAGCTGCCACTCGGCGACCGTCGGGGCCGCCTCCAGCGGCGCCAGATGGCCGGCCGCCTCCATGGTTTCGAACTGGCCGACCAGGTGGGCGAGCGGTCGGATCATGAGCCGCCAGCCCACCATCCACAGCAGGACCAGCGGCGTCCCCCCCAGCAACAGCGTCAGGAGGCCGACGTTGCGCGCCCGGCGCACCAGGGTGCGCACGAACGCGCGATCGTCGGTCAGCACCGCGATGGCGGCGGGCTGCCCGAAGAGGCCGGCGAGGGCGAGCCGCGTCTCCACGCTGTCACCCCCGGCCAGCACCCGGCGGGTCTCCGGCGCCGTGTCCCGGGGCGGCTCGAACCGCAGCCCTTCCTGCAGGTGCGTCCCCAGGTGGTGGGCTTCGGTGGAGTCCAGCAGGCGCGCGATCAGGATGTACCCGTTGGGGGCTTCGTGGCGCGCCTCATAGTCGGTGTGCTGAATGGCGGCCGCGCCCACGAGCATCGGCCCCGTGGGCGCAGGATAGAACCCGCCCACGCCCAGTGGCTGTCGTACAAGGTCGAACAGCGCCTCCTCGTCGGGTACCCACCCCGCCCCGGCGTCCGGCCCCGTCCAGGAGACGAGGAGCCGGCCGTTCCGGTCCCAGATGCGGATCAGGTCGTCGCCGTACCGCTCGGGGAACCACTCGATGTAGTTCTCCCGCACGAACTCGGCGGCCCCGGGGGCGTCCGGCGCCTGGGCGTATTCCCACGTGTCGTCCCAGAAGGCGTACTCTTCCACGCGGTCCTTCGCGGCCTGGGCCTCCATGGCGAACAGGGCGGCGGCTCGCGCCAGGCGGTCGCGCTGGTTCTCGGCCTCGACCTTCCCGACGATCGACCGGAGCGCCAGCCCGCCCACGAACAGGACGCCGACGATCCCGGCCGCCGCCGCGATGAGCAGCCGGCCGAATCGCCGGCGGAGCGACGGGACGCGAGGATCGCTATTCGAATTCACCGGAGACTCCCACGCTGGCCCACGGCAGCACGCGCGCCGTGCCGCCGGCGGCGTCGAGATTGGCGCCGTACACGAACGCCGATGGTACCACGGTCACGTGGCCCGTGAGCGACAGGCGAACCGCTCCGAAGGTCCAGGCGAGTGGCACGCCGGCCTCCGCGCCGGAGCACCGGTCGAGCGCCCGGGCCGGCGCGCCGTAGGCGTCCAGGTAGTCGAGCTGGACGTACGGTTCCGCGGTGAAGCGGTCGCCGCCGAAGGCGAGGGCGCCCTGGAGCCACAGGTTGACGCTGTTCCCGGCGGCGCTGCCCAGGCCCCGGGAGTAGGTGAGCGCGGCGTACCCGCCCTCGCCGACGGCGCGGGCCACGGTGACGGCCAGCTCCACGCTCGTGCTGGTCGCGTCCGGGCGGTCCGGGTCGGCCCCCGGAGCGGTTTCGGTCCCCGCCGCCACGTAGTCGAAAGCGGCGGCGGTCAGCTCCCACGGGCCCAGGGCGCGGGTGTAGCCGATCGCGAGTTGGATCTCGTCCAGCTCGGTCCGGCGGTCCAGGGCGCTGCTGCCGAAGGCGCTGACCCCCAGGCCCTGGGCGGTCCACAGCTCGACCGTAAGCTGGGCCGCCGGGCGGCCCCGGCTCAGGTCGTACCCGCGCCAGAGGTAGCGGCTCACGACCCGGAGGTCGTAGGCCACCGACACCGGGGTGGTGAATGCGGTATCGGGCGCCTGGGCCGCCGCGGGAGAGCCGGCGATGGCCGCGGCGGTGAGGCCGAGAACGAGGATCGTCGTTCGCATGACACGCACGCTCCGGTCCGGTCGAGGTCGGGACGGCAGCGAGGTGTCGCGGGGATGCCAAAAAAACCCGCGAACCTGGCTGCCCCCGTGGGGTCGACAGCCCGAACCGCGTGTCGGCTGGCACAAGAACGTCGCGGGCTTCGGCAACCGGACGATCTCCACCGGGAGACTCCTGGCTTTGCGGCCCCGCCTCGCGGCGGGTGTGCTCTTATCGACCTGCTGTACTACACGGGGAAGATACCGTCGGGACCGCAGGGGAGTCTGAATCGTGCGTGAAGCGCCGTTTACGTGACGGCCGTCACGAAGCGGCGAGAGCGGGCGACCGGACTCGAACCGGCGACGTCCAGCTTGGGAAGCTGGCATTCTACCAACTGAATTACGCCCGCGGATGGGGCGGAGTATGCCGGCCCTCCGCCCCGATTGTCAAGCAAGCCGCG
>Ga0214473_10001435_pt1 | contig 31474 bp, 27 predicted proteins | sample RVTome_7_FD_203509 | JGI IMG/M metagenome (GOLD analysis project Ga0214473, IMG submission 203509) | Soil microbial communities from uranium-contaminated site in the Upper Colorado River Basin, Wyoming, United States - RVT98D197 | ecosystem: Environmental > Terrestrial > Soil > Contaminated >...
AAGGCCACCCTGCCTGGCCCCTCCCTATCATATCATCAGGACGTCAGGGATTTTTCAAGCTAATCATTTTTAAAGTCTAAGCGGGCCAATGATTGGATGCGCTCCATCCGAAAAAACAGCGTTGCGGATGGACAGTCTCTAATCCGCCTTTTGGGATGTCACGGGAACCGGCAGGAATAGATTCAGGCGAGCCAATCCTCGACGGCGAGGCCGGGGATCCTGCGAAACTCCCGCGTGTTGTGGGTCACCAGGACCGCGCCCAGGCTGAGGGCGTGAGCGGCGATCTGGGTGTCGAGCGGGCCGACAGGAGTTCCGGCTTTCTCCAGGGTGGCTCGGACTTCCCCGTAGGCGTCGGCGGCCGTTTCGTCGAAATCCGCGATCTCCAGGGGGAGCAGGAATTCGTCCAGGGCCCGGCTGTTCGTTTCCTTCTGAGTGCTCTTGGCGACGCCATAACGCAATTCGGACAGCGCGACCGCTGAAAGGCCGACCTCGCCGGGCGCGAACGAAGTGATCTTGTGCAGCATTGTGGCCGGTTTCCGCTTAATAAGGGCGATGCACGAGTCCGTATCGAGCATGAAACGCATCAGAAGGCCTCGCGCTCCTGGGAGACAGGCTGGCTCCGTTCGGACATGAAGTCGTCCGAAAACTTGTCCAGGCTTTCGACAAGCGAGTCCCAACAGCCCAGGGCGGGAAGGAGGACGACCGCTTTCCCGGATTTCTTGACGTAGACGAAATCGCCCTCGAAGCGGAACTCCTTGGGCAGGCGGACGGCCTGGCTTTGCCCGTTGCGGAAGAGTTTTGCCGTTTTCACCCTTATTCCTTCTGAGTATATATTATACATATATACTATCTCCTGCGATATTTCAAGTTTTTCTGCAAGAATTGACGCGGGCCGGCCGCGAGGATTTTCGAGCCAGCCTCTAACGGCGCTTATTTCGTCCTTGGCGAGGGGTCGCGTTTGCTGTTATCGTAAAGCCCGACGAGGATCCATTCGAATTCGGCCCAGCGTTGCGGGTCGGCCGCCTTGGCCGCGAGCTTTTCGGCGTCAGCGCGTCCAGCTGGCCGGGCGCGACGGACACGGGAGAAGACCTTTAATGAGCAGGTCGGCGACGCGGCCGACCTGGTCCTCCACTTCTTCACGCCGGCCGAGCTCCCGGGCCGAAAGATTGAACGGCAGGAGGGAATTGGTGCTCTGGACGAGGACGAAAGACGCCGTCCGGGGGTCGGCGCATTCCAGCGTCCCGAGACGGGCGCCTTCCCGGAGGACATCCTCGAGCACTTCCGCCTCTTTTCCAAAATGCTTTTCGCGGCGGCAGAGCATTCCTGTCCTCACGGACGACAAGAGATCGTTGAGGTTCTGGGAATAGTGGACAACGCTGTCGAAACGGAAAAGCACCCGGAGCACGAGCATCTTCCGGATACGCCTGTCGGGGGAATCGGATGAACCGGCGATCTCCCTTAGGCGCCCAACCAGCCTCTCGGCGATCCGATCGATATGGGACAGGATCAGCTCTTCCTTGCCGGGAAAATGGAGATAGACCGTGCCCTTGCCGATCCCAACTTGGCGGGCCACGTCCTCCATGGTCATCTTCTTATAGCCGTATTTGGCCAGGAGGACGTCTACCGCATCAAGAATCAGGTCACGGATGTCTTCACGCCTGGCTATTTGTCTCATTGTGACTTATGACCATTATTATACTATGGTCATATTCCTGTGTCAATAGGGCCTCGCCCCTATCTTCCATCTTGATGATAAACGGTTTTTCAGAGGCCGATCAACTCTTAACCTGGGCGATAAGCCTGTTGCCTGTGGTCACAAACGCGAACCCGAAGGCAAGGTTCAGGAGGCTCGCCAGATGCATTTCCTCGGTAATCGTCCCCGTTCCATCAGCGGGAATGAACACTCGGTAATCCCGGAAGTACGCGTCCCGCGCCGTCGATTCGCAGCACAGGTTGGTCATTGTGCCCGAAACGACCAGATCCTCGATTTTCAGGCAGCGAAGGACCGTTTCTAGGTCTGTATTGTAGAAGGCTGAATAGCGATGCTTGGTGACGACCTTCTCACCCGGAAGTGGCCTCAGTTCGGGATGGATCTCGCTGGCCTCGCTCCCTTCGAGGCATTTACCCTCCCACCACCAATCCATAATGCCGAGGTCCGAGCCGTTCAGATGATGCGCGTGTTGCGTGAAGATCACGGGACGCCCGGCGGCCCGGAAAGCCGTCGCCAAACGCTTGATAGTCGGGAGAGCGGCCGGGCCGCCGCATGTGTATGTGGGGGATGCGGGATCCAGGAAAAACATCTGCATATCGATGACGAGAAGAGCGCTGGCGGAGGCGTTCAAGCGCATCCGGTGCTGGTTGAAGCGTTCAATCTTCGCCAGCCAGCTCGTGGCTTTCGACCCGATCGTCCGCGTAGTAACATAGGATTTCATGATGATTGACCCCCGCTTAATGGTAAGTTAGCCCGTCTCCAACGGCCGCAAAAGCCCGTTCCCTACGAAACGATGATGATCGCCTCGCCCGCGACGGCGTCGAACTTGCAGACCTCGTAGCACGAACGGCACTTGATGCACTTGCTTTGGTCCAGGTTGTGCGGCTGGGACCGAGGGCCGACGATGGCTTTCGTCGGGCAGACCTTGACGCACATCTGGCACCCCGTGCAACGGTCGGGGATGATGCGGAATGTGACGAGCTCGCGGCAGACGGCCGCCGGGCACCGTTTGTCGACGACGTGGGCGATAAATTCGGAACGGAAGTACTTGAGGGCGGTGAGCGCCGGGATGGGCGCTGTCTGACCGAGGCCGCAGAGCGAGCTGTTCCTGACGATGTGGCCGAGCCTCTCCAGCTTGTCGAGGTCCTCCTCCGCGGCTTTGCCCGAGGCGATCTTTTCGAGAAGCCCGACCATATGACGCGTACCGACCCGGCAGGCCACGCACTTGCCGCACGACTCGCTCTGGGTGAAGGACAGGAAGACCCGGGCCGCGTCGACCATGCAGGTGTCTTCGTCCATGACCATGATCCCGCTCGACCCCATGATGGAGCCCGCCTCTTGCAGGGAGTCGAAGTCGAGCGGCGTCTCGATCTTCCCGCCCGGCAGGAATCCCCCCGAAGGCCCGCCCGTCTGGACGGCCTTGAGGCTTTTTTTGTTCGGGATGCCGCCGCCGATCTCATAAATCAGAGTTGAGAGGCGGGTCCCCATGGGGACCTCGGCGATGCCGGAATTGGCGATCTTGCCCGTGAGCGAGACGACCGCCGTCCCCGTGCTCTTGGCCGTGCCGATCGACGCGAACCAATCCCCCCCCCGAGAGATAATGGAGGGAACGCAGGCCAAGGTCTTGATGTTGTCGATGATGGTCGGTTTCCCCCAAAGACCCTTGGTCGCGGGGAAGGGCGGCCGGCTGCGGGGCATGCTCCGAGACCCTTCGAGGGAACTCAGAAGGGCTGTCTCTTCACCGGAAACGAAGGTTCCGCCACCCTCGAAAACCTCGACGTCGAAATTGAATTTCGAGCCCATGACCTTTGTCCCGAGATAGGTCCTCCCGTAGGCTTGATCAATGGCCGTCCGGGCCCGCTTGGCGGCGAGCGAGTATTCGGCGCGGCAGTAAACGAAGCCGCGGGAAGCGCCGACCGCGTAACCGAGAATGGCCAGCCCTTCAACGACGGTGTGCGGATCCGCCTCGAGAAGGCTCCGGTCCGTGAAAGCGCCGGGAGCGCTTTCGTTGGCGTTGCAGATGACGTACTTCTCATCTCCCGGCTGCCGGCGGCAGACGTCCCATTTGAACCACGTCGGGAAACCTGCGCCCCCGCGGCCGCGCAGCCCTGAGCGCTTAACCTCTTCGACGACCAGCTCCGGCGTCATGGACGTCACCGCTTTCTCCAGACCCCGATAGCCGCCCCGGTCTTCATAGTCCTCGATTCTTTCGGGATTGACCACGCCGCAGTTACGCAGGATGAGCCTCTGCTGGTTCTTGTAAAATACGATATCCTGGTAGCGGGGAACAGCCTCTTTTGTGACCGGATGGCGGTAGAACAGGCGCTTGACCGGTTCTCCGCCGGCGAGATGGGATTCCGCGATCTCGTTCGCGTCGCCGGGCTTCACCTGGCAATAGAAGATCCCCTCGGGCTCGACGACCACGATCGGACCTTTCTGGCAGAAGCCGTGGCAGCCAGTGAAGCCCACTTCGACTCTGTCGACAAGGCCCAGCCGGATGACGGCTTCTTCGAGGGCCGCCCGGATTTCAGGCGATTTCGAGGACGCGCAGGCCGTGCTTTCACAGACGAGTATCCTTGTCTTAGGAGCCGGGACCTTCTTTTCTCCCGGGGGCCGCGTTGGAGGCTTCGGTCGACGGACGTTCATGAGGATTTCTCCGGAGAATCCAACGATTCCACGAGCCGCATGAAAGTGACCCTGTTCATCCTGCCGTAGATCTCGTTGTTGACGACGATGACGGGGGCCATGGCGCAACAGCCCAGGCATCCGACGCCCTCGAGGCTCAACTTCCGGTCCGGCGTCGTCCCGCCGTGACCGAGGTTCTTTTCGATCTTCATCGCCTCCATGAAATTCGGAGCCCCTCCGACATGGCAGGCGTTGCCCAGGCAGACCTGGATGTGATGCTTCCCCGGCGGCTGAAAGCGAAATTGGGGGTAGAACGTGGCCACCCCGTAGATTTCATTCTCGGTGACCCGGAGTTTTCGGGAGATGCGCCCGACCGTCTCCCGCGAGAGATATCCCTCCGTCTCTTGGACCTTTTTCAGGAGAGGGAGAAGGCTTTTACGCCTCTCCCGGATTTTTTGCTGGACAGCGTCGGGCATCAGAACGGCCATCTCGGTCTCCTCTCAAACTCCGGTCTCATCGCGCTCGACGATCAGCCTCCGGGCGCCTTTTCTTATAGATGTCTCTCAGGGCGCGGATCCGGTCTGGGGAGAGAAAAACACATTCCCTGATTTCGTCTCTGCCCAGGGCCGCGTCTTCCGCATGGCTCCGGCAGGTCGGGGCGCCGCACAGGCCGCAGTTCAGCATGGGCAGGGCTTTCAGGAACTCGACCGCCCGCTTCTTTCTCTCGACGCGTTCCCGCAGGTCGACGTCCTTTCCTTCGGTATTCCGGGGCTTCAGCGGGGCCCGTAAAGAAAAATCCTCTTCAGCGAACCGCCGGTCGACCTCCCGCAGGAACGCGGGCGAGGGCTCCGATCGGCGGGAAACCAGGCGCAGGTTCTTGCCGCGGGCGACGTAGAGGTTTTCGACCGTGAGGTTTCCACTGATGCAGGCTCCCTGGCAGGCATGGCACTCCAAAAACTCGACGTTGCGGATTTTGCCTTTTTCGACGTCGTCGAAGACCTTGGTGATATCCGAGAGACCCAGGAGCGGAAGGTAGTGCTCTCGCGAGAGATTGGGGAATTCCCCCTCCGGGGCCCCCGAAAGGAACCACTCGCCGGAACTCTCATCGAGTTTCGCGGCGTCCGCAACGCCCGGGTTTTTCCGCATGATGGCGAGAATGTTATTGTAGATTTGCGAAATGCCGACGGCGCCGTCCAGGTAGCTTCCAGCCCCTTCCGCGGGCTGAAGGATGGAGATCGTTTTCGCCTGGCAGGGTGCGATGTAGATGGCCGCGATGTCTTCCTGCTCCAGGCCCATCATCCGCGAATAATGTCGCTTGAGTTCCCTTCCCGCAATTTCCCGTGGCGCCTCGAGGCGGATGAGCTGGTCGACCATGGCCGGGTAGGCGACCTGGACCAGCCGGACAACGACGGGGCAGGAATTGGAGATCAGGGGAAACGGGCCGGGCCATTTCTTAACGTAATCTCGGATCGCCCGGTCGATCAGCTCGATGTCCACGGCGTATTTCCACACGGCGTCGAAACCGAGCGCCAGGAGGGCCTGGCCCACCTGGACGGGAGTATCCTTCGTGCCGAATTGTGCGAAGAGCGCGGGCGAGGCCACGGCCACCTTGAATTTGAACCTGTCGAGTTCGGAGAACGTGATGGTTGTCGCGGTGATGGCCCCCGTGGCACATACTCCCAGACAGGACCCGCAGTCGATGCAGAGCTCCGGGATCACCGTCGCCTTGCCTTTCTTGACGCGGATAGCGCGGGTCGGGCAGGCGCGCATGCAGGCCATGCAGCCATCGCATTTTTCCGGGATGATCCGGAATCCATGCGTCAGTTCATGCATGGGCGTCCAGCCGTATCCGGGCGAAAACCGAGGTCCCTTTCCCGACCTCTGTTTCGATTTTGAGTTCGTCGGAGTTTCTCTTCATGTTCGGAAGGCCCATGCCGAAGCCGAAGCCGAGCTCCCGCATTTCGTCCGAAGCCGTCGTGTAGCCCTCCTGGAACGCGAGTTCGAGGTCCGGGATTCCCGGGCCTTCATCCTGGATTTCCAGGTTCACTTCGTTATCCGTCAGGATGAACGTCAGCGTCCCCCGCCGGGCGTACATGACCAAGTTCATTTCCGCCTCGAAGGCCACGACCACGACTCGCCGGAGGCTGGCCGCGTCAATGCCAAGGTCCCGGAGGATGACTTTGATCTCTCCAGAGATCTCGCCGGCGGTATCGAAATTCCCCCCTTGGATCTCATAGCATTCCCGCATCAGCTCGGCTGTCATCAGGAGACACCCTTAAGTCCTTTGTTGTAGAGAATCGCGCAGATATCGAACATGACCATCTTGGTCACGAGGATGGGGATTTTCTTTTTTTTGGCGAATTCGATCACCCTGTTGTCGGGCCGTTTTCCCCGGCAGAAGATGACGGCGGTGACGCCCGCGATATCGGCCGTTCGGACGGCCTGGATGTTCGTGAGCCCGGTGATCATCAGCTCCTTGGACTTCGCGAAAGCCAGGATTTCGCTCATGCCGTCGGAGGCCACGACATGCTGGACGTCCACGGTGAGGTCGTCGCCCTCCGTGAGGACCTCACATTGAAGGATGTCTCTGACGTCGTGCAGTCTCACGTCACGCCTGACCAGTCAGATACTTGTGGATGGCGGCCGCGGCGATCCTCCCGTCCCCCATGGCACTGATGACCGTAGCCGCTCCTCTGACGACGTCTCCTCCCGCCCAGACCTTCGGCTTCGAGGTCAGGGCCGTCTCGGGGCTGGTGACGATCCCCCCTTTTTTGTTGATCTCCAGCCCGGGAGTCGTCATCGGGACGAGGGGATTGGGGCTGTTGCCGATGGCGATCACCACGGCGTCGGCGGGCATGAGGAAATTCGACCCCTTGATGGGAACGGGCCTGCGCCGGCCCGACTCGTCCGGCTCGCCCAGCTCCATCTCCAGGCATTCCATCTCCTTGATCCACCCGTTCTCGTCGCCGATCAGCCGGACCGGCAGGGTCAGGAGGTCGAAAATGACGCCTTCCTCTTCGGCGTTCTCCACCTCTTCCAGACGGGCGGGCAGCTCGGTCCGGCTCCGGCGGTAAACGAGATGGACTTCGTCGGCGCCAAAGCGGACGGCCGTGCGGGCGGAGTCCATGGCGACGTTTCCGCCGCCGACGACGGCCACCCGGGACGGCTGTTTCACCGGCGTGTCGTATTCCGGAAACCGGTATCCTTTCATCAGGTTCACGCGAGTGAGGTATTCGTTGGCCGAGTACACCCCGTTGAGGTTCTCGCCCGGAATCTCCATGAACCAGGGGAGGCCGGCGCCGGCACCGACGAAGAGCGCGTCGAATTCCTCGAGGAGCTCATCGACCGTCCTGGTCGTCCCGACGATATAGTCCATCTGGATCTGGGCCCCCAGGCGTTTGACATATTCCACCTCGCGGCTGACAATGCTCTTCGGAAGCCTGAATTCCGGGATGCCGTAGATCAGAACCCCGCCGCATTCGTGGAGGGCCTCGAAGATGGTCACGTCATGGCCGAGGATGAGGAGGTCATTGGCGACGGTGATGCCGGCGGGCCCCGCGCCGACGATGGCCACTTTTTTCCCGGTTTTTGGGGCCACCTCCGGGATCTCCATCTTTGCCTGCGCGGCCTCCCAGTCGGCCAGAAACCGCTCCAGCCGTCCGATCGACACGGGCTCGCCCTTCTTGCCCAGGACGCACATCTTCTCGCACTGCTCCTCCTGCGGGCAGACCCGGCCGCAGACCGCCGGAAGGGCGTTTGTCTCCTTGATCTTCCGGATACCCGAGGAAAAATCGCCCTCGATGATGCACTTGATGAAGCCGGGGATGTCGATCCCGACGGGGCACCCCTTGTTGCACAGCGGATTCTTGCAGTTCAAGCAGCGGGACGCTTCCTCCCGGGCCGTCTCGACGGCGTATCCCAGAGCGACCTCGTCAAAATTCCTGATCCGCTCCAGATGATCCTGCTTCGGCATGGGCCGTCGTTTCAGGTCCAGCGTCTTTTTGGTCTGTTTTTCGTCAGTCACTCTTCACGCTCTCCTCTCGCAACGCGTTCGCCGCGGAGTTAGAAATGAGAGGCGCAACTGCTCCGCCGGAGCGGATCGACCTCTTCGGGACTGTAGCTCTTGCGCCGGGCCAGGAACTCGGCCCAGTCGATCTCGTGCCCGTCGAAGTCGGGCCCGTCGACACAGGCGAACTTCGTCTTTCCCCCGACCGAGAGGCGGCAGACGCCGCACATCCCCGTTCCATCGATCATGATGGGATTCATGCTGACGATGGTTTTCCAGCCCAGAAGTTTGGTCAGCGCCGAGGTCCGCATGAGGAGGAAGGTGCAGCCGTTGACGATGACCAGGTCGGGAGTGATCCCGGCCCCCGCGATCATGGACGGCATGTCGCCGATGTGCCCTTTACGGCCTTTCGTTCCGTCCCTGGTCACGATGAACGTCCCGTCCGAAGTCCCGGCCAGTTTATCCTCCCAGTAAAGGAGAAACGCGCTGCGCGCCTCGAGGAACGTGTAGACCTTGTTGCCCGCCTCTTTCAGGGCCCGGGCAACGGGGTAGATCGAGCCGATGCCGTAGCATCCGCCGACGCAGAGGACCGTGCCGAATTTTTCGATCGCCGTCCTCTTCCCCAGCGGACCGGCGTAAGTCGGGATGGTCTGCCCCGGCTTCAAGCGGGCCAGCTTGGCGGTCGAGGCCCCGACCTGCATGAAGATCGACGTCACCGTCCCGGCCTGCCGGTCCCAGTCCGCGATGGACAGGGGGATCCGTTCACCGTGCTCGTCGGGACGGACGATGACGAACTGGCCGGGTTTCACGGATCGGGCCACAGCCGGCGCCCGGACAATGAACTCATGGAGATTCGGGACGATCATCCGACGCTCGATCACTTCATACATTCGGAACCTCCCTCGACCGGCCGGGCCGGGTCTCCAAGTCACGGGTCTCCCGTTCAAACCGCATGGCGTGACACATCGACGTGGGCCGGATTTCCTCCGAGCCGGCAGAGCGGCAGGATCCCGCGCCGGTTTTCGAGCCCGCCGAATACGACCGGCCGCGTGAAGTAAACAACTCCCCTGGGGCACTCTTCGTCCTCTTTGACGGGACCGCCAGCGCTTATTTTCCCGCCGTCACAAGATAGGCTGACCGTGTCGCCGCCGCGGAGACCCAACGCTTCGAGATCCTCGGGATTCATCCGGAATCCCTCTTCGAGAGCCAGTTCCTTCAGGCCCCCGACCTTGGACGAGATGTCGACGCCCCGATGGCGGTATCCGCCCGGCTTGGCAACCAGCAGGAAATCACCCCGTGGTGCGTTCTCGACGGCGGCCCTCTTCCATTCTGGGCCGCCGATGGGCGTCATCCGCCGCGGCCTCCGGTTGACCCCTGACGGAAAGCTCGGGACCGTCTTACGGATTTCCTTGAAAACGTCCAAGGGCGTTTTATAGTTCATCGTGCGGCAGTTCATGGCGTTGGCGAGGTCGGCGAAGATCTTCCAATCCGGCCTCATGAACCCGTTTTTGGCGCCCTCTCGGGGATTTTCGACCTGGACGACTTCCTGAACCCGGCCCTCCAAGTTCACCAGCGTCCCTCCGGCCTCCGCAAAGGAGGAGGCAGGGAGAAAGACGTCAACCTTGAAGGGGGGGAGATACGTATCCTGGACGATCAGGAAGTCGCAGTCCGGCCTGTCCAAGAACGGGATATCACCGGCCAGGTAGAGGACTTTGGGGCGCCAGGATCCGCCGATGATGCCTGATAGCCCGAAACCGCCTTTTTCGCCGAGGACGCCGCCCGGAGTCATCTCCGGGAAAACACCAATCTCGAGGGCGCCCCGGGTATTTGCGCCAAAGTAGAGGGGGATGAAATTCGTGTTTTTCCGCTCGGCGAGAGACATGAGCCCCTCGACGAGGGCATCGGTGTTCGCATAGCGGAAAACTTGCGGGCCAATGATCACAGCCAAGCGCTCGCTGGAGGAGATGATTCCCGCGGCTCTCTCCAGAGTGGGGATGTCGACAGAGGCGTCCTTGGCCACGCGGGAGAGGGGGGCTTCCCCGCCTTTCGGAGCGGAGGCCAGGGCTCTTAGGAGCAGGCCTTCCCGCCCGGGTATCGGACGCAGCCAGTCCTCCGTGTAGCGAGCTAGGTTACTGTCTCTCGGGTCGATGGTCACCAATCTGGCGCCGGCGTCGATGGCCTGCCGGACTTTGGTCCCGACGACAGAAAAATCGAACCGGCTATCGAGTCCGACGGCGAGAATCGTATCCGCCCGAGTAAGGTCTTTTATGGATATCGGCAGGGAAAAGAGCGTCGTCCAGAGCCCCAACCCCCCGGCAAGCTCCAGCCGCGCGGTGGAGTCGATATTGCCGGATCTCAGGCATTCCTGGACGAATTTCCGGGAGGCATAAAGGCTCTCGTTGGTGAGATCGGGGGAGACGAGCATGGCTACGCCGTCAGGGCCGGCTCCTTGGAGTTCGCCGGCCACTTTGGCCAGGGCTTCTTCCCATGCGACTTCCCGGAAGAATTGTCCCTTCATGAGCATGGGTTTCCTCGCACGCTCGAAGTGGTGCGTCGTTTCCGGGAGACAGAAGCGTCCTTTGACGCACAGCTGCCCGTCGTTGACTTCCGGGTCCATGTTGGCTTTGACCCTGGTCAAGCGGCCGTGCTTATGATGGAGCTCGATTTGGCAGCCGATGGCGCAGAAAGGACACGTCGAGACGTGAAACCCGTCGGATTTTCCTTCCCACTTGGAGGCCTTGTCCGTGAGGGCGCCCGTCGGGCAAACGTCCACGCAGGCCCCGCAGAACTCGCAGCCCGCCTCGATGTGACTCCGCCCGAAGGCCGGACCGATCTTGGTCTGGGATCCACGGAGCGTAAAGGCCAGGACCGAGGTCCCGCGGACTTCCTGGCACATCCGGACGCACCGGCCGCAAAGGATGCAGATGTTGTAATCCCTGTCGTAAAAAGGATCGTCATGCTCAGGCTCAAAGCCGTGATAGAGGATGGGATAGTCGATGTCCTTGAGGCCGATCCTGTCGATGACGTCTTGGAGCTCGCACTGGTCGTCATTCGGACAGAAACGGCAGCCCGTCGTCACCCCCGCCTTCCGGATGGTACCCTGGTAACCCCTGCATTCGGTGCGTTCATCACAGATGAGGCAGCTCGACGGGTGTTCGCTCAGGATGAGCTTGAGCATCTCCCGACGGAATTCCCGGAGGGCTTCCGTGTCGGACCGGACTTTCATCCCCTCCTCGGCGGTCGTGCTGCAGGACAGAGGATAGCCGCGCATCCCTTCGATTTCCACCATGCACAGCCGGCAGCCGCCGAAGGGCGACAGGTCCTTGTGGGAGCAGAGCGAGGGAATAGAGACGCCGTTGATTTCGGCCGCACGATGGACGGTAGCGCCTTCGGGAAAGGATACCGTCCGGCCGTCGATCTCCATTGTCAACGAGCGGGGTTCCTGAAGAGCCATGATTCACCCTCGTATTATTGGATTCAGGATCGAGGACTCGACACTACCGGACCCCGAGTTCGAAAAGACTCTTGGCCAGTGTCCAGGTGTCCTGGTCATATCCGAGAAGCCTGATTTTCGCCCGGTTGGCCAGGGCGATGACATCCTCGGGGGGGGTTTTGCCGCGGGCGTAAACGACGGCGGCGACGTCGACCAAGTTGGCCGCGGCGATCAGGTTCTTGTGCGTCTGCAGCGTGACGAGGAGATTCCCTTCCTTGATCCCGATGATATCGCTGACCATGTCGGAGATATAGACGCCTCGAATCTCTTTGTCGTCTTGCTCGTTAAAGGTTTTGAGACCGAGCCGTAGCGCGAGTTCGGAGGTTTTCATGTTCACCCTTTCCCTTCATCTTCTTTTAATAAAGCTCCGTCAAGCCGACGTCCGCCAGGACGATTCCCTGGCAGGAATCCACCGACCGGCGAAGTCTGCAGGGAACGACTTTGATCCTCTGCGGATTCTCGGGATCGCCCTGATAATATTCATTGAGGGCCCGGACGCCCTCATCCGGGACACAGGCCCCGGACGCATGTGACGTGTCCGCGCAAAGAGCGACATAGACCCACGTTTTTTGATCCTGATCGCGATGGCCGGCCTTGAAAACACCGCACTCCGGGTCGCAGCTGACACACAGCATCAGGGCCATGAGTTCCTTTAGCAAAGTGACCCTCGAGCATATTCCACATTTGAGGTCGAACTTGGAGGCCTGCGCGCTGCCGAGGTAGCTCCAGAAATGATCCCCTTCGTGATAGGATTCGATGGGCGGAACCGGCTCTCCCGAAAAAAAGGAGATCCTGTTCAGGCAGTGGAAGCACCCTTCCGTGACCAGGTATCCATCCCGGATATTGGTCATCGCCCACTTGTGATGGCAGTCGATTTTACTCATAAGGACCGCCCCTCACATGCAAAATCCCGGATGGCGTGGCTGAAGACGCGGCGGCGCGTGCGGGTTTGGACACCTGAAACATTTTCCCGTATCGTACGTCATCAGATATTTGCCCAAAAAAATCGGTCGGCCGTCTGTTTTGTGGGTGCACTATACCAGCCCCAAAAATTGTTGTCAATACTCTGATCACCTCCGGGATCATGCGAGATGGTTTACAGGTCTGGCCCTCCGAGGTATACTACAGATAGCATCAGGGAGGAAGGCATGCGCGCCATTAAAATCCTGTTTCCCGTCGGTATCTGTCTATTCATCGTCATTCACTTGAGCCCGGCGGCCTCGCCGGCTTCATGGGCTTCCGCGGGCCAGAAAATCGAAGTTAAAACCGAAGGCGGCGTCACCGTCGTCCGTAACCCCAAGGTCCCGGTGCCCCAGCCCGGGGGTCCCTCGAAGCTCGTCCTGCGGGAAGACCTCGTCATCGGGAAGGGGCCGGCCGGCGGCCCCGACCTCTTCGCCGAACTCCGTTCAGTCGGCGTCGACGACCGGGAGAACATCTGGACCCTCGACTGGGAGGACATCAAAGTCAGGGTCTTCGATAAGGCGGGCCAGCTCATCAGCACATTTGGTAAAAAGGGACAGGGTCCCCGGGAATGGCAGAACCCCAGCCGGATGGTCGTGATTCCGGACGGGACGGGCGTTATCCTCGACCTTAACAAGCTCACGTTCTATTCTCTCGACGGCACCTGCATCAAGGAACTATCGACGGCCAGGTCGCGAATGGCCAGGTACAGAGTCGATTCCAAGGGAAATATCTATGGCGACTCCTTCGATTTCGGGCCGAAACTGAAGCTCGGCCTGATCAAATATGACCCGGCGTTGAATCCCCTCAAGACCTTGGCCGAGGTCAATGAACCGTTGCCGACCGGAGGAGGATTCAACGCCTTTACGACGCTTCTCATTCATCATATATCCGGGGACGACCGCGTGGTCTGGCTGGTCAACTCAAGCTACGAATTCCATGTCTTGAATCCGGAAGGGAAACTCCTCAAGCGGATCATCAAGGACTACGAGCCCTTGAAAGTCACGGCGGCTGACAAAAAAAGGATCCTCGAGGAACAGTTCGGCAATTCGACGGTTCGGGGCCAAATCGTCTTCTCCGACGTCTTCCCTCCTGTCTTCTTCTTCATCGGCGACCCGGAGGGCCGCCTCTACGCCCAGACCTACGAGACGGACGCCAAGGGCCGGCTATTGTACGACGTCTTCGATGCGGAGGGGCGATGCATCACCCGATTCTCCCTGCCGCGGGAAGAGATGCCCTTCGTCGTCAAGAAGGACAAGCTATACGTATTGATCCAGGAAAACGAAGAGGGCATTCCCCTCGTCAAGCGCTACGCCATGGAATGGAGATAATCACTTCCCGTTTTTATGCCGAACGCGGCTACCGAGCCCTGACCAGAAGAACGAAACTCGCAATCAGGGCCAAAGCGAGAAATCCGGCAACAACCTTCCAAAACGGGTCCCGCCGCCGCCTCTCGTCCTCCCGGAATTCCATGACCGAGCCCAGGAGAAAGCCGGCCGCGAATCCTCCGGCGTGGGCGTAGTTGTCCGCACGGACAAGAATGCCGAAAAAGAAAGCGTACAGAGCCCACCGGACCATGAAGCTCTGGATGTCCCGCGCCCGGGCGCTTCCCTGGCGGCGGAAATAAGGGATGGCGAAGCCGATCAGGCCGAAAATGGCCCCCGAAGCACCGGCCGACACGACGCGCACGTGGAGGATGTGGGAAGCGGCCGACCCGCCCAGCCCCGCGAGAATGAAGAGCGACAGGTACCGGGCCGGGCCGATCTCCTCCTCGAGGAAGCTCGAGACGCTGAGGAGCGCGTACATGTTGAAAAGAAAAGCGTTTCTTGAAATTGAGCCAGCGCCAGTGCCACCAGGTATAGCTCAGCCCCAGGGATTTGCTCAGTTTTTTCCAGAAATCGATCATGGTCCCGCTCGCGCCTCAATCGAGCTTCGGCCGCTTGAGGTGAAAGTCCGTTTTCTTCTGGAAGGCGTGGGCGAGGAGAAGGATATCGGCTTCCCCGAACAATCTCCCTGTCAGGCGGAGGACGGCCGGCTGGCCCTTGGAATCGAAGCCATGTGGAAAGGCTACCTCGGGATGTCCGGTGAGGTTCGTCGGCCCCAGGGCGCTTCCGATAAGGACGTCCATATCTTTGAAGAACTCGTGGTAAACTTCCATCAGCCGGTAGCGGGCCCTGTTCGCCTGGATGTACTGGACGGCGGGGACCATCTCGTGGAGGCGGAAGGCCCCGACCCAGGCGCTGCGCTCGGGGTCGGCCGACATCAGGTCGAGTTTGTCGCTGCGGACGAGGTCGTCGAAGGCCGCGGCCGCCTCCGTGGTCAGGAGGAAATCCATCGGCCCCGAGCCCATCTTCGGAAGCTCGACCGGGACCGGCTTGACGCCAAGCCCTCGAATGATCTCAAGCGAGGCCTTCGTGAACGCCTGCGCTTCCCTCATCCTCTGGACCCTGTCCGGATTCTTGGAGTCGTCGGGGACTTCCTTCTCCACGTCGGCCTTGAGGTGGCCGACGCGCAGCTTACGGACGTCGCGGCCGGCGTCCCAGGCGAACGGTACGTCGACCATCGAGTTGTCCCGGCCGTCCGGCCCCTGGATCGCGTGGAGGACGACGGCGCAGTCCTCGGCCGTCCGGCAGAGCGGCCCGATCTTGTCCATGGAGAAGCTCAAGGCCATGGCACCGTAGCGGCTGACGCGGCCGAAAGAGGGCCTGAGCCCGGTGACACCGCAACGGCTCGCAGGCGAAATGATCGAGCCGCGCGTCTCCGATCCTATGGCAAAAGGCACGAGCCCGGCGGCCACGGACACGGCCGGCCCGGCCGAGGAGCCGCTCGAGCCCTGGCCGGGGTTTTTCGAGTCCCAGGGGCTTTTCGTCTGGCCGCCAAACCAGCGGTCGCCCATGGCCAGCGCCCCCAGGGTCAGCTTTGCCACGAGAACAGCGCCGGCCTCGGTCAGCCGCTCATAAACCGTGGCGTTTCTGTCGATCGTCTGGTCCTTGTAGGGCGAGGCGCCGAATGTCGTCTTGTATCCCTTGACCGCGAGAAGGTCCTTGGCCCCCCAGGGGATGCCGTGGAGCGGCCCGCGATATTTCCCCGAGGCGATCTCTTTGTCCGCCCGGACCGCCTGCTCCAGGGCCAGGTCCGCGGTCAGCGAGACGACACAGTGCAGGACCGGGTCATATTTCTTGAGGCGTTCAAGGCAGAGTTTCGTCAAGTCGACGGACTTGATGTCGCGTTTCTTGAGCAGGGCGGCCAGTTGGGTCACCGGCAGAAAAGCCAGGTCTACATCGGTCCGGGGCGCCGCAACCTTGACCTTGGATATCTTCAGCATGGACACCCCGGACGGGATCTTCGTCCCGGGAAGGACGGGACTAAAGACAAGGGCCGACGGCGTGTCGTTGCCCAGGTCCATCTCCCTGAGGGCCTGGAAATCCTGAAGCAGGCCGCCGCGCCGGTTCAGGCCGTCGGCGATCGCTTTTTCGGCCTCGGGTGTGAGAGGGACGCCGGCGATCTTCGCCGCCGCGGCGACCATATCGGGCTTGATTTCGAAGGCGTCCTGGGCCACGGCTAGAAGGGCCCCGGGGAGGAGCGTCCCTCCCAGGCCGGCCGCGGCGAAATACCCGAGAAACCGGCGCCGGTTGACGGCCGTCCGTTCGTCCTTCTTGCGCTCGTCGTATTCGCTCATGGGACCTCCTCTCGGAAACCAGGGCCTATCCTAGCCGGAAGCCCCGCCTTTTTCAATCCGGAGGCGGCCCCGCCCCTCCCCCTGCGCCCCCTCCGTCGGGACTTGATATTTCGCTCGTCTTCGGATATTATTTTTCACTGGGGCTTCACGGTTTTTCCTCTGAAGCAGGCCAGCAGATCATCTCGAGAACGTAAGGAGTTTCTTCAATGGCGACCAAAGGGTTCAACGCGTTCGAGATGGCCCAGAAACAGTTCGACACTGTGGCCGACCTTCTCGAGCTCGACCAACCGACCCGGGACCTCCTGCGGCAGCCGCTGCGGGAGTATCATTTTTCGATTCCCGTCCGCATGGACGACAACAGCGTCCGCGTTTTCCGCGGCTTCCGCTGCCAGCACAACGACGCCCGCGGCCCCTGCAAGGGCGGCATCCGCTTCCATCCCCAAGAGACGATCGACACCGTCCGCGCCCTGTCCATGTGGATGACCTGGAAGTGCGCCGTCGTCGACATCCCGCTCGGCGGCAGTAAGGGCGGCGTCATCTGCGACCCGCACGACCTCAGCCCGCGCGAGCAGGAACAGCTTTGCCGCGGCTGGATCCGGGTACTCGCGCATGACGTCGGCCACCTCCGCGACGTCCCCGCTCCCGACGTCATGACCAGCCCCCAGCACATGCTCTGGATGCTAGACGAGTTCGAAACGATCCACGGCGCCAAGTACCCCGGCTTCATCACCGGCAAGCCCGTGGGCATGGGCGGCTCCCTCGGCCGGACGGAGGCCACCGGCTACGGCCTCATCTACACCGTCCGCGAGGCGCTCAAGGAGCTGGGCATCAAGATCGAGACGACCGTCGCCTCAGTCCAGGGCTTCGGCAACGTCGCCCAGTACGCCATCCAGCTCTACACCCAGCTCGGCGGCAAGGTCATCGCGGTTGCTTGCTGGGACCAGGCCGACCAGGCCTCCTACACCTACCGGAAAAAGAGCGGTGTCAGCCTGGAGGAGCTCCGGGCCATCACCGACCGCTTCGGCGGTATCGATAAGGCCAAGGCCGAGGCCCTCGAGTACGAGCGGCTCGACGCCGACGCCTGGATCGAGCAGGACGTCGACATCCTCCTCCCCTGCGCCATCGAGAACCAGGTCAACGCCGAAACCGTCAAGAAGATCAAGCCGAAGGTCAAGATCCTGGCCGAAGGCGCCAACGGCCCGACGACGCCGGACGCCGACGCGGTCCTCAAGAGCCGCGGTATCTTCGTCATCCCCGACTTCCTGGCCAACGCCGGCGGGGTCACCTGCAGCTACTTCGAGCAGGTCCAATGCAACATGAACTACTTCTGGACCAAGGAAGAGGTCCTGACCCGGCTCGACGAGAAGATGACGGCCGCCTTCAAGGGCGTGAGCGAACTCGCCCGGACACGGAAGCTCTTCATGCGCGACGCCGCCTACGTCATCGCCGTCAGCCGCGTCGCTAACGCTTGCAAGGACCGCGGCTGGGTCTGAGTCCTTTCGAGGCGGCGACATGAGCAACCAGCGGACCCCAACGCCCGTCAGCACCCTCTTCTCCACCCTCCACGAACGGGCCAAGGAGCTCAGCTGCCTCTATCGCATCGAGGAGATCCTGAGCATCTACGACGTTCCCCTCGAGGACGTCTTCCGCCATGTCATCGAGGCCCTCCCGCCCGGCTGGCAGTTCCCGGAATGCTGCCAGGCCCAGGTCACCTACGGGTCCGATGTCTTCGAGTCCCCTGAGTTCGAGGAAACCCCCTACGTCCACTGCGCCGAGATCCGCGTCCAGGACACGTCGGTCGGCCGCCTCTGCGTGTCCTACAGGAAGCCCACCCCGGAGAGCGACTGCGGCCCGTTCATGAAGGGCGAGGTCAAGCTCATCCAGACGATCGCCGAGCGCCTGGGGCACTTCATCCTCCACCAGCGCCTGCGGGGGATGTACGAGAAGATGAGCGACGGCCGCCGCGACGTGGCCGAGGGGAAGCGAGACTGGCGCATCGCCCTGGACCTCCTCCGCAACACCAACCCGAGCCTCCTCATCCGGGTGTCCCGCAAGATGATGAACTACCTCGGCTGGCGCGGCGTCACCGAAGCCCGCGACCTCCTCCAACGCTTCAGCGGAGACCGGGTGGCCGACGGGCTCTTCGGCGACTCCAACTTGCCCCAGAACAAGGAATCGATGGACCGCTTCTTCGAGCTGACCGAAGAGACGTTCACGATCGCTTCGGCTAACCTGACCGACGACGACATCCTGGACCGCATCCAGAATTGGATCAACGAGGACCGCTCGAGCTCGGCCGTCAAGAACCTGATGAACGTCTACGCCGACCTGGCCGAAGTCCTCGACGGCATGCGGCGGATCAAGCTCCTGGCGCCCGGGGGCATCCAGCTCCCCCGGTCCCTGGCCGACAGTGTCCGTGTCACCCTGATCCGGCGCTTCTTCACCGAACAGCTCGAGTTCATCAACGTCGCCAAGAAGTACATCGACATCGAGGACTTCTTCGGCCTCATAGAGCGGATCATTTTCCAGCCCGGCAGCCACGGCAAGCTCGGCGGCAAGAGCGCCGGCCTCTTCCTGGCCAGCCGCATCCTCAAGCAGGCGGCCCGCCGGACGAAGATCATCGGCCCAGTCAAGAAGCCCAAGACCTGGTACATCACCTCGGACGCGCTGATCGCCTTTACGACCTACAACAACCTCGACGACGTCCACGAGCAGAAGTACAAGGACATCGAGGTCGTCCGCCAGGAATATCCCCATCTCGTCCAGGTCTTCAAGAACTCGACCTTCCCGCCCGAGATCGTCAAGGGCCTATCGGTGGCCCTCGACGACTTCGGCGACGTGCCGCTCATCGTCCGCAGCTCGAGCCTCCTCGAGGACCGGCTGGGGACGGCCTTCGCCGGAAAATACAAGAGCCTCTTCCTGGCCAACCGGGGGGACAAGCAACAGCGGCTCGAAGCCCTTCTCGACGCCGTGGCCGAGGTTTACGCCTCGATCTTCAGCCCCGATCCCATCCAATACCGGGCCGAGCGCGGCCTCCTCGACTTCTACGAGGAGATGGGCATCATGATCCAGGAGGTCGTCGGCACTCGGGCCGGCAAGTACTTCTTCCCGGCCTATGCCGGCGTCGCCTTCAGCCGGAACGAGTTCCGCTGGTCGCCGCGGATCAAGCGCGAGGACGGCCTGCTCCGGCTCGTGCCCGGGCTCGGGACGCGGGCCGTGGACCGTGTCAGCGACGACTACCCCGTCCTCGTCTCCCCCAGCCAGCCGAACCTGCGGGTCAACGTCTCGGTTGACGAGGTCGTCCGCTACTCGCCCAAGAGAATCGACGTCATCGACCTCGAGGAGAACACCTTCGTCACCAAGGACATCAAGGAGCTCCTCGGCGAGGTCGGGCACGAGTTTCCCGCCCTGACCAAGGTTTTCTCGGTCTACCGGGACGGCCTGCTTCAGAGGCCCCTGGGTCTGGCCACGGACATCGCCAAGTCGGACGCCGTCGTGACGTTCGACGGCCTCATCTCCGGGACGCCGTTCATGCTCCAGCTCGAGGCCATCCTCAAGACGCTGTCCACGGCTCTCGGCTTCCCGGTCGACATCGAATTCGCTTCCACGGGAACGGACTTCTACCTTCTCCAGTGCCGGCCGCAGAGCCAGACGGCCGAGGACGTGGCCATGGAGATCCCGGCGAACCTGTCCGATGAGTCCGTCCTCTTCTCGGCCAACAAATATGTCTCGAACGGCCGCGTCGCCGACATCACCCATATCGTCTACGTCGACCCCGACAAGTACGGGGAGCTCGCCGATTACACGGACCTCGTCGCCGTCGGCCAGGCCGTGGGCAAGCTCAACAAGATCCTGCCGCGCCGCCAGTTCATCCTCATGGGCCCGGGGCGGTGGGGCAGCCGCGGCGACATCAAGCTCGGCGTGCGCGTGACCTATTCGGAGATCAACAACTCGGCCATGCTCATCGAGGTCGCCCGAAAAAAAGGCAACTACGTCCCCGACGTCTCGTTCGGGACGCATTTCTTCCAGGACCTGGTGGAATCGGGCATTCGCTACCTGCCGCTTTACCCGGACGATCTCGGCGCGAAGTTCAACGAGGCCTTCCTGTTCCAGGCCCCGAACAAACTGGCCGAGTTCTGCCCCGAATGCGCCCTGCTGACCGGCGCCCTGCGGGTCATCGACGTCCCTGAGGCGACCGGCGGGAAGGTCCTCCGGGTGCTTATGAACGCCGACCGGGAGCTCGCCGTCGGTTTCTTCGCCAGCCCCGAGGCGGCCGTGCGGACCGCCTGCGCGACGGGGCAGCCCGCCGTCCGCGAGGACGAGGACCACTTCCGCTGGCGCCAGCGCATGGCCGAGCGGATCGCCTACCACTGCGGCGGCCAGCCCTGGGGCGTGCGGGGCGTCTATCTCCTCGACGAGACCGAGGCCGGGGAGGTCAGCCCGGACAGCCCGATCAAGCTCGTCATCCATTTCCTGGGCAACGGGCGTCAGCGTAAGGAGCTCGAGACGTGGCTCCAGGGCTGGAGCCTGTCCCTGGCCGAAATGAACTATTTCCGGACGGGCTTCCATTCCGAGGGCTTGCTCGACATCCACTATCTGACGGACGAGAAGATCCACGGAGAGAAAGACGTCGCCGCCCGCATCAAGGCGCCTTCGGACAGCGTCCGGGAGCTCCCGCTCGGTCCGAGGTCCCCGAAATAGGGTTGCGGGACGCCACCTCTTTTTGGCTGTGATGGGGGCCATCCATATCCCCCGGCCCCCCTGGGAACCAGTCCCGGCGGTTCCCCCATCGGCAAGCCGATGGGTCCCCCTCCGCTACGGGGGCTCTGGATGGCCCCCATCACAGCCCGGGTGGCGTCAGGACAGCCTCAGTGATATTTGCCGTGCAAGAGGTGGAGTTTGATAAATCGGGGCGAATCGGGGATACTCGGGGTATGAGAACAGGAGTTCACCGGTTCGCCCACGAGGCCATGGCGACCGTGTTCGAGGTCTTTGTCGCCGGGAAGGCCGAGGCCTATGCCCGGCAGGCAGCCCGGGCGGCCTTCGACGAGATCGACCGGCTCGAAAAGCTCTTCAGCCGGTTCGACCCGTCAAGCGAGACGAGCCGGATCGGGCGCCTCCGGCCTGGCGGATCATTACGCATCGGGATCGAGACGGCCGAAGTTCTGGGTATCGCGGCCGCCGTCCAGGCGGAGACGGGCGGCGCCTTTGACGTCAACTATTTGGCGGCCGGCCTGACCGTGGCCGGACGGCCTACGGCATCCCCCCCGCCGCTCGACAAGCTCATCCGCGTCGTCCAAACCGGCCGGGGGATCGAGGTCGTCCGGATTCCCGCCAAGGGCAGAGCCAAGATCCCCGTCCTCGACCTGGACCTCGGGGCCGTCGGTAAGGGCTACGCCCTGGACGGCGCCCTGGCCGTCCTCCGGGATTGGGAGGTCGGGAACGTCCTCCTCCACGCCGGAACGAGCACCGCTCTGGCCGCGGGTCCGGGCCCGGGAAAGAGCGGGGCCTGGCGGGGCTGGCCTGTCGGCGCCGGGTCCGTCGCGGGCGAATCGGCCGGCCCGGGCCGCGTCTTTCTCCAGGACCACGCCCTGAGCGGATCGGGGACCGAGGTCAAGGGCGGCCACATCGTCGATCCGCGGACCGGCCGCCCGGCCCGGGGGGCCCGAGCCGCCTGGGTATCCCATCCTTCCGCCGCCGCGGCAGACGCGCTCTCGACCGCTTTCATGGTCATGGCGGCGGACGAGAGCGCGGCCCTCTGCGACCGTCATCCCGAGGTCTGGGCCCTCGTGATAAACGCCCGAAAAAAGTGTAGAATATTCAACGCGGGCGCGCTCGCCGGAAGCCGGTCCTTCAGAACAAGGAGACAGAGATGAAGAAGACCCTGATTTGGATATCGGCCGCCGTCCTCGGCCTGGTCATCCTGGCGCCCTCGGCGATGGCCCAAGATCCGGGGAAAGAAGTCTTGAAGATCACCCTCCCCAAGCCGATGTTCGTCGGCACGCCGAAAAACATCCGCACGGCAAACCTCGAAATGATCACCGGCAAACCGCGGGGTCCTTTCATGGTGCCGGTCGGGACGGTCCTTCTCTCCGCCGGAAAGCCGGTCGCCGCGAGCGACAAGGAGCCCGTTATCGGCGAGATCGCCTTCGTCACCGACGGCAAGAAGTCCGGCGAGGACGGCTACTACGTCGAGCTCGGGCCCATGCTCCAGTGGGTCCAGATCGACCTCGGAAAGTCCCAGGAGCTCCTGGCCGTCGTCGCCTGGCACTACCACAGCCAGGCCCGCGTCTACCGGGACGTCGTCGTCCAGGTCTCCGACGATAAGGATTTTATCGGCGGCGTGACCATGATCTTCAACAACGACCACGACAACACTTCGGGCCTGGGCGCCGGCAAGGACCGTGAATACATCGAAACTTTCGACGGTAAGCTCTTCGATCCCAAGGGGGTCAAAGCCCGCTACGTCCGTCTCTACAGCGGCGGCAACACCTCGAACGACATGAACCACTACGTGGAGGTCGAGGTCTACGGCCTCCCGGCCAAATGACGAATAAGGCCTTCCGGGGATTCTTCATCTGCGCCGTCCTCGGCGCCCTCCTCTTCCGCATCGTCCACCTGGACGTCCGGCCCATGCATCACGACGAGGCCAACCAGGCGGTCAAGTTCGGAAACCTCCTCGAACGGGGCGAATACCGGTTCGACCCGAACGACCACCACGGGCCGAGCCTCTATTACCTGACCCTGCCCGTGGCCCGGGCGGCTGGCGAGAGAACCCTGGCCGGCCTCGACGAAACGACACTCCGGCTCGTGCCGGCCTTGTTCGGGGCAGGACTCCTCGTGCTATTCCTTCTCTTCGCCGGGGGATTGTCCCGGGAGACGATGCTGGCCGCAGCCGCTCTGGCCGCCGTCTCACCAGCCATGACCTACTACAGCCGGTTCTACATTCAGGAAACCCTGCTCGTCTTCTTCCTGGCCGGCCTCGTCGCCGCCGGCTGGCGGTACGCACGAACGCGCTCCGGCTGGTGGGCCCTGGCGGCCGGCGTTTCCGCCGGAATGATGTACGCCACCAAGGAAACGAGCCTCATCCTCTTCGCCGGCCTGGCCGCGGCGCTCGGGCTGGTATTTCTCATGGACAGGCCTCGCGCCAGCCTGGGGGAAGGGGCCGCCGCGGCCGAAGACGCCCGAGGCGGGCGGAATGTCCAGGCAAAGCTTCGGACAGCCCTGCACGCCACTTTCTTCCTGGCCGCCGGCGCCGTGACCGCTGCCCTCTTCTTCACGTCCTTCTTCCATAACCCGCAGGGGCTGGCCGATTCGGTCCGGGCTGTCGGCGCCTCTTTCAACCGGGCCGGCCATCCCGGCTTTCACGCCCACCCCTGGTATTTTTATTTTCAGACGCTGGCCTATGCCAAGATCACCGGCGGCCCGATCTGGAGTGAGGCCTTCCTTCTCTTTCTCGCCGCAGCCGGCGGCATCGCCGCGTTCGGACACGACGCGGGGAAGGACGGCAGCCTCCGGTTCGTCCGTTTCGTCCTTTTCTTCACCATCATCACGGCCGCCGTCTACAGCTTCATCCCGTACAAGACACCGTGGAACGTCCTGCCTTTTTATTTTGGCCTCGTCGTCCTGGCCGGGAACGGCGTCGGCCTCCTCCTGCGGATCAGCCGCTTCAAGCTGGTCAAAATACTCATCCTTGCCGCGCTCGTCCCGGGCTTCGTCAATCTGGCCGTCCAGGCTTACAGGGCCGATTTTACCGCTTACTCGGACCCAGCCAATCCCTATGTCTACGCCCAGACAAGCCCGGACTTCCTGAAGCTCGTCGCCGCCGTGGAGAAGATCGCCGCCGCCGCGCCGGACAAAAGGGGTCTGTTGATCAAAGTCATCGCCCCGCCCGACGAGACCTGGCCGCTGCCGTGGTATTTGAGGTCATACGGCCGGGTGGGCTACTGGACGAGCGAGGAGGCGGCGGGGGCCGTCGGAGACGCGGCCGTGGTCATCGCCTCGGCCGCCAACGTCGAAAAAGTCACGACGGCGCTCGGCGACCGGTATCAGCAGAGCTTCTACGGCCTGCGTCCCGAAGTCGTCCTGTCGCTTTTCGTCCGCCGCGACCTCTGGGACGGAGTTTTCAACCTCCGTTAATCAACCGAGAGCTCTATCCCCCGGAACGCAAGTCCCTATTCACCGAGATGCAGGCGGATCAGTTTCGACGCCGCTTCATCGCAGGCTTTGGATGCGGTCGGCCCGCCCTGGCTACAGACCACGATGACCGCGAATCCACGGCGCGGGGCCAGCCAGGCAACGGCAAGATTCATGGTATTGCTTCCGCTGTGCGTCAGGACGGTGCCGCCCCCCCAGTCGCGCTCGGCGACCAGCCACCCGAGCGCGTAGTCGCCGCCGAAGGGCGGCGTCTGGAGCCTCTTGTAGGTCTCCTCTTTCAATAGGGCCTTTTCTCCCCGGGCGCCCCGCAATTGGTCGGCGATGAATTTGGCCCAGTCGCGGAGAGGGCAATGGACCGTGCCCGCCGGCCCCATCACGGGCGGGTTATCCATATCGGGTCCGTTTGATGCGACGGGCTTGCCGTTCGCGGCATGTCCCCAGGGCTGATCGACGCGGCCCGGAGCCCCGGTCCCCCCAAAGCCGACTCCGGTCATGCCGAGGGGATCAAAAACAAGATTCTTCATCAGGACTTCCCACGCCGCGTCGGAGGCCTTCTCGGCCATCGCTCCGGCGATAACATAACCCAGGTTCGAATAAAGGTACTTGGCGCCGGGCTCGGCGATGAGCTGGCCCGAGGCTGACATTTTGAGCGCGGCCAAACGCTGCTCCCTGGTCGAACCCGTGCGCGGGATGAGTCCCCAAGCGATGTTCGCCGGAAGCCCGGCACGATGCGAGAGCAGCTGGAGCAATGTGACCTGCCGAAGGGCCGCCGTCATGGCCGCTGCGAGATCGGGAAAGACGTCGGCGGGCGTCGTCTCCCAGGTCAGCGTATTCCGTTCGACGAGAGCGCCGATCATCGCCGCCGTCATGGCCTTGGTGTCCGACCCGAGATGCCATTCATCGTCGATGGTCACGGCGACATCCGTGCCCGCCTTGCGCACGCCGGCGGCCCCCGCGGCCGCCAATCCATCCAAGGTGACGATCGCCCCGGCTAAAGCCGGCACCCCGTGCGTCCGCCGGACGGTTTCCAGGAGTTCATTCAGGCGCGGGTCGGCGGCAGCTTGGCCGGCCGCCGGCAATGCCGACGAGAGGAAAAATAGCGCGATGGCCAGGGTTGCGCATCTTCTGTTCATGCCGACCTCGAATCTCATGAAATTCACGCGGCGGCTCATAGGGGGGGCCGGGCACCGTTACTCGATAATGTGAGCGGCCCAAAGCATGCCTCGCTCGACGATCTTGCGGGCCTCGGGGACGTTGAAATCCGCCGCGACGTGGCCAAGCGAGGTGTAGAACACCCGGCCCTTCCCGTAGAGCTTTTTCCAGACGACGGGCATGACCGCGCCCTTGATCCAGGGCGCGTATTGACCGGAGAAGGTCGTCGTGGCCAGGACCTCGACGATAGGGTCGACATGCATGTAATACTGCTCGGACTTCATGTGAAAGCGGGTCTTCAGGCCCTTGACGATCGGGTCGTTCGGCTTGGTGATGTCGACATCGTAGTCGATGACGCCGCCGGGATGGGCGACCCACTGGCCGCCGACCATGAACTGGTACTCGACGGCTGATCGGTGGGCATCGCCCAGGCCGCCATGCCAGCCGGCCAGTCCGACGCCGCTCTTGACGGCCTCCTCGAGGTTCCGCTCCTGCTCGGGCTTGATGTCGGACATGGTGAAGATGTGGACGATGAGGTCGAGCTTCTTCAGTTTCTCGAGGTCGAGGTAGGCGTCGAGCGAATGGGAGATCTCGACCTTGAAGCCCTGGGATTCGAGCCAGGGCGCGAAAATGTCGACACACTGCTTGGGCTCGTGACCCTCCCAGCCGCCCCAGACCACGAGGGCGTTCCGCACCTTCTGAGGAGCCTGGCCGGCGCCCGGGCAGACCAGGAGACCGGCGATCCCGAGGATGACCGTGGCGAGAAGGATTCTGTTTTTCATCGTTCGTCCCTTTTTCACTCGAGCTCCCGGAGCCAGATGTTGCGGTAGCGGACGGGATGGTCGTGGTCCTGGAGGGAGATCGGGAGCTTGGCGTCGTGCATCTTGTAGGGCGGCCGGGCCTTGTGGGCCGTCGGCCCGGTCAGAACGGCGCACTCGTGGACGAGGATGCCGTTGTGGAAGACGGTCATCCGGGCCGGGGCAAGGAGCTTGCCGTCCGTTTCGAACCGCGGCCTGTGGAAGACGATGTCGTAGGTCTGCCATTCGCCCGGCGGCCGGCAGGCGTTCACGGCCGGAGGGAACTGGCCGTAGATGGCCGCCGTCATGCCGTCGGCGTAGGTCGTGCTGCCGTAGCAGTCGAGGACCTGGACTTCATAGAGGTCCATGAGAAAAACACCGCTGTTGCCGCGGTCCTGGCCCGTCCCCTTGGCCGGCGTCGGGGCCATCCATTCGACGTGGAGCTGGCAGTCCCCGAACCCCCCGGCGGTGCGGATGGCGCCCGTCTTGGACACGACCTCCATATATCCGTTCTCGACTTTCCACTTCACGGGCTGGCCCTTGGCGTCGGTCCACGAGGCGAGGCTCTTGCCATCGAAAAGGACGACCGCGTCGGCGGGCGGCGGGGCGGGCGGGCCGGCCGGGCCCGGCGCCACGACCGGCGGCATGGGCCGGTTCGGATCGTGGACCGGCCACTGGTCTCGGAACGCCCAGATCGCGGCGGCCAAAACAATCGAACCGGCGAAAAGGAGAAACATTCTTTTAGTCACGATATCCCTCCTATAAACTAAAGAGGGACAGTCCCCATTCCGGGGCTGTCACGAAATGGGGACTGTCCCTCTCTTTTTCGATCAAACCTCGTTTACAGACTCCAGCCGGGCCGGTACTCGAAGTGGAGCAGCTCGTTGGCCTCGGGCAAGTTGGTGAACTCCATCTTCTCGCCGTCCCAGAGGAGCTTCATGTTCTTGTCCTTGAGGCGGACGGCAACGTTAGCTAGGAGCATGGTCTCGGTCAGGGGTCCCGAGTAGGAGAAGTCGGTCGTCGACTTCGTGCCCTTCTTGATGGCCTCGATCCACTCCTCGCGGATTCCGGGCGAGCGGGGGATGGTCTTCTCGGGCCGCATGTATTCCTGCATCCGGGTCTCGGGGATAAGGCGGGGGTTCTCGCCGTAGGTGCCGCACATCAGAAGGCCCTTGGTGCCGCGGAAAAGGCACCCGCCGCCCTCGTCGCCCATCATCCGGCCGGGCTCGAGCTCGGCCGGGCGGGACGGCATCAGGCCACCGTCCCACCAGGTCAGGGTCAGCGGACCCATCCCCTCACGGGCGGCGAACTCATAGGTCACGACCTCGGCCCGGGGGGCATAGTCTTTCGTAAACACCGTCGAGGAGGCCTGGACGCTGATGGGGGACTTGAGCTTGAGGGCCCAGAAGGGCTGGTCCATGATGTGGGCCCCCATGTCGCCCAGGGCGCCCGTGCCGAAGTCCCACAGCCCGCGCCACTTGAAGGGGTGGTAGGCGGGATGGTAGGGCCGGAACGGGGCCGGGCCGAGCCAGACGTCCCAGTCGAGCGTCGAGGGCACCGAGGGGATCTCCATGGGAGCGTCAACGCCCTGGGGCCAGATCGGACGGTCCGTCCAGCAGTGGACCTCGAAGACGTCGCCGATGGCTCCGTCCCAGATCCACTCGCAGATGAGGCGCGCCCCTTCCCCGGCATGTCCCTGGTTGCCCATCTGGGTGACGACCTTGGCCTCCTTGGCGGCCTTGGCCAGGACCCGGGCTTCCTTGATGGTATGGGTCAGGGGCTTCTGGACGTAGACGTGCTTGCCCAGCTTGATGGCGGCCATGGCGATGACGGCGTGGTTGTGGTCGGGGGTCGTCACCGTGATGGCGTCGATGCCCTTTTCCTTTTCCAGCATCCTGCGGAAGTCGCGGTATTTGGCCGCCTTTTCGTACATGGCCTTTTCGTTGGGCTCGAGCCGGTCGGACCGGAGCAGGTTGGCGACCATCTCGTCGTCGACGTCGCAGAGAGCGACGATGTTTTCCGAGCGGACGCCGCGCGTGTCAGAAAAGCCCATACCGCCGACGCCGACGCAAGCGATGTTAAGGGTGTCGCTCGGCGCCTTTTTCTTTTGGGTCGCCCCGACGACGTGACGGGGGACGACTATCATGCCGGCCGCGGCCGTCGCCGAAGCGCCGAGGAACTTCCGGCGGCTCCAAAGCGGCTCGCCGGGCCCGGGGGATTTTGTGTTTTCGTCCATGTTCACCTCCCTATCCGTCAGATTTTTAAGGTCGCACTTTCCGGACAGAGAATCCCGATACCCGGCCGAGCGGATGGCGTCCCCGAAAGAGCGGTGAAGGGGAGGGGGAAAAGAGGGACGGTCTCGGGTAGCATTCCAAGGGGACGCGGGCGCGGCTTCTAGCCTCATGGGGTCGGGATTCCGCATACCACAAAGGCTTATATCACAAAGCCGCGAGGGAGGTCAATTTTGGGCGGAGAAGATCCCGAGCCCTCCCCCCTGGGGGGAAGGGCCCGGGCGCGTAAGATCCTTAGAAACGGTAAGTGAAGCTGAGGCTCGGAGCCACGATCTTCATGCCGTGGGTTCCGGGCATGGCGTCGACATAAACGCCCGGGGGGACCACGACATCCTCACCCATGCCGTATTCGACCGAGAAGTCGATGACGACTTTCTCCGACATGTACCCGAAGCCAAGGGTCACAAAGTTATACTTGAATTCGGGCAGAAGGACATTTTGAGTATCCACGGGGCCCGGATTCGGGTCGAAGTAATAACCGGCCCTCAAGGCCAGGCACTTGGAGGCCATGTACTCGATGCCGAAGCGGAATTGGGTCGTGTTTTTCCAGAGAAGCTGGTAGGCTTGGTCCAAGGGCGCGTCTTCTCCGAAGAAGCCCTCCCATTCCAGGTCGGTGAAGGCGATGGGGATCGTTTGGAGTTTCTCCCAATTGGTATGCTGGACATCAGCCGTGAACGTCAGCTTATCGGTTGGCTTGACAGCGATGCCTGCGGCCAGCCAGCTCGGCCAGTTGGCCGACCGAGTGCCCGTGGCCATCGACTCCACACCGAAGTAGGCAGCCGTGGTCTCGGGGATGGTGACATCGCCCTTGAGCTTGGCCGTGAAGGGCAGCTTGTAGGTCACGCCGAAGCTGAACTGCTCGACCGGCTTGACGAGCAGGCCGAACGTGCCGTTCACGGCCCAGCCCTTCAGGTCCTCGGAATACTGGCCGATGCTGGCAGCGGGCTGGGCCATCTTGAGCATGCCGTAGTTGATGTCTATCGTGGCGCCGAGCATGATCTGCTCGGTGACTTTCACCGCGATCGAGGGAGAAATCGTGAGGATGCCCAGCTTGCTGCTCCAATCGTAGACCCCCCCGACCAAGGGAGCTAGGTCTTCCCCGTCCCAAACCGCGCCGGCGCCGGACGGCGCGTTGAGGTAAACGCCAACGACGATCTTTTCCCCGAGGGGCTGGAAATAGCCCAGTCCCGGGATCAGGTAATGTTTGAAGGTCGACTTGGCGTCGATCCCCGCCAATCCGAACTGATAGGTTCCAAACGGCAGGATGTCCGCTCCGTAGATGGAAAGGCTAGCCTTGGTCATCTGGGCCAAGCCGGCCGGGTTCCAATACGCGGCGCTGAAGTCGTTGGCCAGGCCGACGAAGGCGCCGCCCATGGCGTTGGCCTTGGAGCCGTTCCCGTTCAGGTTGAGGCCGTTGGCGAACAGGCCCGTCGTCAGGCCCGCCGCCAGAATGACGGCCAAAGACAGTCGCACGAGTGTTTTCATTTTACCTCCTATTTGACCGGTAATTTTATCCTATCCTTCAAAGAAAATCCACAGGAAAGCTAAGATATCTACTTATCGTTATTTATATCAGTGCTTTACATGTGGCCAAAAAAGAGGAACCCGGACCCATTTTCCCAGCGAGACAGCTCGAACGGCCTTTCGGACAGGTCGGCCGCGAGGAGATAGCGGCCTGTTCCGGCCGAGCATCCTTTGTAATCCCGGACGAAAGCGGCTATCATGAAAAATCATGAAGAGTCCATCCGAAATCGCGCCGGTCAGGAGCCTTTTCCTCAAACATCCTCGGGAGGCCTGGAACGACCAGGACGACATCCGAAGACAATGGAAAGCCCTGGGCTACACGGAGGAACCGGATTTCGCGAAAGCCTTCGCCGAATACGACCGCTTCATCGACATCCTGCGCGGCTTCGTAACCGATGTCCATTTTCTTCCCGCGGACGCCCGGACCGGGCTCGATTCGATCTACGTCCGCGACGCCGCATGTGTCGCCGGACGCGGCATCGTCCTTTGCCGGATGGGAAAGCCTCTCCGCGCGGGAGAGCCCGGCGCGATCGGCGACTTCTGCGCAAAGGCCGGCTGGCCCGTCCTGGGAGCCATCCGTGAGCCGGGCACCCTCGAAGGCGGCGACGTCGTCTGGCTCGACGAAAGGACCGCGGCCGTCGGCCACGGCTACCGGACCAACGCCGAGGGCATCCGGCAGTTCGGCGAGCTTGTGTCCGCGGACGGCTGTCAGGTCATCGAAGTGCCCCTGCCCCATTGGGACGGGCCCGGCGACGTCCTCCACTTGATGTCGATGCTCAGCCCCGTCGACGAGCGCCTTCTCCTCGTCTATTCCCGTCTTCTTCCCATACCCTTCCGAAAACGACTTCTTGAGATGGGCTTACATCTCCTCGAGGTCCCGGATGAGGAATACGCGACCATGGCCACGAACGTCCTCGCCATGGCGCCGGGGAAATGCATCGCCCTCGCCGGCAACCCGCGGACCGCCGAAATCCTCGACAAGGCCGGGGTCGAGGTCTGGACCTACGAGGGGGACGAGATTTCACGCAAAGGCGCCGGCGGCCCGACCTGCCTGACCCGCCCCCTTCTCCGCTCCACCT
>Ga0214473_10001436_pt1 | contig 31463 bp, 27 predicted proteins | sample RVTome_7_FD_203509 | JGI IMG/M metagenome (GOLD analysis project Ga0214473, IMG submission 203509) | Soil microbial communities from uranium-contaminated site in the Upper Colorado River Basin, Wyoming, United States - RVT98D197 | ecosystem: Environmental > Terrestrial > Soil > Contaminated >...
CTTCCAGGTGTCTTGCCACTCAAGCCACCCGTCTTCAGGCTTCATAATGACCTGTCCACAGGCATCACAGGCCCACTGCTTCAGCGGAACTAGCTCCATTGTTCCCTCCTCGGAAGCAAGGTGCGCGGGAGTCTGTATTGGTTCACTAAGCGCACACTGCCGGTTGACGGCAAGGGCCAACCCGTCCGCGCGATCCGAATGTGCTTCGGCCGCCCCGGCTGTCAACTCCCGTATGTCACCGCGCCGTCACTCCGGCTCTTTCTTGCGCGCTCCGCGCACGCGCTCCTTGGGGTAGAAGTCCAGCCTGATGCGATGTCGCAACGGTTCATCCAGGCGCGCGTGCCGGCCGTTGAGGATGATCAGGCGAATCTCCTCCTCGATGATGTTCAGCGTGTCGAGTAGGTCGCGAATGCGCAGGCCCGATCCATCCGGATAGGTATAGTTGGCCTCCTCCTGTCCCACCGAGGAGGTGCTCCTGAAGTATCCGTGTACCGCGACGGTGATGCGCATGGGGGTGCAGTCCTGCTCCTCAGAGGCAGAAGGCCAGCTCCTGCCCTACACTCTTCCATACTCAGACGCGTCTTCCCTGCGAAAGGTTCACGCCTTCGCGCCCAACGCCTTCACGAAGAACTGCCGCGAGGCGGAGATGGCCTCGCCTTTCCAGGGAAAGCTGGAGAAGGTGTGATCGGACCCCTCAATGTAGCGCAGTTCCGCGCGCTCGCCGATGGCGTCCTTGTAGTCCTGCGCGGCGGAGGGCGAGACGCTTTCGTCTTTGGCGCCATGCACAATCAGCACCGGCCCGGCGTGGCGCGTCACCTCCGCGAGGGGATGCACGTTCAGGGTGTCGTCGGCAAAGGCGCGCCCCAGGCCCCAGCCCTGCATGTCTACCCAGCCGGCCGCGCCGAAGTCCGGGAAGCGGTGCTCGAACTGCCGTCCCGGGTGGGCCACCGCCGCCCACAGCACCAGCGCCTGGAGTTGCTCCCGCCCGGAGAGGCAGGCCGCCACGCCTCCGCCGAGGCTCAGGCCCAACGCTCCGATCCGTGCCGCGTCCACCTCCACGCGATTGGACAGGAACCGCACCGCGGCCTGTGCGTCCTCGATCTCCCGGGAGATGGTCATGTCGCGGAACTCGCCCGCGCTGTCCCCCGAGCCCCGGAAGTCGAACCGCAACACCACCATCCCGGCCTCGCAGAACTCCCGCGCCGCGGTCACGAACAGCCGGTGCGTCTCCGCCTTATGCCCCGTGAAGCCGTGGCACATCACGATCCCCGGCGCGGGGATCGTCCCCGGCACATGCAGCACCCCGAAGATCTCCTCGCCCTGCACCGCGAACGCGACCTGAGTCTCAGTTGGCATCATACTCCCTTGCCCTCCGGAGGGGCTATTCCGCCCGCAGAGGCGGGAATCCTGCGGCGCGGGGCGATATACATAGAATGTTCCACGTGGAACATTCGTGTTGATACTCGGCTTGGGACCGGCAGTGAGAAGATCGCGGGAAGAGCGTGAGAAAAGGGTGAGAATTCCCGCCCGCGATAGTTCCTAGACGTATCTTCGTGCATCCTGAACGATTCTCGCGAGAAAGCGGATTCCCGCAAGAGGAGAGGAGGAAGGTGACGGGCCTGGATCCGGTTTCTTTTCTGATTGGGTATATGATAGCATGTTAAGAGTATCGTGTCAAGAGGGGGGTGCGGTGGTTTGGAGCGGAGATGCGGAGGGACGATACTCACAACAAAGACTGGCGCCCCAGCGGAGGCGGTCGCTGGGGCGCCCGATGGTGGGGGTTGCGGTCCCCATCACAGCGGCTCTCCGAAGAGAGCGCGCTTATAGATACCCCATCTCCAGCGCCGGTTAATAAGGCGCCACCCCACCGTGGCTTTGGGGCGCGACAATCCCGGCCGCTAGCCCGGCGCCGTTCGCTCGTGCGGGATCCACCAGGCCAAACCCACCCCGACAATGACGAAGAACCAGTAGAGAACCCCCAGGCGGGTCAGATAGGCCGGAAACGTGCTGAGGGCCGCGCTCACCGGGCTGCTGAACTCGGTCGCGCCCAAGTCCTGGAAGGCCTCCAGGCGCAACGCGACCAGGAAGAAGGCGGCGATACACCCGAGGAGGGTGAGGATGGACGCCATCGTCTGGAGCTTGTCTCCCCGCTTCCCGCTGGTGCCGCCGACGATTCCGTACCCCACCGCCGCCCCGAGCAGAAGCGGGCCGAAGTGCGGCGAATAGCCGGTCCAAACGGCAATCTGCGACCAGATCACGGCCATCGCCGCGGCCGCGGCCAGCCCGCAGAAGGCGGCCAGCGGATAGCTGATGTTTCTGGTCTCGGCCTCGTACTGCGCGGCCAACCGTTCGTGGATGGTGGCGAGGCAGGAGCGGCAGTAGGACATACCCTCCACCTTGGACTCGCAGTCCACACAGATGAACTCGCGGCAGCGAAAGCACTGATACGGAGCATCTACGCCCGGATGGCGAACACAGTCCATGTTCTCTCTCACCCCTGCTTGGCGGGGAAACGCCCACCCCCTTGGCGACTCCGCGTGGAGGTATTGTAGAGTTCCACTGGAGGAGCGTCAAGCGGTGTGACGCGATAGAGCTGGGGGTTAGGGTCTCGGGTCTAGGGGATGACGCCCGGTAGGAATCGCGTGGGCTGGGTCAGTATCTCTCCCCTGGAGGCACTACCCCATGAGCACGAAGCGTCTACAGACCGAGCCTTCCGCGCAGTGGGAGGAGCTGACGGCCAGTGATTTCCCCGCGGCGGTGGAGCGGGCCCAGCGGGTGTGCGCGCTACCCATCGGAGTGATCGAGAAGCATGGCCCGCATCTTCCGTTGGGGTCGGATGTGATGCAGGCGCGGGCCGCCACGATCGGCGCGGCGCAGCGTGAGTACGTGGTCGTCTTCCCTCCCTACTACTTCGGGCAGATCTACGAGGCCCGCCACCAGCCGGGCTGCGTGACCATCCCACCGGAGCTGCTCAGCTCACTGCTCCAGGCGGTGTGCGACGACATCCACCGCAACGGGTTCGACAAGATCGTGATCGTGAACGGCCACGGCGGGAACACCAACTGGCTCAACTACTTCTGCCAGGCCCAACTCGCTGCCCGGCGCGACTACGCGGTGTACGTCGCGCGCCGCCCCATGGATCCGGAACTGCAGGCGCAGATCAAGGCGATGCGCAAGACGGATTGGGGTGGCCACGCTTGCGAGGATGAGACCAGCCGCCTGCTCGCAATTCGTCCAGAGCTGGTGAACATGAATCTGGTGGACAGCGAGAGCGGCCTGCCGCAGGGCAAGCTGCCCGAGCTCGCCGCGTTCACCGGCATCTTCTGGTACGCCGACTACCCGAACCACTACGCCGGGATCGCCACCGAGGCCAACGCCGAGCTCGGGAAGCTGCTGCTGGAGGCCGAGATGCGAGGCCTGGCCGAGGTATTTCGCGCAGTCAAAGAGGATGGCGCGACGATCCCGTTGCAGAACGAGTTCTTCGGGAGGGCGGAGGCGCCGTGAGACTGACCGCAGCCCATGGACGGGGATAGGGGGTGATCCACGATGCAGACGCAAGCGATGCGCGGGGGGTTTGTCGCGGGGGTGCGGCTGGTCCCGGAATCCATGCGGCACATGGCGCGGATGCGGAATGTGTGGCTGGTAGTGCTTCTGTTTGCAGTCCTATCCTCCCATTGGCGGATGGGTTTTCGGTTACAGGGGGATCGGCCTGACGGGTCCTTAGGGAAGATGATCGCGGTGGTTGTCCAGACCCAGTATCACTGGGTGTGGACCCATCCGGGCTATCCGGAATACGCAGTGGTGCAGGTACTTCGCGGCGTTCAGCGGCCGCTGAACACGAGGTTCGTGATCGTGCAGAATGCGGTGGCCGCAGTCTCGGGCCGTATCTTCGGCCCGCAGAGCCTGCACTCGCCGCCCCGCGGTCTGCGGCTGTCGTTCGAGATCCTGCTCGCCAACCTGCTGTACGCAGCTCTCTCCGCGGGGATATTGGGCTGGATCAAGCTCTCTATAGAAGGTCAACCGCTCAACATCTCTGCGTTATTCCGCTGTGTAGCGAGAGTGACCGGGCCGATCTACTGCTGGTTTCTGCTGCTGGACGCGGTGAAGCTGCTGGTCACGGGGCTAGCGCCACTCATGGCGCACTCCAGAGTATCCGAGGCAGCAGTCCAGGCGGTGGCGCTGGCGCTCCTGCTCCCCTTTGCGTTCATCCCGTTTGTGGTCGTCGCGTGGGAGAAGTCCATCGTGACCGCCTTCCCGGCCTCGCTTCGCGTCTTCGCATCTCGGCTCGTGATGGTGCTGGGTTTCCTCATCGTGTTCCGGATTGCTGCTGAGGCCCTCTTCGTCTTCTCCACAGCCTTGCGCGACTATGGCGCGTGGGTCGTGAGCTCCCATGTCGGGAGGTTCGCGCTGCTCCTCGCCTCCGACCTGGCGGCCGCGGCGATCGCCCTTCTCCTCTGCACCGCCTTCATGCTGATCGTGTTGCGAACGGAAGAGAAGCCGGTCGAGGCCGAGCTTGCGGTGCAGGGCGCGCAGGGATGAGGGAGGCGCGGGCGGAGATGGGTGGCGGGCATGCCCCTCCCCCTCGCGGTTGCTCGGAGACGGGGACATACCCGCCCTACAGTCGGGCGCACTGCTGTGCGCCCCTACACGCGGAGGCGTGGCGGGCGTGGGTACGCCCGCCCTACAGCATGACCCTCATTGTGCTCGGCCTCGCCGCCTGTGCCGCCCTCTGGACCATTGGGCCGGCCGAGCCGGCCACTCTCTGGCCGGCCGCCCTGCTGCGCGGCTACGTGGCGGCCTGGCTGTGCTATCTTCTCGCGGCGATAGTGGTGACGCGGGCCCGCGCCCTCCCGCGCTGGGTGTTGGCCTGGATCGTGGTGGCGGCGGTGGTGCTGCGCGTGGTTAGTCTCGTACACGCGCCGCCCATGTCCACCGATAGCTACCGCTATCTGTGGGACGGGCGCGTGACGAACGCGGGCATCAACCCCTATCGGCATCCCCCCGATGCGCCGGAGTTGCGTCACCTGCGCGACGCGAACTGGCGCATGAGCTTCAAGGAGATCCCCACCCTCTACCCCCCGGGCGCGGAGATCCTGTTCGCCGGCCTTGCCCGCATTCGCGCGACGGATCGGGCCGCGTTCGCCTGGGCCTTCCTCGGGTGCGATCTAGGTACGATCCTGCTGCTCATCGCGCTGTTGCGCCGGACCGGGCGGGCCCCGGAGCGGGTCATCTGGTACGCGTGGAGCCCTCTCGCCGCGGTCGAGACCGCGGCGGGGTGTCATGTGGACACGGTCGCGCTGTTCTTCCTGGTACTGGCGCTGTGGTTGATCGCGCGTCGCGGCACACCGACCAACGGCAGCGCGCTCTCCTATGCCGCGGCCGTGCTGTGCAAAGGCCCCGCCGTCTTCGCCCTTCCCTGCCTCGCGGTCCGCGGCGGAGGGCGCTTCCTCGCGGTCTTCCTCGCCGCCGGCGCACTGCTGACCGCGCCGTTCTTGGGTGCGGGGACGCGGATGTTCACGGGGCTGGGCTACTACATGAAGTACTGGGAGACGAACTCAAGCGTCTTCTACCTCCTCCACTCCCTGGTGGAGTTGATCACCGGGGTGCGAACCAGAGAGGGTTTCACCCCCGTGGTCGTAGAGCACTTCGCCATCGTGCGCGGGGTAACCACGGTGGCGCTGATCGCCTTCATCGTCTGGCTGATCCGCCGCCGGAGGCCGGGCCTGGAGTGGCTGCTCGGCTCCGTCTTCGCGGTGCTCGCCGCCAACCTGTTGCTCGGTGCGCCCACCCTGCCCTGGTACGTGATCTGGACGGTCCCTCTGCTCTGCTGGTGGCCGATTCCCGGCTGGGTGGTGTTCACGCTGACGGTGTTCGGGCAGTACTACGCCCGCTGGCTCAACTCAGCCTGGTACCCGCTGCCGTTGCTGCTGGGCTATCTGCCGGTGTACGCCCTGCTGATCTCGGACTGGGTGCGGTGGCGGCTCAGGGCCTCCAGCGCAGCAGTCGAAACGCCGTCACCAGGATGATCGCCCCGGCCTGTAATGAGGCCTTCACCGATCCGGTGATCTTCGACTTCCCCACGCGCCGGCGATAGCGCACGGGGATTTCCACCGTCCGCGCGCGTAAGCGGGCGGCCTTTGCCTGCATCTCCATGGTCCAGCCGAAGCCGCGGTCCCGCATGTGGAGTTGCTGTAGGGTGGAGTAGCGGATGGCGCGGAACGGGCCGAGGTCGGTGGTGGGCTGGCCGTAGAGGTGGGTCAGGATTCTCCCCGCCAGCCAATTGCCGAAGCGTGAGTGAAGCGGCAGGGCCCCCGACTCTCTCTTCCCGATCATCCGCGAGCCGATGACGAGATCGGCCGTGCCCGCGAAGACGGGCCCCACCAATTCGGGCAGGGCCGCGGCGTCGTCGCTGAGGTCGGCGTCGAGGAAGGCCACCACCTCGGGATCGCGCAAGGCCGCCAATCCGGCGAGGCAGGCGGCCCCATAGCCCCGGTGCGGCTCGCGCACCACCCGTGCGCCGTGCCGGGCCGCGATCTCCGCGGTGCCATCGGTGGAGCCGTTGTCCACGACGATGATATCGGCCTGCAGTTCCTTGGGGATGGCGGCGATCACCCGGCCGATGGATTGCTCCTCGTTCAGTGCCGGGATGATGACGGAAAGCGTGCGCTCCTCGCTCCTCATGCGACGCCCTCCCATGCCTCGCCTCCGGGAGGAGGATACCTTATGCGCTGCCCGCGCTACGGGTTGATGCGATAGGTGCGACCGGCGTCGCGCTCGCTCTCGACCCGCTCCCGCGCGCGTAGCTTGTCCCCATATTCCTCGTCTCTTCCCAGCAACTTGTGGAGCCGGGAGAGGTCATAGCGCGGCCGCGCCCCGAGGTGGACGAGCAGGTAGATCTCGCTGTCCGGCGCGTCCACGGCGCCGGTGAGCCTGATCACCCGCCGCGCGCGGACCAACTCCGCAAGGGCCTGGGTGAACGACTCCCCGAGCGCCAAACCGTACTTATCGGCCTCGTCCTCGAGCATGGCCCGATTCAGCCCCAGGCCGAGCACGTGTTTTCGCTCCTCGGGATCGCGAATCACTTCTTGGGCCTGCTTCGCGGTGCGAAGATCCAGTGACGCGAGAGGTTTCTGGAGGCGGGCCAGGGTGTCGAGAATCAGGTTCTTGGCCTCCAGCACCTCGCAGCGCTTCCGCGCCGCGGCCTCGAGCCGTCTCGCCCTGCCGAAGGGGAGCCACAGGCCGAGCAGGGCGCACCCCTTCATTCCGCTGGCCCGCAGCACTTCACACGCCGTCACGATATCTGTCGTCATTCCTACGCCTCCGCCCCTACTGATGACCGAGATAGGTTCACGATTGCTGCCTCTCCTCGTACGGAGCACAAGCCGACCACCCAGTATAGATTTACCCCGGTTGCAGGGGAAGCAAACAAACAGGGCGAAATAGAGGAGAGGTCAAGCCGAGTGGCTGCGCCGATGATAGTGGGCGACGCGCGATGCATGCGTCGCCGAAGGGACTCCTTCACTGCGTTCAAGACAGGCCTTCGCGTGCTAACGGCCGACAGCTTCGCGGTCGGGCTCAGAATGACAGGTGGGCCCGATCGCGATTGGTGAGAGGCGCAGCCACGCCTGAGAGAGGAGACCCATGGCCCACACCCGTAGCTACTGGGTCTACATGCTCGCCAGCCGCACGTGCACACGGTACATCGGCGTCACCAATGACCTGGAGCGGCGCGTCCTCGAGCACAAGGAGGGCCAGGTCCCCGGCTTCACGCCGCGGTATAGCGTGAACCGCCTGGTCCACTTTGAGGGCTTCGGCGATGTCACCGGGGCCATCGGCCGGGAGAAGGAACTCAAGGGATGGCGGCGGCGCAGGAAGGTGGAGCTGATCGAATCCGTGAATCCGCAGTGGCGAGACCTGAGTGAGGGGTGGTATGATTGAGGAGTGGCGGCGCCGATGGTGGATGGCGACGCGCTTGCCCTTCCCCTTCGCGAAAGCTCAGGGTCAGGGCTGCGCATGCGTGGCCGAATGGATTCTTCGCGTCTAACCGGCCGGCGGCTCCGCCGCCGAGCTAAGAATGACAGGCGGGAGTCGCAAGTGAACACCCGAGTTTCCATAGTCCGCTCCCCTTCCCTCACAGAGGCGGCCACCATCCGCGCGGCCGTGGCCTCCGCCGTCTCCCTCGTCTGCGACCTCCGCGAGATTATCGCGCCCGGGCAAACCGTCGTCCTCAAGCCCAACGTCTTCGCCCCCCAGCGGCCGCCGACGACGACGGACCCGCGGGTGGTGGTGGCGGTGGGGGAGTTGTGCCGCGAGGCCGGGGCGGGGCGGGTGATCGTGGCCGAGGGGCGGAGCATCTCCACCGCGAAGTACCGCAAGGCGCAGAACAGCACGCGGGCCTGCTTCGCGGCGACGGGGATGGACGTCGCGGTGGAGGCCGCGGGATTCGAGACGGTCTACCTCGAGGAAGACGAGTTCGTGGAGGTGGAGCTGCCGGAGGCGCAGGTGCTGAAGAAAGCGCACGTGCCCCGCACCATCCTCGCGGCCGACGTATTCATCAACCTGCCGGTGATGAAGATTCACTCCCTCACCACCGTCACCATGGCGGTGAAGAACCTGCACGGGATCGTCTCGGACTACGACAAGCTCTACCGGCACTGCTACCGCGACCTCGCCCTGGCGCGCAAGCTCACCGACCTGCTGCGGATTCGGCGTGTTGATCTGAGCGTGATGGACGGGCTGGTGGGGCAGGAGGCCGATCACGCAGCCGAGGGCCGGCCGGTGGAGATGGGTCTGATCTTCGCCAGCCGCGACGCGGTGGCCCTGGACGCGGTGGCCGGGGCGGTGATGGGACTCACCCTCGACGACGTGGACACCACACGGCTCGCCGGCGAGGCCGGCCTGGGCGAGGCCGACCTGGCGCGGATCGAGGTGCTGGGCGAAAGGATCGAGGCGGTGCGGCGGCCCTTCCTCAAGCCCGACATCGAGCTTTCCGAGGCGAAGTTCCCGGGGCTGAAGGTGTACGCCGGCGACTACTGCCGCGGCTGCGCCTACTACATCCGTCGCGGGCTGGACCGGCTACAGAAGGAGGGGCGGCTGGATGAGGCCCATCCCCTGGCGATAGTGGTGGGCAAGGACCCGGAGGTGCCGGGGGACGTCTCCTGCCCGGTGATGATCCTGGGGGATTGCGCGCTGGAATCGCCGCGCGTCAAGCCGCTGCGGGACCGGCTGGTGCTGCGGGGGGGGCCGAACCTAGTGTACGCCTGCCCACCCATGTCGTTCCGAATGCAGGCCGTGGAGATGCTTGATTGACGAACCGCACCTGGCACAACCTTGTCGCGTCTTGACAACGAAAGGGCAGATGCTAGACTAGGAATCGGGACAAGGGGCGGAAATAGCTCAGCTGGTAGAGCAACAGCTTCCCAAGCTGTGGGTCGCGGGTTCGAATCCCGTTTTCCGCTCCAGTGCGTGGCGGCGTAGCCAAGTGGTAAGGCAGAGGTCTGCAAAACCTTTATTCGCCGGTTCGACTCCGGCCGCCGCCTCCAGATGATTGGCACAATTGCTCGGTAGCCGCAGTTGCAGTTCAACCTCCCGCGTCTCCGGGCCAAGATCCATCTTCTGCACGAAGTGCCGCGCCAAGTCCGAAGGCGGCAAGGGAGTTCGGGTTCGCGCCTCGAAAAGACACCACCAACTCGCCCGAGGGGAATGCGCCAGAGCACCATGCCCGAGAGAGATGACGCGATCGAGGCGTTGCAGCGCGCCAACGCGGAGTTGGAGCGACAGATAGAGGCGGTCCGGCGCATCGCGGTTCGCCTCAGCACGGCAACGGAGCTGGAGGAGTTGGTCCGCGAGGCGCTGCACACCAGCCTGGAACTGGCAGAGTCGGAGGCGGGCTCGATCCTGCTGCACCGGCCTGACACTGGGAAGCTTGTGTTCGCGCACGTCGTGGGAGAGAAGGCGAAGGAATTGACGGGCCTGGAACTCGCGCCCGGCCAGGGCCTCGCGGGAGCAGTGTTTCACAGCGGGGAAACACTGGTCTCCCAAGCCGCCTCCTCGGAGCGGGCGCACCTGCGGGAGCTAGGGGAGAGCATCGGCTACGTCACGCGGAACATGGTAACGGCGCCGCTGATGTCTCCGGGGGGTAAGCCGCTGGGAGTGATGCAGGTGCTCAACAAGCGCGGCGGGCCGTTCGATGACCACGACGTGAAGTTGATCGAGACCATCGCGGCCCAGATCGCGGTCGCCATCACCACCGTCCGCCTTCACCAGGAGGCCCGGCTGGCAACCCTCATGCGCTTCATCGGGGATATCAGCCATGACGTGAAGAACATGGTCACCCCGGCCATGATTGGCGCCGAGACGCTGCAGATGGTCGCCGGCGACTGCTTCCAGAAGTTCGATAAGTGTCTGGGGCGCCAACCGCGCGCTCCTGAGGAGACGGCAGAGCTGGTCGAGGTGCTCGCCCGGTTGCGCAAGGCCTACCCAGAGATCGCGACCATGATCCGCGAGAGCTCCGACGCGGTGCAGCAGCGGATGGCCGAGATCGCCGGGGCCGTGAAGGGCGTCGTGTCGGAGCCGCGATTCGAGCCTACCGACATTGCCTCCATCGCCCGGCGCGCGGCGGCCATGCTTGCCTCCCAGGCCCAACGCAAGGGTGTCACGCTCAACCTAGAGCTGGTGAGCGAGCTTCCGCTCGCGATGGTAGATGGGCGGCAGGTCTTCAACGCGATCTACAACCTCCTCCTCAACGCGACTGACGCGTGTCGCGACAAAGACGCAGTCACCCTGCGCTGCGCCGCGGAGCCCCACGGCGAGTTCCCTCGTGGGAACTGCCTCTTGATCGAGTGCACCGATACTGGGCCGGGCATGCCGGATAACGTTAAGGCCAGGCTTTTCACCGATGAGGCGGTCAGCACCAAACCGGGCGGCACCGGCTTGGGGACGCGTATCATCAAGAACGTGGTGGACGCCCATCGCGGGGTGCTGGAACTGCACAGCGCGCTGGGGATGGGCACCACCATCTCCTGCCGCCTGCCACTCACGCGTTGAACCGCCTGGGCGGCAAGCGATCTGCGGCGCCCTGTCGGGGTCTCGGGCTCCCATTTCGGGAAATTCCTGCGCCGGAAGAAGGCATGCCTACCATTCTCGTCGCAATAGTCCTCAAAAGCCGGCATCCTGGAGCAGATGGATTGCGCTCGTGCCACGGCGCAGTGAGAGCCGAGGGCCTGTGACGAGCGGGCGTCGCGTGTTTGCAGGCTGTTTGAATCCGGCTCGCGTATCCTCAGACCGGCGGAACTCAGGAGGGACGGAATGGCGAAGGTGTTGGTCGTAGATGACGACGCGAAGATCAGACAGGCGCTGCAATTCGCGCTGGAGACCGTGGGACATGAGGTGGCCACGGCCTCCTCCAAGGAGGAGGGCAAGGCGGCCGCAGTGGAGTTTCGGCCCCAACTAATGCTCGTCGACGTCATGATGGGCTCGGCTACGGAGGGATTCCATCTGGTCTGGGAGATGCGTCAGATGGAAGACGAGGCCCTCAAGACCGTCCCTATCATTATGCTCACTGGCGTCCATGCGACCACCGAGCTGCGCTTCTACCCAGACCAGTCCGACGGCTACTACCAGCCCGGCGAATACCTGCCGGTACAGGCCTGGCTCGACAAGCCGGTCAAGGTGGAGGAGCTGCTGCAGACCATCCGGACAGTGCTGGGGGAGTAGCAGACCGTGGCGCCGGCCTCAGCCGTAGGAGGAGATGAACTCCGCCCCGCTCTGGTGGGAGCGCAGAGTTATCTCCTCTCCGCCGACGGCCACGCAGGGCGACCGCGGCGCCGGTGTGCTTGACTTCCCGCCGTTACCTGATATATTAAGCATAATCCTATAGGAACAGTAGGCGAAGGGGCCGAGCTGGGCCGACCCCGCCCTGGTGAGGGCCGACGGAGGAGAGGTAATGGAGATCCCTTTCCCCCCTAGGTGAGGAGGTGATGACACAGACTTAGCAGTGGCGCGATTGGACACAGCACGACACAGAGTTTCCTTTGCACCAGTTCACCCATTACTAGAGAGAAGCAGGGCCTCATGGCGACAGTTTGCCGGCTCGTCCTCAGGGGCGTCGGCCGGCATGGGATTATGCTGTTCATACCTAAAGAGGAGTTACGTAATGCAATCGTTGATGAGACTCACGGCATGGGGTGGATTGGCAGCGCTCCTGGTTTCCGGCCTTGGTCGGCCGGCGCAGGCAGCATACACAAAGCTCTATTCGTTCAGCAACAGCACCGGCGTCAGCCAGAAGTCCGTGAAGGCAACGACGAACGGGCTGGAGTCCATCACCGCTCACACCTCGACCCCGAGTGGATGGTCTCCGGTGAAGACCGGAACTGCGGTGATAAGCGGGGCCTACAACACCACCCTGACCTTTGGCAGCACCTCCGTTGCCACCCCTGTCGGCGGCAGCGTCACCGTCGGGTGGACCACCGCCGACACTAGCTGCCGGCTGCGGGATCTGCGCTGGGGCGGCGGGCAGGTCGTCGTCCCCACGCAACTGGGTGGCGTCCCCGGCGGAGGGATGGTGTTCTATGACTATCCCGATTCCGGGTGCCTGACAGTGGTCGTCAGCAACGACACTCCCGAGCCCCTCTCCCTGTCGGGCGTGGAGTACGGCATCGTCAACGAGGCCCTGGCCGTCGAAGACCTCGCCGGCCTCGTCGGCGCGGGAGCGTTCGTGGAGCTACGTGTAGCCGCGATAGATCACGACATCGACACACTCCGGGCCGAGGTCGCCTACTATGGCTCCCTGGGCGCGCTGCCCTCTCCCTCGGTCAGAAGTCTCGTCGCCAAGCTGGACAGAGCCGCGGCCTACAAACACGAGGGCCTCGATGCCTATCTCGGCGGCAACCAGGCGCAAGCGCTGGTGCTGTGGGACAAGGCGGCCAAGCAGATCACGAACTTCATCTCTGAGGTTACAGCCGCCAAGCAGAAGGGCAATCTGGCCGCCTCCCTGTACACGCGCTGGGTGGTGGACGGCGGAGGTGAGATCACGACGGCCCCTGAGATTCGCGACGCGTTGCTCGCCCTGCCCAACGGGCCGCCACTACAGAGCTTCCCGCCGCTTCCGGCCGGCACCCCGCTGCCCTCCTACGCGGGACTCGATCCGGCCAATTACCAGCCATGGCCTGTGACGGGTCTCCAGCCGGGCGAGTACACCGCGTTTGTGGTGTGCGGCATGAACCTGGGCTCCGGCTTCATCATGGGTGGCTCGGTGGTAGATGCGAGCGGCTTCGATTGGCTCGACTGGGTCGAGCAGGGCGTAGCTGAACCCTTCACACCGGATACCCAGCCGCCAGTGATCATCAGCGCCAGCGCGACGCCGGCGTACCTATGGTCGCCCGATCACACCCTGCGGCCGATCGCGCTGGAGGTTACGGTAGAAGATGACACCTACGCGGTGTGGTATGTCGCCGGCGTGGCCAGCAATCAGCCAGAGAACGGTACCGGTGACGGTGACTATGCCCCCGATTGGTGGGTTGACCCCGACGATCCTCAGTCCCTGTGGCTGCGCGCGGAGCGCTCGGGCAGCGACCCGACCGAGACGCGGTGGTACACCATTACGCTGCAAGCGATAGACACGGGCGGCAATCTCTCTGCGCCCTACGAACTCCTCATCCCTGTTTCCCACGACCAGGGGTAGGACCAGCTTACCGGGATGGGGTGCGATCGGTATGGTCGCGCCCCCTTCTCATAGAGATGGGGACGCGAGTTGGGCATGATCTCCACCGCAAGAGGGCGCGGGAGGGCGCTGGCGGGCCGAGTGGCGCTCGTCCTGCTGGTGCTGCTCATCGTCGCCGTGGTTGAGCCCGGCCTCAGCTTCGTGGAGATGCGGGCCTACGACCTGCTGCTCTCCCTGCGGCCGGCTCGTCCCTCTGACTCCCGCGTTGCGACCGTGGACATCGGCGAAGACCCCGAGACGGTGTCCCGCCTGGCCTATGCAGAGGCCGTCCGTCGCCTCCACCGGTGGGGCGCGAGGGTGATCGTCTTTGATGTGATGTTCAAGCGAAGCCGCGGGGCCGAGGACGCGCGGCTGGCGGAGGCGTTTCGCGAGGCCGGCAGTGTTGTCGTCGCAGCCGCCACGCAGGTCGCGCCGGGCAATGTCGGTCTGCAGGACCCGGTCAAGCCGATCGCCGGCGCGGTCTGGGCCGTGGGCTCGCCGGTTGCACACCAACCCAACGAGGGGACGGTTCGCTCGATCCCCCTGATGGTTCGTGATCGCGACACCGGCCGCGCGTATCCCTCGCTCTCTCTGGCTGCGTTGGAGTACCTCCGCGGGGCAGGAGCGTCGGAGGCGAGACTGGACGGCGGCTGGCTCACCCTCCCCGGGCTGAGAGTGCCTCTGCTGTCCGGCGAGAAGATTCACCTGCTGGCTTCGCGCGCCAAGACAGAGGGGAAGACGGACGACGTAAGCTCCTCCGGCATCGAGGTGGTCAAGGGAAGCGAAGTGCGGGCGATCCCGCGGTCCACCTCCTGGAACGCGATGCTCATCAACTGGGCCGGACCTCAGGACACCATCTCGCCGCAGCCGCTGCGTGACCTGCTGGACATGAGTGACGCAGAAGGGCGGGAGAGGTACGCAGGCAAGGCCGTGGTCATCGGCGGACTGGACTGGGACGTCTGGTGGACCTCGGTAGGCGCGATGCCGGGTCTGGAGATCCAGGCGAATGCCCTGCAGACCCTGATGTCGGCCTCCTTCTTGCAGCCTCTTCCCCCGGGGAGACTGCTGGGGCTGCTGGCCCTCTTCTGCTTCGCCACCGCCTCCGCGGTGCGGCGCTTCCGGGGGGTGCGCGAGCTGGGGGCGGTGCTCCTCCTCATGCTCGCGGGGGTGGTCGTGGCCCGCCAGTTGCTAGTCAGCAAGGGCGTATGGATGTACCTGTTCGCCTGCGAGTTCGCTATCGGCCTGACCTGGGCCTTGACGACGTTCCTGGAGAGCGGTCGTGCGGCGACGCTCCTGGGCCGGTTCGTGCCCGCATTCCTTGGGAAGCCGGGGACAGGGGAGCTGGGGGAGGTCCGCACCATGGAGGCCTCGATTCTGTTCTCCGACATCCGCGGCTACACCGGCACGGCCGAGCGGCTGTCGGCCAAGGATACCATGACCATCCTCAGCCGCTATCAGTCGGCGGTGGAGGACATTATTCACCGCTATGGCGGCACCATCGTGAAGACCCCTGGCGACGCCATCCTGGCCGTCTTCTGGAAAGAAGCGGGATCGCTCCATCCCGCGACCGCGGCGGTGCGCGCCGGTCAGGAGATGCTCCAGGGGCTCCCGATGCTGGCGCGCGCGTGGGAGAAGCTGGGCGTGAACCTGGAGATCGGCATCGGGATCAACGCGGGGGAGGTGGCGATGGGGCTGGTGGGGACACGCCACCTCGAGCCTACCGTCATCGGTGACCCGGTGAACGTCGCGCAGCGCCTGGAGGGCCTCACCAAGACGCTGGGATGCCCGCTGATCTTCAGCGAGAGCGTGCGGGAGCGCCTCTCGCCCGAGATAGCGGTGGCGGAACTCGACGAAGTGACGGTGAGGGGGCGAGAAGCGCCGCTCAAAGTCTACACCGTGCGCGGCCTGGAAGGCGCGAGCCTGACCGAGTCTGCCGTTGCGAGGGAAATGAGGGAATAGCATGCGAGGGATCTGCTTCGAGACTTCCGCCGCGCGGCCCGCGTGGCTTGCCATGATGGGCTGCGTTATCCTGCTCTTCGCAGGCCGTCCAGCCCAGGCGGCGAAAGCCACCTTCACGCTCCAGTCCAGCCGCGGCAAGGTCGAGTTGCAGGCTGGGGGCAAGGGGAGCTGGACCGCGATGAAGCGCGGCTCCCACGACGCCTCCGTCGGCGACCGCGTCCGCACCGGCAAGGACAGCTCCGTGGTGATTGTGACCGAGGAGGGCGGACGTGTCTCCCTCGGCGCGAACACCGAGATCGTACTCAAGGAGCCGAATCGGCCCCGCGGGTTGCGGCTGGTCCTGGGGAAGATCAAGGCGATCTTCACCGGGGACAAGGGCCTGGAGGTGCGCACTCCCAGCGCGGTGGCGGCGGTGGAGGGGACCGTCCTTCAACTCGAGGCGGTCGAAGACGGCACGACTGTGCTGACCGTCGTAGAGGGCGCGGTCCAGTTCTACAACGACCAGGGCGGCGTCACGGTGCTCAGTTCCCAGCAGAGCACCGCGCAGGTGGGGCAGTCCCCCACCCGGCCCATCGTGGTTGACCCCGCCAGCCTGACCGCGTGGGAGGCCGGCGCGCAGACGCTGATCCTGCCGATCGAGTTCACGCTGGACATCGATCCCGCACAGGCCGCTTCCGAAGGCGCGCAGGCCTACGCCCTGCTTCAGGAGGGCCGCCCGGCCGAGGCGGAGGAGTTGTTCACCCAGGCCGCCGCGGCCGAGCCGGAGGACGTGCGCTGGCAGCTCGGCCTGGGATTGGTGGCCCTGGGTCGAGGTGATGCCGCCGCGGCGATCACGCGTCTCACGCAGGTCGCCGCCTCCGCTCCCCAGGACCCGCGTCCGCGCGCCTATCTCGCCGCCGCCCACCTTCGTGCAGGGGATTTGGCACGGGCCGCCGCCGCGGCGAACGAGGCCGTCGCCCTCGCTCCCGACGACGGGCTCGGTCACAGCTATCTCGCCTATGTCCACCTGGCCCAGGGGAACACCGGAGAGGCTACCACCGCCGCCACCCGCGCGGTCGGTGCGGCGCCGCAATCCGCCCTCGCCCGGGAGGCGTTGGGCACGGTCCTCGTGTTCGCGGGGCAGTTCCCGGCCGCGGCGAAGGAACTCGCGTGCGCACTCTCGCTCAACCCCCTCTCGGCCGGGGCGCACCTTTCTCTCGCCAAGTTGTGTGCGGTCGAGGGTCAGCTCGAGGAGGCCCTGAACGAGGGCAAGGTGGCGGTGGGCCTCGATCCGCAGAGCGCTCCGGCGCGGAGCATGCTGGGATTGCTGTTCCTGCTGAACCACGATCCGGAACATGCAGGGCAGCAGTTCGAGCAAGCTCTGACCCTGGACCCGAGCTTGTCGGAGGCGCGCACGGGATGGGGGAGCGTGCTGCTTGCGCGGGGCCGCTTCCGTGAGGCCTTGGAGCAGCAGAAACTCGCCGTTGCCCTGGACACGGGTTCGGCGGCCGCGCAGAACAATCTGGGAGGGATCTACGCCTCCCTGGGGCGCCTGGAGCAAGCGGAGGAGCATCTGCGGTGCGCGATCCAGTTGCAGCCCGGTTGGGGGATGCCCTACGCCAACTTGGCGTCCCTTTATCTGGAATGGAACCGTCTCACGCAGGCGCTCGTGGCGGCCGATCGCGCGGTGGCCCTTGGGGAGCAGTCCGCGTTCGTCCACACCGTGATGGCGAGAATCTGTATCCGCCAGGGTCGCACCGGCCGGGCCCTCACCGAGCTGCGGGAAGCCGTCGCCCTGGACGAGATGTACCCGTTGGCCCATTACCATCTCGCTCGGCTGTATCTCACGCAGGGCCGGGCGCGGGACGCGGTTCGCGAGATCTTGTTCGCGGTGACGACTGATCCCTCCGCGATGCTGGACACCCGGCGCTACGCCCGGACGGAGACGGGTTTCGCCGCGGGAAGTTATGGCAGCGTCTCTGCGGAGGGTCGCCACAGCGCCCAGGCCACCGACGGCCGCCTCAGCTACTACGTCAGCGGATTGTTGGACAGCAGCGACGGCTGGCGGTCCGTGAACCAGGATTCGTCGGAGCGGTTCGCGGAGTTGATCGCGGGAGATCAACCCCGGCCCACCCAGCAGCTTGCCCTGCTCGGCACCTTCCTCGACCGGGATAACGGCTTGCCCGGGCCGGAGACGCCGCTCGCGGCAGGGGACACCGACGACCGACAGGAGTTCACCGGGTATGACGCGGTCGCGGCCTACCGCCAGCGGCTGTCGCGGGGCGTGACCGGTACCCTCAAGTATTCTTACCGTCGCAGCGACTTCGGCTTCCGGAACCCGGACAGCTTGACGGGTTTGGACGACAACCCGTTTCGCGAGTTGACGAACGGCAGCACCCAGCACTCACCGGAAGTGCGTCTGGACGCGGACCTCAGCGCGCGCTCCGCCCTGAGTCTGGGCTACGCCCATCTGTCGGACCGAGTTAACGGCGGCGGGGTGGCCTCGGTGTTCGACCCCGACACCGGCGAGACAGTCCCATACCCGTTCACCACGCGGAGCACCCCGGAGACCGATACCGCCTGGCTGCAGGTGGATACCCGGGTCTCCCGCCGCTTCGAACTCACGCTGGGCGGCCGCTGGGGGCGGGAGACCGGAGCCGAGCACGTGCTGTCGCCGAAGGTGGTGGCTCTCTATCGCCCTGACGCGTGCTCCTGGTGGGCGCTCCTCGTGGATCCGATCTTCCGTAGCGACGCCGCGGAGTTAGCGCCGGTCGAGGCCCTCGCCGACCCCCAGGGGCTGAGCTACCTGGACTTCGCGGGAGGCGGGTTCGGACGAACTTACGAGTTGGCCTACCAGAGACGGGGGAGGCGGGCAAGCACCCTAACCTCCTCGCTCATCTATCAGCAAGTGCAGGATCTCCTGGTGAACCTCGAGGGCCCGGCGTGGACCGGCCTGCCGAGCCGCCTTCGGCTGGCGGACGGGCATCGGTGGCTGGCCGAGGCCGCGTATGAGGAGTGGCTGTCCGACACGGTCACAGGTCGCGTCTGGGCGCAGTGGCAGACCAGTCAAGGGCGGTTCCCGGATCTTGGCGTGAGCGGCACGGACTGGCCCTATACCCCCACCTGGCAGGCCGGAGGCCGGCTGGACTACAGCAACGCCCGTGGGCTGCAAGTCGGACTCGAGGCGCGGGCCGCGGGCCGTCGGTTTGGCGACGCGGAGAACACCCTGACCGTCCCGGGATATGCCGTGCTCAACCTGCTCTTCCAGCTCCGGCCCGACCTCCATCGGAGCTACTTCATTACGCTCACGAACCTCACCGGAACGGACTACGAAACCTTTGCCGGATTCCCTCAGCCGGGCCGGGCGGTACTGGCCGGGCTCACCTACCGTTACTGAACGCGATCGCAAGGAGGACACGATGGGACGAACACGAGTGCGCTGGGGGATGTGGGCAGTCGCCCTATTGGCCTTGACCGTGGCCGGCGGCTCTCAAGGCCGCGCTTCCGACCCGATTGAAACCGTCCCCAGCCAGACGGCCGCGGCGGTGTACATCCAGGAATGGGGGCAGATTCTGTGGGGTCTAGTCACCAATCAGACCGGGACCCAACCGGCCTCGTTCGGCGACCCCATCTTCAACCCGGATGGTTCTGTCACCCAGAGCTTCACCGCCGCCGATGGAACGCAAGCGGTAATGACCTTCTATGCTGATGGCTCGGTTCGGATTGACATCACGCTGCCGAACGGCGTCACCCAGACCATCCTGCAGGCACCGCCGACCTTCGACGGCGTGTCGCGCACCACCACCAACTGGACCGTCAGTTCGAGTGGTGGGCTTTCCGTCAACTACACCAGCATCGTGGACGACCGAGAGACTTGGTGGGACATCAGCGATGACACCACGCAGTTAGCCGGGTCGGCGGTGCTGCCCGGGTCCCTGACCCAGACCTTCACCGCACTTACCGCGGCCGGGCGCACCGACCTGCAGTCCACGCAGAGCGACGGGGCCACGTTCACCCTAAGCGTGCCCCTGGCGTTCCCCGACTTCGTTCTGCCCGACTTCTCCCAGGAGGCCTCCGGGACGTACTCCGATCCCGGCTTCGCGATGAGCCTTCGCCTTACCTCGACCCCGGCGAACCCTTCGCGGTGGGCCGCGCTCCTCTTCGATCTGGGAGGAGGCCTCACCGGGACGTTCTCCCTGAACAACGACTTCTCCGGATTCGGTCAACTGGACGACAGCAGCCTGGGGGCCCAGACCTTGGCCGCGCTGGTTTCATGGACGCAGGACGGAGACGTGCAGGTGTATCTGCTGTCTGGTCAGGATTTCCACATGGGGCCGGCCGGGGCGGCGCTGGACTTCCTTCGGTACCGGTGGGAGACGCTCACGGCACTGCTCGCGCCGGCCCCCGGGGTCAGCAGGTTCAGCGGTCGTCTCCCACGGTTCAGAGAGATGCCGCGCCTGCGTTCGGGGCGACGCAATGCGCCCCGGATCTTGCGCGGTACGCCTCTACGCCTATCCCCAACCAGGGCCCGCGCCGCCTCCACGCGGGTACCGTCGCCCACCGGCGCGGGGCCGCGCCCTGACAGTCGTTGGCCGGTGTCGCCTCGATGAGAGCGAGCGTCGGCGAAGCGGAGGGGGGAGGTTCGAGAAGGCGCTGACGTGGCAATCAACCGGGAGAAAGGCGCGGAGACTCTGTCCGGGGGTGCTCTGCTGGCCGCAGAGATGCGCGCGGTAGCCGCTCGGGCGGAGATCCCGACCGGAGAGATCGTGGCGCGCCAGGGAGAGGCGGGAGGCAGGTTCCACTTCATCGCGGCCGGGGCCCTCGATGTCATCGTCACCAGTGCCGACGGACTCCGGTTGCCGGTGGCGCGCCTGGGCCCGGGCAGCCACGTGGGGGAGATGTCGCTGCTGGCTGACGTGCCGGTATCAGCAGACGTGGTCGCGGCCGAACCAAGCCTCCTCTACACGCTCACGCGCGACGAATTCGAGGCCCTGCTCCGGCGCGAGCCGACCGTGGTGGAGTATCTGGCCGGAGAGCTGGCCGTTCGCCTAAAGCAAACCAATGCGCAACTCGCGGCCCAGACACAGCGCCAGGCGCTGCTCAGCACACTGATTGGTGCACGACCCGATGACTCATTCAGCTCAGACCTCCCCAGCGTTGACCGGCGGCTGACCGAGGCCGTCGCACAGGCGGCGGAGTCTGACTTGCCGTTGCTGATCGCTGGCGAGAAGGGGGTGGGGAAGAGAACCTTGGCCCTGCACCTCCACGCACTGAGCGCACGCGCCGGCCGGTCCGCGCTTACTCTGGACTGCCGCGGGGTTCCGCCCGAGGCCGCGCGCAGTCTGGTGTTCGGCGACGCGCAGCCCGATAGGGCAAGCCGGTTCGCGGACCGTCTCGGCTACCTGCAGGCGGCTGACCGGGGCGTCTTAGTGCTGGCCCACCTGGACCGACTCCCGGCGGAGGTGCAAGCCGATCTTGCGGCGTTCCTTCGCACCCAACCGGAGATCCCGGATGATCACCTTGTCTCGGTGCGCGTCATCGGTACCGTCGAGGCCGCTCCCGGAGATGCTGGGGGAGGCCTCTGCGAGGAACTGGCACAGCGCTTCTCTCCCCAGCAGATGCTGGCGCTGCGGCCCCTGCGCGAGCGTCGCCGCGACATAATCCCGTTGGCCGAACACTTCCTCCAGCAGCTCGCGCGCCTCAACGATGAACCTGCCAAGCACTTGAGCGACGGCGCAAAGCGGAAGCTCCTCTCCCACGACTTCCGCTTCGAGAATGCGGCGGAACTCCGACAGATCGTCAACCTAGGGAGTGACCTGGCAGACGCGGGAGTGATCAGCGCCGAGCACTTGTTCTTCGGCGCCGGCATCGAGTTCGATACGCCGCAGGTTGACCTGTTACGCCACCCCTGGCTGGCGCGAGGCCTGACCCAAGGTCGTCTCCTCCTCGCCGCCAAACTCCTGGTAGCCGTGATCTTCGCCGGCATGGTGGCCGCCTGCCTGGTGGCGCCTAGCTCGCTCTTGGGGCGAGCTGCCAACGCGCTGGCGTGGGGCCTGTGGTGGCCGGTCCTCGTCCTCTCTGCGCTGTTCCTGGGCCGGGTGTGGTGCGCCGTTTGCCCGTTGAGCAGCACCGGGGAGGCGGTCCAGCGGTGTGCGGGACGCGGCCTTTCTCCTCCGAGTTGGCTGAAGGAGGTATGGCCGACGCCTGCGCTTCTCGGGTTCGCCGCGATCATCTGGATCGAGCACGTCACCCAGATGCCGACGCACCCGCGCGCCACGGCGCTCCTCCTGCTCAGTCTGGCCGCCATCGCCGCGATTTTGGGCTGGGTCTTTCAGCGGCATACCTGGTGCCGCTACCTCTGTCCCCTGGGAGCGATGAGCGCCGCCTTCACCACGGTCTCGGCCGTCCGGCTGCGAGCAAGGAGAGAGGTGTGCCAGGCCTCGTGCGTGGGGAACGAATGCTATCGGGGCGCGCCCCACGCACAAGGATGCCCCATGTTCAACCACGCCTTGTTCCTGAACGGCGGCGAACACTGCAAGCTCTGCCTCGAGTGCCTGCGCGCGTGCCCGGTGCAGTCGCCCAGGCTGGTCCTGCAACTGCCTCTCTCTGATATCTGGCGGCTGAGCCCCATCTCAATGGAGACCGCCCCCATGACCGTAGTCGTCGGCCTCATGACGCTGCTGCTTGCGGCCGCGGCGTCGCCGGGCGCGGTTCTCCCGTTTGGCGACTGGGGGTTCGCGGTGGGAACGCTGGTCGCCGTCGCGGTCGCGCTCGCCCTCAGGGGCCTGCTGCGATCATCCGGGCAGGGCTTCAGTGAGGACACGCGCGCGTGGCAAGGGAGAGTCACCTACGCTTATGCCCCGGTCGTCGCCGCGGCTTTGTTCTCCGTCCACGTGCGCGATGTCCCAGGCCTCGCGGCTACCTTCGTGAGCATCGGGACGATGACGCAGGGCCTGTTCCACGTGTCCCTCGCTCACCTTGTCCAGGGCGTTGCGCTCGGGGCGGGCGGCCTCATGACGGCTTGGACGCTTTGGCGCCTGTGCCGGCCGAAATACGGACCTGCTCTACCCGGACCAGTCGCAGTCTGGCTGCCATTGACGGTATTGGCGGTCGCCTATCTGGCGGCGACTGCGGTGCTGCTCTGGCGTGGCTAAGGTGTTCTTCCATACCGCGCCTGTCGCCCCCGCGGCCCGGCCCGGTCTGCCGTCCCCTCGCGTTGGACAAAACCGACCGAAATGGTAAGTGTACATTGCCGGTCCCGCTCCCAGGAGTCAAATGGTGGTGGATTCAAAGGTCGACCCGGTGCTACACCCCAGGACACTGCTGTCCCATGACTCGCCGAGACTGCGGCTGCTTCAGGCACTGCTGAACGTGGCCGTGCTCGTCGTTGCCATGCACAGCATCGGGCTCGGCCTCTCGCTTCTCTTCTGCCCTCGCTGGGCGCTGCAGTTTGCCGGGTGGGACTACGCCGGGCCGATGTTCTGGCCCAGTCAGGCGGGCCTGTTCCTGGTGATCCTCGGTGCCGCCTACGCGTGGGCAATTCGTCTCCGCCCGCTGGTGTGGCTGATCATCGGGTCGAAGGCGAGCGCGCTGCTCTTCCTGGGGGCGAGCATCGCCTGGCTGGGCGCGCCCCGGCTCGCGGCCTTCCTTGGAGGTGCAGATGGGCTCATGGGCCTTGCTGTCGCCCTCCTATACTGGGGACTCGTCCGTGCCGAGTCCTTTGCCTAGTGGGGCAGGAGCGAACACACACCCATGCGTGAAATCGTAGTCCCTACCTTCCTTTCTTTGTTCCAGCCGATCGCGAGAACGCTGCGGCAGATCGCCGACTGCGACGTGCACCTGGTGGAACTGCACGGCGACGCACCACACACGCACGTGGATCTGACCGATGAGGCCGCCGTGGAGGCGCTCGCGGCGGCGGTGCGGGGGCTGCCGCTGACGATTCACTCGGTTCATTGCGCCTTCTCTAAGCGGACCGAGGAGGACTGGGACATCTCCCAGCCGGATGAGAAGAGACGGGAGGCGGCCCTGCGCAGGCGTACCCAGGTGATCCGGGCCGCGGCCCGACTCGGCGCGCGGCATGTCGTAGTCCATCCCGGAGTGCGGCATCGCGATGAGGCCCGTCTGGCACGCAGTCGCGCGAGTCTCGCCGCGCTGGCCGAGGTCGCGCGGACGGCGGGGATACGAATCGCGGTGGAGAACCTGCCCCCTGACCACCTGGGCGGCTGCCTGGCCGACATGGTGCGTTTGCTCGACGGCCTCGACTCCGCCGCCGTGGGCTATTGCTTTGATACCGGACATGCGCTCTTGGGCGAGGATTCTCTCGGAGACTATCTTGCCGCCCTCGGTCACCGCCTCTTGGGAGTCCACTGGCACTCCAACGACGGCCCCATAGACGCGCATCTGTTTCCGGAGGCCGAAGAGGCGAAATGGGATGGCTTCATGGCCGGGATGGATATGGCTGGGTATGACTTGCCGGTGACCGTGGAGGCGGTTCCCCCGTTCGCGCTATCCCTCGCCGACGCACTGCGACCGCTTCGCGCCGCCCTGTGTGAACCTCGCGTTCCGGCGCGCTGACGGCGTCGCCTGCCCCTTCCGCCTCGGCTGCCGGTCGCCGTGCGGCACGCAGCCGAGCAAGTGGTAACAGCGGCGTCATCGTGGGCGGCCGAACGCGGGCTGACCCAGGTGATGCTCTGGCTGGACGAGTCGGAGGAGGAGGTGCTAGGGGTGGTGCGATGCCTGTTCGGCGAGGTGCCGCGCGTGTTCGTGGATGCCCTGGGGCGGATCACCGACGATGGCGACCCCAGCCGCATGCTCCACAGGATGTGGCGCGAGGAGTCTGGGGTGATGGTGAAATGGCTCCGCCCCGGCCCAGGCCTCCTGGCGCACGTGGACAGCACCGACTCCCTCACGCAGTTCATGGCAGACCACCACTGGACTACGCTGGATGGAGACATGGCCTAGGTGGTTGAGCCTTCCCGGCCCGTCAGCTATAATCCTCCTGGAGTCACTTCATGGCCGAACGAGAGACCATCGCGCTCAATCGCCGCGCGCGGCACGACTACGACATCATCGAGACCTATGAGGCCGGCCTGGTCCTCACCGGCACCGAGATCAAGTCCGTGCGCGCGCGACGCGTGGACTTCAAGGACGCCTACGCCGCGGTCGAGGGTGAGGAGGTGTGGTTGCACAGCCTACACATCAGCCCCTACGAACCCGGCAGCCGGGAGAACGTCTTCTCTCGTCGCACCCGAAAGCTGCTCCTGCATCGCCGTGAGATCAACCGTCTCATGGGGCGCACCGTAGAGAAGGGGCTGACCATTATCCCGCTCAAGCTCTACCTCGAGCGCGGCTACGCGAAAGTCGAGCTCGGCCTGGCGCGCGGCCGCCGCGAGTACGACAAGCGCGTGGCCATCGCGGCGCGCGAGACTCGTCTGGAGAAGGATCGCGCCTTCGCCGAGCGCCAGCGGCGGGGGACGTGAACCGGGTCGCAGGGCCATTGCGGTATCCAGTCTGGATCCGCCAAGAGGGTGGGGGCATGGCTAGGCGAAGCCGCCATGTGCCGCCCCTTCGCGATGCTCAAGGCAGACCTACAGAACGACCTCGTGGCGGTAATTCAGAGATCCTGTCACGAGGATTGAGTGCGCTTGACATCGCCCACCAAGCGCCTATACTCAGGCGGAAGGCCGGTCTGTTTGCGCGTCTGCTCGCACCGAATGTCTGGCTGAGGCACGCAGTTAGATGAAGGAACACGAGCCGCCCGCCGCTTCCGGCGGGGCGGAGGAAGGGCTCCGACGGGAGGTCACCGTCTGGGGCTCGTATATGTGGGGCTTTGCCGACGTCGGCGCTGACACGTATGTCGCGCTCGGCTTGGTGATGGCCGCCGCCGCCGGGGCTACGGGCCTTGCCTTCGGCCTCGCTGGAATAGTCTACATCATGATCGGCCTGGCCTACACAGAACTGGCTGCGACGTATCCGGTGGCCGGTGGGGGACAGTACTTCACGTTGCGCGGATTGGGGGATTTCTGGGGATTCGTCGCGGGATCGGCGCTGCTGTTGGACTACACCATAGACATCGCGCTGTTCTCGGTCGCGTGCGCGGGGTACATCAACTTCTTCCTGCCCTATGCGGGGATTCAGAGCTCGAACCTGGTGTTATCCCTGGGGCCGGCGCACCAGGTGGAATGGTTCTGGCTGGTGGAGACGCTCTGCCTTATTCTCTGCCTCATCTGGCTGAACATCCGCGGCATTCGCGAGTCCTCCCGGCTGAATGAGATCGTGGGCGTCATCGTCATCGCCACCGAGGTGGGTCTGATTGTGTTCGGGTTCATCGCGGCCTGGCACCCGGAGATCTTCCGATTCCAGTGGACGCACCAGTTCCCAAGCGCGCGCAATTTCATGTACGGCACCTCTCTGGCGATCATCTCGTTCGTGGGGCTGGAGTCAATCTCTCAGGCCGCGCAGGAAACGCGGCGGCCCGCGACCATCGTGCCCCGCACCTCCGTCGCGCTGATCTTCAGCGTGTTCCTGTTCGCGACCGCGTTTGCCGTGCTGGGGCTGGGAATGCAGTTGCCGGCCGAGCAGGTGGAGGGGAAGTGGTACACGCAGCCCTGGGAGATCCTCGGGCTGCACAAGGACAACCCGGTGGCGGTGATCGCGAAGGCGGTGCCGGTGATCGGGGTGATCGCCGGACCTTTCGCGGCGGCCCTGGGGGCGCTGATTCTGCTGATCTCTGCCAACTCGGGGGTGATGTCGGCCTCCCGCCTGACCTACTCGATGAGCCGTTTCCACTTCATTGATCGGTGGTTCGACGAGGTGCACCGGAAGTATCGCACCCCGGCGCGCACCATCGTAATCTTCTCCGTGATCGCAATGGTCCAGACCCTCCTCGCCTTTCTGGCCGGCAAGGACCGCGCGCTCGATATCCTGGCCAACATGTACGCCTTCGGGGCGAGCACGGGGTACTTGCTGGTGTTCGTGGCCCTGATGCGCCTGCGGTTCAGCGATCCCCACTCGCCGCGGCCCTACAAGGTGCCGCTCAATGTCAAGTTCAGGCGAAATGGGCAGAGCTACGAGTTTCCGGTGCTCGCGGTGTTCGGCGCCCTGGGGGTAGCGATGATCCTGTTCATGGTGGTGTGGACGCACGAGATCGGCCGGATCGCAGGCCCGGCCTGGATCTTGGCCTGCTTTGGGTATTACGTCTGGTACCGGAAGCGGCAAGGGCTCCCGGTCTGGCGCAGCATCAAGCGCGACTGGGAGCAGCAACAGCAGGAGGTGTTGCGGGAGGCGGAGGAGTTCGATCTCCTGGAGCGGTACCGGGCCTCCCTTCAGGCGCGGGATCGGGTCACCCGCCTCACTGAGGACAATAACCGATGAGAACGCTCCGACCCATTGACCGCTTCCAGATTTTGACTACCATAGCCTATGTACTCCTGGGCGCGGTGATCCTCCTCCGGGCCGCCGCGGCGCAGGCCTGGTTCGGGTGCGTCTTCGGGGCGGTGATGCTCGCCTTCGGGGTCTACCGCGCGCAGGCCATCGTGCGGGCGCGTCGCGAGATAGGGCGATGATGCTGGGCCTTATTAGCTCACCTACCGGGGTCGTGATCGCGGCGGTCTTCGCCGCCGCGATCGGCCTGCTGATGTGGTGGATGTTCCGGCTGCCGCGACACGTGCCGGAGGAAGTGGCGAAGGCACGGCGCTCGCTGGACGCGGCGCGCGCCATCCTGGTCCCTACCACCGGGACGCCGCACGCCGAACGAGGAGTGGAGCTGGCCTGTCGGCTGGCGCAGGAGCAGGTCGGGGAGATCCTGCTGGTCTACGTGCTTGAGGTGCCGCGCACGCTGCCGCTCGGCGCACCCATGCCGGAGGCGGAGAAAGAGGCGGCGGCCGCGTTGGAGACCGCGCGCGAGATCGTGTCGCTGCACAACCTGCCGGTGCGCACGATTCTCTATCGCGCGCGAGATGCCGGCAACGGAGTGATCGCGGTCGCGACGGAACACCGCGCGGACCTGATCGTGTTGGGCATCGGGCCGCATCGGCACACGGCAGGATTGTGGAGCAGGACCGCGGAGACGCTGCTGCACCGCGCGCCGTGCGAGGTGGTGTTCGACAAGCTGCCGGACTAGCGGAGCCATGGACTACACGCAAGGAGCTTTAGGCCGGGTCTTCGTCGCCCGGCTGTATGACGGCGAGTCCGTCTATGACGCGGTGGAGGAGATCGCGCGGCGGGAGAACGTCTCGGCCGCGGCCGTGCTGGCGGTTGGCGGGATGCGGCGCGGCAAGGTCGTCACCGGCCCGGAGAGCCCGACGGGAAGGATCGTGCCGCACTGCGAAGAGTTTGATGACGCGCGGGAGTTGGTGGGGGTGGGCACGGTGTTCCTGCAGGACGGCGCGCCGTCGCTGCACTTCCACGCCGGGATCGGGCGAGGGGATTCGGCCCTGGTGGGCTGCCCGCGGGCAGGGATGGCGGTGTTCCTGGTGCTGGAAGTAGTGATGATCGAACTGCTCGGCGTGGCGGCCGAGCGGGTGATGGATGAAACGGCGGGGCTGAGGCTGTTGAGGATTTTCGGCCCCCGCTGACGCTACACCAGCGCCTTCTCCCCCTCCCCTGCGTATCGCTGATCGGCGCGGGAGACGATGGCCTTGAGCTTCTTCTCCACGTCGGCCGGGATTGGCGTTGGCGCGAAGTGCTCGATCAGGTCCAGCACCTTCTCCCGGACGCGCTGGCGCAAGGGCTTGGCGCCGGCGGCCTGCCAGGTCTCGACGCGGCTGCGATCCATCAGGCGGGGCTGCCAGAATTCGGTGCGGAAGTGCCTGAGCGTATGGTCCTCGGCGAGGAAGTGGCCGCCGGGGCCGACCTGGTCAATCACCTCAATGGCGAGGTGTTCGCGGTCCACCGTGATCCCGCGCATGATCCGCTTCACCATGCTGATGACCTCGTCAGACATGACGAGCATATCGAGCGACCCGACCAGCCCGGCCTCGAGATAGCCGACATCGTGGATGAGGTTGGCGCCGGAGAGCGCGGCGATGGCGATGGAGAGGCTGGACTCAATGGCGGCCTGCTCGTCCAACACCTTGGAGTCGCCGCACCCCGCCGTGGAGAACATGGGCAGGCGGAGCCACTTGGCGACATCGGTCATCGCGGCGCTGAGCAGGGGCAGCTCGGGCGCGCCATAGGGCATGATGGTGGAGGCCATGTCCATGATGGTGACCACGCCACCGATGATGACGGAGGCGCCTTTGCGCGCAAGCTGGGCCAGCACCAAGCCGGTGAGGCACTCCGCCAGGCACTGCACCAGGATGCCCGCGAGCGTGGCCGGGGCCGTCGCGCCGCAGATGGGGCAGGGAGTGTAGATCATCGGGATCCCGGTTTCGGCCGCGTAGATGACCTTCTCCAGCGCCTCCTTGGTGTTGCTGAGGGGCGAGGAGGGCTCGATGTAGACGACGAAGAGCGGGGCCCGCGCGAACTCCTCCGCCCCGCCCAGCACCGCGCAGGCCATCTCGTACTGGTCCGCCAGGCCCTGCTTGTTCACCGCGGTGATGACCAGCGGCTTGGTGGTGCCCTGCAACATGGCGAGTAGTTGATGCCGGTCATAGGTCTTCATCGGCACGTCGGAGGTGAGGCCGACGGACATGTGGAAGTCAATGTGAGGCAGGGCCTCGGCGAGCTTGGCGGCGTGGTAGATGTCTTGGAACGTGTAGCGCCGCCGTTCGTCCGTGTATGGGTCGAGCAGGAACGGGCAGTCCGAGCCGGTGCCGAAGTAGGCCTGGTTGTACTCCAGGGCGAGGCGCTTGCTGCGATCGCGTCCCGCGATGACGACCCGCTCGGGGGTGGTCTCCCGACAGGCCTTCACCAGCCAGGAGGGGATGCGAACTAGATTTCCGTCGGTTACCTGACAACCAGCATCTCGCAGCAATGAGACGGCTTCCTCCAGGTAGACGCGGGTCCCCGTCCTCTCCAGCACCTCCAGCGCGGCGAGGTAGATGTCCTCGATCTGATCGTCGGTGAGGACGCGAAACAGCGGGGTGGCGTTGGTCTGGTAGTTGGTGCGCATTGGTGGCTCCTTGGGGGTCATGGCGGCCGTCGCGCCTGGGCCGTCGTTAGAATCGCGTCTATCTTCTCCTGCGCTCCCGCGGGAAGCGGGACCGGCCGATGGGTGTCGAGGATCTCGTTGAGTCGCTCCTGGACGCGGTCGCCCATGGTCTTGCTCCCGGTTCGCTCCCAGGTCTCGCGCCGGCTGCGGTCCATCAGTCGGGGCAACCAGAACTCGCGGCGGAAGTGACGGAGGGTGTGGTCCTCGGAGAGAAAGTTACCGCCGGGTCCGACGGAGTGGATCACCTCCACCGCCAGGGATTCGCGCGTGACCTCTACCCCGCGGATGATCCGCTTGATGCAAGAGATCGCCTCCTCCATCATCACCAGTTGCTGCAGCGAGCCCGTCATCGCGGACTCGATGTAGCCGACGTCATGGCAGAGGTCGCCGCCGCTGAGGGCCGAGAACAGGAGCGACAGCGCGCCCTCGATCGCCGCCTGCTCGTCGGGCAGCTTGGAGTCGGTGCAGCCCCCGGTGGTCCACAGGGGCAGCCCGACATAGTGGGCCAGCTCCGTAAGCCCGGCCTGGAGCAGCGAGAGCTCCGGCGCGCCGTAGGCCAGCACCGTCTCCTTCATGTCCAGGCACGATAGCACTCCCCCCATGCAAGAGGGCGTGCCCGGCCGCAGGAGTTGGCTGACCACCAGGCCTAGCCAGGATTCGGCCGCGGCCTGCGCGACGATGCCGGCCATGGTGACTGGCCCCGTGCCGCCGCCAATCACGCAGGGCGTGAAGATCAGCGGGATGCGCTGGCGCGCGCAATACCACACCTTGTCCATGGCCTCGGCGTTGCAGACCAGCGGGGAGAGGGGCTCGCAGTAGAAGATGTAGTTGGGGCGGCGCGCAAAGGCCTCCGCCCCTCCCGCCACCGCCACCGCCATCTCGTGGATCTCCCGGCACCCCGCCTCCGCGTATGACCAGGCGACAATGGGCTTCCCAGTATGAGCGATCATGTCGGCGAACTCGTAGACATCGGCCAGTTCGTGGGGAATGTCGCCGATGGTGCCCAGGCTCTCCACGAAGTCTATGCTGGGCAGCGCGTCGCACACCGTGGCCACCGCGCGAGCGTCGGCCCGGGTATACTCGCGGCGCTCCCCGGTGCGGGGGTCGCGGAAGCTGGGACAGGTCGGCCCCGGACCGAAGTAGAAGCGCCCTGGACCGAGATGGAGGTCCTTCTCTGGATTGCCCTCGCGGCTGAACACGGTGAAGCTGCGCGGGGCAGTGGCGAGCGCGGACCTGACGAGGTGCGACGGCAGCCTCACCCGGACGCCCTCCACCCACGCTCCCGCCTCTCGTAGCAGGACGCGCGCCTCCTGGTGGTGCAGATCGAGACCGGTGTGCTCTAGCAGGTGCAGAGCCGCGTCGTAGAGCTCCTCGAGCTGGCCGTCTGACAGAAGGCGGAACTGCACCGACTGGTTGGCCCGCCGATTCGCCCGCATCGGCCACCCTCCTGGTGATCCGACAGACAGAACGCGAGCAGGCAGCGGGACCTTCCCGCTGCCTGCATGTTGGTCGCTAAATCAGGCTCTTCGCCGTCTCCACCGCGCTCGCCGCGTCCGGCGAGTACCCGTCCGCCTTGATCTCATCGGCATAGCTCTGCGTCACCGGCGCCCCGCCGATGATCACCTTGGTCTTGCCCTGCCTCCCGGTCGCCCCCAGGGCCTTCACAGTCTCGCGCATTGAGCCCATGGTGGTGGTCAGCAGCGCCGACATCGCGATCAGGTGCGCCTCGTT
>Ga0214473_10001437_pt1 | contig 31441 bp, 25 predicted proteins | sample RVTome_7_FD_203509 | JGI IMG/M metagenome (GOLD analysis project Ga0214473, IMG submission 203509) | Soil microbial communities from uranium-contaminated site in the Upper Colorado River Basin, Wyoming, United States - RVT98D197 | ecosystem: Environmental > Terrestrial > Soil > Contaminated >...
TTCCCCCTTTGATGTTTTTGGGCTGGTGGGTGGGTGGGTGGGGTGATGAGTCTAAAAGCTCTTCTTCTGCTGGCATTTGGAGGTCCTCGATCCCTGGAAGAGGTCGAGTTTTTACTGACCCGCCTTTTCAGGGGCCGGAAACCTTCTCCTGAGCAGTTGGAGAAAGTGAAAGAACGGTATCGACTTATAGGAGGTTTTTCTCCTCTTCCCGAAATTACCCGGAGGCAGGCGAAGGCGCTGGAAGAGAGGCTCAATGCAAAGGGAGGCAGCTTCAGGTCCTACATGGGGATGCGCTACAGTCGTCCTTTGATTGAAGAAGCGGTCAAAGAGATCGTTCAGGACGGAATGGATGAGATCGTGGCTCTTCCCATGGCCCCTTTCAGATCCCGTGCCAGTACAGGAGCGTATGCAGAGGAGCTGAATCGGGTTCGGCAGGGACTGAAAATTTCTCTGAGAGTCACATTTGTTGAAGGGTGGCATACCCGTCCGATCTTTCTGGACGCGGTTCGCGAAAAGGTGCGGGAAGGATTGAATGACTTCGACCCGGAGGTAAGGCAGAAAGTCCATCTCATTTTCACTGCCCACAGCCTCCCGAGTTCCTTAATTCAAAATGATCCCTACGTTCAAGATATGGAAGCGAGCGTGAAAGGGGTTCTTTCGGGCCTCGAATGCTCGAACTGGCACATAGCCTTTCAAAGCAAAGGGAGCGGACCGGAGGAGTGGATCGGGCCGGATGTTGAAAAGGTCCTGGACGGACTGGCTTCGCAAGAAGTGAAAGAGGTGCTTCTGGTCCCAATCGGATTTGTTTTGGACCATATCGAGATTCTGTACGACATTGACATCCTTTTCAGGAAAAAGGCCGAATCTTTAGGCATGGTATTCAAGCGGACTCGCTCTCTGAATACCTCAGAGCGCTTTATCGAGGCGCTGGCAGACGCTGTGGAAGAACGGATTCGTATGGGTTAAACTTCGTCACAATAGGTACAGATTTTGGAGGTAGGGCGTTCCCTATCACCCCATTATGAGCTTACTCCTGCTGGTGATTAAATGAAGCGGATCATCGTCATCGGTGGCGGCGTCGCCGGGCTTGGCGCGGCCTACAAAGTCACCCGGGCCGCATCCGAGGGCCACGATGTCGAGTTCGTTCTGATCGAGAAGGACCGGCGACTCGGAGGTAAAATCTGCACGGAGATCGTGCCGGATCCCTCGGAGGAGGGCAGGTTCATCGTGGACGGCGGTCCGGACTGTTTCCTGACCGAAAAGCCGGCCTGCCACCGCATCGCGAAGCTCACGGGAATCTTCGATGAAGAACTGCCGACCGATGAGTCCCGCAAACGCACGTGGATCTTGTCACGGAGAAAGCTTCACCAGATGCCCGATGGGATCTTTATGTTTGCGCCAACAAAGTTTTTGCCCTTTGCTACGACCGGTCTCTTCTCGTGGCCCGGCAAGATCCGGATGGCCATGGATCTCTTCATCCCGCCGAAGAAGGTCCCGCCGGGAGAGTTTAATGACGAGACCCTTGAAAGCTTCGTGGTCCGCCGCATGGGCCGCGAGTGCCTTGATCGCCTGGCCGAGCCGCTCGTAGGCGGCGTCCATGCGTCGGATCCCTCTAAGATGTCATTGGCTGCGACGTTCCCGCGCCTTCTTGAGATGGAACAAAAGTATGGGTCCCTCATGAAGGGTTTTATCGCAGCCCGTCGAAAGGTCGAAGAGATGCGGCGCAAGTACCCGCCGAAGCCGGGCGAAAAGGTCCGGACGTTCTTCACTTCCTTTGTGAGAGGTATGCAGCAGCTCACCGACCGCATCGGTGACGTTGCAGGACGGGAGACGATGAGAACAGGTAAGACCGTCACCGCACTCCGTCAGAATGGCGACGGCGCATGGAGTGCCAAACTCTCAGACGGTTCCACCATCGATGGGGACGCGGTGATCATCGCCACCGAATCGTGGGCTGCCGAACCCCTTATCCGGCCCCACGACCAGGCCGTCGCCGATGCACTCGCCCAAATACCGGCATCTTCTTCGGCAACGATATCGATCGCCTTCAACGAAAAGGAAGTCGGCTTCGATCTGAATGCATTCGGGGTTCTATGCCCTCTCGTCGAGGGCCGTGCGCTCATGGCGGCTACTCTCTCCTCCACCAAGTGGCCGGGCAGGGCACCTAGGGGGAAGGCTCTACTGCGGGGTTTCGTCGGCGGTCCGCACAACCAGGAGATTGTGAAGCGCTCGGACGAGGACCTCGTGCAGAGGGTACTTGGCGAGTTCCGTGAGATCCTGGGTCTCAACCCGTTTGCGAAGCCTCTATTCTCGCGTGTCTTCCGGTGGCACCTCGGCATGCCCCAGTACACACTTGGACACCTTGAGCGCATCGAACTGATCGAAAATCGCACTGCCCAGATCCCCGGCCTCGCCCTCGCCGGCGGCAGCTACAGGGGCGTAGGCGTCCCGAACTGCATCGAGAGCGGTGAGAAGGCTGTCTCAAAAGTCCTCGGCGAATGGGGTATCAACATGGCAGAAGACCGCACCGAAGAGAAGAGGTACTATTAGCGGGCTGCTGAAAAACGCCCATCTGCGGCGTTGCCCTCATCCTTCGTCATTGCGGCGTACATCCAAGTACGCCTCACTCCTCTGGATTTTCGGGCGCCTTGCATCTGGGCATTTTTGAGCAGCCCGCAGAAAATGACTTTTTCAGCAAACTGTTAGTGTCTAACGGCCATAGAGTCCGGTGACTTTGGCCGATTCGATCACTTTTCCCTCGATCGCCTCTTTGAACACCGCAAGCGTGCTGTTTACTCCGAGATCGAGCGTCTCCGCGTTCAGGGCATAAAGGGTCACGACATAGGGATGATCCCCTGTCCCCGGTGGAGGCTGAGGCCCCCCGTATCCGAGACTGCCGAAGGAGTTCTTCAGTTCAACCGATCCCTTGGGCATCTTCTTTCCTGATGCACCCTCCTCGATAGCCGTTGCATCCTTTGGAACGTCGATGACGAGCCAGTGGACCCAGTTCTGCGCCACCGGATGAGGGTCTACGACCGATAAGGCGAATGACCTTGTCCCGGGCGGAACATTTTTCCAACTGAGCGGGATTGAAATATTCTTCCCGCCGGCTCCCGGCATGACATACTGAATTGGAATTTCCCCCTGGTCTTTGAATGCAGATGATATGATTTCCATAGCTCCACCTCCTTAACTATGCTGAACGCCCAGCATTATGCACAATACAATGTCAGAAGGAATCTACATCCCTTCCAATGTTCCGTTCCGCCCCTTTCCTTCATGATAATCAAATTCAGCCTGAGCAATCAACACAAAACATCGCCATCCCCCGGCTTGAGCAGAATTGGGGTGTCAGGAATTGGGAATCTGGAGAGCTCTGAAAAACTACTTTTCGCTCTCTGATTACGCAGATTCCCAAAAAAGATTACACAGATTTTCCTTTATTTTTCAATGCATTCCTAATCAGTGTAATCATTTCATAATCCCTGTAATCAGAGATTTCGGGCTTTTTCAGAAATCTCATCTGTCTTTCTTGACATGTACCGGTTGTGCGTTTATCATGGGGGAAATCTCGGGGTGAAAGATAATGACAGGAGCAAGTGGGGGACTAGGCGAGGATGATGAGGCTTATCCTGGTACGACATGGAGAGACAGAAAGGAACTCAGAGGCAAAGCTCCAGGGAGGAAAGAGCGATCTTCCCTTAAATGAGAAGGGAAAGAACCAAGTCCGGCATCTGGGTTTAGCGCTGAAAGGCGAAAAGCTGGAAGCTATCTATTCCAGCCCCTTAAAGAGGGCTTTGGAGACTGCGCAGGCAATCTCTACCCATCACCATCTGGGAGTCCAACCGGACCCTGCTTTAGCAGAGATCGACATGGGTTTCATTGATGGCCTTGATCTAGCTCAAGTCAAAGAAAGCCAGGCAGATTTTTTGGAAAGATGGCGTCAAGAGGACTATTCGGTAGCTTTACCAGGGGGGGAATCCGTGCTCCAGGTGCAGCAACGGGCCTGGGGAGCAGTTCAGAGCATCATCAATCGTCACCGGGAAGGAAGCGTGGTGGTTGTCGGCCATGCCATCACCCTTCAAACCATTATTACAGCCCTCCTGGGAGCTCCGCTGTCCAGTTTTACCCACTTCCGCCTGGGAGTTGCCAGCATCACCATCTTTCACATAGACGATGAAAGGACTTCCCTGGTGTCTCTCAATGAAACGTGCCATCTAAAGAACGATGGACAATGATCCTTCGACAGGCTCAGGACGATCGTGTGAGCCCTTCGACTCGCCGTTCGCCCTGAGGCTCTCGAAGGATGAGCAGCTCGCTCAGGACAGGCTTGTCGAACCATTATCGTTTAACGTTCATCGTAGGAACGATACCGGCATCCTTACCCTTACCGTTGGACGAAACTTATTTTCCAAATGACTGGAGGCACCTATGAAAGCACCGCACGATGAACTAAGGTCTTTCATCTCGGATTTAGATGAGGCGGGCGAGATTGTTAAGATTGAGGCAGAGCTATCCCCCGCCTTTGAAATCGCCGCCGCCCTGCGGTATTTCGATAGGCGCAATGATAAGGCGATCCTCTTTAACCAAGTTAAAGGCTATACCGTTCCCATCGTGGGCAACCTTTTTCAAAGCTACAGGAGTATCGCTGCAGCTTTCGGTGTAGGAGATTACCGGAAGGCATTGGATGAATACCGGAAGAGGAGCAGCGCCCGTATTAAACCGGAAGTGCAAAGGTCCGGGCCGGTTAAGGAGGTGACCGTAAAAGGAGATATCGATATCTTGAAAGTGATGCCGGTCCTGACTCACCATGAAAAAGATGCCGGCCCCTATTTCAGCTCGGCCGTGACCATTGCCAGAGACCCGCAAACGGGCATCAGGGGCATGGGGATACACCGCATACAGGTGAAGGAGAAAAATAAGATCGGCATCTATCTGGGGTCGCCACCCCTGTCCCGTTTTCTAAGCATCTCTGAGGCCAAAGGGATTCCGCTTGAAATCGCCATTGTGATAGGGATGGACCCCCTCACCTTCTTGGCTTCCATCACTTATGCACCGGAGGGAATAGATAAGTTTGACATGGCCGGAGGTTTAAGGGGAAAACCTGTAGAATTGGTAAAAGGCGAAACAATCAATATAGAAGTGCCACGCCATGCAGAGTTTGTGATGGAAGGGCAAATCCTGCCGGGTGTTCGGGAAACTGAGGGACCTTTTGGAGAATCGGGGGGTGCTTACTTAACAGTGCAAAACCCTGTAGCACACATAAACTGCGTTTATCATAGGAAGCAGCCCCTATACCACGCGCTCATGCCTTTCAATAAGGAGAATGGGATTATCACAAATTTGGTTTGGGAAGCGACTCAACTGGATAACATTCAGCGGTCCCTCCCGGCTGTAAAAAATGTCCTCCTCTGGGGATCCATGGGAGAAATAGCCTTTGTTCAAATAGAGAAGAATGCGGATGATGATGGACGAAGAATCATTAAGGACCTATTTAACCTGATACCCAGAGCCAAGGGAATAATTTTGGTAGACACGGACATTGATATACAGGATCCTTATGAAGTGGAGTGGGCCGTCTTCACGAGATTTCAAGTCGATCGAGACTTGTTAACCGTTGCAGGAGTCCCTGGCTCGGCCCTGGATCCATCTGCCGACGGCGGCCTGACCTCCAAATGGGGTGTGGACGCTACGAAGCCACTCAAAGAAGCTGGAAAATACGCACGCATTTCTCCCCCCGCCTGGGCAATGGAAAAGGTCAAAGCCTTGCTGAGCTCCATTGGGTAAAGTCACATAAAAGTCGATCGAGTAATCCGGAATGGCATACTTACAGGAGGGCTTGGATGGCGGCTTCGGCCAGCTGAAACAGATAGCGCGGGAAAAGGCCGCCTGCGACGATCACAACAACCATCACCGCCGTGAGGATTATTGTCGGGACAGACAGGCTGATAGCCGGCAGTTCCTCATCCGGCTCTAGGAGGAAAGCGGCTTTCACCACCTGGACGTAGTAATAGAGAGAGACGACCACGTTGATCATGGCAATGAGCACCAGCAGGAAGTATCCCTTCTCCATCGCCGCGTTAAAGACCAGGAACTTTCCAGTGAACCCTATTGTCGGCGGGATTCCTCCCAAACTGAACACGCCTACCAGGAGCGCCAAGGCCAACAGGGGTGAGCGGCGGTGAAGACCCGCGAACTGGGCAATGGCGAGGTCGCGGCCGTCCGAGGCCACCTTCACCATGACCAGAAAACAGATGAAGGTCATGGAGAGGGATGCCAGGGCATAGAAGACTGCAGCGGCGTAGCCGGTAGGGTTCATGCTGAGGATGCCGATGAGCGAGTAGCCCGCATGGGCTATGGCCGAATAAGCCAGCAGGCGCTTGAAGTCCTTCTGAACCAGGGCTACCAGGTTCCCGTAGGTCATGGAGATGATGGCGAGTGCAGCGAGCACATGGGCCAAAGATGTGTTGCCGTCGCTCATGGACACCAACCGGACGAGCATGGCGATAGCCGCCACCTTCGTGGCAGTACCCAAAAAAGCCGTAACCTGGTTGGCGGCTCCCTGGTAGACGCTGGGCGCCCATATGTGGAAGGGGAAAAGGGCCAGTTTGAAGAAGAAACCGCACAACGTGAGCAGCAGCCCGATGAAGGCCATCGGATTGTTGAGCAAGCCGGGCAGCTTCACGACCAGCTTGTCGATATACGTGGTCTGGCTGGCCGCGAAGAGGGAGGCCAGACCGAAGAGCATCAGGGCCGAGGTAGCGATCCCGCTGAGGAAGTACTTGATCCCCGCTTCCATCTGTTGACCGCCGCTTCTCAACGGGACCAGGGCGTAGAGGGAGTAACTGGCCAGCTCCAGTGCGACATAGAGGGTAAGAAGCTCGGTGCTGCTCATCAGCAGCATCATGCCCAGAGTACAGGTCGACAGAAAAAGATAGAACTCCGAGTGCCTTTCGTCCTGAATCCCGCTCAGGTTCGAGCAGAGGCAGACCACAAGGAAGAATCCCAGCGACAGCAAGCCTTTGAAGACTTGGGAGAAAAGATCGACTCGATAGGCTCCATGAAGCAAGGACCCTTCCATCCGGACGGCCGCCAGCGTAACCGCCACACCGAGGCCGGAGAGGAACAGAGCCACAGAGAAATCGCGCCTCGCTCCGGGGCGCATCATGGAGAGGAAGAGGAATACGGTGGCAACCGCGAGGAAGTAGATCTCCGGCCCGAGGATCAACCCCTTCATCTGGAGAACCCTCCCATGAATGGAATCACAGCCGTTTGAATCAGATCCAGCATCAATCTTGGGAATAGACCGAAGAGTACCATCACTGCAACCAGGATTATCCTGGGCAGGCCAAGGCCGAAAGAAACGTCGGGCAGACGAGCGTAGCGTTCGTTCCGCGGTCCATAGAAGGTCCTTTGCACCACTCGAAGCATGTAGAGGGCGCTTAGGACCAGGGCGCAGATAGCCAATGCTCCTAGTGCGGGGTAGACCTTAAGCGCAGAGATGAAGACCGTTACCTCCGCCCAGAAACTGGCAAATCCCGGCACCCCCATCCCAGCAAGAGCCGCCACGATGAAGTAACCCGAGGCTACGGGCATGACCCTGCTCATCCCGCCCAGATCCGGGATCAACTTGGTATGCGTCTTATCGTAGATGTACCCCAGGGACGAGAAGAGAAGAGCGGTCATGATGCCGTGGGCGAACATCTGAAAGACAGCCCCGGTGAGCCCCTCCGCCGTGACCGTGGAGAGTCCCAACCCAACGATTCCCATGTGGGAGACGCTGGAGTAAGCGATCACGTACTTAAGGTCGGTCTGTGTCAGCCCAACAAAGACCCCATAGATGATGCCGATGGTCGCCAAAACGGCCATCACGGGCGCCCAGTACTCCCAACCCAGTGGACAGAGAAAGATTGCCACCCGCAAGATTCCGAAGGCCCCGATTTTCATGAGGACCCCGGCGTGAATCATACTCACCGAGGTGGGAGCGGCGACATGGCCTACGGGCGACCAGGTATGGAAAGGCCAAACGCCTGCGAGAATTCCGAAGCCGATGTAGAAAAGGAGGAAGGCGAACCTCTGCTGCCCAGGCGTCAGCGCCCCCGGCTGCATGAGGGCCACGATGTCAAAGGTGTGTAACCCTGAGGCTACCGCGAGATAGACGATACCGGGAAGGATCAGGGCGCTTCCCGCCAAAACATGAAGGAAGAGCTTGAGGGCACCGTACTCCTTGCGGGTCGTCCCCCAGATGGCGATGAGTGGATACATGGGAAAGAGCGAGACGTCGAACCAGACAAAAAGGAAGAAGAGATCCATGCTCATGAAAAAACCGAAGACACCCAGTACCAGCACGCAGACAAAGGCGAAGAATTCCTTGACCCTTCCCCGCAGCTCCCACATGGTTAGGATTCCGGTGAAGTGGACAATTCCGGTAAGCAGGATGAGGGGAAGGTTGAACCCGTCGGCCCCGTTGAAGTATTGGATTCCCAGCGGTTCCACCCACGGCAGTTTCTCGACGAACTGCAGACCTCCTTGCATCCGGTCGTAGGCGCAATAGACATAGATGGAAAGAGCCAGGGCGATTCCGGAAAAGGCCAGGCTTACCCATTTGACCAGGGTCTCCCGCTCGCGGGGGATGAACAGAATGACCAGAAGGCCTGCCACGCAACTGAGAAGGATGGCCGAGAGGTACGGAAAACCTGCAAGTTCCATACTCATCTGTCTCCCTTATGCGAATAAGAAGTATAGTGCCACCAGGGCCAGGGCGGCGAACATGACGATAAGGTTATACCTGAGTTTTCCGGACTGTAGAAAGGATAAGAGTTGACCGCTGTCCAATGTGAAGTGGGATAACCCGTCGATGCCGTCGTTGATGACCCTCTCTTCGTTTTTGGTGCACCCCTTGGAAAACACCGCGTCGATGACGATGTCCACGAAAGCCCGGTACACATGGTCAAGATACCAGCGCTGGGCAAAGAGCTCCCTGAGTGGCGGGATCCGCTCGACGAAACCGACTTGAGGGGCAGGCCGGCGGCCAAATTCAAACCACGCTACGCCAACACCCAGGGCTGCCAGCCCTGCGCTGATGTAAGGAAGCCATGCATGGTTCCCATCCCGATGGCTGACTGGGCTGCCGGAGAGGAAGTCGCGAAGCGGCGTCTCGAGGAATCCCACCACCAACGTCGCACCGGCCAGGACGAGAAGTGGTACACCCATGGCCCAGTAAAGGGCGTCCCCTCCATGATCGTGCGGCTCCTTCCGGTCCTCTTGCCGCGGGAAGAGAATGATGAAAATCACACGAAAGCTGTAGTAAGCTGTCAGAAAAACACCGAGCAGTCCGGCTGCCAGCCAGAAAGGACTCTCCATGCCGGCCAGCGCTGCAAGGATGACTTCTTTGCTGAAGAAGCCCGACAGGGGCGGCAGCCCGGATAGAGCCGCCGCGGCGATGATCAAACATACCATAGGTGTTTTCAGGCGGCGGCCCCCGCGCCTGGAGATTTCGTACACGTCGTTCGTCTCGTACAGGTGGACCCAGACCCCGGAGCAGAGAAAGAGTAATGCCTTGAAACCCGCATGGGTGGTCAGATGGAAGCTCCCAGCAAAGAAGCTTCCCGCGGCGAGCCCCATGATCATGAAGCCCAGCTGGCTGATGGTAGAGTACGCCCAGACTCGTTTTATGTCTCGGCTGACCATAGCCATGGTGGAGGCCAGGAGCATGGAGACGGAGCCGATGGCCAGAAACGCTGTCATGGCATCGGCCGAACGGCTTAAGAAGGGAAACAGGCGAACGAACAGGTAGACTCCTGCGGCCACCATGGTGGCTGAGTGGAGCAGAGCGCTCACCGGTGTGGGACCCTCCATGGCGTCAGGGAGCCACGTCATGAGCGGAAACTGTGCGCTTTTGCCGACGATGCCGCCGAAGATCAAGAGGGCCGCCAGGGTCAAAAGGCTAGAGGGCATGCGGGTCGCTGCCTCCGGGCTGTTCATCTGCAGAATCTCCAGGTTCCCCAGGTGAAGCAGCACCAGGAGAAGACCGATGAAAAACGCAACGTCGCCCAGACGGGTCATGACAAATGCCTTTTTTCCCGCCTGGGTGGCGCTGAATCTCTCGTACCAGAAGCCGATCAGCAGATAGGACGAAAGCCCGACCAACTCCCAGAAAACATAAAGCTGAAGCATGGCAGAGGAAATGCTCAAGCTCGTCATGGCCCATGCGAAAAGGGACTGAAACGCATAGTAGCGGGAGAAACCAGGGTCGCCTGCCATGTAACCGAGGGAATAGACCTGAACAAGAAAACTGATGGCAGCCACGAGGAAGAGCATGAGCAGGCTCACCGGGTCGAGCAGAAACCCAAAGGGGATGTAAATATCTCCTACGATGAGCCATCTGGCCGTGTAATGGATCGGTTCAGCCGCGCCCCAGTGTCGAGCCAGCAGAAAGACGGCCCCCGCGAGCGAGCATGCTACCGCCGCAATAGAGATCCCTCCCGAGAGCCGGCGGTCATCCCTGGTGAAGACGATGATGAGCAGGAAAGCGATGAAAGGCAGCCATGTGGTCAGTATCGCCGCCGCCAGGCTCGGATCTCGCAGCCAAGAATTCATGGTTGGTCCGCCTTAGTAGTCTTCATCTAAATTCTCCCTTTCTGCAACCCCTACCATTTCAAAATGTTGTAATGGTCCGGATCGATGGAGCCAGTCCGTCGATACGCGCTGACGGCCAGTGCCAGTCCCACGGAGACTTCTGCCGCCGCCACCGCGAGGATGAAAAGCAGAAAGGCTTGGCCTTCTATGAGCCGCCAGCGCAGGCCCGCTCCGACGAAGGCGATAGCCGCCCCATTCATCATTACTTCTACACCAATGAGGGTCATGATCAGGTTTCGGCGGGCCACGATGCAGACAAGCCCCATGGAAAAGATGATTCCCGCCAGAAGGAAGACATGGCCCAAGGGAACGATCATGGGTGACCCTCCATTAAACTTTCCCGCCTTGGCGGGATAAAATGCAAATTGTAAAATTCGTAAAGAGAGTTTTTCCCTCTAAAAGGTTTGTAACCCCTGAGAAGGTGTGAAAAAATTGAATTTCAGTCCCGCTCATAGCGGGATGAAAACCGGGGTCCAGTCAGTTTGTAATGCTCCGAAAACACTGGATTCCGGCTTTCGCCGGAATGACGTGAAAAGAACTTAAATCGATTTTTTCACACCTTCTGAGTTATTGGTGCTGAAAAAGAGCGTCATCTGTAACTCAGACCTTTAGGGCTGATGAATCAGGGCTAAAGCCCTGAGTTACGCACGTGAAACCCACCCATTACAAAAGATTTGTATTTTTCACTTTACATTTTACATTTTTCAATTCCCTCTGTACCCGCTTCCCTTCTCTTTCCCAGTTGAATGATCGCCACCAGGACAACGAGAAACAGGATGGAGACGATCTCAACGGCCAGCCAATATCTGTCAAACACAAAATGACCGAAATCGCGGGGCTGGACCCCATTGCCTTGGAGGACGATCATGCTGCCGGGGTCTTTGAAGACCATCCCAACGGCGACGGCGAGAAAGACAACTCCCAACAGCGTGGCAGGCCACCACTCAGACAGCACTCCGAGTTCCCGGGGAGACTGCTGGAATAGCATGATTACAAAAAGGAGAAGGACCATGATCGCCCCTGCGTAGGCGATAACCACGAAGGCGGCCAGCAGGGGCGCACCCAGGAGGAAGAAGAGGCCTGCTGTGCTCAAGTAGGCGACGATCAGATAGAGCACGGCATGAACCGGCTGCCGCCGGGTTATCGCCATAGCGGTGGCGACCACCGTAACGGCGGAGAGGACGTAAAATATCGCAGCGTGAAGCGTCACGATGTTCCTGAAGCGGAGCCGGTCCGGTGAATGCCGGAACGAAAATGGCGCAACGATAATTTTATTTTTTGAGGCACACCACTACTCCCTGATTGTGTCTTTCATATCATGGAATATGTAAGGAGTGAATGAGGTGGATTACCCATTTTGCGTTCAAAAACACTGTATTTTTGTTTTCAACACTCTCCACCCAGACTCCTTTCCTTGCCGGTCAATGACCCAGATCAACGACAGGGTCTCTGCGCTGCCCGCTGGAGGGATTCAAGTCCATTCAGAAATATCAAGGGGAGATGGCATAAGCTTAGAGACCTATCAAAGCGAGGAAGAAGTGGAATACTCTCCTGCGGTAAACCCGCAAGTTGCAAAAAATAACCTGCAGAAACCGGGTCCCGCCTCGGGCGGGAGAAAAACATTGCAGCGGCACCTTTAAGGGCTGGCTGCACACATTTCCAGATGAAATCAGGACTTCACCCAAAGTGAATTCCTCTGTGACCCCTAATTTCCGATAATCCGCAATTGCAAGGTTTTGGAAGTAGCCTTGCCCGGTTTCGGTAATGCAACATCTGGGTAATGTCACTCATTTGATTTCTTTGATGTTGATTCGTTCGTAAGTGTACCGGGGCTCCCCGTTGACCTTGTGGATCTTGGTATCGGTCACCTCGAGTTTACCTCCCTTATGGACCATCCAGAAATCGACATCCAGAACATCATTGCTGTCCACGGATTTGAAATCAACACAAGTAAAGTAGTAGGTCTTGCCTTCTTTCTGAAAGGAACGAACAGGATCATGTATCTTCGAGAGGATCGACCGCCACTCCCTATTAAGCTTTTCGTCGCGGATCACGAAGATACCGTCCTTGGACTGCGCTTTGGTGTGGCCCTGAATGGAATTCTTAACAAAATCAGCAGTAACGGGCTTGCCCGGATCTTCGGGCTTTGGTTTGTCGACTGCCTTCCCAGGATATTCGACTTTTGGCTTCTCAACGGGTTTTCCTGGATGTTCAATTGCCTTCCGTTCCTCCCCTGGTTTTCCCGGAAACTGGGCAGTTGAAATCGCCGGGATCAAGTATGCAGAAAAGGCTACAGCCAGAAGTAAACAAAACAACATCGTTTTCATGAGCAACCATCACAGTCTGTTAACAAAGAGGCGAATTTGAAATGGTTTAGGGTTTCAGTCATTACGCCATGCTCGATGCGCTATGCGATTTTCGATTCAATTCCGGGCCAGGCTTCGATGGGGTCGGTTGAGCGGACGACATGCATTCCTGCTTCCTCAAATCTGCGGAAGGCAGCATCTGCCTGATCGGTATAGTCAACGACTCCCGGTACAACGACGGGAGAGGTGCAGTCCTCTAACAGATATACTTTTCCGACCAATTTTTTGTCTTGGATAAGAATGTTCGATAACAAGTCATCGATGGTCCACGCAACGCAGTGACTCTTTGCCTGCCCGGCGATGATCACGGCGTCAAACTGAAGGAGCTTCTCGATAAACCGAATGTTTTTCTGGGCGATCTTCTGGCCCTCCGTATCTTCCAGAACTTCAGGACTGAGGACGGAATAATTCTCAGTCAGGGGGTTGATCCCCTTCATCTGAAAATCTGCCTGACTGAACCGGACCACGCTGTGATAGAAGATCGCTTCTTCAACCGCAGAAACGAGGGCATATCCAATGCCGCCAAGCATGGCATGATAAGGCCATACAGTGAGATCGTACTTCCCTCCTTCTTTTAATCTGCGGGTGTAATGGAGAAGGTAGCGATGGGCATAGGCTTCATCAATTCCCAGGCTATGGGCCACCGCAGGATTGAATTCCCAGACTCCCTTCTTTATATCTTCTTCAGAGATCAGGGTAAAAGGTGTTGGGTGTTCTCCTTTCTCGTTGGTGAAGAAGAGGGAGTGGAAGATCTGGATTGCCTGGTGTGTGTCCAGGGTGGGGCATATTTCAGTCATCACGTCGAGATTGCGGTAGATGAACTGGCTCAGCCTCCGGTTGTCATCGACGGCGCCTGTTCCTGAACGGCCGCCGACATATAACTCAAAACCCGGGATACAGAACGTATTTTGAACGTCTACCGGCACCAGGCTGACCCGGAATTTGTCGCTGGACGCAGGCTGTATGTTATTATCCTTTGCCCATCGTTCCGCCTCTTCCGCCCTTTGCTGATAAGGCACCCTCCAGACTTCACTCATCTTATCAGGGTTGAAATGGGGTGGAATCGGAAGTTCCTTGCGTGCCATGTGAGCTATTCCCTCGCATCCACAGCAGGCACGGTGGCCTGCCCTACGTTTTCTTAACCTTAACCTTAATCTTAACCTTAATCTTAACCTTAACCTTAACCTTCCTCCTTCATCTCCTTGGCTACTTCTCCTGCCGCCTGGATGATCTTATCGATGTCCTCATCGGAGTGGGCAGTGGACAGGCTGCCGCCGCCGTGCATCACGTGGACTCCCTTTGTCAGCATCCTGATCCGAAATTCTACTTCCCTTTTTTCAATATCGGTGGAGTGATGAATCATTTGAGGAGAATCGAGCTTGACCTCTTTCTGGAAAGGGAAATGGATCTGAAAGAGTGATCCGGTGCCGGTGACAATGGCGTTGAGACCCTGACGATCGAAGGACTCCTGAATCTCTTTTCGAATCCTCTCCCCTCTCTTTTCCAGGAGGGGATAGACCTCTCCTGAACGAACCTTTAAGTAGCTGAGGATGGCTAATCCGGCAGCGGCGGCCAAAGGATGAGATGAAAAGGTGCCTCCTCCAATCAGAATTCTTTCCCACTTGCTGCCTTTCTTCTCGGGAGATGTCTTTTCAAGGATTTCCTTTCTCCCGACAACAGCACCTACCGGCAAGCCTCCTCCGACGATCTTTCCCAAGGTGGTCAGGTCCGGAATGATATCGAATCTCTGCTGAGCCCCGCCCAGGCTCAATCGGAATCCTGAAATCACTTCATCGAAGATGAGGAGGGTTCCCAGCCGTTTCGTTTCGGACCGGAGCATGTTAAGAAATTCCTTGGTAGCAGAGATAAACCCGCCTTCACCCGGCACGGGTTCGAGCAAGATGGCCGCTAAATCGTCTCTGTTCTGATCGATGACATCGAGGGACTTCTGAAGATCATTGAAGTAGATCACTTTGGTATATTTCTGCACCTCGGGCAGCAGGCCGAGGCTCTCTTCCCTTTCATAGGGCATCTTAATGCCATAAGAGAGGTCAGGGTTGGCACCATGCCAGCCCCCGGCAATCTTTAGGATGGTTCTCTTGCCGGTAAAGGCACGGGCGAGGCGCACCCCATACATTGTTGCCTCGGTTCCGGAGCAACAGAACCGGACCATTTCAGCAGAGGGAATCATTTTCTGGATGAGTTCTGCCCACTCCACCTGCTTTTCAAAGACGATGCCCCAGTGGATCCCTTGCTTCATCTGCCGTTCGATCGCCTCTACCACAACCTCGGAGTGGTGGCCGAGGATATGCGTGTAGTGGCCCATCCAGAGATCGATATATTCGTTTCCATCTACATCCCAGATCCTTGGGCCGTTAGCTTTTTTGAGAAAGAAAGGGTAGGGAGGGAAGTAGTGAATGTTGTGAGAAATCCCTCCGGGCATTACCCTTTTTGCCCTTTCGAAAAGGCTCTCGGAGAGAGGTGTCTTAAGCCGGTAAGCATTAAAGAAATCTTTCATTTTCGACAGCTCCACAAGAATCTCAAATCTTCTATAACACAATTTCCCGGGAATGAGAATCATCTCGTGATTCTAAATCCCTCTCCGCTTCCCTTTGCGAAGAGGCTGTGTCGCAAGTCCGTTCATGGTTCGACAGGCCTGTCCTGAGTGAGCCGTTCATCCTTCGAGAGCCTCAGGACGAACGGCGAGTCGAAGGGCTCACCACGAACGGAGTATGGCACATTAGAAATCAATTACTTAGCCGTTCGCCCTGAGCGTGTCGAAGGGGGAACGGCGAATTACGACACAGTCTCGAAAGGGGGGAATCCCGCCCAAGGAGGGATTCTCCCCTCGGTGGGAGACTGCGTCGTCATGTCGGGATCATCGGAAGGGAACCCGCTCCGGCGACATCCGGATTTCCAGCCGGCGGCTGAAACGGGACATGCCATAGGCGCAGGCCCAGTAGACCACCGCAATGAAAGCATACATCTCAAAGGGACGAAGTTCTCGCTGACTTACGGTCTGGGCGGCTTTGGTCAGATCCATCATCCCGATGATCGATGCCAGAGAGGTGTCCTTAAAGAGAACGATAAACTGGGTGACCAGAGAAGGGATCATATTCCGGATGGCCTGAGGAAGAATGACGCTTCCCATCGACTGGATGTAGTTCAATCCCGTGGAAGTGGCTGCATCGACCTGCCCCCTTGGAACAGACTGGATGCCGGCCCGCACGATCTCAGCGATATAGGCCCCCTCGAACATGACGAAAGCCGTCAGAGCGACCCAATACTCGGGGACGGGGCGGCCGATAACAATGGGGACGAGAAACCAGAACCAGAAGATGACCATGACGAGCGGGATACCCCGAATAAACTCGATGTATACGGCCGCCGGGTAATGAATCCATGGCCGCCGTGCCAAGCGGGCGAGTCCGAGAATGATTCCCGCCATGAAACCGAGGAGAATCGCTGGGACAGCCAGCCGGAGCGTGCCCCCGCCGAACATGCCGATACCCACGAGTCCCTGGAGAAGCAGAAATTTTGCATTCGAAAGGATAATGGCAAAATCGAAGTTCAATGCTCAGCCCTCTCTGTTCGTGCGATGAGGCCCGGAATGGCGAATTTTCTCTCTACCCGATTCATCACGTAGGCAATGCCGAGGCAAAGAACCAGGTAGATCAGGGTTCCGGCCGTGAAGGCCTCAAAGGCTTTGGCGGTGTAAGTTTCAATCTGACGCGTGGCAAAGGTGAGTTCTCCCACGCCGATGGTCATGGCCAATGAGGAGTTCTTCAGAAGGTTCAGTGATTCATTGGTGGCCGGAGGGACGATGAGACGGAGGGCAATCGGAATGACAATGAGACGATAAGCCTGAGAAACGGAGAGGCCCGTGGCGATGCCTGACTCGAGCTGCGTCTTGGGGATAGCTTGAATCCCGGCACGGATGACCTCTGACATCCTTGCCCCGTGGTAGATGCTGATCCCGGCTACCGCAGACCAGTATTCCATCCCATGGTGAATCGCCCACTGGCGAACAGATTCAGGAAGGACCTCGGGTGCCCCGAAATACCAGAAAAAGAGCCAGACCAACAAAGGAACGTTCCGGAAAAACTCCACATAGGCCGAAGCGACCATCCGCAAAGGGCGGAAAGGAACCGTTCGGAGGGTCCCAAAAAGAATGCCCAAAAAAACGGCAAAGACCCAGCTGACGGCCGTCAGCTTCAACGTCATCAGGAGGCCGTTAAGAAGCCACTGCCCATGAGGAGCTTGCCAGAGGACGCTCCAACGGAATTGATAAGAAAAGCCGAAGAAACCAACCATAGCGCCCATGGGAAATTAAAGGCCCGGCCTGTGGCCGGGCAGCTTCGCTTATTTCGGAACCACCTGCATCATCAGAAATCTTTTCACTTCAGGACTCATGGGGTAAGGAACTTCACTTTTGGGACCGAACCATTTATCATAGATCTTGAAATAGTCCCCTGCCTCGATCGCTTCCATCAGAGTTCCGTCGACTGCCAGACGGAAATCCGATTCGTTCTTACGCATGGCCATTCCGTAAGGTTCATAGGTATACCATTCCCCCACGACCACCCAGTCGTTAGGATTCGGCGCCTTATACTTCAAGCCCCAGAGCTGGATGCCATCATTGGTGTAGGCATCCACCTTTCCCTGTGTGAGGGCCGTAAATCCGGAGGGCTGATCTGGAAAGACGACTAAGTTGGCCTGCGGATATCTTTCTCTGAGGGCACGCTCGTTGGTCGCCCCTTGCTGTGTTCCGATCCGCTTGCCTGCTATATTCTCCACCCCCTTGAAGGTGCTGCCCTTTTTTACCAGGAACTGGGCACCGGTTCCGAAGAAGGTCAGGCTGAAATCGATACTTTCACGGCGGGCGCGCGTATCGGTCATCGTTCCAGCGATCAGGTCCACAGCCATACTGGTGAGCAAGGGGATCCGTGTAGCCGGGGTGCTCTCCTTCAGCTCAAATTTGATCGGTTGCCCCAGTTTTTTCTCAAGGTTCTGGTTTATCAATCTCGCGAGGTCGATGGAAAAACCCACCCACTCGTTCTGTTTGTTAATATACCCGAATGGCGGGGATCCCGTCCGGGTGCCAACAGTAAAGACCCCTGTCCGCTTAATCTTTTCCAGAGTGGTTGCCGCTCCGACAATACCTGCCAGACTGAGGAGGAGCATTCCACCGAACAAAAAAATACAAAAACGTTTCATGGTTCATCTCTCCTTTCTTCATTCTCGGACTTTGTTAGTGGACCAGAATCTTGCTCAGAAAGATCCTGGTTCGCTCATTCTTCGGTTGAGCAAAAAAGGCTTCGGGAGTTCCTTCTTCGATAATCTGCCCCTCATCCATGAAGAGGATTCGATGAGAGACTTTCTTTGCAAAACCCATTTCATGGGTCACGACGATCATCGTCATACCTTCCCGAGCCAACTTGATCATAACGTCCAAGACCTCATTGATCATCTCAGGATCGAGGGCAGAAGTGGGCTCATCGAATAACATGATCTTAGGCTGCATGGCGAGCGCCCGGGCGATGGCGACCCGCTGCTGCTGCCCTCCAGAAAGCTGGGCAGGATAGCTATGGATCTTTTCCGGGATTCCGACCTTGACCATCAGGTCATGGGCGATCTTTTCAGCCTCTCCCCTGGACTGTTTTCTGACTTTCATCGGTGCAAGGATGATGTTTTCAAGAGCGGTCTTATGTGGATAAAGATTAAACTGCTGAAAGACCATTCCCACCTCGGCCCGGAGCCTGGTGATATGGGTCCTGGGATCATTCAGGGACATCCCATCGACGATAATGTCGCCGCTCTGGATGGGCTCAAGTCCATTGATGCAGCGGATCAGGGTGCTCTTGCCGGAGCCGCTGGGTCCGCAGACCACAACGACTTCTCCATGATGGATGGTCAGGTTGATGTCCTTTAAGACATGGATGGACCCAAACCATTTGTTGATCCCCCTGAATTCAATCACAATGGGCCTCCCTTTCCACTTTTCAATGGAAATTGGGATTGGGTGCTTAATCTGGATCCATAATCGCTCCATTTCCGGATCGGGCAGGTTTCGCAGAGAGGGTTTCTTGCCATGCAGGTTCTTCGGCCATGCCAGATGAGAAGGTTCGAGAAATGGGTCCACTCCTCTTTTGGAACGATCTCCATCAGATCGAATTCGATCTTGACCGGGTCGGAATTCTCCGTCAAGCCGATTCTCTGGCTAACTCTACTTACGTGGGTATCCACGACAATTCCAGGGATCCCGAAGGCATTTCCAAGGATAACATTCGCGGTCTTCCTCCCTACACCGGCCAGAGTGACCAGTTCCTCCAGGGTCTTAGGGACCAGCCCGCCGAAGCGGTTCAGCAACTCCTGGCAGCATTTCTTAATCGCCTTTGCCTTGTTCCGGTAAAAGCCCGTGGGCCTAATATGTTCTTCCAATTCTGCCAGGTCCCCATGAACATAATCCTTTGCCGTGCGATATTTCTTGAACAATATCTTTGTAACCTCGTTCACTCTCACATCAGTGCACTGGGCCGAGAGGATCGTGGCAATCAACAGCTCAAGGGGATTGGTAAATTTCAGGGCAATGCTGGCATCCGGGATCTCTTTGGAAAGGATCTTAGTGATCTCTCTCACCCTTTTCTGATTATATTTCTTGTCCATTTCCCCCCCCCTTTCCCAAAAGTCGTTCATCTCCTCCAGGTCCATGGCGTTAGGGATATTCTACTGATCTTTTATTGTGGAGACAATTGAAAAATGTTCTGGCCCGGACGAAAAATGTCAATTCCTTTATGCGGCCTCTGACGGTCAAAAGGCCGATTCCTTTGAAAATCGCCAGGTTAAATAGGGTTTGGTGGTTGGTACAGAAAATGCTTTTCAATTGATGGATCACCTGGTTTTCAGTTCGGATCTTTCCGGCTATGCCGGATGAGGGTAATGATGGAATTGCCAGGTCAGAAGAAGTTCGAAGAGGATGAGGAGAGAATTAAGTCGACAAAGGCACTGGTTCAGACTTTTCTCCAGACCGTGAGAGCCTATCGGCTGTATGAATCGAACCATCCAATCCTCACGAAATTCTTGGACCGGCTCAGAAATGACTTTGATCGCTACTTCGATCAATTTAATTCGTTTTCTCTTCAGGTGGGAGAATCCCGGCTCTTCTATCATGGGAAAGTGGTGTACGAAGGTGAGGATTTGAAGGAAAGCCTGGCTTTTTTCTTCTACAAGGATGGCATCCGTGAAATAAGGTTTTACAGCGGACTGGAGATGGGTGAGATTGTCGATTTCCTCAATATCGTAAGGAGGGGTGATACCGTTAACCGCTTGGAAGACGATCTCGTCACCCTTTTATGGGAGAAAGATTTCCGACACATTGATTTCACCAGTGTCGATGAATTCCTGGAAGGGGGGACCTGCTTCGTCCCTGAAGCAGAGGGGGATTCGACAGAAGATTCGACAGGAGATTCGACAAGGGAGATCGAGAGGGAGTTGAGGCAGGAAGAAACCGTCCATCCTTTGCCGGGGCAACCTTTGGTACAGGCCTGCCAGCTCGATGCGGATGAGCTAGAGGAGATCAACCGAGAGGTTCAGCAGGAAGAGCAGCCAGAGTATGCCTATACCCTGATCGATAATCTCATCGAGATCCTGCTTCATCTCGGCGAGGATGCGGATGCCTATGAGAATATGATCTCTTACCTTGAGCGGATGATCGAGTCCTTCCTGGGGCAGAAAGAGATAGAAAAGGCAACGACGATCTTGAGGCGTTTGAGGGCCACGGTGGAATCGATGGCCTTGAAAGATAAGCAGATCCTAGCGATTCGCCGTATTCTTGAGAGTTCGTCCACTTCCCGTTCCGTCGAGCTTCTCGGCAAGATGATGAAAAGCGATGGAGCGGCGGATTCGGAATTGATCCTCGGATACCTCCAATTCCTGACAAAACAGGCCATCGATCCGCTCTGCCTCTTGTTAGGTGATCTGGAGTCGGGTCGGTGGAGAAAGGTGGTCTGCGACCTTCTCATCGAACTTTCCCGTGAAGACATTCAGCCCTTCAGTAAATTTCTATCCCACCGCAATCCCTTTCTGATCTGTCATGTTCTTTATATCCTCGGGGAAATCAGGCATCCGTCCACAGTGAAGTACCTGGCGGACCTAGTCACCCACGAGGATCCCAAGGTGAGGGAAGAGACCCTCAAGGTCCTCACCGTATTCAGGAAGGACGGAAAGGATCTCCTTCAGAGGTTCTTGAAGGATCCTTCCCCGCAGAATCGATCAAAGGCATCTCTCATTTTGGCGAAGACGGCCAGGGGAGAAGCGGCGAAGCCGCTGATGGAAATCATCTTCTCCCCCGACTTCTACAGGCGGGATTATGAGGAGAAGGCCTCTTTTTTTCAGGCTCTCGCGGAGACGGGAACCGAGGAGGCCGTCGCGGTATTGACAAAAATTGCAGGGAAAAAGAGATGGTTCCAAAAGGCGAAACGGGGTGAGATGCGCCTTTGCGCCACCCATGCGTTGAAAAGGTATTTTCCCTGAACCTTTCTTAAGATTTCTGAAAAGGCCCAGAAATCTTAAGAAGGCGTGAAGGAGTTCTTGAGAGCCCTTTGAGGAGAGAAGATGGAAATTACAGAGTCAACGACTCAATCTGAAAGGGTGCGCAGTAAACCTCCAAGCACGGATTCCGACCTGCTGAAGCTGGGCCATAGCCTCATCGTCAAGATTCATGTGCTGATGAGAAATTTACAAATTTACGATTTCAAGAATGTTGCCCTCCGTCAGTTTGTCCTGGAATGCCTTCAGATCATCAATTCCCTCGTCGATCAGGAAGGGAGCCTCTCTCTCAAAATGGTGAAGGACGGCTTCTTCCTCAATGGACAGCGCTTGCGTTATTCAGTCGAGGGATTTACCAGTTTCAAATATCTTCTGACCCAATGGGAAAAGAAGCTCATCGGAGAGGTCATTTTCAGGGGGTGTGTGGATGAAAGGGCTCTGGGGGTTTTCGTCTCGATTCTGGATAACATGGAGGAGGGCTGTGGTGAGAATGCGGCCCTCTTCAACGAACATCTGGCGAGCCAGGGCATTCCTTCGATAGAAGTGAACCCCCTGGAGGTTTTTGAAGAGGACGCTGTGCCCTTCCGCAAAGGGGACCATCGGGAGGCGGCCAAGAGGGTGTTTTTTGAGACGATCAGGATGATCAAAGAGGTGATCGCCCAGATTAAAGGCCAACAAAATGCTGATGTGAGACGGCTGAAACGGCTGGCTCAAAAAGCGGTCCATCTTATCATGGAGGACGAATCGATCCTTCTGGGAATGGCGACGATCAAGAACTACGATGAGTATACCTACAACCATTCCATTAATGTCGCGATTTACTCCCTGGCCTTGGGAAGACGGCTGGGATTTTCGAAGAAGACCCTGACGGACTTAGCGGTGACCGCTCTTCTCCACGATATCGGGAAATCGAAGATTCCGAAGGAGATTCTGAACAAATCGGATTCCCTCAGCGACGAAGAGTGGAGAATGATGGAAAAACACCCCCTGACGGGGGTTGAGATTGTCCTCAATTTGAAACAACTGGGGGAGATCAACCCGAAAATGGTCGTCGGTATCTTCGAACATCATTTGAAGAAGAGTCTCTCCGGATATCCCAGACTATTCCGGAAGAAAGAGATGAGCCTTTTCGGACGGATCATTCAGATCACAGACTGCTACGATGCGATGACGACCCCACGGATTTACAAGAAAGCGGCCTATTCTCCGGAACAAGCCCTGGCGATTATGCTCAGGGATAGGGGGATCCAGTCCGATCCCATCCTGCTCAAGATTTTCATCGGCCTCGTTGGCACTTATCCCATTGGGTCCCTGGTTCTCCTGTCCACGCGGGAGACGGGGATCGTCTATAAACCTCATCCAGATTCCAGGGGGATGGATCGCCCCCAGGTCATACTCGTAGGAGTTGATGGGAGGGAGAACAGAAAGAAGGAAGTGGTTGACCTGATGGAGACCGATGAAGGGGGGCATTTCAAGCGGACGATTGTCAAGACCCTGGATCCCAACAAATACCACGTGGATATTGCGAAATACTTTTTATGAATTCAATCGGCCTTTGTCTCACGGTTAAGGTTAAGAGGCCCGTTTCGTGGATGGGTTTTGCTTAGAAAGCCAGACGCGCGTAAAAGCAGCCTATGGATCACTGTGCAGAAAATAAGAGAGATCAGGAGGATTTGGCCGGCCAGAAGCGAATCGTCCTTCGTTTGAGGTGGATGACCATCATCATTACTTCATTCCTCTTGATCTTCAGCCGCGACACCATTTTTCCTCGGACTTCTTCTTTCCTGTTTGTCCTCACCTATCTCTTCTCCAACGTCATTGCCTCGTGCCTGCCTCCTTCCTATTTTGTCAGGTTTCCTTTCCTCTGCGTCGTCCTCCTCTTCGATACCCTGATGATCACCCTGGGAATATATCTCTCCTCCCGGTTCGACACCGATTTTTATCTGATCTATTTTCTCATCATTCTTTTCGCCTCGATCGGAAGGAGCTTCAAGTTATTGATGATCAATGCGTCCGTGATCTGCGTCATTTATGGCTGGATCCTGTGGACAAAGGGATGGGATCTGGCCTCGCCGCAGGAAGGGACCCTGTTGCGAATCCCTTTCATCTTCGTCACCAGTCTCTTCTATGGTTTCCTCGTTCAGTCCTCCGAGGAGAAGACAAAACGGATGAAAGAAGAGATGGAAGAACAGACCCGGACGATCGTCCACCTCAAGGATGTCGCCGAGAAGAAGCAGATAGAAGAAAGACTAATCCAATCGGAAAGACTAAGGGCCCTCGGAGAGATGGCGGCGGGGGTCGCTCATGATTTCAATAACGTTCTGGGAGCGATTCTCGGAAGGGCTCAGTTGATCAGATTGGGAATGATGACACGGAAAACTGCAGCCGAGAGCGTGTCCGAAGAGGCCATAAAGAAGAACTTAGAGGTTATCGAGCGGGCGGCAACGGATGGGGCTCATACGGTCAGGAAGATCTTGGAATTCACCCGCCCAAAGAGGGATGAATCCCTCTTTTTCCCTCTGGATGTCAACGAAGTGGTTGACGGAGCGATTGAGCTGGCCAGAACGAAGATAAAGGATGAAGCTCAAGCGAAAGGGATTCAGATCGAAGTTCAGACGATCATGAATCAAGTCCACCCTGTGATGGGAAACCCGGCAGAGCTGAGAGAAGTTCTTCTCAATCTCATATTCAACGCCATCGATGCTATGCCGAAAGGCGGGAGAATCCTCTTCAAGACGGGCATGGAGAATGGGTCTGTTTTGATCGAAGTGGAGGACAGCGGGGTCGGGATGTCCGAATCTGGCAGGAGCCGGATCTTCGACCCCTTCTTCACCACAAAGGGGGTTCAGCGATCGGGCTTAGGTCTTAGCGTCTCCTATGCCATTATTCAGCACCATCATGGAGAGATTCGGGCCGAAAGCCAGGAAGGGGCCGGGACAACGTTTCTGATTAGACTTCCCGTTGCAAAAAGCTGAAGTCCCCGGGGTTCCGGTGCTGCCTGTTCCCCTTCCCCGCAAGAGGGGAGGAGGCATTCCCCTATCTCCCCACTTTTTTCTTTGGAGGTGGCGCTTCCTTGCACTGGGACCATCCCCACTCTTCTCCCAGTCTCCTCAGGATCTCCTGCTGCTGCCGGACGGAGAAGTCCGCATATTTCGGGTCCCTTTTCCTGTAGACCCTTTCGATGAATGCAATGGAATTCCTGGCACCCCGCATCTGGGAAGAGATCATCTCGCACTTCTTCAATCCCCACCGTGCTTCGACGGAATCCTCCGGGTGAGGAGAGAGCCAGAGGTAGTTCTGGTAGAGATGATAAAACGTAACCGAGCTGTCCTTTGAGATCTGAATTGGGATGGACTCCATCTTTTCCTTGATGAGCTCTTTGTTGAGATGGTTCGATTCGATGAGCTGATGAAGATGGTCTATCAAGAGGATGACCATACCGTCGCGGCCAGGGGTGCTGTGAACCTCCCATTGATCGGATCCCTCCGGACAGCCGCCCTTACGACACCGCTGATATCCGGCTAATACGACAGGGACCCTTTCCCTGAGAAAGCGGGTAATCGTTTCCATCACCTTATCCACCTTCTCTTCGGGGTCATAAGCGGTGGGATCGATTCTCCTGGCCACGGCCTCAACGAAGTCGACATTGCCCTCGTAAAGATCGGAGGAGTATTGTTCTTCGGAATAGAGGGGATGCTCTTTGACAGGGAGGTATTTCCATGCTCCATTCCGGATAACCGGCCATCGGAATTTCACCAGGCCTGAATGGGTTGTCGACTCCGGCCTCGGGGAAAGGAAATTTCTCTGGCTCATCTTTTGAATCTTTGCCGGGACTGTTGACTCCCATGTCTGGACTGGATGGACGCAGCTCCCGTCCAGAACGATGCGGCTGACGACTCCGGAATGAGACTCCGTCATGAAGAAAACCGTCCCGGGTGTTACTGAATCGGAATCGATTCGTATCGGATAGGTATCAAGGGGAAGGGTTCGGGTTGTGGTTTCCGAGAGCATGTGGAGGAGTGCGGCACGGAAACGAGCATCCTTGTGCCACTCAGAATGGGCAGGCAGCTTCCCCCATTTGGGCGACCAGTGACCGATGAATTGGTCATCTTTCGTAGTGGCTGCCGCAGGAAGGTGAGCGATCCTTGCGTAAATCCACCGAAGCGCGTAAGGAACATCGGCGCAATCCACAGGAATCTTGTAACGGATGAAGAAATCTTCCGTGATATTTTCCTCGACCCATTTGCCGAATCGATGCTCTTCCTCAATGGTCCATCGGTTGTCCCCCGCTTTCCAGACCTGGAGCGGTGATTCGTTCATCATCTGGCTGAAACAGGGAGTGGACAGGAGGGCAAGGATGATCGCGAAGAAAATAATCATAGGCTCATATTAAAAAGAAGGGCAGACGATTGTCAACAGCTTCATCTGCCCCATGGTACGTTAACCTCAGGTGTTTAGGGCCGACCCCGCAGGTTCCTATTCTTTGGAATCGCGCGAACCCTTGAACAGTCCCTTTAACCGGCTCCACAACGTCATCTTTTCGAAGACGTAAAGGCCTTCTCTCTCTTTCAGATAGACTTTTTTGCCCATTTTCATATCTTTTGGAGAGCGGTAATCCGGATTGCAGGCCATCACCAGTTGACCTTTTTCGGTTCTGACAAAACCGAGGGTCAGCGGAGAGCGGAATCCTTCCGGAGTTGCATGGAGGACGGTAAAGGTTTCCAGGACACCGACCCCCTCGTTGGGAGACGGGGCGGTTTCTGCCTTCTTCAGAACAACGATCTTTGGACGATAATCGGGCTTCCAACCCTCCACGACTGTCCTTTTTCGATCGGTCCGTTCGAGGATGGTGACGAAGTTATTGTTGCCTAATCCTCCAATACTCTGGGCCAGGCCAACCTCGGTCCTCTTCAGCTGTCTCTCTTCTCCTGCTTCCCCCCTGAGCTGCCAGACGATCTCGACCAATTGAGCAAGACCCGAGGCACCTACCGGATGGCCTCTTGATTTAAGGCCTCCTGATGGATTGACAGGGAGGCTTCCCCGAAGTTGAGTGGTGCCATCTTCCAGGGCCTTCCAGCCTTTCCCCGCCGGGAAAAAACCCAGATCCTCGGTTCCAATGATTTCGAAAGGAGTGAAGGCATCGTGAACCTCTGCAAACTGGATGTCCGAAGGATTGAGTCGAGCCATGCGGTAGGCCTTCATGGCAGCCTCCTTTGTGGAATTAAAGGAGATAAGGGATGCCCGATGACTGACAGCTGAGGTGTCGGTGGCATGGCCGATGCCGGAAACTCTGACAGAGGTTGGCTGGGAAGTGAGGACGATTGCTGCCGCACCATCTGTGATCGGAGCGCAATCATACAGACGCAACGGATAAGAAACCATTTGGCTCTTCAGATAATCCTCTATCGTAACCTCTTTCCTGAACTGGGCATTCGGATTGAAGGAACCGTTGAAATGATTCTTGATCGCTACCTTGGAGAGAATGTCTTCCAGCTTCCGGGAAGCCAGGTTGGATTCCCGGCCATATTTCTGAGCAATCATGGCCGCCAGGGCCGACATCGTTGCTCCATACCGTCGCTCTGATCGGTCGATCACCTCGGAGAGAATCCGGGTGGTTTTAGCTGTCGAGAGATGGGTCATTTTTTCACCGGCCAGGACGAGGACATGATTCATATGACCCGATGCGACCGCATAGAGGGCCGTCTCAAAGGCGCCCGCGCCGGTTGAAGATGCGGTCTCCACCCGTGTGGAAGGAGTTCCGGCCAGACCGAGGGTATCGGCTAAAAGGGTGGCAAAATTGGAGTCTCCCACAAATTCTTCCGCATTCATCACGCCGATGTAGATTGCATCGACGCTTTCCAGCTTAGCATCCTTCAAGGCGAACGAAGCGGCTTCGGCCATCATTTCCTCGAGGGCCTTCTTCGATTTTCCAAACTTCGTCATTCCCACCCCTGAGATATAGACGTCCATTCGTTATCCTTTTTTCCGTGAAAAGACCGGAGTTCTTGGGCTAAATAAGTTATGGTTACGGCAACGAAGCCCGTTTGGTTTAGGGTTAGACAGCTACGTCAACTTCTTGAGACGACCCTTCGACAGGCTCAGGGTGATCGTATCATTCCGATCATGGTGAGCTTGTCGAACCATACCCTTGCTGCTGGACGAAAACTATTTACCCCTTTATATTACTATAGATATTTCTAAAATGGTATGGGTAAAATATGGAGGAGAGGAATGGCGTGATGCCTCTAGTAACATGCTGTAATTACAAATAATTTTTATCTGGTTAGTTTGTGAAAAAAATTACTTTGACCTATGATAAGGGTTGATATTATATTTGTCTCTGGAGGATGAAGTTAATGGATGAGATCAGCTATCAAAAATTTTTGACGACCAAGATCTGCAACCTGGAACTTGACATAAATGGAAGTATGCGAAATTCCTTTAAAAGACTGAAGAGGGAACTTCGATCCCACCGTATTCTTCTCTGGCCCGATTTCTATTTCGGAAATGAGTGGGGGTGCTGGAATAAGAAGATTTCGATCAGCATTCCCTTCTGCTTTGCTACCCTTGAGTTGAAGGGATTGGAAGGAGATGTTCCCACGAACGAAGAGACCCTGAAGATTCTCCGCCACGAAACCGGGCATGCCGTGAATTATGCCTATAAGCTCTGGCAAAAAGAAGAGTGGAAAGAGACCTTTGGAGATTTCAACAAGAAGTATCGAGACGGCTATCTTTCACGGGTCAACCCCTGGTCGAAAAGCTATGTTCGACACCTCCACTATCTTGGGGATCCGCACTATGCCCAAAAGCACCCGGATGAAGACTGGGCAGAGACATTCGCCATCTGGCTCGATCCGCGATCTCACTGGGACATCAAATATCGTAACTGGCCCAACGCCCTCGAGAAACTGTCCTGTGTCGATCGTTTGATGGAGGGGATTGCCGGGGAGGAACCGGTCAATGCAAAGAAGAAGCGGGACGGAATCTATATCTCAATCGAGGAGACCGTGTCGGAATGGTGGGGGTTGGATGGAGAAATACTAGACCAGGAGCTTCAGGAATACCTCAACGACATGAATGAACTCTTCATCAAACCCGCGGATGGCTGGAGAAAGCTACTTCCCGCTTGTAAATTGATTCGAAAGTACGCGAGGCTCCTGGCGGAGCGAGTCAGCCTTTGGATCTCGGGGTCGAATAAACATACCATTCGAAAAAGTCTCCGCCAGTGGGAAGCGATCTGTCGAAACGAATCGTTGGGATACATTCCCGAAGAAGAGGATCGGAAGCTGATTGAACTGACGACCCTTCTTACCTACCATGTGGTGGACGGCGTCCACCACCTCCGCAACTGATACCTGAAGGATACCCCGATTATCCCCTCTTCACGTCTTGGCGTGATGGGAGAGGGTAATCCTCGCCCATCAAAGGGGAGGATAATACTTGATTGTTTTGATGGTTCGAGGGTGACTGCCCCGGCCATGGGAGATGAGTCAGAAAATACGAACGGCACGAATGACAGCGAATGAATCTAATATTTCAAGTAGTCGTGGTGATCTCTCTCATTCTTTTTCTTGCGCCTCCTTCAATTCATGGGACCGAATATTATGCCTTTCGCCTCTCGGGTTCTGACTGCGTCTTGTGCCACATCGACCCGAAATCCGGCACCTTAACCCGGACGGGAACACTATTCCAGGAGGGAGGATACATCTATCCCTCCAGTTGGGAACAGGCCTTTTTCTGGGTTCTCGGAGGATTAACTTTCCTCCTCGTCTTCCACGGCGTTTATCGCCGGTACCGGTTGTGGCGGCTTGGAAGGAGTGACGTAAGATGGGACCGCCTGAGAGAGAGAGGGAAAGGTCTGTTTCTCTATGTTCTGGCCCATGGGACGGTCCTTAGGAGCCTGTTCCCCGGAGTAAGCCACCTTCTCCTTTTCTGGTCCATCCTCGTCCTGGCCATTGCCGTCGGAGTGGTCCTCTTCCAGGAATACCTGATGCTCCCCCTGTTGAGCCTGAGAGTCATCAGTCCGAAGATCTATCCCTGGTTTCGTCTCCTTCTAGATTTTTTCGGGGTGATGGGATTGATCGGGACGATCTTGCTCACCTACAGAAGATACATTCAAGGGCCCAGGGAGTTAGATCATCAGAGAACCGATGCCCTCTCTCTTGGCTTTCTCGTTTTCATCTTTATCACGGGGTTTGGACTGACCGGGATCCGGAATCAGTTGTACCGATCTTCCTGGTCTCCATGGGCGCCCTCGGCTTCAATCATGGCGTCGATATTGACAGCCTTTGTCAAAGGCGAAGGGCGACTCGAAATCTGGTTTTCCGCTCTTTGGTGGGCCCATATTTTCCTTTCTCTTTCATTTCTTGCCTATCTTCCTTTCTCCAGGCTCCTTCACCTCTTCTCTGCCCCTCTCAGTATCTTCTTCAGAGACATGAATCCCAAAGGCACATTGCCTGCAATCGATCTTGAGTCCTCAGAAGTTTACGGCGCAGGAAAGATTGAAGAGTTCACGTGGAAACATCTGCTGGAATTGGATGCCTGTACCCGCTGCGGACGATGCCAGGAGTCGTGTCCTGCCTACCTCACGCAAAAGCACCTCAATCCGAAAAGAGTTGTGCAGAATCTAAAAAAGCACATGGAGAGCCTTCCCGCGGCGAGAAAGGAGGTTCAACTGATTAAGGAGGTCGTAACGGAAAATGAGATATGGGAATGTACCACGTGCCGGAACTGCCTGGAACATTGTCCGGTCTTCATCGAACCGATGGTCAAGCTGATCGAGCTCCGAAGGAACCTGGTCCTCCATCATGGGAAGATTCCCAGGGAGACCTTCTTCGCTTTTCGTAATATCGAAAGGAAAGGAAACCCCTGGGGCTTCGATCCGGAGAAGAGGATGGGGTGGACGAAAGAACTGGGGGTTAGAGAAGTTTCTCCGGGGGACGAGGTCGACATTCTGTTCTGGGTCGGATGTTATGATTCTTACGACGACCGAAATATTAGGGTGGGGACATCTCTCGTCAACATTCTCAATCGGGCGGGTCTCGACTTCGGTGTGCTGGGAAATGGGGAGTGGTGCTGCGGTACCGACCTGAGAAGAATGGGCAGTGAATATCAGTTTCAACTTACAGTGGAAAGGAATGCTGATTTGCTCCGTCAGGTCAAGTTTCGAAGGATCCTCACGACCTGCCCTCACTGTTTTAATACGCTGAAGAATGAATACCCTCAATTCGGGGCCACCTTTGACGTGATCCATTATACCACTCTCGTGGATGATCTGATTCAGCAGGGGAAGATCGAGACCAGGGAACAGGGTAGGAGCAGAAGAATTACCTATCATGATTCCTGTTACCTCGGCCGCTATAACGGAGGTTTTGACCCTCCACGCAAGATACTCAGTTCTCTTTCCGATTTCACTCTTGTGGAGATGGATCGGAATAGGGAAAAGGCGTTCTGCTGTGGCGGGGGCGGCTGCCATATGTGGATGGAGGAAAGAACGGGAAGAAGGATCAACGAGACGCGGGTGGCGGAGGCGGCGAGGACAGGGGCCGAGATCATCGCCACGGTTTGTCCTCTCTGCATGATCTCCCTCGACTCGGCGATCAAAGTCCTAAATCTGGATGAACGGATTCAGGTGATGGACATCCTGGAGTTGGTAAATGAAAGACTAAGCTTGGAGTAATGAGTTGCACGAAGGACGACCGTCCCGCGAAGCGCGGGACTAGGACGACCACTCCCCCCGCCTTTGGCGGGGTCGTTAGGACGACCACTCCCCCCCGCCTTTGGCGGGGTCGTTAGGACGACCACTCCCCCCGCCTTTGGCGGGGTCGTTAGGACGACCACTCCCCCCCGCCTTTGGCGGGGTCGTTAGGACGACCACTCCCCCCCGCCTT
>Ga0214473_10001438_pt1 | contig 31421 bp, 30 predicted proteins | sample RVTome_7_FD_203509 | JGI IMG/M metagenome (GOLD analysis project Ga0214473, IMG submission 203509) | Soil microbial communities from uranium-contaminated site in the Upper Colorado River Basin, Wyoming, United States - RVT98D197 | ecosystem: Environmental > Terrestrial > Soil > Contaminated >...
GCTATCACCCTGTCGTGCGGGAGTTTCAGGCTGATGTTCTTAAGGTTGTTCTGCCTGGCGCCTTCAATTACGAGGACATCATACGACATCTGAATATTTTAGAACCCGGAAGGCAAAATGTTCAACTTCTTATATCCGCTTTAAATGCATTTTTTCCCCGTTTCTGGTATAAAATCCGTATGTTCCGAAAATCTTTAAAGAAGGCCGCCGAGTTCCACGGGCATGTGTGCCCGGGGCTTGCGATGGGGGTGCGCGTGGCTGAGCTTGCGCTCAAGGACTTCATAAGCGGAAAGGCGGAGGACGAGGAAGTCCTCTGCATAGTCGAAAACGATTCCTGCGCCGTTGACGCCGTCCAGGCCCTTACGGGTTGCACCTTTGGCAAGGGGAACCTTCTCTTCCGGGACTACGGGAAGCAGGCATATACGTTCATCAAGCGCCCCCCTGGAAATTCGAAAAAAGGAGAGGCAATCAGGATTTCCGTTATTTGGGTCTCCCCCGAAGAGACCGTTAGAGAGAAAGAGATGTGGAAAAGGTATATGGAGGGCGACCACTCGCCGGAAGTGCTCGAAGCCGTCCACAAGAGGAAATCGAAGAAGATAAAGGCGATGCTTGAGGCCTCCGAAGAAGACCTCTTTACCCTTAAACGGTTTAAAACCAAGCCCCCATGCGAGGCCCGGATATTCCAGAGCGTGGCGTGCACGAAATGCGGGGAAAAGACCATGGAGACAAGGACGAAGATGTTTTACGGGCGTGTATTGTGCCAGCCCTGCTTCGAAAAGGAAATGGACGTATGCAAGCGCTGATAGAGAAGGCGAATATCCTCATAGAGGCCCTGCCTTACATCAAAAAATTCTACGGGAAGACTTTCGTCATTAAATACGGCGGGGCGGCACAGGTGGACAGCGCCCTGAAGGACGCCTTCGCACAGGACATAGTGCTCATGAATTTCATCGGCATACATCCGGTCGTGGCGCACGGGGGCGGCCCCAGGATAAGCGAGATGATGAAGAAACTGGGCAAGGAGCCCTCGTTCGTCCACGGGCAAAGGGTGACGGACTCAGAGACGATGGACATCGTGGAGATGGTGCTGGGCGGTCTCATAAACAAAGAGATCGTCTCGCTGATAAATTCACACGGCGGGAGCGCGGTCGGCATTTCCGGCAAAGACGGCTCGCTTATCAGGGCGGAAAAAAAGGTCGTTAAGAGGCGCTCCCCCGAAACCGGCGAGGACGAGATCATAGACCTGGGGCTCGTGGGAAAGGTGAAAGAGGTGGACACCTCGGTGCTCGCCAATCTGGAAGAGAAAAACTTCATCCCGGTGGTCTCCCCCATCGGCATGGGGCCAAAAGGAGAGAGCCTGAACATAAACGCCGATTATGTGGCGGCGGCGCTGGCGGGCGCCCTCAAGGCCGAAAAGCTCATCCTCCTGACAGACGTCCCCGGCATCCTCGACAGGAAAGGGAAGGTCATCTCTACCGTAAGCGCCAAAAAGGCGCTGAAGATGATCGATGAGGGAGCGGTCTCGGGCGGGATGATACCCAAGGTGCAGGCATGCCTGGGGGCGATAAAGGCCGGGGTCGGAAAGACGCATATACTCGACGGACGGCTCCCCCATTGCCTTTTACTGGAGATATTCACAAAAGAGGGCGTAGGTACGGAAATAACGCCTTAAAAAATTATCCCTGTGATAGGGAAGACGGGGGTGGCGGGTCTCAAAATAAGCTGAAATGGCTCGTAAGGACTTAAAGATCATTATGATTCGCGGGCTCTCACCCGCTCATGACTTTCTCGCCGTCACCTCACTTTTCGCCCCATCCACCCCCATCTTCCTTTCGCGCTAAAATTTAAGGATTATCCTATTCTCTCCACTCCCATATACCCCCTTAAGGCATCGGGGATGAGGACGCTGCCGTCTTTCTGCTGATAATTTTCGAGTATGGCCACGAGGGTCCTCCCTATGGCGAGCCCGGAGCCGTTAAGCGTATGGACGAACTCCGTCCCCTTCCTCCCCTCCCGCCTGAAGCGGATATCCGCCCGCCTTGCCTGGAAGTCCCCGCAATTGGAGCACGACGATATCTCCCTGTATCTCCCCTGCCCCGGAAGCCACACCTCGATATCGTAGGTCTTGGCCGAGGCGAACCCCATGTCCCCGGTGCAAAGGAGAACGACACGATAAGGGAGCCCGAGCCTCTGAAGTATGTCCTCGGCGTCCGCCGTGAGCTTTTCAAGCTCATCGTAGGAATCCTCGGGCTTCGTGAGCTTCACAAGCTCCACCTTGTTGAACTGGTGCTGGCGGATGAGGCCGCGAGTGTCCTTGCCGTAGGAGCCGGCCTCCCGCCTGAAGCAGGGCGTGTATGCGGTGAAGTAGATGGGCAGGTCCTTCTCTTCCAATATCTCCTCGCGGTGGATGTTCGTAAGGGGCACCTCCGCCGTGGGGACGAGATAGAACTCGGGGTCTGCGGTCCTGAAGAGGTCCGCCTCGAACTTGGGGAGCTGGCCCGTGCCGGTCATGGTCTCGCGGTTGACAAGAATGGGCGGGAAAATTTCTTTATAACCTTTCGAGGTGTTCAAGTCCAGCATAAAATTCATGAGGGTCCTTTCGAGCTTCGCCCCCGCGCCTTTCAGGAGGGCAAACCGGGCGCCCGCCAACTTCGATGCCCTCTCGAAATCGATTATGTCCTGCATCTCCGCTATGTCCCAGTGGTTGAGCGGGGTGAAATCGAATTTCCTGGGCTCGCCCCATCTCCGCACTTCCACATTTTCCGTTTCGTCCTTCCCGACCGGGACGGAATCGTGCGGGATATTGGGGACGGTGAGGAGGAACCCGGATATTTTCTCCTCGACGGTCCTCAAGTGCTCTTCCATTTCCTTTATCTTTGCCGCGACACCTTTCATCTCCTCTATTAGGGCGGAGGCGTCCTTCTTTTCGCGCTTAAGTTTTGCTATCTCCTCCGAGACCCTGTTCCTCTTCTCCCTCAACTCGTCCGCGTCCCTGATGTGAACGCGCCTTTCCTCCTCCACGGCAAGGAAATGCGCGAGGCCGAATTCGAACCCCCGCTTCTCCATCGCCTGCATCACTTTCTCGGGGTTTTCCCTTACAAATCGGGCATCAAGCATGTTTATAATATATCATAAGGAAAATTCAGCATTATATAAAAAATGGAAAACCATAAACTGGGAAAAATATACGCGAAGCTCTTCAATGCCTTTGGCCCCCAGCACTGGTGGCCGGGGGAAACGCCCTTCGAGGTCGCGGTCGGCGCCGTCCTCACGCAGAACACGAACTGGGGCAATGTCGAGAGGGCGATAAATAATCTGAAGAAAGCCCGCGCCCTCGACCCTTTCAAAATCTATCGAATGTCCAATGAAAGGCTTGCAAAACTTATAAAACCATCGGGCTATTACAATATAAAGGCCGAGAGGCTTAAGGCCTTCATTCGATTTCTCGTGGAGGATTATCAGGGCAGTATGGAGAGGATGAAAAAAGAGGAAACGGCGCTTTTAAGAGAAAAACTCCTTGCGGTAAAAGGCATCGGCCCTGAGACGGCGGACTCGATTCTCCTTTATGCCCTGGGCAAGCCCGTCTTCGTAATTGACGCGTACACGAAACGCGTCCTCTCGCGCCACGATATTCTAAGGGCCGATGAGCCATATTCCAAATATCAGGAGAAATTCCATAAGGCGCTCATAAAAGATATAAAGATGTTCAATGAATATCATGCCCTCCTTGTGAAGTTGGGAAAAGATTACTGCAAGCCAAAGCCCGTGTGCGGAGAATGTCCGCTCAGAGCCGATTTCTGAATGGAACACCTCCTTCTTAAAATAGCCGTTAACGCGGTCTCCCTGGCCATCGCCGTGAAGATAATTGACGGGATCACGTTCACGGGCAAATGGTGGATGATGCTCGGGATCGCGGTCATTTTCGGGTTTGTGAACGCGATAATAAAGCCCGTGGTGAAGCTCTTTTCCCTGCCTCTCCTTATCCTCACCCTCGGGTTTTTCGCCCTCGTGATAAACGCGCTCATGCTCATGCTCACGGCGTGGGTTTCGGGCGCATTCGACCTGGGGCTTGCAGTGAAAGGCTTCTGGCCGGCCTTGAAGGGCGCCCTCGTCATAAGCATCGTCAACATGGTCCTCTCCTGCATAGTGGGGCCGTTCGAAAAAAAATAAGTCAAAAAATTTTAAATTGCGGCATCCTCTCAGAAAGGAAGATGGGGGTGGCGGGTCCATCCACCCCCATCTTCCTTGCAATTCGTTACAAACAGCAAAAAGAGGAAACAAAATTCAGAAGAGAGGGCGGGGAATCCGCACAGAGCGGGAGCAGGAGGAAAGCGGCGCATCAGAAATGTAAAGAGCCAGACTGGAGTTGAGGATATGGAAGGAAAGCTTAAAAAACAAAAGAGAGCAACTTGCCGCGTTTCTGCACCCCGCGGGTGAGCGGGTACCCCGCCCTCTCCTTTGCCCTAATCCCAAACTCTTACTTCACCAGAGCCGCTTTCGTGAGGTCCTGGAACGCGCTTATGGCCGCGATGGTCCCCTGCGAGACGGCCACCGTTATCTGCTTCTCCCCCCCGGTCACGTCCCCGGCGGCATAGACGAAGGGGACCGAGGTCTCCTGCCTCTCGTTCACTTTTATGTAGCCGTTCCCGTCGAGGACGAGCCCCATCATCTTCGCCAGCTCGCTTTCGGGTTCGTACCCTATGGCGATAAAAGCCCCGTCCACTTTTATCTCTTTTTTAGAGCCGTCCTTAACGCCTTCTATCTTCACCTTCTCCAGCCTCTTTTCGCCTTCAAACTCCGCCACCCGACTGTTCCAGAGGACGGGCAGGTCCCTCCGGAAAATGCTCTGCTTCAGCCTCTCTTCGGCCCTCAACGTGTCCCCCCTATGGATGAGGGTGACATGTGCCCCGAGCCCGTCCAGATAGAGGGCGTCAGTTACGGCGGTATTCCCGCCCCCTATTACGACCACCGTTTTCCCGTCCTTGAAGAGATAGCCGTCGCAGGTGGCGCAATAGCTGATCCCTCTTCCGGCGAGCCGGTCCTCTCCGGGCGCGCCGAGTTTTCTGTAGGTCGCGCCGGTGGCGATTATGATCGCCTTTGCCCTGAAAACCCCGCCTGTGGTCGTACACTCGAAGGCATCGTCCGCCCTCCTCACGTCCTTAACGGCCACGCCCTGCTTTATGCGCGCGTACTGCGCGGCCTGGGTGAACATCATGTCCACGAGCGTCTTGCCCCCGACATTGGAAAAGCCGGGATAGTTCTCCACGAAGGGCGTTATCGTCACCTGCCCGCCCACATTGCCCTTCTCGAGGATTATGGTATTAAGACCGCTCCTCCCGGCGTAAATCGCGGCGGTAAGCCCGCCCGGGCCCCCGCCCACTATGAGGATATCCGCCTCTTTGGCCTCTTCGGGGCGCGCCGCAAATACTGCCGGCCCCCCGGCAAGAAGGTTCTCTATGAACTCGTCCTCGGCCTCCAGGTGGCTTGCCGTGAGTTCCTCGTCTATGTAAGTCTTCGGCACGGACATGGCCGCATACCTTTCTGCAAGGTCTTGGTTCTCATAGGTCTCTATGACCTCTGTGGAAACGAATTCGGGCCTATCTATGGCCGCCGAAATCGCGTAGAGCGCCTCCTGCGGGCAATAGGGGCACGTGGGGCTCACGAAGATTTTGACACTGCGCGGCTTTTTCAGTTCCCCAAGTCTGGCCAACAAATCCTTGTCCATAAAGCTTTTGCCGGTTGAGGCCATGATTATGGCGAGGATGAACGTGCGGCTCTCTTCTCCGATGGGGGCCCCCGTATATCTGATCCTGTATCTTTCCGGGTCCAGGAGGAGAGTGGGCGAGCGCTCAACGCCGTATTTTATCCAGGCGGGGTCGTTGGGGTCCTCGTGGAATACGGGCCTTATCTTTTTATCGAATTCGGCGAGTTCCTTTACGAGCCGGACGGTTATGTCGTTGAACTGGTCGTTTGCACCCTTTCTGGTGAATACGTGAATGGCGACCTCTTTATCGAGCCTCTTGAAGCCCTCCTTGAGGGCCGCCGCGACATCAGGAGTGATTATTTTCTCGGCCATGTCCTTCCTTATTATAGAACGAAAAAAGCGCGACTCAAAGTGAAGTTGGTGATAAAATTTGGCTAAAGGAGCCTGTCCGACAAATACCGTCTCCTCATTTGGGGACCTATAAGTTGTAGCCGCAACCTTCATTGCACTTATGAACTGCGCTATATGAACGCAGGCTAAAGCCTGCGGCTACATTACTCGGACAGGCTTCTATAGCAACCCCCTTCATCTCCATTAAATAAGGGGGATTAAGGAGAATGCCATGAAAGAATACGATGTCATAGTGATCGGGGCGGGCGAAGGCAAGGGGATCGCCTTCAGGGCCGCGGAAAAAGGACTGAAAACCGCAATTATAGACAAGGGGACATATAAAGATTACATCGGGGGCACCTGCCTTACCGTGGGGTGCATCCCCACAAAGATGCTCGCCTACCCTGCCGACGTTGTCGTGGAAACCGAACGCGCCGAAAGACTCGGGATCGACTTGAAAATTAAAAAAATCGATTTCACCGGGATAATGGAGCGCATGCGCGCGTATAGAAAAAAAATCATCGATTACGTAAAGGACGCCCTGAAGAACACGGAGAACCTCGACTTCTACATGGCCGAAACCCATTTTACGGGCGAATACACTCTGAACGTGAACGGGGAGGAACTGAGAGGGAAGAAGATATTCATCGCGACAGGCTCCCGCCCTTCGATACCTCCCTTAAAAGGGCTTAATGAAATAGATTACCTCACAAACGAGAGCGCCCTCGAACTTACGGAAATGCCCAAAAGCCTCATAATCTTGGGCGGGGGCTACGTGGCTGTGGAGTTCGCCCATTTCTTCGCCGCCATGGGCACAAAGGTCACTCTTATCGAGGTGATAGACAGGCTCGCCGCCTTCGAGGAGCCGGAAATAGCCGAGCTTCTGAAAGAGGAACTTTCCAAACGGATGGATATATTCCTTGGGACGGAGGCCCTCGAGTTCAAGAAAAAAGGAAAAAGATATTCCGTTAAGCTAAGAGATAAAAAATCAGGCAGGGAATGGGAGATAACGGCGGAGAAGGTCATGGTCGCGACCGGGCGAAAGTCCAATGCCGACCTCCTCAAGCCGGAAAATACGGGCGTGGAGCTCGATGAGAAAAAATATATCAAGATAAATGAATACCTGGAGACGAGCAAAGAAAACATCTGGTGCATCGGGGATGCGACCGGAAAACAGATGTTCACCCACGCCGCCGATAAAGAGGCCAAAATCGCCTGGCACAACGCGAACATCATGAATAATAATTTGAATAAACAGAAGATGGACTTCTTCGCCGTCCCCCACGCCATCTACTCTTATCCCCAGATAGCCTCAATCGGCCTCACAGAAGCGGAGGCCAAAAAAGACCACGACATCCTCGTAGGTAAGGCAAAATACTCCGACACGGGCAGAGGGGCGGCCATGATGGAGGAAAAAGGTTTCGCCAAGGCCGTGGTCGAGAAGGATAGCCGGAAAATATTAGGCTTCCATATCATCGGACCCGAGGCCCCCGTCCTCCTCCAGGAGGTCGCAAACGTAGTGGCCGAAAGGGGCGCCGTCGAGGACATAACGGAAAAAATGCACACCTTCCCCTCCCTCCCCGACCTCGTCGTGGAGGTCCTGAGCAGGCTCGAACCGGTTACAGCTCCTGCGATGGTTAGTTAAAAAGTGGCCGGGCGTAAAACACCCCCTTATAGAGCAGGGGAAGATGGGGGCGGCGGGTCTCAAAAGCGCGATATTAAGTTAAGCGAAGAGGGCGAGGCATCCGCCCACCCTCATTGAAATGTGATGAGGGTGCAGAACCGCGGCAAGTTTTCTCTTTTTGTTTTTTTGGCTTTTCCTTCCATATCCTCAACTCCAGTCTGGCTCTTTTAGATTTCTTTTACGCCGCTTTCCTCCTGCTCCCGCTCTGTCCGGATACCCCGCCCTTTCCAAATTCCGTTTCCTTTTTTGCTGTTTGCAACGGAAAGGGAAGAAGATGGGAGTGGATGGGGCGAAACGTGAGGTGACGGTGAGCAGATCATGAGCGGGTGAGAGCCCGCGAATCATAATGATCTTTAAAGTCCATACGAACCCTTTCAGCTCGCTTTGAGACCCGCCACCCCAGCTTCCCTTCTTATTTATCGGGAGAGGATGCCCCGCCCTCTTCGTTCGAAAAAGAACTTGAGTAAAATTTGAGGGTGGGCGAATGCCCCGCCCCGGCATTTTAAGTTAAAATATCTATTGGTATGATAGCGGCTATTTCGCAAGGACTCCTCGCGTTCGCGCTCTTCTTTGGCGTGCTCACCATAGCCCCCAAAGCGGCCTTCTATTTCAGGCGCGGGGAGGTTAAAAAGGCCCTCCTTTATCTCTTCATGGTGCTTCTGTGCGCCTTTTTCATGGTGCTTGCGGCCGGGCAGTCTGTGGATTATTTTTTGAGGAACAGGCCCTTTTAATGAGCGATTTCAAGCTTGTAAGCGGATTCACGCCCCGGGGGGACCAGCCCCAGGCCATCGAAAAGCTCTCGCAGGGCATCCTGAAAGGGAAAAAGCACCAGGTCCTTCTCGGCGTGACCGGCTCCGGGAAGACGTTCACGATAGCCAACACGATCGCGAAGACGGGGAAGCCCACGCTCGTTATCGCCCATAACAAGACGCTTGCCGCCCAGCTTTTCGGGGAATTCAAAGACCTGTTCCCGGAGAACTCGGTGGAGTACTTCGTGAGCTATTACGACTATTACCAGCCCGAGGCCTATATTCCGCAGACGGATACCTATATCGAGAAGGACTCGGCCATAAACGACGACATAGACAGGCTCAGGCACTCCGCGACGAGGGCCGTCCTTATGAGAAGGGATGTAATCGTGGTGGCCTCCGTCTCCTGCATCTACGGCATCGGCTCGCCGGAGGATTACCTCGAGATGCACCTCATCCTTGAGGAAGGGATGCGCACGAAGAGAAACGCCCTTTTAAAAAGGCTTGTCGAGATGCAATACGCACGCGGGGACATCGAGTTCAGGCGGGGCAATTTCCGCGTCCGGGGCGATATTGTTGAGGTCTTCCCCTCGTTCTCGCTCGACAAGGCGGTGAGGATAGAGTTCTTCGGGGACGACATAGACGCCATCTGGGAGTTCGACCCGCTGACCGGAAACAAATTGAAGCGCTTCGAAAAACTGGCCATATTCCCGAACAGCCACTGGATAACCCCGCGCGAAAGGCTTGAGCCCGCCTTGAAGGGCATGGAAGAAGAGATGCGCGAGAGGGTGAAATTCTTCCGGGAGCAGGGAAAACTCGTCGAGGCGCAGAGGATTGAGCAGAGGACGCTGTTCGACCTGGAGATGCTCAAGGAGTTCGGCTATTGCCACGGCATCGAGAACTACTCGCGCCACCTGAGCGGGAGGCTCCCCGGCGAGCCCCCCTATACGCTGATAGATTACTTCCCCGACGACTTCCTTATAGTGATAGACGAGGCCCATGTTACGGTCCCTCAGATAGGCGGGATGCACGAGGGCGACCGCTCGCGGAAGACGACCCTCGTGGAGTTCGGCTTCAGGCTCCCCTCGGCCCTCGACAACAGGCCCCTTAAGTTCACCGAGTTCGAGCACAGGGTGAGGCAGGGGATTTATGTCTCCGCGACCCCCGGCCCTTATGAAATGAGGCAGGCCGGGAAAAATGTAATAGAGCAGATCGTAAGGCCCACCGGGCTCCTGGACCCCAGGCTCATCTTGAAGCCCGCGAGGGGACAGGTTGACGACCTCTTGGGCGAGATAAAGAAGCGCCTCGCCCGGAACGAGCGCGTCCTCATAACCACGCTCACGAAAAAGATGGCGGAGGACCTCACGGACCACTACAGCGAACTGGGCATAAAGGCCCGCTACCTCCATTCGGACATAGATACCCTCGAACGGATCGAGATAGTCCGCGACCTCCGGCTCGGCACCTTCGATGTCCTGATAGGGATAAACCTCCTGAGGGAAGGGCTCGACCTCCCCGAGGTCTCGCTGGTCGCCATCCTCGACGCCGACAAGGAAGGCTTCCTCCGCTCGGAGCGCTCCCTCATACAGACGGCGGGCAGGGCCGCCCGCAACGTGAACGGGGAGGTCATCCTCTACGCGGACATCATCACCGGCTCCATGCAGAGGGCCATCGAGGAGACCGAGCGCAGAAGGCGCATACAGGAGGCATATAACATAAAGCACGGCATAACGCCGGAGACCGTGAAGTCCAACATAAAGGACATCCTCGCGAGCATCTACGAGCGCGACTACTTCACCGTCGCGGAAGAGAAGGTCGAATACGAGCACGACCTGAGCGAGGAGAGCTTGAAAAAACTCGAGGCCGGGATGAGAGAGGCCGCCAAAAAATTGGAGTTCGAAAAAGCGGCGGCATTAAGGGACAAAATAAAAAAACTCCGCGCAAAAATGCTCGAAATAGGAGTAAGAGTTTAATTTTTTTATAAGGGGCGCTGCCCCTTAGAACCCCGCAAAGGGCCGAAGGCCCTTTGAACCCTCGTTTATAAAATTTCAGTTATAATCGATGAATGAAAATTGCCCTCACCATTGCCGGGTCCGACCCCACGGGAGGGGCGGGATTCCAGGCGGACTTGAAAGTCTTTTCCGCTTTGGGAGTTTACGGCCTCTCCGTGCCCGCCTGCCTCACGGCCCAGGACACCAGAGGGGTGAAGGGGGTTTTCCCTTTGCCCGCCGGGTTCATCAAGGAAGAGCTTGAGACGCTTCTTCGGGATATAAAGCCTCATGCACTCAAAAGCGGGATGCTTCTGACAAAAGATTCCATTAAGGCGGCGGCGGAGATCATACGCAAGCACCGCCTTAAAAATTTCGTCCTCGACCCCGTGTACATCTCTTCTTCGGGGAAAAGGCTCATTGGGCCGGGAGGGCTTTCCACTTTAAAAGAGATGCTATTGCCCCTTGCAGCCGTTATCACTCCAAATCTCAGGGAGGCGGAGGCGCTTACGGGCAAGAGGATAAAAAATCTGGAGGACATGGCCCGGGCCGCCGAGGCAATAAGAGAGATGGGGCCAAAGATCGTCATTATTACCGGCGGCCACCTTGAAGGGGACCCTTTCGACCTCTTCTGGGACGGGAAAAAATTTCACTTTTTAAAGGGAAAAAGGATACCCGGACGCTATCACGGGACGGGCTGCGCCTATTCCGCCGCTCTCACGGCGCTTCTGGCCCTGGGGAATACCCCTTTGGAAGCGGCCAAAGGGGCAAAGAGATTTGTGGAGAAAGCTATAAAGAAGGCGGTAAAGCCCGGTAAGGGGATGGGGATATTGGGGATTTGAATGCAGCCGGTTAGTTCAAATATTCGCACTTTTTACAATATAGTACGGGAGTCGATCGAGCTAATGAATGCCTCAATCGAATCAGGAAAGCGACCAAAACCTAATGGCGAGCCAGGTTGGATTATTACCTATGACCCTGAGCAAAAGAGCTTCAAAGCAGCATTAATTGCGATAACATTTAGCGGTATTTATTTAGAAGCTCTATTGCATCTGCTTATTGTCGAGAAACATGGGATAGAACTCTATAAAAAGATTGATAGAAAATCATACGAAGATAAACTCGAATTATTAAGATGTACGCCCTTAATTAAGGAGGAATGCAAATATTATCGAGATATGCGGCGAGATATTGTTCACGAAAAGGCGCATTTTGATGCAGGAAAAATATACTGGGCACAGGAAGATGCTGTTAGAGCTTTTAATTTTATTAACTCGGTAAATGCTTATTTTAAAATCCATATAAGCTGAATGAAAACTAATACTTAATCCTTATGCGAGTCTGATGCTCAATTTCTTCCCGAGCACAAGAGCGGCCTTCTCGAGGGTATTCAGCGTGACCGAGATATTTGCAGGGTCCAACAGCCTGTCCACGGCCGTCCGGCTCGTCCGCATGCGGGACGCCATCTCAACCTTGGTCAATCCTTTTCTTTTCATCTCCTTTTCGATCTGAAAAGAGAGCACACGCTTTGCGGCAACCGCTTCCGCCCCTGCGAGCATACCCTGCTCCTTAAGGAAATCGTCAAAATTACCGCCTAAATGTTTCTTTTTCATGTCATCCTCCAAGGATATTCCTCAACCTTCGTCTGGCTGTCTGGAGTTCATTCTGTGGTGTTTCTTGTGATTTCTTTATAAACCCATGAAGAAGCACCATGGTGTCCCTTTCTACCGTGAAGAACGTTCTGGCAATGCCGTCTGTAATGTTTGACCTCACTTCCCACAGGTCCTTCTCAATTTTCCTGATAAGGGGCATGCCCAGCGGCCAACCGAACTGGGCGGTTTTAATATCCTCGCCAACGGCCCTTCGGTCTTCCTTCCGCAATTCTTTGAGCCACTCCCTTACGGGTTCCATACCGCTTTCGCTCCGATAGAAAATTACCCGCAGGACAGGCACTCTATCAGCCATTTACTAATGTACCTTAATTGGTACATATTGTCAACCGCCCTAATATAGCTAAAAAGAGATGCCTTCCGGGATTTCAGTTATACTATCCTAATGTCCGCGCAGAGGAATAAAAAGACCATGTACCAGTGCCAGGCATGCGGGTTCGCGAGCCCCAAATGGGTGGGGCGCTGTCCCGACTGCGGGCAGTGGAACACGATGGTCGAGGAGCAGGGTTTTGCCAAAAAGCTCACCCGCCCATCGGAAAAGGCAGAACCCCTTTCCGAAATAAAAGCCGACACGGGCGGCAGGCTCTCCACGCGCATCGCGGAGCTGGACAGGGTATTGGGGGGCGGGATCGTGCGCGGCTCGGTCGTGCTCGTGGGAGGGGACCCGGGGATAGGCAAGTCCACACTGCTCCTGCAGGCCGCGGCAAGGCTCGAACGCCCCGTCCTCTACGTCTCTGCGGAGGAGTCCCCGGAACAGATAAAGCTCCGGGCCGAAAGATTGGGAATAAATGCGGGCAATATATCGGTGCTCGCCGAGATATGCCTCGAAAACATCCTCACGGAGACGCGCACGCTCCAGCCGGGCGCTCTCATTGTGGACTCTATCCAGACGATTTATACCGAGGAGCTGAATTCCGCTCCGGGCTCAGTCGGCCAGGTGCGGGACTCTGCGGCACAGCTCATGCACTTCGCCAAGAGCACGGGCATAACAGTTTTTATCGTGGGCCACGTTACCAAAGAGGGGATGATCGCGGGCCCCCGCGTCCTTGAGCACATAGTGGACACCGTCCTCTATTTCGAGGGCCAGAGGAGCCATTCCTTCAGGCTCCTCCGCACGGTGAAGAACCGCTTCGGCTCCACGAACGAGATAGGCGTATTCGAGATGACGGACGCCGGGCTCTGCGAGGTCGAAAACCCCTCGGAGCTGTTCCTTGCCGAAAGGCCGATTAACGTATCCGGCTCCATCGTCTCCTCGAGCATGGAAGGCACAAGGCCCATACTCGTAGAGCTTCAGGCGCTCGTCTCCCCTTCCACGTTCAGCGTGCCCCGGAGGTCCGCGCTGGGAATAGACCTCCAGAGGGTGAACTTGATACTCGCAGTCCTCGAAAAAATTGCGGGGCTTCACCTGCCCTCGATGGACGTATTCGTAAACGTGGTAGGGGGCTTGAGGCTTGCCGAGCCGGCCCTTGACCTGGCCGTGGCCGCCGCCGCTGTAAGTTCGCTCCGGGAGCGGCCCATCCCGCCCCATATAGTCGTCTTCGGGGAGATAGGGCTTTCGGGTGAGATACGCGCCGTGAACCAGGCGGAAGCCCGGCTTAAAGAAGCGGCTAAAATTGGGCTCAAGCAGGCCGTAATACCCAGGCTCAATAAGGAAAAACTCAAAGACTCCGCTAATGGAATGCAGATAACCGGGGTAAAGAACATCCATGAGGCCCTCGAGGCGCTTGGGATATAAAGCACAACGGCTCGGGCGCATGTTCGGAACGGGAGCTAAAGCTCCCTTGGGCAGCGCCCTCTTGAGTCTTTTCGCCCCCATAAGATTTTTAACAGTCCTTCTTTTCTTAGTAGGTTTTCCCCTCGCCGCCTGCGCGCCGAAAATAAAGCCCGTGGAAGTCCCGGAATACAAGGGCACCCTGTCGTCTTTCTTAAATGAGAATTCCTTTTGGGAGGGCCTTTCGGGGAGTTTTAGCCTCGTGCTCAAAAAGCCGGACGGGCAGGTCCTTTCGGCGGACGCCTTCATCCAGGCAGGCCCGGAGAAGCTCGAGATGAGGTTCTACAGGTTTGGTTTTCCGGCGGGGGAACTCGTGGAGGAGCCGGACCCTCGCTATGAACATCTAAAGGAGGCGATCAAGAACGCCCTCATCTGGTGGCGGGTCGGCGATTACAGGGCTGCATCCCTCGAGAACGAATATCTTTTGGAGGCGGACTCGCGGAGCCTCGTCCTCGACAGAAAAACCCTCGTCCCTTTGAACCAGAGCCTTTTTTTGCCTGAAGGGACAGTGACGATCTCCTACTCAGCATACCAGCGGCTTGAAACCCTCTGGTATCCTTTCCGGATGGAGATAAGGTACTCGGGGTATGAACTCGACCTCGCGGCCAAAAAACTTGAGCTCAGAAGCCGTTGAGGCCCAAATCTATGGCGACCGTCTTTATGATCTGCTCGTCTATCGGCTTTGTCTTGAAGAGATAGCCTTCAAGGAGGGCGTTGTCGCAGATCGTGTTTATGAGGCGCGGGAGCCCCTTCGAGTACTGGTAGATGGCCCCGAGCGCGGGCGGGGTGAAGAGGTCCCCGTTCGAGCCCACCACACTCAGCCTGTGCAGGATGTAATTTCTCGTCTCCTCCTCGGAGAGCGCAGTTAGCCTCACCCGGACGGAGACCCTCTGTTTCAGGGGCTCGTCCAGGCTCAGGACTTCCTCCAGTTCCTTGAGGCCGAAGAAGATGAGGTTTATCATCTTTCCGTCCGGGAATTCCATATTCAGGAGGCCCCTGAACTCTTCCATGATCTCCCTCGATTTAAGCATCTGGACCTCGTCCATGAGGACGACAGCCGTCTTGCCCTCCTCATATATATCGTAGAGCTTCTGGTAGAGCTGGCCCAAAAGCTCCACCTTGCTCTCCTTCACGTCCCCTATACCCAGTTGGAGGGCGAATTTCCTCAAGAGCCAGTCCGAGCTTACGGAGGAATGTATTATGACGAGGAGGGCGGCCTCATAAGAGTTCTCGTCAAGCTCCTCGAGGAGCCTCCTTGCCAGCGTGGTCTTTCCTGAGCCGATGTCCCCGATGACAACGGAGAGGCCCCGCCTCGAATCCACCGCGTTTTTAAGCCGGATGATGGCGTCCGAATGCTGCCTCGAATTGTAATAGAAACGGCTGTCCACCACATTGGAGAACGGATGCTCCCTGATGCCATAAAATTCGAGAAAATCCTTCAAATGCCCGCCTTCAAGTGTTCTTTCAAATGCCCGCCTTTAAATGCCCTAAATGTAAGACACCCTGCTCTTTCTGGCCTGGTGCCGGTCCACACTCTCTTTAGGGGGCTGCCCCTTCGGGGCCTCCGGGGATTCCTCCCTCGGTCTTTCCGGGGCCGCGGGTTTTTCCACAGCTAACCGGGCCGCCCGGCAGATTGTTATTTTATCCGCAACATCGCGAAATTTCGAGTCCCAACCGTAAACCTCGGTGTAAAGGTCCAGCGCCTCCCTCATCTTCTCCATCTTCTCATACGCAAGGGCCAGGTCGTATTTCAGGCCCCAATGGGCCTCTTCTTTTTTCGTCACCTTCATGAGCGCGCTCTGAATGGCCTCCACCGCCAGGGGATAAAGCCCCTTTTCCATGTAGCACACCCCCAGCATACTCGCCGAATGGATGAAGTACTTGGGGTCCTGCCTCGATACCTGGAACTCCCTTATCGAGTCGTCGAGGAGGCCCATCTCCTTATAGGCGATGCCCAGGTTGTAATGCGTCTCCGTGTCCTCGGCACGAAGCTCCTTTTCAAGCCCTTTCTTGAACTCCTCGAATATCTCGAGGACATCGCTTTCGATGGCGGGCTCCGTTATCTCATCGCTCGCCATTACCTCGTCTATGCTGATGCTCTGAAGACCCGCGAGCTCAGCCTCCTCGGCGGCCAGGGCCTCTTCGATCTTCTCGGACTGGGCCTTCAGGGCGTCTATCTCGGCAATCTTCGCCATGAGGGTCTCATTTTCCGGGAAGCTCCTGAGGAGCCTTCGATATATCTCCTCGGCCTCCGCGAAGATGCCCTGCTTGATATAGAAATCGGCCTCCGTTAGCTCTTCGGAATAGTTCTCGATCTCGCCCGAGGGCTCCCCCATGAGGACAGGTCCGCTTTCCTCCGCGACCATCTCCTCCTCTTCTTCCTTCTCTTTAACCGTCTTTTTTTCGGGTATCTCTTTTTTGGGCAGGGGGAGCGCCCCGAAGCGTTCGATAAGCCGTGGGTCCTCCCCGTTTATCGAGAACGCCTCTTTAATAACCGCCTCTCTGCCTGCCTCGTTGGCGGAACGCTTGTAAAGTTCCGAGAGGATGATGCACTCCGTGACGGCCTGCTCCGTGTCCCCTGTGCTCTTATAAAGGGTTTTGAGCTTCAGGTGGAGGTCAAGGTTGCCGGGGGCCCGGAGTTTTAGTCCATCGAGAAGTCTCTTCGCATCCTCATAAAGGCCGTAGCCCAGGAACACCTCGGCCTCGATGAGGACCTCCTCCACGGGCTTTTCGTCCTTCTTTTCCTCCTCCTCGCCGGGTATCTTCTCCAGTTCCGCAAGCTTCGCCTTGATCCCCTCGTCATCCGGGGAGAGGAGGTGCGCCTCCTTGTAACAGCCGATCGCCTCCGGGAGCATCCCCGACTCCTCAAGTATCTCGCCTATCTCAAGAAGCTCCCTCAGCGCCGAGGCGCCGTCGTTTTTTTGCTTGTAAAAGGTTATGAGCTTTCTTCTCGCCTCGACGGGTTCTATCTCCTTGAAGAGGAGGAGTATCTCTATCGCCTCCTCCAGCCTGTTAAGAAATATAAGCTCGTCCAAGACGGGGGCATATTCCTTCCATGCCGCCTCGAGGTCGCCCTCTTTCATCCGTACCTCGGCTATAAGCCTCTTCGCCTCGAGGCTCGAAGGGTCGCTCTCCGCCACGGAGGCGGCGAACTCACCGGCATCCGGATAATCGCCCACCTCGAAGGCGATCCGGGCGGCCTTGAGGACGAGTTCATTGGACTTGCCGGTCCTCACTATGGCGGTCTTGAGATACCCCAGCGCCGCCCGAAGGTCCCCCGCTTTCTCGTGGAATAGGCCCAGCGCGATGAGGGCGGCCCTGTTTCCGGGCTTTATCTCTATCGCCTTTTCGAGATACTCCCTTGCCTTTTCGCCCTCGCCCCCGTCCTCGTATATCTTCGCTATGGAGACATATTCCTCGGCCGTCTCCTCCACAAACCCTTCCTTCGAGAAGAGGTCCACGATCTTCAACCTCATGGAGAGGTTGCCGCCTGCAAGATTAAGTATCCTCTTGTAGGTACTTACCGCGTCCGTCTTCTGGTTGGACTTGAGGAACATGTCCCCGGCGGCCAGATAGTACTTTATGGCGTCGGTCACTATGTTCTTTTCTTCGTTCAGTTCGCCCAGCGCAAGGTGGCTCCTTGCGTCCTGCGGGTTTATATTGAGTATTTTCTTGTAGAGGGCGAGGGCCTTGAGGGAAAACCCCTCTTTCCTGAATATCTCGGCTGCCCTGTGGATGCGCTCTACGGCGTTCTGCTTGTCGTTTTTTTTAAGGTAGAGGTCGCCCACGGTGTTGAAGGCGTTGGCGTCCTGGGAGCCCGTGAGTATCTTTTCCCATTCCGCGATGGCCTTGTCGACCTGTCCCTTGGCGAGATATTTTTGCGCCTCTCTGATGATGGAAGCTTTATCCGCCGACATGGGGTTATCGTATCAAAGTGCGCAAATCAGTGTCAATTTAAGAAGGGCGAAAATGATTGAATTTCCTGAATACATGGACAATATGTGATTCCGGTCACAAGAAAACGGGGATTATGGGAGGGCCGGCTTTCGCCGGCCCTCTCGTTACTTCTCAGATTTGGCCGCTTAATAATTACGGGTTCGGGGCGAAGGTGACCGATATCGTGCGGGGCGTGGTCACGTTCGTGAATTTGTAAGAGGTGACCGCCCCCACTGATGACCCGTCCACAAGCACATTTGCCACATGATACCCCGTGTTAGGTGTGATGCCGTAAGTCTTGCTCCCGCCGGGCGCAACTGTGCTTGTTCCGAAAGGCGTGATCTTGCCGTTTGCCCCCGCGCTTGCCGTTATCCTGGGCCCGAAGGTCACGCTGATGGTGTGGTCGGCCTGCACGTTATTGAAGGTATATGACGACGAGCTTCCCTCCACTCCGTCAACGGTCCTTCTCCATACGCCATACCCCGCATTGGGCGTGAACGTGAACTTCTGGCTCCCGCCTTCCGCCATGTAAACAGTCCCGGAGGGTGTAATAGTTCCGTTGGCACCAGCCGAGGCCGTTATCCTGTATGGCAGGAGTTCGAAAGTTGCCGAAATAGTATGGTCCGCAGTGACATTGCTGAAGGTATAGGAGGTCACCGCTCCGACCGGGTTCCCGTCAACGAGGACGTCAGCCACCTGGTAATTCGCATTGGGCGTGATCGTAAAGGTCTTGTTCGTCCCGCCCATCACCGCTATACCGCCCGCCACCCCGTAAGGGGTTATCTTCCCGTTATCCCCCGCCGAGACGTCTATAAGATAGTAGGGGGTTTCCTCAAAGATGACCGATATCGTGTGTGGAGTGGTCACGTCCCTGAACGTGTAATAGGTCACCGCCCCAACCGATACGCCGTCCACTAAAACATCGGCTATACTGTATCCCGTATCCGGGGTGATGCCGTAAGTCTTGCTCCCTCCGGGCGCTATGGTGCTTGTGCCGGTGGGGGTAATGTGCCCATTCGCACCCGCGCTTGCGGTTATCCTGGGGCCAAAGGTCACGCTGATGGTGTGGTCGGCATCCACGTTACTGAAGGTATATGCCGACGAGATCCCCTCCACGCCGTCAACCGTCCTTCTCCATACGCCATAACCGGGGTCCGGGATGAACGTGAACTGCTGGTCCGCGCCGGATTCCACAGAAACATCGCCTGAGGGCGAGATGCTCCCGTTTGCCCCGGCAGAGGCCGTGATGGTGTAAACAGGGGTGGGGGCAAAACTGGCTGAGATCGTATGCCCTGCCGTTACATGCGCAAAAGTGTAAGAGGTTGCAGCCCCTACCGAAGCGCCGTCCACGAGGACGTCAAGGACATGAAAGCCGGCACTGGGCGTGATCGTAAAGCTCCGGCTTGCGTCATATGAAACTGTTATACTGCCGGAGGGGCTTATGCTCCCGCCTGCCCTTGCGGTGGCCGTAATAATGGGAATGCTGGTGACTACGGCGGTTGCGCTCGCAATCCGCACGAAGTCATGGACGGAATGCGCGCTGGTCGGATGGCCCGCAGAGATGAAGAGAGCTTCGCCGGAATACGTGCTTGCCCCGGTTGCAGTCGCCGTGAGGTCAAACTCATATGTCCCGTCGCCATTGTACGAAGAGAACTCGGCCGCGTAGATGCCGTCGCCCGACTCCATGTCGGGAGCGACTCCATTGTCAAGGAGCGTAATAGGCACCTCGCTTTCATCGGGCCTTCTCACGACGCCATGCACGGAGGCCCCGACCACTCTTTCGCCTTCGAAAAGGGGAGTTGCCATTATTGTTGCCGCCTCCGTGGGCGCCACAAGGGCATTTTCCACCCAGAGGTTCAGTTGCACGCCGTCATGGCTGGCGGAGGCCACGAGGTCAATCTGGCCGCTCGTCACCGCGCCGGCACTCGCGAGCATCCGCCACGTGCCTGCCTCGGGCGCCGGGACTTCGATGATGGTGCTGTTTGAATCGGTGATTACCCTGACGCTCGGGTCTGCGACAGTGATGGTGCCGCCCGAAGGCGTGCGCAGGGAGAGGCTGATCTCGTCCGAGGCCAACTCCTTGGCGAGGGCGAATGTTGCCGTCTCCACCCCCGGTTCGACCAACACGGGGTACTCCAGCGTCCCGCCGCCTCCAATCGCTTGCGGTGCACGGGCAAGCAGGCCGCCTCCGCTCGTCTGTGTGGAGAGTTCAATAAACAGCCTCGTAACGTCCCTTGCGCCGGCCACCCGGTAGTAGCGGCCGTTCGTCTCTCTCGCAATATCCTGGAGCAATGCCTCACCGGAAGCCGAGATGCCGGTCCCCACACCGACCGTGAGGACCATGACGCCTTCTTCCCGCAGCACGGGGATTACGTCAGACGGCGATATCCCGGCGTTCTGGTCCCCGTCGCTCAATAGAACGATGACTTCGTTCTTGCATGCCCTGTCGCTTTGCGAAGAGAGCACGCCCAGCCCCTCCTGAAGCCCCCAGCCGATATTTGTTTCACCGTCGGCAGAGAGGTTATTGATTAAATCTCTTAATTCGGCACGCACCGTATCGGTCACCGCAGACAGGGGGTAGGTGAAGTTGGTTGCGGGCGCCGTTGCGAATGATACCGCACCAACCCTGTCGCCGGTCGCCAGTAGGTCAATAAACCGATTGGCGCCCTGCCTGGCGAGGTTGAGCCGCTGATTAAGGCCCGTGCTGTTGGACCGGTCAATAAGCAGCACCACCCGAAGGCCCCCGGAGCCGTTAACAAAGTTCACCGGCACTGCTGGCGGAGGCGCATCCACGGGGAGCAGGACCGGAGGCAACGCCGGATAGCGTGACCACGCCACCGTCTCCCAGACCGATTCGCCGTTTATAGCCTGCTGCCATGTGTCCCAGTCAGGGTCGTGATTACCGGCAACGCAAAACTCGTTTAATGTGTAGGCGTTTGGGAAGTTGAAGAAATTACCGCCGCGCGTGAAATAATTGTCCATCAGCGAATAGTTCAGTGTCGCCGTATCGGGAAAGGGCGCGTCATCGGCATTACAAGAACAAGTACAAAAAATCCAGGGGAAACAAAAACAAGGACAAGGGCCGGAGTACTCGTCGGCCACGCCGTAGGCGTGGTGGACGTGCTCGTGCGCGACCGTGTAAGCGTCCCCAGCGGCACCGTTTGTAGCCTGGAAATTGCTGTTAAAAAAGAGATTTACGAATTGGCCGCGAACCCCGTATTGGCCGTAAGTGGCATAAGCGGTGGCTGCGCCTGGATTTACCCAGTACTCTGCCGTCTGCGAGGCGCCCCTGTTGTTGACAAGCGTAATCAGGCTAAAGCGGTGCTGGTTGTCGGTTGCGTCAAGGAGCACGTTGCTCCCGTTCCGAAAGCCCGTGCGGATCTGCTCGAGCTGGGCTTCTATCGCGTTGAAACGCACCGAGACGCAGAAATTGAAAGTTCCGCCTCCAAAGCCGTTTCCCGCGAAGGTGCCGTTTCCCGCCAGCGCGGGCGACGCGGCCACAAGCAATGCCATAAGTAGTATAAAAAACGAAAATAAACCCCCTGCCTTGTATCGGGTCATCTCTGCCTCCTTTCAAATTCATTCTTCTTCACAATAATTCCCCTGTTCACACGAAATATGGGTTACGAATTCCTGTTCGCCTTTATTTGAGCATGGAAGTTCTACTGCGCGAGGAGGCCGGTCAATGGCTAAAGCTGTCCCTATCGCGGCCAGTGATATAAGAAGAAGCAATCCCCCCTGCCTTGTCTGCATGAACGCCCCTTGGGCGCCGCGCTTTCCCCCCCGGAAAGCTTAAGTGTAGGTGGTAGAAAACACCTTACAGTTGCACAACGCCCACTATTCTGTCAAGAAAAATTTATATCTTCCCGAACGGTTATCCCAAGTGGGTTAGATGAGCATTAAATGATAATTATATCCCCCCCTAATACTTGACCGGCCCGGTACAATTTATACTTGACAAAAATGGTAAAGTATTTAAAAATATATGCATGCTGAGATTATCGAGCAAGGGACAGTACGGGGTGAGAGCCATGTTCGAGGTGGCCAAGGGCTACCCGGACGAGCCCATCACCATCAAGGAGATCTCCCAGAGGCAGGACGTCTCCGTGGCGTTCCTCGAGCAGATACTGAACAAGCTGCGGAAGGCCGGGCTCATCGTGAGCGTAAAGGGCCCCGGAGGGGGCTATATCCTGAGCCGGGGGCCCGAGAGGATAAGCATCGGGGAGATACTCAAGGAACTGGAGGGCCCGGTGGCCATCACGGCCTGCACGGACCCCTTGGGCGAGGGGTGCGTGCGCGTGGACGGGTGCGTGACATCGCTCCTCTGGAGGGCGCTCGGGGAGAAGATAGAGGGCTTCCTCCATACGATAACGCTGGGCGACCTCCTCAACGAGAAGGCCCTCAAGAAATACATCAAGAAACTTGAGAGGCCGGAGGCGGCCCGTTCCGAGGTGAAAAGCGCGTGACGTTTAAGTTCGTGGAGGGGGTAAAGGCCGATGTAACAGCCGATATCGTGTACATGATGTGCCCCATGCACCTACTTAAACTGGAAGAGATGATGAAAACGCTGGAGCCGGGAAAGGTCCTTGAGATAATGACGGATTACGATGGGGCGTTGGAGGACATCCCGGCCTGGTGCCGGAAGACCGGCAACGAATTCATAGGGATGGAAGAGATGGACGATTATTACAAGTTCTATGTAAAAAAGAAGCCCGCAAACGGAAAGTGAGGCAGAGGATGCGCTATTTCGACCATATGGCGACAAACCCCCTGAGGCCCGAGGTCTTAGAGGCGATGATGCCTTTTTTAAAGGAGGACTTCGGCAACCCGCTCTCCATCTATCCCCTGGGGCAGAGGGCCAAGAACGGCATCGAAGAGGCACGGGCCAGGGTGGCCGCCCTCGTAAACGCCAGGCCCCAGGAGATAACATTCACCTCAAGCGGGGCGGAGGCGAACAACATGGCGCTCCGCGGCCTCGCGTACGCCAACAGACAGAAGGGGAACCATATAATCGTTTCCAAGATGGAGCACCACTCCGTCCTCAACCCGGCCCGCATCCTCGAAAAAGAAGGCTTCGCGGTCACATACCTTCCGGTGGACAGGGAAGGGCTTGTGGACCCGGAGGCGGTCCGGAAGGCCATTAATAAAGAGACCACCCTCATATCGGTCATCCATGCAAGCCCGGAGGTGGGCACGATAGAGCCCATAAAAGAGATCGCAGCAATAGCGAGGAAGAATAAGATCATAATGCATACGGACGCGGTGGCCTCGGCAGGCAGCATCCCCGTGGAAGTGGACGAATTGGGCGTGGACGCGCTCTCTCTCAGCGCGCACCAGTTCTACGGGCCTAAAGGCGCCGGGGCGCTTTATCTCAAAGGCGGCACCCGCATAGTCCCCCTCATCTATGGAGGCATACAGGAGTCCGGCAGGAGGGCGGGCACGGAGAACGTCCCTGCCATCGTGGGCATGGGGAAGGCCGCCGAGATAGTCAAGGCCGAGCTCGCCCAAAAGGCCCCCGGCCTTCGCGCCATGAGGGAGAGGATACGGGAGGGCGTATTGAACAAAATCCCTTCGGTGATATACACCGGCCATCCGGAGCGGAGGCTTCCGGGGCACGCGAGCTTCTGCGTGGAATTTATAGAAGGGGAGGCGATGCTCCTCATGCTCTCTGCAAAGGGCATATACGCGGCAAGCGGCTCGGCCTGCTCGTCAAAAGCCCTCAAGGCCTCGCCGGTCCTCCTTTCGATGGGGATACCATCGCAGCTCGCTCACGGCTCCGTGGTCTTCAGCCTCGGCGCGGAGAACACCGATGAAGATATAACCTATTTGCTCGAAGAGTTTCCGAAGATAGTGGCCAGATTAAGAGAAATGTCGCCCTACGCCAAAGGATGGGGCGGAATGGAGGAGAGCGGACAATGTATTCCGAAAAGCTGATGGACCATTTCACAAACCCCCGGAATGTGGGCGAGATACCCGATGCGGACGGCGTGGGCGAGGAAGGCAACCCCACCTGCGGCGACGTGATGAAGCTCACGATCAAGGTGAAGGACGGGCGCATCGAGGACGCGAAGTTCAAGACCTTCGGGTGCGGGGCCGCGATAGCCGTCTCCAGCATGGTGACCGAGATGGCCAAGGGCAAGACCCTCGAAGAGGCCCTCTCGATAACGAAGGAATCCGTGGCCAACGCCCTGGACGGGCTTCCCCCGCAGAAGATGCACTGCTCGAACCTGGGGGCCGACGCCCTTCACAAGGCGATAAAGGACTACCTGGCTAAAACCCAGGCCAAATAAGCTCTCACAAGACAAGGCCGGCACTGGAGGCGCTTGGGCATTCGGGTTTGCTGAAACCTGATTAGACTTACCCCGGCCCTAAAGAAGGCAGAATTAGATGTCCCGTCTTTTAAAGGGCAAGAGGGCGAAGAATTTTTTAAAGGAAACGAAGGACTTTTCAAAATGGCTAAAATCGAACCTGAAATAAGAAAAAAAATAAAAAAGTATATCTCTGAAATATCAGGAGTTTGCCGGGTGGATAAAGTGGTCCTCTTCGGCTCTTATGCGAAAGGGACCCCGAAAAAGGACAGCGACATAGACCTCGCGATATTTTCGAGGGAAATAAACGACGCGAACCGGCGCGAGTTCATTTCGCTATTTCTGAAGCATATACTGAAGTACAAGCTCGACATCCAGCCGCTTGCGTTCAATATAAAAGACTACGAATCAAACTCGAACGACTTTATTTCCGAGATAAAAAGAACGGGCATCTTGCTCTTTCAAAAATAATCTTTCCCCTCATCCATCCAATATTTCTATTTCACCCTGCTTTCCTCATGCACTAACATTTAATTGGAACATTTCTTTTAAGGAGGCAACCATGAAAGCCGACCATAAGACCGGGGCCGAGGTGATGAAGAGCCTCGAAGGTTTTTTCAAGGCGTATGCCGGGCGGGACATGAAGGGGGTGCTTGAGCACCTGGTCCCGGACGATGACCTGACCGTAATAGGGACGGGAGAGGACGAAAAGCGCATTGGGCTCGAGGCCGTAAAGGCACAGATAGAGCGGGACTGGGAGCAGGCCGAGGACATCTCGGTGGAGTTGGGCCGGCATTCGGTCTCCGGCGGTGGGCCCTCCTCTAAAGAAGAAAATGTCGCCTGGGTGGCGGCGGACTGCTTTTACCACGCCAGAGTGGGCGGGCAAAAGGTCGAGATGCCTTGCAGGATGACCGCCGTGCTGGAAAAGAGAAAGGGAAAATGGCTTATCGCCCAGTCGCACCTTTCGATGCCCTATCCCGAACAGGAGAAAGGAGAGTCCTTCCCCCGGGTTGAGGCGCAGGAGGAGCTGTTTTTTGATTGATTTTAGGAGGATATTCAGGTATTTTCCCTATTGACAAAGCCTATATAGAGATAGACAATCCTCTCAGGAATACCGGCGGAAGGAGGAGCTTAGATGAAGATCGATGTAAACGAGTACAGGGAGACGTATTTAAAAAAGGTCGAGGAGCGCATAATGGCCAAAAAGGACCAGGTCCCGCATTTCAGCTCGCAGGGCCTGCACGCGGCCATAATGAGCGAGATGAACAGGGCCGATAAGGAGACCTGGGAAGTGGAGATCCCCGACGACAGGGAGAAGGCCCTCAAAGAGGCCGAAGAACGGATCATCGAGAACATGAAAAAGAACGTGGACCTGGGAGTGGGGGCAAGCTGGTAGAAATAGTGCGACAGGGCGAGAGCGCGATAGCGCAATAGAAAAATTTCTGTAATCCCCCTAAGCCCCCCTTTAGAAAAGGGGGGCTTTTATTTTATAATTACCACTTCTTAAACAAATACTTATGAGACCGAAAGTTTCCGTTATAGGGGCCGGGAATGTGGGTGCCACGACCGCCATGCTCGTAGCCCTGGAGGCCCTTGCCCATGTCTTTCTCTTCGACCTTGTGGAGGGGATGCCGCAGGGGAAGGCATTGGATATCGCGGAGGCCTGCCCGCTCTGGGGCTCCCCCGTAAAGGCGTGGGGGTCAAACAGGCTCGAAGACACAAGGGAATCGGATATAGTGGTCATCACCGCCGGGCTTGCCAGAAAGCCCGGGATGAGCCGTGACGACCTCCTCCACGCCAATGCCGAGATCGTGGGGGCCGTCGCGAAAAAGCTTCCCGAGTACTCGCCTAATGCCATTTTGCTAATAGTCACGAACCCCATGGACGTTATGGCCCATCTAAGCTGGAAGCTCTCGGGGCTCCCTTCGGAGAGGGTGATAGGGATGGGGGGCATACTCGACTCGGCCCGGTTCAGGACCTTCCTCGCATGGGAGGCAGGGACGCATCCCGGCCAGGTGGAGGCGATGGTCTTGGGCGGCCACGGAGACCAGATGGTCCCGGTGGAAAGCCTTATAAAGGTGAACGGAAAGCCGATAAAGGATGTCCTGCCCCAGGAAAAAATAGACGCCATAATCGAACGGACGCGCCACGGAGGGGCGGAGATCGTCTCCCTCCTGAAGACGGGGAGCGCCTATTACGCCCCGGCGGCAAGCACGGTGGAGATGGTCCGGGCGATACTAAAAGACGAGAAAACCGTCCTCCCCTGCGCGGCACTTTTAAAAGGGGAGTACGGGTCGGAAGGGGTCTATGCCGGCGTCCCCGTGGTATTGGGAAGGGGCGGTGTAGAGGATATAATCGAGGTGCCCCTCCACACCGGGGAGCGCATAGCGTTTAATAATTCGGTGCATGCGGTGAGGGAGCTTCTTTCTAAATTGAAGGATATTGAATAGAGGGCCCGTTCGGAGAACGGGCCCTACGAAATAATTTTTAATGTAGGGTGCGTTCTTTCCCCCCCCTTTATAAAAGGGGGAATTCAAATAAGAATATAAGGAGGATTCATAAAAAGATGATTGAGCGCACTCTTTCCATCATAAAGCCCGACGTGGTGAAGAAAAACGCCGTAGGCGAGGCTCTTTCTTATTTCGAAAAGGCGGGTTTGAAGACAGTAGCCATGAAGATGCTCCGAATGAGCAAAAAAGAGGCCGAGGGCTTCTACATAGTCCACAAGGAGAGGCCCTTTTATAACGACTTGACGAGCTTCATGAGCGAGGGGCCCGTAGTCGTCCTCGTAATCGAGGGCGAGGACGCCATCTCGCGCGTGCGGGAGATAATGGGGGCCACGGATTCGAGGAAGGCGGCGCCCGGCACCATCCGCGCCGCGCTGGGGACCGACATCGAGAGAAACGCCGTCCACGGCTCCGACAGCCCGGAGTCGGCGGCATACGAGATACCTTATTTCTTCAGCAGGCTCGAGATTACCCGAAGCCCCGCTTGAGATAATCAATGCGCAAGTGATAAAATTTTCAAATTTGACCCTATAGGAGCCCTGTTATGGATTATTTCCTCACGGAAGAACAATTGATGATAAAAGAATTATCCCGGCAGATAGCCGAGGAGAGGGTCGTCCCGGTGCGGGAGGAACTCGATGAGAAAGAGGAGTTCCCGTGGGAGATAATGAACGTGCTGGCACAGAGCGACCTCTTCGGGCTCTTCATACCGGAGGAATACGGCGGGCTCGGGAAGGGGAGCCTGGAGCTTTCGATAGCCGTGGAAGAGCTTTCGAAGGCCTGCCTGGGCGTATCCACTACGTATGCGGCAAATGCGCTGGGGACTTTTCCGATACTCCTTTTCGGGACCGATGAGCAGAAAAAGAAATACCTCCCCGATATCGCATCCGGGAAAAGGCTTGTGGCATTCGGCCTGACCGAGGCCAACGCCGGGAGCGACGCGGGCGGCATCCAGACCACGGCCAGAAAAGACGGCGACTCCTACGTCCTTAACGGCACAAAACAGTGGATAACAAACGGGGGCGAGGCTGAAATATATACGATAATCGCCCTTACGGATAAGGCCAAAGGGGCAAGGGGGGCATCGGCCTTCATCGTGGAGAAAGGGACCCCCGGCTTCGGCTTCGGCAAAAAGGAAAAGAAGATGGGCATCCGGGCATCGGCCACAAGAGAGCTCATATTCGAAGATTGCCGCATCCCCAAAGAAAATTTAATAGCCAAAGAAGGGATGGGTTTTATCGTTGCGATGAAGACCCTCGACAGCTCCCGCGTTGGAGTGGGCGCACAGGGGGTGGGCGTGGCCCAGGGGGCTTTTGACGAGGCCTTGAAATTCGCCCGCCAGAGGGTGCAGTTCGGCCACCCGATAGTGAGCTTCCAGGCCATCCAGCATATGCTGGCCGATATGGCAACCGAGATAGAGGCCGCGCGGTCCCTCGTCTATGCCGTGGCGAGGTTCATGGACTCGGGGGCGAAGGAGTTCACGAAGGTATCCGCGATGGCGAAGCTTTTTGCCACCGACGTGGCGATGAAGGTTACCACAAACGCCGTGCAGGTCATGGGCGGCTCCGGCTACATGAGGGAGTATCCCGTGGAGAAGATGATGAGGGACGCAAAGATACTCCAGATATACGAGGGCACCAACCAGATACAGCGGAACGTCATAGCCCAGAACCTTGTAAAGGAAGCCGCCAAACCCAAATGAACATAGTCGTCTGCATCAAGCAGGTGCCGGACACGGCCGAGGTGCGCATAAATCACGAGACCGGGACCCTCATAAGAGAGGGCGTCCCCTCGATAATAAACCCTTATGACATGCACGCCATAGAGGCCGCCATACGGATCAAAGAAAAAAAAGGCGGCAAAGTGACGGCCGTTACCATGGGACCGCCGCAGGCAGAGTCCGCCCTCCGGGAAGCCATCTCCCTCGGCGTGGACGAAGCGGTGCTCCTCACGGGACGCGAGTTTGCGGGCTCCGATACCCTTGCAACTTCATTCGCGCTTGCCTCCGCAATTAAAAAACTCTCCGCCGATATGGTCATTTGCGGGAAGCAGGCCATAGACGGGGACACCTCCCAGGTGGGCCCCGAGGTGGCCGAGTTCCTGGGCATCCCGCATATAGCATACGTGAGAAAGATAGTGGAGCTTCAGGATAATTCAATTAAAGTGGAAAGGATGATGGACGAGGGGCATGATGTTATTGAGGCGCAAATCCCCTTATTGCTTACGGTTGTAAGGGAGCTTAACGAGCCCCGGCTTCCTTCCCTCAGAGGGAAGATGGCCGCCAAAAAGGCCGATATCAAGAAATGGGGGGCCGCAGATATCGAAGCCCCCGCCGAAAAACTGGGCTTCAGCGGCTCCCCGACCCAGGTGAAGAGAATTTTTACCCCTGAGCCCCGGGGAGAAAGAAAGATGCTCTCCGGGAGTGCCGAGGAGATGGTGGATGCGCTTATAAAAGAGCTCCTCCAAAAGAAATGCCTGTAAGAGTGGAGCGCGAAAAGTGCACCGCCTGCGAGTCCTGCATCGGGGTCTGTCCCTATGAGGCCATCGTAATAAAGGAAGGCAGGGCCTTTATTAACGAATACTGCCAGATGTGTTCGGCCTGCCTCACGGTCTGCCCCGAAGGGGCGATCACGGAGTACGAAGAGGGTAATGTTCCGGCGCAGGACCTTGATTCATACCGCGGCGTCTGGGTCTTTGCCGAAAATAGAAATAAAATGATTGCCCCGGTCTCATACGAACTCCTCGGGGCGGGAAGAAGGCTTGCCGATACTCTGAAGGTTGAACTCTCCGCCGTCCTCTTCGGCGGCACGGCAAAAGATGCGGAGGAACTAATCAAGCGGGGGGCGGACAAGGTCTATTTCTCGGACGACCCCATATTTGAAACATTCAATGACGAGCCCTATGCCGGGCTTTTGGCCGCGCTTGTGAACACGCATAAGCCCGAGGTGCTCCTTGCCGGGGCTACTGCCATAGGGAGGTCCTTCCTTCCGAGGGTGGCGGCAAAGCTCCGCTCCGGGCTTACCGCCGACTGCACGGGGCTTGAGATAGAAGCCGAAACGAGAAACCTGGTCCAGACCCGCCCCGCTTACGGCGGAAACATCATGGCGAGCATCCTCTGTCCCCGGACAAGGCCCCAGATGGCCACGGTCCGCCCCAAGGTCATGAAGAAGGGAGAGTATGACCCTGCCAGAAAAGGCGAGGTCATCCGGGTGGAGGCGGGCGGGCTTTCTTCGAGGACCAAGGTGCTTGAAAGCGTAAAGGACATATCCTCCGGTAAAGTTAATCTTCAGGAAGCCGATGTGATAATATCGGGCGGGCGGGGGCTTAAAAATCCCGAGGGCTTTAAATTATTATCCGAACTTGCCGCCCTCCTTAACGGCGCGGTAGGCGCCTCGAGGGCCGCCGTGGACGAGGGCTGGATAGGCTACAGCCACCAGGTGGGCCAGACAGGGAAGACCGTCTGCCCAAAGCTATATATCGCCTGCGGCATATCGGGGGCCGTCCAGCACCTTGTCGGGATGCAGTCCTCTGACTATATAATCGCCATAAACAAAAACCCCGAGGCCCCCATCTTCAATGTTGCCACCTACGGGCTCGTGGGTGACCTCTACGAGATACTCCCCCTCCTCATAAAAAAGCTCAAAGAAATAAAAGAGAAATGAAGACGGCGGTAATCTTTCCCGGGCAGGGCTCCCAGCATGTGGGAATGGGAAAAGACCTCTACGAAGGGTTTTACCCGGTTAGAGAGCTTTACGCCAAAGCGAACGAAGTCCTCGGGTATGACCTTGCGAAACTTTCCTTCGAGGGGCCCGCAGAAGAACTTAATAAGACCGTTCGCACCCAACCGGCATTGCTTGTTGCCGGGTATGCCTCTTATAAGGTCCTTTCCTTAAAAGGTGTAAGGCCCGATGTTCTTGCCGGGCACAGCCTCGGCGAGTACACGGCCGTGGTGGTCTCGGGCGCTCTGGCGTTCGAGGCCGCCCTCAAGATAACCGAGATGCGCGGGCGCTTGATGCAGGAGGCCGTACCCGAAGGGGAAGGTATGATGGCCGCCGTCCTCGGGCTCCCGAGAGAAAAAGTCAGTGCCGCTTGCACTCAAGTAAAAAGCGGCTATGTGGAGCCCGCAAATTTCAACTGCCCGGGACAGGTAGTGATATCGGGCGAAAAAAAAGCGGTGGAAGAGGCGGCGGGCCTCCTGAAAACGGCCGGCGCAAAGAGGGTCGTACCCCTTCAGGTAAGCGTGCCTTCACATTCCAAGCTGATGGAAAAGGCGGCTGGCCGTCTCGCGGAATATCTCTTCCTCGAAGCGGAGATAAAGGCCCCATTAATCCCTATAGTCAGCAACTCCGATGCCCTTTTCCTCGCCTCTTCGGAAGAGATAAAGGCGGCCCTTGTAAGGCAGCTCTCAAACCCCGTCCTCTGGGAGGACTCCTTGAGGGCGATCTGGTCGGCGGGCATAAACGCCTTCATAGAGGCGGGGCCGGGGAAGGTCCTCTCCGGCCTCGTGAAAAAGACGCTCCCCGAGGCCGCGACTTACAATGTGGAAGACAGAGAGTCACTTGCGAAAACCCTCGAAGCCCTTAGGGCCTAGTGTACTGTCTCATAAATAGCTGGTGGTAAAAGAAGTTTTATGATAAACTACTTCATGTCTCGACGCGCTATGCCCGTAACGCTAAATGAAACAGACGGCCAGGAGTTGAATCGATGGGTTAGT
>Ga0214473_10001439_pt1 | contig 31404 bp, 19 predicted proteins | sample RVTome_7_FD_203509 | JGI IMG/M metagenome (GOLD analysis project Ga0214473, IMG submission 203509) | Soil microbial communities from uranium-contaminated site in the Upper Colorado River Basin, Wyoming, United States - RVT98D197 | ecosystem: Environmental > Terrestrial > Soil > Contaminated >...
CCAAGGGCCTGGGACAGGCGGCTATGCACATAACACGACCATCCTCTTCGACGGGGTCCTGGCCAGGTACGTCAGGATTGGCGCGATAAGCAACTGGGGCACGCTGAGCCAGTATGGCCTGAGCGAAGTCCGCTTCTACCACAAGCCGGTGCAGGCCCGCGAGCCAAGTCCGGCCGATGGGACCGCCGGAGTGACGCCGGAAGGATTGGCGCTCAGTTGGCGGCCAGGCAGAGAGGCGGCGTCCCACACCGTGTATTTCAGCACCGACAGGCAAGCTGTGGTCGATGGGTCAGCCCCGGTCAGCACGACTGCCGAACACAGTTTCGATCCGGGGCCTCTCGACTTCGGCACGACGTACTTCTGGAGAGTCGATGAGGTCAATGAGGCCGGCAGCTCGGCGTCCTATCCAGGCGAGCCCTGGAGCTTCACCACGCAGGAATACTCTATCGTGGATAACTTCGAGAGCTACACGAACAACTCGCCGGACCGTGTCTTCCAGACCTGGATCGACGGCTGGGGCTTCTCGAAGGACGATTTCTTCCCCGATGGCAACGCGGGCAACGGCACGGGCGCCCTCGTCGGCTACGACCCGGCCGTGAGCAACATCATGGAAACCGCCATCGTCCACAGTGGAGGAAAGGCCATGCCGGTCGAGTACAACAACGTGAACTCGCCCTTCTACTCCGAGACCGAGCGGACCTGGGATACGCCCCAGGACTGGACGACCCACGGCGCCGACACTCTGGTCCTGTACGTCAGAGGCAATCCGGTGGACTTTCTCCAACGAGCGGACGGCAGCATCGTCATGGGCGGGGGTGGCGCGGACATCTGGGGCGCCGCCGATCAGTTCCGGTTCGCCTATAAGCAACTCAACGGCGACGGCTCGATCACGGCCCGCGTCGACGGCCTCGTGCAGGCCGATCCCTGGACGAAAGTGGGCGTGATGATCCGCGAGACTCTCGACGCCGGCTCCAAGCACGCGGCCGTGGTCGTGACGCCCGGCAACGGGGTCTCCTTCGTGCGCCGCCCCATCGCCAATGCCGCCAGCGAGCAAGTGAACCAGACCGCCCTCCAGGCGCCCTACTGGGTCCGGCTGACGCGCAAAGGCAACACGTTCACCGCGCAGCGCTCCGCCGACGGCAGTACCTGGATGAGCATCACGACCGATCTCGCCTCGGTTACGGATATCGCGATGACACCCAACGTGTTCATCGGTCTGGCGGTGACCAGCCACAATACCAGCACACAGACAAGTGCCGATTTCTCCAGCGTCGCCGCCACGGGCTCCGTCACAGGACAGTGGCAGAACGCGGAGATCGGCGTGGCGCAGCCGAGCAACGACCCTGCACCGCTGTACGTGGCGGTCGAGGACAAGACCGGACGCAAGAGACTGGTCGTGCACCCGAACGCGGAGGCTGCCACAACAGTCGCGTGGCAACAGTGGCGGATCCCATTCAGCGAATTCACCTCGGCCGGGGTCAATCTGACCTCTGTCAAGAAGATGTATATCGGCGCAGGCGACCGCACCAATCCAACGCCAGGCGGCGCCGGCCTGCTCTTCATCGACGACATCGCGGTCGGTAAGCCGTCAGAATTATGATTTACGATTTACGAATTATGATTCGCCAAATCGTAAATCATAAATCCCACGTGGCCTCGGCCAGGGCGCTCCACTGACCACGGTCCAGGACCCGTGCCTTGATGTGCGTGGTCGCGGCCAAGGGGATCGGGCCGGTGAACGGAGCGGCGGTTGGAGAGATGCTCGGATCGCCTTTGGGTGCGCCCCGATCCGTGACAAGCTTCACGGAGATGAGGAAGTCCGAGCTTGTCGGGGACGCGTTCAGCGCGTGAATGGCGAGGAGATTGGCGCCCTGCCGCAGCAGGCCGGCGTGAGCGCCGATATCGAAATCGGTGAAATTCACCACCTCGGCGTCGGGATGGCTGTCGTTGGCCACGGAATTCCACTGGGGTGTTCCGACGAACATGTCCCTGGCCACTTCGGCGCCGTTGATGTAGGCGATGAAGCCGTCGTCGTAGCGCACCTTGAGGGTGAGGGTGGTCAGATTCTGCAAATCCCCCGCGGTGAGAGTGAAGGGAATGCGGACGTAGCAACTGGTATTGACGTCGTACATCCGGGCGTTGACATTGATCCCGAAGAACTGCTCGAAGCCCGAGCTTCTCTCGTATCCGACACCGCCGGCGCCGCTGATCCATTGCGTATCATCGTAGGGCTGGTTTCTCCAACTCTGGCCGATGTCAGCCGTCGGGATGAAGACGCGCTTCGCCGCATCCTCGGGGACAAGGTCACCGGGATCGACCTGCTGCGAGCGCATCCCGGGCACTCGCGGGTCAGCGCCATCAAGAGTGTAGTAGATCACCCCGCCTGGGTTTGGATTCGTCATGGTCAGCACGTCCCCGGGCGAGATGTCCCCCCCGTGTTGAGGCGTTCCATTGACGTGGAACACCGGGGGATCCATAGCCGGATAGAGGCTCTCCTTGCGCAACACGTTGATCAGGGCATAGGAATTGGCCGTGTCGTGGATCGCGGGAATGTAATTGTTGATGACGTTGTCGCGCTCCACGACCCAGGAGTCCTCCCGCGTGAAGTAGTAGTTGGGGCCGTGAGGCGCGGGAGGGTACATGTTGTGATTGATGTCGGTAAGCGGGGTGGGCTGTTCGATCTCGTTGCCATAAGGCGTGCTCATCTGCACGTCGCCCCATCGGGCGGACTCGGCGACGATCGCTTTGTCGATCCAGCCCGCGACCCTGCGGTAGCGGTCCTGCGCGGCGGTGACACTGAGGGCGCCGCCGTTGAAGCAATGCTTGTAGAACCGGTCGGCAAAGAGGAGGCGGAACTCTTCGCTGGTGCGCATTCTCTGAAAGACGTCGCCGGCCCCGCCGCCAGCGTCGATCCGGGAGGCGGCCCGGCCGTGGTAGTCGAGAACGATCTCCTGGTCCCAGACGAAGAAGCGGAACCTGCCGTCACCGCCAGCGGCGTTGGCAGCGGCATAACCGTTGTGCTGGGGCCAGTCTTCGGCATCCGCGTAAAAGTGCAGGAGCATGTAGTCGGCGAAGTCCTCAACGTCGAGGTACTCCTGCATCTGCGTGTAGCCGGCGAACGTGGAGGGGTCGATGGCCATCATGGCGCGCCACCGTGCGCCGGACGCGGAGAAATCCTCATTGACCTCCCAGTCCTCGGGCTCACCTCCCAGGTGATCGGCGAAGAAGTCCTGCCCGACGCGCTCCGTCAGGTTGTGGAGGCCAAAGTACAGGCCGTCAACGTACAGGTGCACAAAACGCCCGTAGCTGGACGGCTGGCCCATGTCGCGGAGGCTCTCTTTCATCCAGACGTCACGGATGTACTGGGAGTCGTTGGGCCGATAGCGCGAGGACATCCAGGAGACGAGCGCCCAGGAATCGGTGAAGCTGGCGCGCAGGACGAGTTGATTGAACTCATCCACGCCGGATTCGGGAAACAGCGGGTATTCCAGTTTCGCGGGGCCGTAGAGACTCGTGAAGGTCAGACGCAGAGAGTGCTTCTGCATACGAAAGGGCCGACGGCTGGCATTGCCGTGGACCTCGATCTTGCAGTCGTACTGAAAGCCTTCCGTGCCGTCCGGGAGGATATACTCGATCGAGCATTTGCGCTCCCAGCGGCTCTGGGAGTTGGCGTAGATCCCCGTGGCGTCGCTGATGAAATCGTCGCGGAGCATGGAGATCGACACCGTGGGAATGTCGAGCAGCGCGTCACGGATGGAGTATCCGGGCAGCGTGCTGTTGACGACCCGCGGGTCCATTTCATAGTCTGCCGGGACGATGGCGCCGGCGTCCGAGCTGTAGCCCCAGTCGGTGGGCCAGCCGGGGACATTAGCAGGCTGACGGGCGACATCATCCACGAAGATGTAGGTATGCGTGGTCACATCCGCGGGTATCCAGCCGGTCTTGAACGCAATGGATCGCACGTGCGTGGTTGTCAGGATGGGGATGGTCGTGCCGGGATTGTACACGGAGCCGCGCTGCTCCGTCGGCTCCGATCCATCCAGGGTGTACCGAATCACGGCCTCCGGCGTGTCACAGAGGATTTGCAGATCGAACGCGTCATCGTAGAATCCCCGCTCGTGACTGTGCCAGGTCTGGCCCACGAGGCCGAGCGAGCCTTGCCCATTGGCCTTTCCCGGGGTGGGCGGTGAGAAGTAGCGCAACTCGCCGTTTCGCAGCCCGTAGGAGACGTCGGTCCGCTGAGGAGGAAATGAAGGGGCATACTCGCGTACGACTGCACCGTCGGGGCCCACAAGGGCCAGGTACTCTCCATCTTTGTCCAGGGCGAAGTTGGTGTGAAAATAGCCCTTCTTGTCGATGTAGCGGTCCGTGGACTGTCCGGAGGCAAAGACGACTAAGTACCCGCCCGCAGGCAGCACCGCCTCCGGGGAGAAGGACCATTTTTGCAGATTGCGCCGGTCGTCCGTCAGGGACCAGCCGGCCAGGGGGACCGACGCGGCGCCGCCATTGTACAGCTCGATCCAGTCCGGCGTGTTTCCGTCCCCATCAACCAGGCTGGCCTGGTTGGAGGCGACCAACTCGTTGATTGTCACGGGTAATGGCTGATAGGCCGCCCCCACGGGACCGTCGGCAGTCAATAGAAGGAGCAACAAAGGCAGCAGACTACACCGGATGATTCTCATTCTCATATTCATTCGACAACTGCCCGTGCACAAACGTCCCTCGCCGTGCCCCACAGACAATAACGGGGCTTATGTCACATGGACACAAGCCCCGTGGTGCATGTTTCTCAGGTCGTGCGTCCTCGCACGACAATTCGACTACTTATCCAACGGCTTCGTCAGCCCCGCGAGCCAGGCGATCTCGGCCTGCGACAAGGCACGATTATAGAGGTAGAACTCATCGATCGTGCCTGGGAAGTAGCGAGAAAGGCTGTCGTGTCTCAGCGCGCTGATCGTCAGCCGCGGCAGGGCTACGTCGAACTGGGTGCTGTCCGCCCTGGTGACCGCCTGCTCGCCATTGATGTACAACGTGGCCGCGGTGGCCGATTTCACGCCCGCTGCGTGGTACCACTCCCCGTCCGCGTAATTGCCGTTATGGCGGAGATCGGTGCCGCCTGCCGTGCTCAGAGGGAACCGATGCAGGAAGCGCAACGCCGCGACGTCCGTGACTTCCAGCAGCGCGCCATGGTTACTGCCGGAGTAAATCGACACAAGGTCTCTATATCCGGTGCCGCCTTCCACCTTGAACCACACGGCCGCGGAGTACTCGGGAAGGTTGAGGGAGCCCTCGACCGTGAGATAATCGGTGGCGCCGTTGAGCTTGATCGCCTGGCCGGCCTTGCCGGGGACGTAGGTCGGCGCCCCGCCGGCGGTGGCGTGCAGAGTCCCCACGCTGCTGTTCGCGTTGCCCTCGAACGCATAATGAATCAGGAGGTTCGCCGCATCGGGTTTGACCGGCGTCACCGACTGCCGATCCAGCGGGGACAATGCGATATCGTCGAAGAACACCAGGCCCTGTCCACCCTCGAAGCCAATCGCCAGCTTATTGACCTTCTTGAGGTCAATGCCGGTGAACTGGCTCAGGGGGATGTACCACAGATGCCATGGCTTGCGAAGGAGGTTGTCGGCGTCACCATCATACGCTACCTTGCGGCCATTAACCTTCACGTACATCTGCGACGCCGTGTTCGCCGGATTGCCGCAGAACCAGAGCACCAGGGCCTTGACGCCGTATCCGGTCCAGTCCTGGGGAGCATCGAACGTGCGCTCCGCCTCGGAATATGCAGCGACGGAGCTGTCGTAGGCCATGGGCATGGACTGCGCGCCGCCATGGAACGTGACAGTTTCCATAATGTTACCTGCGGCAGGATCGTAGCCGACGAGGGCGCCCGACCCGTTGCCGGGATTGCCCTTCGGGAAGAAATCGTCCTCCGAGAAGCCCATCCCGTCGATCCACGTCTGGAAGACCCGCTTGGGCGAATCGTTCGTGTAACTCTCGAAATCATCGATAACAAGGTACTGCTGGACAGCGAAGCTCCAGACATCGCCTGCCCAGACAGGCTGAGCCTCCTGATCGTTGACCTCATCGACCTTCCAGTAATAGGTCTTGCCCAGTTCGAGCAGTCCGCCGGCATCGAAGCTCGGCTCGGAGACGGCGCCGGCCGGCGCGGCGGCATTGGTCACCGCATTGGCATCGGTGCTGACATACACCTTGTGCGAAGCCGCCTCGCGGCCTGCACGCCAACTCAAGGGCAATCGCGGATCGACGCTTGTCGCGCCGGAAGCCGGCGCAGGCTGGCGGGCCGCGACCGGGACCACCATGAAGCGGACTTCGCTCAAGCCGCACTGTTTGACAACGCCGCCCCAGTTGCCGGCGATGTCGATTTTGACGTACTTGGCCGCCACGCCGTCGAAATCGACCGTCGTGTTTGCGGCGTAGTCCGCAGTCCCCGAGGCCTGGGCCAACTCACGGGGCGTGTCCAGCGAGGCCCAGTCGATCCCATCGCGTGAATAAGAGATCGTCACGCCCTTGACGCCAAAGCCGACCAGAAGCTCAACAGAGCTGTTATGGTTCCAGACCAACATCTGGTGCAGCTCGTAGAGTTTGTCGAACTCGTACTGAATCCAGACCGGGCCCGGATCGGCCGCGGCGCTGAGCCACATCTGGGCCGTGTCCGTCGAATGTTGGCTGCTGGAATTCAGCCCGAAGCCGTCGACAGTCTTCTCAGGGCCCTCGTTGACGCTGCTGGAGCTGGAGGCCGTGGCCTTGACATGACCGCCGGCCAGCGGGATGCTGAGAGGTTCCGCGGTGAAGCTCCAGATGTTGCCCTTGGTGACCGTGCTGTCGGAGGCGATCTCGTCTACGCGCCAATAGTACGTCTTTCCCAATTCCAGGCGGCCAGGGTCAAAACTGTTGGCATCCTGACGGCCCATGTAGACGACGCTGGCCGTCGTCCCATCGTCGATATCGTCATAGTCCGTGCCCAGATACACGCCGTGAGCCACGGCTTTATCGCTGGGTATCCAGGAGAGCACCGTGCCGTCTCTCCGGACGTCCGTGGCCCCGCTGGCCGGCGTCAGCACAATGGCCTGATTGCTCTCGAGAAGGGTCAACTCAAACCCGTTCATCACGAAGAACGCACCGGCAACAGGATTGTTGGGCGACGTCACGTCAAAGACCAGCGTGACACTATCGGTCCCGTTGGACACGATTGTGGCGGTGAATTTGGTGACCTCGGCGAGACTCCGGATGGTCGTCCCGGTTCCATTGGAGATATCGACCCCTGTGGTCGTTGCCGAGCCCATCGCGTCGTTGATCGTCACAGTGAAGATACCTGTCTGGTCGTGGGCGTCGTGGTGATAGGAGAGCCACTGGTAGGTGCCTGCCGGAAACCCGCTGATCGTCAGCGTCATTGGATCGCCGACCTGCCGGGTATCGGTGCCAATCCAGTCCCGCAGCAAATTGACGAAGTCCGTTATCCCGTCGTCGGTGCCGCGGTCGACCATTGCCTGAGCCGTCGCGGCTGCGTTCGCAGGCCAGGTCGGCCGTATTGTCACCGTGGCGCCGAACGCCGTGTAGCTCTGCGCCGTGAACGTGGCAGGCGTGCTGCGCGTGGCGAAGTACCCTTGGTAGCCGGCCTCCACCGCGCCGCCGGTCACGTTGAAATCGATTTTCAGTTGGGCCTGTGCCGCGCCAAGCCACACCGACAAACACAGGAACATTGGAGCCGCTATCTTTTTCATCGTGCTCTCCTTTCCCTTAGACATGGACCCTCGATCGCAATTCTATGACAAGCCCCCCTTCACAATCACCCTTTCGCAGGCCTCACAACGAGCCACCCTGTATTATCGTCCCCGGCACAGGCCGGAAAAATGCACTCCAGTGACATTTTGTTGCACTGCAGTGACCTCTGCCTCTCGGCACAGGAACTCTCACCAACCGGTACGGGCGAAACATGTTTCGCCCCTGCTTACTTGATTCTATAGCGAAAGGCCCAACCTTTGGCCATGTACTCGATATCCTGTGTTTGGTCTACAGGAGGATACTCGATGCCGTACGTTGCCACGTTCTGCGTGATCAGCTTGTCCACGCGCTCGATGGTGAAACGGTCACGCCATCGGCGCATCTCCGCATGGCCGTCGCAGAAGCCCAGAACGCTGCTGTCGCCGTGGTTGATCGCGATAGGCCCCCACCAGCCCCACGTGGCCAGATTCGTGTACTCGGGCGCTCCGATGACGAAGTGATGGCTGGCATTCCAGTTGCGTGTCTCCGCCGCCTCCACGAATACGTACCGCGTAGACGGAGCCGTGATCTCGCCGAACCTCCTGATCTGCAGATTGTAGTTCGCGCTGGTCTCGTTCGGATACCCGTACAGACACATGGGAATCGAGTAGGTGACAAAGACGTTGGTTCTGTCGTAAAGACTCTTGCGCTGATTATCGGCGGGACAATGATAGGTACGTGGCTCCTTGATATAAGGAAAAAGAAGCCCTTGCTTGATCCCTCGGATCTCATCTTCATTCGTCACCGGAGGCTCCGTCTGGGTATTGCCCATCGTGTTGCCGTTCAAGTCGCGAGGCACGCCGATCCACCCGACGAATTTTCCGCTTCGTTCCGTGCCGGTGTCCTCCGAGCTCATGACCCGGCCGTCATTCTCGCCCATGTACATGTACCAAGCCAAGGCGAGGTTCTTGGTATTGCTCAGGCACACGGTCGTCCCGGCCTTTTTCTTCGCCAGGCTTAACGCCGGCATGATGATGGACATCAGCAGCGCGATGATCGCGATCACCACCAGCAGCTCGATCAGCGTAAAGGCTCTCGTTTTCATCTGGCGCCTCCTGGTACAGGCACGCATGCCCAGTCAGGGCGGACCACGATTCACGATATTCTCTCTTGGCACGTAATCACCCATACCGTATTATCATACCAGATTCGGGCCGGTAAAATGCAGGAAAATTGCAATTTGTTGCACTATCGTGATCTATGCGAGCCGTACCTGCCCCGGACCACCACGCAGGAACTGCTCATCATCGTGATCCAGATCATGGATTACCTGCAGAGCCCGTCCTCCATGTCGGCCTTTTACGCACACCGTGCTTTGGCGAATCTCTTCGATATGATCGTGGCCCACTGCTACCGCGAGCCCATACCCGGCGCCGCCCTTGCCCAGAACAATCCCATTTTGCAGGTCAAGCAGTACATCGATGAGCATTACGCCGAGGCCATCACCGCCGAAGATCTGGCCTCCATGTCCCATTGCTCCAAGGGCCATCTGTTTCGCACGTTCAAGAAGTCCTTCCGCGTGTCGCCACTGGCCTACCAGCAGGACCTCCGCTTCGAGGCGGCGCAGAAGCTGCTGCGTTTCACCTCGCTTCGCTGCTACGAGATCGCTCAACGCGTGGGCTACTCGAATATCTACTACTTCTACAGGCAGTTCAAGAAGAGGATGGGTGTGACCCCGAGGCACTACCGCCAATCCCTGCGCTGAGCCCGCAGATGCTTGGTCTACTTCCAACGAAGTTGCTTCAGTTCTGCGTTAGCGTCCCGCCGGCACCAACTCAAGTATCTCCTGGCCATATACCGGCAGGGCCAGTTCCACACCTGTGGATTGCAGTTGTCGGCCGGTGAAATCCCCCAGCCGCCGTTCGCTGAACAGCGCGACCACCGCATACCCGCGATCCGGCTTGACCCACGGGACGTTGATCGCGCGCCGCTCGGCGCCTCCGCTGCCGCGCACCACGACGACCGCGCCGCAGCCTTCGTCGTTCAGCTTGCCCCACCAGTGCCAGTCATCGTCGTTGGGCGCCGGTACGCCGCTGAATTGGAAGCGGCGATAGATGTCCCAGGATCGATGCAGGCGATTCACGAGCGAGAATCGTTTCTGATAGTGCGCCAGGTGCTCCGCCGAGAGCGTGCTCAGGTCGCCGGAGAAGACCAGCGGCGCGCCGAGCAGCCAACTGACGACCTGCCGATCCTGGACCTCGGCAGTCAAGCTGCCCTGGTGGTCCTCGGTGGCGGCGCCGTAGAATTCGAGGCAATACAGCGGCAGGCCGCGATGCGAGTAGAAAATCTGCCGCGACTGGTGGCAGGCGGCGAGGAGTTCGGCACGAACCTTCTGCGGGTCGATGGCAGGTGCATCAGTCCGGCCTCGCCTTCGAGCGACAATGCCACCACAGGCATTCGGGGAAACGTGATAGCGTGCCGCGTGCTTCAGGGCGGCCAGGTCGCCGTAGATGATGTTGCTGAAGTCCTGCTTGAAGTACGCCGCGCCGTAGCGTTCATGCAGGCGGGCCAGGTCCCGGGCATAGAACTCGCGCCAGGGCGTGGCGAAGCTCATCGCGATGCCGCCGAGCCGCGTGACTACCGGCAACGAGCGCGCATCGGGGAACGCTTTCAGGTCGGGCGAGTCCTTGCCGCGAAAGCACGACAGCCACAACCCCAGCTTGAGGCCGCGGGAGCGGATGTATGCGGCGGTGGCCGCGAAATCGGGAAACTTGACCTGGTCCGGCTCCGTGCCAAGCCGGTCACGCTGCCAGCCGTCGTCCATGAGAAACTGCACGAAGCCGGCACGGGCGGCCAGATCGGCCTGCTCGCGAATCATCACGTCATTGAGGTTTGGACCGAAACTGGCCCAGGTGAGCCACTGCGGTGCATCGCACGGCAACCGCTCGCCCACGATGCCGATGTGCCGCGATAGACCTCGTAAACTACCGTGATAGCCAGTCCATCCAGCACACTTTCCTTCCGAGCGTGAGCGAGGATGGTCAGACGTGACACGTCGGGACCGGGAGCGGAGACCTGCGGCGCCGCGAGCGTGAAGCTGTCCGCCCATCGGCTGGCCCGGATGCGAACCGGCTCGACCCAGCGAGTCGTTTGGCCGAGGCTCGCGTCATCGTATGTGCCGGGGTCCACGCGCTGCCCCGGCTGGAAGGTCTTCACGCTGTCGATGGAGCCGCCTTCGCCGCTCTTGAGCCCCTTCGGCATGGCATTGAGTTCGGCGCGCGTGACCGTGAGGCTCAGTTCGGAGGCCGGTCCGGCCAGCAAAGACGCAAAATCTTGCGTCTCTACGGGGTTGCGAACGCATAAGTGCGTCGTGCTCAGATTCCCGTTTGCCAGACTGATCCCTCGCTCCAGAATCCCAGCCGAGATGCGCACCTCCTGGTCAGAGATCGCCACCGGCTGCGCGCCGCTCGTTCTCAGGGATGTACATATAAGCATGCTCGAAACCAGCAAAAGCGGCAGTACCCTCTTCATGCGGCCCCCTTTACAAGTCATTCCTTGCCACTGGCGAAATCGTGAAATAGTTTCTGGGCAAGAGGAAAGGTCCGGCTCTGCGGACGCTTGTCCAGGCAGTAAGTGACGACGCCGTCGCACTTGCCGGCGTGAAGAGCTCATGGTTGGCGTAGAAGTCGTCGATCACCCACGCGGTCAGGTTGGGGTGCTGAAGCGACAGCCGGGCGATCTCTTCGCCCCAGCGATGGTAGTCCAGCCGAAATGGCTCGGAGTACTGGCTCCCGTACTTCGGCGGGCTCTCCGACGGCGGCACCAGATACACCCAGACCTGGATGCCTGCCCCTTCCGCCTTGGGCAGAAACAGCTTCAGATCGTCCCAGTCCGCAGGCGCGTGCCAGATGAGCCAGTAATAGGCCGTGACGCCCAATTCCCTGAGCCTCGCGACCATCGCGTCGATGTCCACACGACCATCCGGCCGGCGGAGCTCTGAGTCATAGTCCGCCAGATGCTTGCGGAAGAGCTCCCGTCCTGTGGACGGACTCGGCTGCCCCCGTCCGGCGGGCGGGTTATCTAAAATATAGCCGATGTCAATCACATACATCTGTCGGCCCAGACTTTCATGGGTGGCGTCAATGCACACGACCCTTCCATCCCGGCTGAGTCTCGGATGCAGATCGACCCGGTAAATGTTGGTCGGGGCTGTGGACTTCAGTTTGGCCAGCGGCACGAATCGCCTTGTCGGGATATGGTACATGAATAGATACTGATAACCGTCAATGGCATAGGTGTCGGAGATAAGCCAGTCGCCGCCGGGACCGGGAATGTAGCTCACATGGCCGTTGTGGGGGGACTCCAAGAGCCTGCTCTCCGCCTTGCTGGTCCCATCATCCGGATAAAGGTAATAACCGCGGCCATCCAGGAGGTGACTGTCGTCCCGCCACTCGTGGTGACTCGGCCGGTCATGCAGGCTGCGAACATCCGTGCCGGTCCCCGTCATGGAGAAGGCCTTGTCGAGATTGTTGTCCGGGTCTTTGACGAACGCGATGAAGCGAGAGCCCGAGGGATTCCATCCCTCGCGGAAAATGTAGAGAGACCCCGACGACGGCGGGCCATCGGGATAAGCGATTCGCGCCGTGCGGTCCAGACTCACGATGAGCGCCGCCTCTCCGGTGTTCAGGTCCATTCTCCAGACCCCCGTTTCCTTCGGAGCATAGAGGCCCTCATATTTGTCTTTGATGCCGACGTATGGAGTCCCCCCATGCTTCATCCGCTCGAAGTCATGCGTCAACGCCACCGTGCCGTCAGGGGATGGCGTGTAGATGGGCCGAGGCAGGGTCCGTCTGGCGCCTGTCTTGAAGTTATAGACCCGGCACACGTAATGGCTGCCATCGTCCGAGCGGTCATTCCACAGGATCTCGTCCGACCCGGGCCGCCATTGCAGCCGAGCCCCCTGCTGCCAGTTCCACGCGGTCGTCTCTCCGATCTGCGTCCATTTGTATCCATCTCGCAGATCAATCACGCCGATCTCCGCACGATCGCTCGGCCGAACGTCGCGATTCTGACAGTGGACCCTCATGCCGAGCACATGGCGGTCCGCAGGATCGAACTGGAGGCACTGATAAAAGAAGAACCCGGTGTAATTCGGGCTTTCCTTCGTCCCGGGATCGGAGATGCGGATGAGTCTCGGATACCGAGTGTTCTGCCCCGCCATCAAGTCACTGAAGCTCGAATACGTCGTGTACGGCAAATTCTCCCGTGCTCCGGCCTCCGACGGCATGATCGAGCCCGCCAGCAGGATGGTGAGAATGACCATGCACGCAAACATCTTCCATGTTCCATTCATCTCTGGTGTCTTCATTCATGTCCTTCCTGTGTCCGGCGTTTCAGATAGAGGACAGCATCGCCGTCAAAGGGAGCTTGAAATCGCCTCTGACCGGAGGCGACGGTCAGAGTGCCGCTCTCAACGGTGGCGCCCTGCTGGGGATTGCACCATTCATGACGATAGGTCCCAGCCTCCAAGTCCACAGAGAAGGCTTTGCCGGGCGTCGGCTGGTAAACCAGATACTCCCGGCCCGGACATGCCAGACAGTAGCCGCTGGAAGCCAGGTCGCCACGAGGCGTCATGGTCCCCAGATTCACCCGTTCCGCGATCCTGCGCGTCTGGCCCATCGCCTTGCGAGCGCCTTGCATCTCGGCTTCGCTGCTGCGCACCCAGTCCGGCTTGCTCAGCGGATCCATATAGACGGGATGGTGTCCGCGGGTGAAACTCCTCCAGACCCAGACCCGGTCTCCTCCCACTCCCCACAGGTGATCCGTATCGCTGACGATCACTTTGCGCCCATCGGCGGCGGGCGGATCGTTCTGGTAATCACCCGAAACCCCGTCATTCTGAGGAGAAATCCAATCCGCCGGGCTGGCGAACAAGGCTTCCATTGAGCCTTCGCGACCGCTGTCGAAAGCCGTCATCCCGACGGGATGCTGCTTCGGCTTGCCCGCCTCATACTCCTTGATATACCTGACCATGTGATACTGCCAGTCCCTGGAGAAGATGGCGGTCTCGTTCGTAATCTCGTAGAGCACGTTGTCCAAGTCGTTGAGCGTGTCGACGACCTTACGAACATAAGCCTCCTGCAATCGGGTGACGGCGGGCACCTGGAGCGAGTGAACCTCTCTGCCCTCACCATCCTTATCCGCATCTCCATTGATCCCGTTGATGTTGTTCGCTTCGTTAAAGGGATGCAGCGGCCACGGATTTCCATAGCCGTGGCTGTAGATACTCCAGCCCTGAAACAGCATCACACCGACGTAAATGCCCCGGTCCCGGGCGGCGACCACCCGCGACCGCAGCCGCTCGAAATACTCCGAATTGAATTGACTCAGATCGAACTTGGGCTTGCCATCCAAGGTGATTCCGGACCCCCCGCGGGAGTAGGCGATGGGAGCGTAGTACTCGTCGTTCTCTCCGCCCTGCCACCACCACGCCCCGCCTTCCCACGCCCACATGCGCATGAAATTGTGGTCGAGCTGCGTCAGGAATTCCAGGTAGCCGTCGTAGTCGAATCTCTTTGTCAAGGGTCCGCCGAGCCTGCCGGCATCCTGCAGGTTATGCCAATGGTGCGAGCCTGTCAGGTAGATAGCCCTCAACGAACCGTCGGGCATCTTCGTGCCATCGGTGAAGTAGCGAGGGTTGGCGGGATGAACCTGCAGCGGCCCGGCCGCGATCAGCGGTGCAGTCTGTGCCGTCATGAGCCAGCCGGTCACGAACGCTCCCAGGACAAGCATCTGTGGAGTCCGTCGGAACACCACGCAGCGTCTGTCGCTCCACATGGATATACCTTTCATAGTCACTGCGCAACTGCAACTTCAATGCCCACTGGCGGGTCCGGGCGACGGCAGCATCCACATGTCCGGCAGACCGACCTTATTGCCGTGGCGGTGATACGCCCATCCGTGGTCCCAGCCGGCTCGAATGCGCTCGTGAGTCAGGAGCGGCTCGAACGCAAAGGCCCCCAAGTCCGGCGCCTTGCCCGGCGGACGCGCACGCCCCCAGAAATCCACAGAAGGCGCGTATTCCGCGGACCCCTTGCCAAGGGCCGGGCTGTCTGCCTGCAGCCAGAACACGCCGCGCGTCGCATCGACAAACCGGGGATCGCCCGTGAGGCCGTGCGGCCCTTGACGCGCGGACTTCGGCATACAGAGATTGTAGTCCACCAGAACACTGGTTGTGCCTTCGCCCAAAGCGAAGACGTCGCCGCCCTCAGCGACAAGGATGTTGTTGGCCACCACCTCGCCGTTTCCGTTCCAAAGGGTGAGCGGTTGGTCCTCTACCACGGTGTTGTTGACGATGACGTTCTTCCCGCCGCCCTCGGGACACGCCACGATGATTCCTCGCCGGCGTACCTGGCCGTACACGAGGTTGTTCTCGACCCGCGAGTTCTTGATGGAGGGATACAGGTGCAGGCCGTAGCTGGCATTATGGCGGACGATGTTGCCGCGCACAGTCAGCCTATCGCCATCGGCATAGACACCGTGATCGAACTGGATATGATCGCCGTTGAACTCGATCAGATTGTTCTCGATGACCCCATCCTTCTGGCCGTGCATGCCGATGCCCATGGCCTTATTGTTGTGGACCCAGCAATTCCGCACCACGTTGTGGTCGCCGTTGAGCTTGACGCCGTCGTAACGGCCGCCCATCACCTCGAAGCCGTCAACCGTCAACCAGTCACAACCGTCGCCGTTGCTAATCACGTGGTATTCGGCGCCGATGATCACAGCCTGCCATTTGACCTCCGATTGGATCACCGTGGCTCGCTCGCGCGTGCCGGCGAACTGCTTGGCGATCTGGATCGGTCCGCGATAGAGGCCCGGCTTGACGATGATGACGTGCCCGCCGCCCACTTTGGAAAGCGAGTATTCTACGGAGGGCCACGGTTTCGCCCCACTTCCATCGTTCTCTGTTTTGCCGTCGGTGGCAACGTAGTAGGTCGCCGCCGGCGCTGCTATCGCTGTGGCCATCACCAATAGACTGCTCCAAACGTAGCGGTTCATGTTCCTACCTTCCTTTCCGGCCCCAGTCTCTCAATCTTGAGGTGTAGCACTGCGTCGCCGGCAAACGGGGCTCGCAACGAACGCTTGGCGCCGCCAGTGGTCGGTTCACCGGACATGATCGTCCCTTCGACAGGGTGCAGCCACTGAACCGTGATTGTACCGGATGCCGCCGTGAGGTCCACCGTCACCTCGCCGCCTTCGGGCAAATAAACCAGATACTCCTTGCCCGGATGGGCGAGACAATAGCCGGAGCTTGCCAGGTCTTTGGACGGCGTCATCCCGGCCAGGTTCACGCGTTCGGCCAACCGGCGCGTGTGGCCCATTGCAGCGCGGCCTGCGATCCAGCCTGCGGAATCGCCCAGGTTCTCCATCAGCAACGTATTATGCCCACGGGTGAAACTCTTCCACACCCAGGCTCGTGTGAACGCGGCGTCATCGATGAAGACCTTCCATCCGATGTGGTCGGTATCCAGGAGACAGACCTTGGTACCGTCTGCCGCGGGAGGGTCGAAGGTCCACGGGTCCTTGGGCTGGTCCCACCCTGTCGTCGCGAGGGAAGTCCAGTCAGCGAGACTCTTCAAACAATCATCATTCATGTCGCCCACGGACGTCATGCCTACCGGATGTTGCTTGGGCATCTTCGCTTCGACGCTCTTGATGAAACGCACCATCTCATATTGCCATTCGCGGGTATGGCGGAGCCCCTCGTTGCAGATTTCATAAAGGACATTGTCGAAGTCATTGACCGTCTCGACAACTTTGCGGACGTAGGCCTTTTGGATTTCCAGCACCTGAAGCGCCTGGAGCGTGTGGATCTCGATGCCCCAGCCGTCGCCGTTCGGATCACCATCGATGCCTGAAACGTTGTTGTCCTTGTGAAATGGATGCTGCTCGACCGGGTACTCCTTGCGTTTGGCCATGAAGATCCAGTCCTCGAAAAGCATGATGCTCACGTAAATCCCGCGGTCTCGGGCGGCGATCACTCGCGCGCGCAGGCGATCGAAGTAGGCTTGATTGAACTGCCGCAGGTCGAACTTCGGCTTGCCGTCCAGTCCCTGGCCCGGCCCGGTCCGCTGCCACGGCTGAGGTTCATGGGTGGTCAGCTCCCAACGCCACAAGCGGATGAAGTTGTGATGGTTTGTCTGGAGCAAATCGAGATATCCCGTGTAATCGAAGGGTTGTGTGACCGTGGTGTAGCCGGCCAGGATGCCGTCCTGCAGGCTCTGCCAGGTGTGAGAACCCGTGAGATAGACCGGTCGTCCTTCAGGGTCGGCAAAATAGCGCGGATTCGTTGGATGGACACGCAGCGGACCGAGTGCCTTTGCGGGCTTGCCGGAGTCCGCGTGAGCGACGTGGTTGGCGGTGAGTAACACCAAGGTTGCCAGAAGACGAATGGAGTCGCTTTTCATTTTGTTCTCCTTTCTTGCGCGAAGGGCATGTTAGCGTGCTTCCCAAGGGGCTCGGGTGAAACCGGGGGCTGCTTCACGGCCGAATCGCAGGGGCGGATTGCCGTTCTCGAATGCGCCGATGTCCGGCGCGGCGCCCTGGTAGTCGTCGTTGAAGCCCGGCAGGCGCACGCCCTTGTCGATTGCCGGGTTGGGGGCCTGGACGACAGGGTCGGTAATGGTGAAGTTCTTGCCGCTGCGAGAGTACTCGACCTTGCCCCACTTGATGACAGGGACCGTGGTCGCCAGGAACCACTCCAGCCGGTCCGACGGCACGAACATCGAGCGGACGAACCCGCCTGCGAGATAGCCGCCGGTCAGGTCGTTGCGAAAATCGTTTGGCGGACCATCGCCGGTAGTGGAGGGATAGGTGTCGCCGCGGACGCGAAAGATGTTGTTCTTCGAGACCGCGTTGCAGATCCCGTGGCCGCTGAAAACGCTCAGCGCGCCGTTGGGCTGGAGGGTGGTGTTATGAAAGATGTACCGCCGGCCCCGGTCGCCGGGGACTTCCTCGCCATTGACGGTGATGGTCTTCCTGGGGCCGCCCGTCTTGATGATCATGCCTCCGCTGGAGTCCTGGTGCGAGATGCGGCTGGAGGCGAACACGTTGCGGTAGATATACAGCGGTCCCATCGAGGTGCTCGCCGTGGCGATGAACACGAAGGTCTTGTCGATGTAGTTGCCCCAGATGCGGACGTTCATGTTCGCGCCCTCGCTCTCGATGGCGTCGTCCCAGCAGTTGGTGATGATGTTGCCGTAGATGTCGGAGTCTCGATTGGGACTGCCCTCGAAGCTGAAGTTGCTCCCGCCGCCGATCCCATCGTTGTACCCGTGGTCCTCGGTGGACCGGATCTCGTTGTAGCGGATGACGTTCCCGCCCGAGGAATTCAGCAGGGTGATCCCCTGGGGGCCATCTGGGTGGCCGGACTCCCAATCGTTGGAGCCGCTGCGGGGATGCTCGATCAGGTTCCGTTGGAGGACGAGTCCACCGGCGCCGGTCTCGGCGTAGATCGCGCTATCCGAGCCATGAAAGACACCCCAGACACGAGCCCCGCCGACCCGGCCCCACTGGGTCATGTGACAATCCTCCACGACCACGTTCTGCACGCCTTTGTGGATCAGGACCGCGTGCTGTCCGGCGTTCTTCAATTCCAGCCCGCGGATGATGACGTAGTCCGCCGCCACCTCGACGCAGTTGTCGTGCAGGTTGAACACGTCGATCGCGGTCTTGGTCCCTGGGGCCGGAGTCACGAGGTGCCACGCGTCGGCCTTGCCGGGCTCGGTGATCCGCACGGGCTTGTCCAGCTCGCCGGCCGGCAAGTATGTCGTCTTGCCGATGGGGAACTGATCGCTGCGGGTGCGGCCGGAGAACTCGATGGTCTGGCCCCCGCATGTGAGGCGGATGAGATATGCCGTGTCGGGCTTCAGACCCACCAGGCTCCCGCGATACTGCCGCTCGCGGGAATCGTAGACCAGCGGCAGGGCCTCGCGCCACGACTTCTCATCAGCCTGACGGTATTGCACGTTGCAGGCGCCCTGCTCAGTGGCACTGGGGTAATACAATCCCAGGCACTCGAAGGTAGCCACGGCCCACGCCTGCTTCTGCTCGGCGGCCGCCAGGCTCATGGCCGACACCGTTGAAATGACCGCCATACACAATGCGCTGATCCAAGCTCGCATGTTTCAACATCCTTACCATAGTTCTGCAAAATGGAGACGAGGTTTATTGGTCTTCATGACAATTGTTTCTTGACTCCTTTGAGGAGTCGCGATGATGTTGCGAATCCGCCGCAACTGCTCGGGTCCGGAGAAGTACACATCGTTGCCGACGAACGTCGGCCAGCCGACCGGATCGATCTTGCCCACGACGCGCACGCTCGCATCCTTCGGATCGATGCGCACCAACACGTCCTTCAGGTACGTCCACACGAAACCATCGGGGCCGCGCACGAAGGCATTGTACTCATAGGAAGGGTCCACCCAGTGCGGCCAATGATCGTCAATCGAGACGGGTGACAGCAGGTCCCTGGTGAACAGCACTTCGCCGGTAGTCACGTCCACTCCATAGAGGACGCTGCGGCCGGACTGCTCCGGGCCTGATGTCAATCCGAGCAAGCGCCCTCGCGCAACCTCTGCAATGAGTCCGGTTGTCCGGCCCTTCGCTATCGGCACGATCTGGCGCACGAGCTTCTGCTCGCTCACGTCGTACACGAACAGCCTGGCCTCCTCGGGCGCGCGATTGTCATTCAGCTCGTCCGCTGCTCGGATCGTGGAGATAACGATCAGTCGCCCCTCCAGCGCCGGGGCAATCCACTGCACGGCGTAACCGCTCAGCGGCTTCCAGAAGCCGTCCATCTTCTGCGTCTTCGGGTCGTACCAACCAAAGCCGCCGCCGGTGTAGTGACGCAATCCGAACCCGCCGAAATAGATCCTGCCATCGGCGCCGAGCGTGGAACTGTGCATGAGCCCCACGCGGGTGGTCTTGTCAAAGTCCCCCAGGTACCGGGCGTTGCTCCTCGCATCCGCCTGGTCAGGCGCCGGGTGGCCGGGGGGGCCGCCCTTGCTCAGCGTCCAAGGCTGCGCGGGGTCGTAGACAAAGAGATGGCCGCCGGAATAGCCGCTGGAATAGAGCTTGTCGCCGCAAACGATCTGCGTGTAGGGCGCCAGCCCGGGGCGCGGGCCGAGAATGGTGGTCTGGTCAGTCCGGGGATCGAACACGAACACGCCGGCGTAATCGTCGCCCGTGCCGTACAGCCGGCCGTCGGGCAGGACTGACATAGGATTGATGCGATGCGGGTATGACTCGACGCCCTCGAGCCGGACCGATTGCCAGTCCGCGTCTTTCGCTGAACGATACCAGAGCGTCGCATTGCCTTCGGGATCCGGATCGATCTGGTCGAAATACACGTCCGGCCTTGGCATGGCTTTGTCCCACGGGGACACCTGCTTCGGCCAGGGCGGGGTGTCGTTGGTCTTGGGAATGGCCTGGCCATGATAGAGCCAGTACTCCTTGTCGGGCGCGCCATCCTGGGGGACGCGGGCGTAGGCGCCCGGAAAGCTCTCAAGGATATCCATCACGCGTTCCGTCGGCGACTCCAGCAGCACTTTCTCTTCGCCCGTCGCAAGATTCACGGCCACGAGACACCAGGCGGGGATCATCCCGCTGGCGATATATGCGTGCGTGTCATCCACGCCCATCACGTAACGGCTCCAGGCGCCATTGGGGTGGCTGGGTCCCACCGGGCCGAAGTCCTTCACCACCTTGCCCAATTTCGGATCGTAGATGTACAGGCCGACTCGGTTGTCCCGGGTCCCCGTTCCGTAGATCCGCCCATCAGGCCCCGTCACGAGCGGGCGAACCTCACCGCCAAGTCCCGGAACGATCTCGCCCCGCTCCTGGAGCGTGTTCGTCGCCGGGTCGTACACGAACAGGTCCATGCTCCAGGTGCGCCTCGACGGGGTGGCGATGTAGTACTTGCCGTCGAATCCCAGCGCCCGGCCGGACAGGTAGAACTGGTGACCGTCCGCCAGACGCTGCCTCTTCACCTGCCCAGTGCCCAAATCGATGGCGTAGAGCCATGTCGGCCCGTAGTACTCTTTGAAGTAGATTTGAAGCACATCCCAGCTCTTGCCATCGGGGTTCGGCACGAGCCAGCGCTCCCAGACGTTCACCCCGCGTGCCGGCTCGCCCAGCGACTCCGTCTGCAAGACCGGCGCACGTTCGAGAGCCTCCTTCAATCCCGGCTGCTCGACAGCCGGCCAAGGCTCGCCAGCGGCGATCTGACCAACCGAGAGAACTATAGCCGACATGGCCAACCACAAAGCACCGTTGATGTTCATGGTTCATCCCTTTTCTTCGGCACCGAATCTTGTTTGGACGTCACCAGAAGTGGACGCGGCCCGACGACTGACATGTCCCATGGCTCGAAGCCAATCTGGGCGGCCGGGGAACCTGGCCGCAGGGTGAAATCGTCGTGCGCCGGATCTACGAACAACGGGTCGGCGATGAGACTTTCCTTATCTTGTCCCGCCGCCTGCCACTCGGCGAAGCTCTTGTTGGCAAAAAGGACTGGTTTGCCGGAGGCGTTCCAGTAGAGATTGCGGTCAAACACGCAAGTGTCCCGCCCCCAACGCCCGCTGCCATAGTTCCCAATCGCCTGGCCCTGCCGGTAATAGATGAGGTTGCGCCGGCAGGTCAACTCGAACCCGCCGATACCGCCGCGCTCGATTTGTGCCCCGCGATTGAAAGCGAAGATGTTGTTCTCCGCCGTAATATCATGGTTGTGGTGCGCGAACAACGCGCCGTCCTGACAGCGATATACGAGGTTCTTCTGGATCAGCAAGTCGTGGCTGCCTTGATCCGGGTAGATCCCCCAGCCACCATAGTCGCGTCGCGCGACATCATGCACGACGTTGTATGCGATGCGACTGCTTGGTGAACTGCAGGTGTAAATCCCGGCCAGATCGCTGAGCATGCCTTGGCCGATGTCGTGAATGTGATTGTATTCGATAACGTTGTCCCTGGCCTGCCCAGGCCCGAAATCCTGGACCGAGCCGACGGATATGCCACACCAGAACAAGTCGTGGATGTGGTTGTGAATGATCTTATTGTTGGCATTGTCGCCCACGAACACGCCCACCGCTTCGGGAGTGAACCGCCCACAGTGGGCGATTTCGTTATCGGCCACTGTGATCCTCTGGCTGTGCGGGCCTTGCGGCATGTCGGCCTTGCGCTGGATTCCCCGCTCGGTCAGCCGGCCGGACCCGTCCGTCTCCCACGAGAAGAAGTGACCGATCCGGATTCCTCCCGCGCCGATGTCTGTGATCCGGTTGCGCGCGATTTCGATATCCGCGCAGCCCACATTCACTTCGACGCCGTAGTTGTCGATGTGCTCGATGCCGCCGCCGATGACGGCGCATCGTTCGGCGTAATCAAACAGCAGCGCACCGGGCACCTCGATTCCAGCTTGCAGCGATGAGGCATAGTCGGCCGGCGGCTGCCATTCCGTATGAGCAAAGACGAGTCCTTCAAAACGGAGGTCGTGGACAGGGGCGCCCGCACGCCCAACCACCCGCACCACCTGCGTCAGGCGCGGCGCGACGATCTCGGCCGAAGGCATCTCCTCTCCCGGTCGCGGCAGATAGTACAGAACTCCGCCTGGACGATCGAGATACCACTGGCCGGGAGTGTCCAGCGCCTCGAACACATTCTCCACCCAATAGACCGAGGGCCTGGCGGTGCCGTCGCCGGAAGTGGCAGACGAGACGAGGGCAAACAGACTCGCGCGGTCGAACGTGACTGTCCGAGTTGAGCCGTCAATGCTCTCAATCGGCAGCCGGTTGTCCAGCCACCGCGTAATCCCAACGACTTCCACGTCCTTCGGGTTGCGCCAAGTCGGCTCGATGTTGCCCGGGGCATAAACAAACTGTCTGGTCGGACTCCTGAGAAAGTCACCTGTATAGCCCGGCAGAGACTCGATGCGGTATTCCCCTTGCTTGGGCAGCCTTGTCCGCGGCCGACGCTCGCCGTTCACGAAGAGCTGCCGGAATCGCCACTTCCCCGCTTTTACCTCCGCGATGTCCACCACCCAGGCCTTGCGACCGTTGGCCTCGCCCCAGCGACCGTTCTCGATACGGCGTCCGCCACTCAGAACTACTTTCTCCCCTGCTGCCGCCGCGTACACCACCGGAGCCTGCTCCGTTCCCGAATCCTCCGGACCGAACTCCAGCGGTGAGTCGAGAGAATAGGTCCCGCCGCGCAGGATGACCCGCAGGGGTCGCGGCTCTTTCTGCGCCTTGAGCAACGCCCGAACGGCGTCACGAGCACGCGCCGCCGTCGCAAATGGCCCGTCATCCTTGCCCGGATCGGCCAGTCTCCCAGACCACGTATCCTTGCCTCGCGGAGAGACGAAGAAATCCGCCGTTCCCGGTTCCCCACCAGGCGCCGCAGTAACTTCCTCCAGCCAAAGCAGAGAACACGCTGTCGCGAGCAAAAGGCCAAGTCTCATCACAGTAACCATCGCGTTGGTTCCAGCTTTCATGCCGGCCCTCCTGATAGTTGGTGTCTGTAAACCGATCCTCATTGCGCCTCAAGATGCAGCACCCAGTCCCGCGCGTCGGGGCAGGTGAACGTCCGTCTCTCGCCACCCTCTACGGCTGCGGCCGCTTTCCCGGCTCCGGTGCGCGGGTCCAGCCATTCGGCCTTGAACGCAGGCCCGGCATTGGGAAGATCGATTGTAATGGTTCCTCCGCTTTGCCGGTAGATCGCATATTCGCGCCCGGGGTCGGCCAAGCAAAGACTTCCTGAATTCACCAGGGCATGGTCCGGCTTCAATCTCCAGTACGCAAGCCCACCAAAGAAGTCGTTCATGATCTCGATGAACGGGAAAGCGCCGCCATCGCCCCACGTAAGGGTGGGTTCGAAGCACTCGGCATAAAGGTAGAACGCCCCGCCCATGAGGCTGCCCCAGGCGCCCGTGCGGACCTGATCGGGCGTGAGTTTGCCGGGCGTGGCTTCCCAGGAGGTCTCGAACGCAAAGACAGGCTTGTTGGCGTAGTCGGCCGATGCACGGCCCGCGTTCGTGACGGAGTCGCTGCTGGTGCCGGCCGAAAACTGCTGGACACGGAAATCGACCCACGGCTTGTCCACTGTCGTCCCCAAGGCATGCGAGGTCACGGGGTGCTTCCATGGGTCCATCTCTTTGAGAAGAGTGCCCAGCTCATCGAACTCCGCCGGGGTCAGCAACTCGTCCCATTCCCCCGCGATGTTCCACGTCACGTTCCAGTAGGGCGCCAGCCGGGCAATCCAGTACCGCAGGACCGGCTTGCGCGCCGTGGCAGGCACGAGGAGCCTTCCGTTGCCGCTCCAGTCCCAGCCGATCATTCCCCAGTGGTTGAACCACACGACCTTGCGTGCCTCCAGTTCACTAAGGATCTGGTCCACATTCGCCCAGCATCGGATGCTCGGACGCAGCCAGTCCGCGTTCGATCCCCCGTCGAACAGGGGGCGTGCCCCTGAATAAAGAAAGGGAAACAGGCCGTTGCCCGAAATGGTCACATATCCGCCCGCCCGGGCCGGGTCGGGAGCCTTGTAGGGAGTCCCCTTCCAATTGAGTTCCTCCCCAACCCCGACGAAGTTGAGCAGGTTCACGTTGCAGAAGTTGAACTCATGTTTCGCGCCGAAGAAGTAGTCAATCCAGTACGTTCGGTGGTTCCGGTTTCCTGCAATGAATAACTCGGGAGCCGTGAAAGCGCGGGGGAAGAAGTGGGTACCGTCAGCGAAAGTCCAGCAGCGAGGATTGGCGGAATCAACGCGAAGCGGGCCGGGCTTTGCCTCGTCACGAGAACAGGCAAAGGTGCCGGTCTTGCCGAGAGCACCATCTGAGAAGGAGCACTCATACGACCATACACCAACCCGGTCCGGGATGAACCGCAGTCTCCATATATTCCCCGTCTGACCACCATTGCCGTCGCCGTCATGAAAACCCCAGAAGGAGACCCGGCTCTTATCGGGACGAATGAAGGTGGCCGTCAACGTGACATCGGTGAAGGGATTCGCGTAACCCCTTGCGTTGACAACGTTCGTCTCGAACCGACCCCATAAGGATACTTCCTGCGCGGACACCTCGCCAACAAGCCCTGAAGTGAGAATCATCACGAGCGCAATCATGAATCCCTTTCTCCTTCGAATCGCCAATACCTGATACGGGCGACTATCAGTTGCTCTTATACCCGTGCTGCGTCCCGCGTGCAAGGGACGCATGTTGACAGAGCGCATGCATCGAAGTACTGTGAATCCACAGTCACAGCAGAAATTCAATATGCAGTCTTCAGGAGATCGGGAGATGGCGGTTCTTGGTTCGCATTCGCACGTACATGGGCAACTCGGTCGTTTGCACACCCTGCTGGCAGTCCTGGCCCTCCTGGTAGTAGAAGCCGTGTGAGTGATCTTGCTTTTTGTTTGAGGAGAATCCACCATGGTCAACGGAATTCGAACTCTCGCTTACTCTGTCGCGGCGGCTTTGCTGCTGGTCGCCATGTCATCTGTTTGTCATGGCATCGAGCCGGCACCGGCATTGGAGAAGGACTTCGCCCGGCCGCCGGAGGTCGCCCGGCCGTGGGTGTACTGGTTCTGGCTGAATGGCAATATCACACGCGAGGGTATCACCGCAGACCTGGAGGCGATGAAACGCGTCGGCATCGGCGGCGTGCTGATCATGGAAGTGGATCAGGGCGCACCTGTCGGCCCGATAGATTTCATGGGCCTGCGATGGCGGGAATTGTTCAAGCACGTGGTCGCCGAGGCCCGGCGGCTCGGACTGGAGGTGAACATGAACGACGATGCCGGCTGGAATGGCAGCGGCGGGCCCTGGATCAAGCCTGAACAGTCCATGCAGAAAGTCGTCTGGAGCGAAACGAGTCCCGAAGGCTCGAAACGGTTTGAAGGGACGCTCCCCCAGCCACAGGCGGTCGCCGGGTACTACCGTGACATCGCCGTGCTGGCCTTTCCGACTCCGGGCGACTTCCGGATCGATAACATCCAGGGCAAGGCTGCCTACGAGCGACGCGGCGTCGCCGCGGCGGCTGAAACAAAGCTGCCGCCGGAAATGGTGATCGATCGCGGCCGGATCATCGATCTCAGCGCATCCATGGACAAAGAGGGCCGTCTCACATGGGATGTTCCGGCCGGCAAGTGGACGGTGCTGCGCATCGGCCACACGTCAACAGGCGTGACGAATGCCCCATCGCCGGAGAGCGGCCGAGGCCTGGAATGCGACAAGCTGACCAAGGAGGGCATCGAGGCGCAGTTTGCCGGCATGATGGGGCCGCTCATTACCGATGTGGGTCGTGCGGCGGGCAAAAGCCTTGTCGCGACACACATCGACAGTTGGGAGAACGGCTCTCAGAACTGGACGACGCGGATCCGGGAGGAATTTCAGAAGCGGCGAGGCTACGACCTCCTTCCGTTTCTTCCCACATTGTCTGGGCGAGTGCTGGAGAGCCTGGAAGTCTCAGAGCGGTTCCTGTGGGACCTGCGGCAGACGGTCTCGGACCTGGTGGTCGAGAACTACGCCGGCCACATGGCGAAACTTGCCCATCAGCGAGGGCTGCGCCTCTCCATCGAGGCATACGGCGGCCCATGCGACGACATGACCTATGCCGGCCGGGCCGATGAACCCATGTGCGAATTCTGGATCGGCGGCGGCGCCTTCGAGACGTGCAAGGGAATGGCCTCCGCGGCGCACACGTACGGCAAGCGGATTCTCGGGGCGGAAGCCTTCACGGCGGACGACCGCGAACGCTGGCTCCAGCACCCGGGGAGCATCAAGGCCCTCGGAGATCGGGCCTTCTGCGAGGGCGTCAACCGGTTCGTGTTCCACCGTTATGCGATGCAGCCGTGGCTGAACTACAGGCCCGGAATGACGATGGGACCCTGGGGTCTGCACTATGAGCGCACGACGACGTGGTGGGAGCAATCGAAGCCGTGGCACGAGTATCTCTCCCGCTGCCAGTATCTACTGCGGCAGGGCCTGTTCATCGCCGACATTTGCTACCTGCAGCCGGAGGACTCGCCCCAGGGCTTCCACGGCCACAGGCGCAGCGGCTACGACTACGACAACTGCACCGCCGAGGTTGTGCTCACGCGCATGTCGGTGAGAGACGGCCGCATCGTCCTTCCTGACGGCATGAACTATCGGCTGCTGGTGTTGCCGGAGGCGGCTACGATGACGCCGCCGCTACTGCGGAAGATCAAGGGCCTAGTCGAGGCCGGGGCAACGGTCGTCGGCCCGCGGCCGCGGAAATCGCCGAGCCTCTCCGACTACCCCAAGTGCGACGAGCAGGTGAAGCAACTCGCGGATGAGCTCTGGGGGGATTGTGACGGCAGGACTGTGAAAGAGCACGCCTGCGGTAAAGGCAAGATCGTATGGGGACTGACGCCCGAGGAAGTTCTGGCGAAGATGGGCGTACAGCCGGACTTCACGGCCGGTCCATTTGTCCGCTGGATTCATCGCAGCGTGGACGGCATGGAAATCTACTTCGTCGCCAGCGCCGGCCAGCAACCGATAGACACGCTTTGCGCGTTCCGCGTGGAACGGGGCCGGCCCGAGTTCTGGCAGCCCGAGACGGGACAAATCGAACAGGTGGCTGCATATGAAGAGGGCGACGGCATCACACGCATTCCGATCCGCTTCGAGCCGAGCGGCTCTGTATTCGTGGTGTTCCGCCGGCGCGCGAAATCATTCGACCCTGTCGTGAGCATGACACGGGATGGCCGGCAGGTTCTGCCAGCCCCTGAACGCAAGGCAAAGGTGGTCATCGAGAAGGCCATCTACGGCGTCCTGAGCGATCCGAACCGCACGCGGGACGTTCAGGCCAGGCTCCAGGCGGTCGTGGATGGCGGCGAACTGAGCTTTCAAGTCGCGCGAATGGCAGAGGGCGACGATCCGGCTTTTCTCGTCGTGAAAACGTTGATCGTCGACTACACGGTGGATGGCAAGCCCTTCAAGGCGAGCGGCCAGGACCCGGAGGAGATCACGCTCGTCAGTTCCACCGGCTCCGAGTACGTGGCGGAAGTCCATAGTGGCGCGAATGGTCGATTGTCGCTCGAAGCATGGCAGCCCGGCCGCTACGAATTGAAGACCGCCTCCGGCCAAACTCTGCGAGGGGAGGCTGCCGTACTGCCCAAGCCGCTGGATGTCACCGGCTCATGGGAGTTGCGTTTCCCGTCAAACGCAGGCGCACCGGAACAAGTCGCCATAGAGAAGCTGGTCTCGTGGAGCGAACACAGCGACCCCGGCGTGAAGCACTTCTCCGGCATGGGGACGTACACCAAGACGATCAACGTGCCCCGTACGATGCTTGGCAAGAGCCGGCGCTTGTATCTGGATTTGGGCAATGTCCAGGTCATGGCACAGGTGAAGCTCAACGGCAAAGACCTCGGCATCCTGTGGAGATCGCCGTACCGCGTGGACATCACTGACGCGGTGAAGGCCGGGCAGAACACGCTCGAAGTGAAAGTCGTCAACCTGTGGATCAATCGGATGATCGGCGATGAGAGCCTGCCCGAGGACAGCTCGCGCAACGACAACGGGACACTCAAGGAATGGCCGCAGTGGGTGCAGGAAGGCAAGCCGAGCCCAACGGGCCGATACACGTTTACCAGTTGGAGATTGTGGAAGACCGGCGATCCACTCCAGGAATCCGGCCTGATCGGGCCCGTGATCCTGCGCGCCGTGGAACGGGTGAATGTGAAATGAGGCCGTGACCCGACTGATCCAGGTCAATCCTTTTTTCTTGCCCAGAGTGCGTCGTCCCAGTCCTTCCAGACCGGATCGAGACCCCGAGCCCTGATCACGGCGGCGACTTCACTTGGACTGCGGTGGTCGCTGACCTCGAACTGCCCCGTGTTCGCTTGCGAGTCGGTGTAGCCTCCCGGACTGGTCCGGCTGCCCGCGCTCAGCCGCGTCACGCCAAGCCCAATGAGATGGTCTCTCAATTGTGCGGGCTCTCTCGTGGAAAGCACAAGGCCTGTGTCGGCAAAGCACAGCCGCAACGCAAGCATCATCTGCACAAGGTTCTTGTCCGTGAGCAAGTGCGGAAATTCGGCCGGCGGGACTCCGCACGCCGGCCTCAGCCGGGGAAACGAAAACGAAATATGCGATTGCCAGTAGCGCCGCATGAGGTACGAGGCATGTTCGGCCAGGGCCAGTGTCTCGACCCGCCAGTCGGCCAAACCCAGGAGCGCGCCAAGTCCGATCTCGCGCATGCCCGCCTGCGCCGTGTCCTGCGGCCCACGGAGTCTCGTATCGTAGTCCGCCTTCGGCCCGCCGAGGTGATAGCGGGCGTAGGCGTCGCGGTCGTAGGTTTCCTGGTACAGCGTGACGCCGTCAACGCCCGCGTCAAAGAGGTGTTCGTATTCTCGGGCCGACATCTGATAGATCTCGACACTGATGAAGCTGAACCTGGGTTTGAGCCGCCTTGCCAGTTCCGCGAGGTACTCGACGGTGATGCAGGCCCGGTCCTCGCTACTGACCAGCAGGATGTCCCTGAAACCTTCGGAGGCCAGGATGTCCGCTTCGGCCATGGCCTCATCGGCAGTCAGGCGGACCCTCTTGAACGTGTTATCTCTGTTGAAGCCACAGTACCGGCAGCGGTTGACACAATGGCTCGACAGGTACAACGGCGCGTAGAGCCGGATGGTCCGGCCGAAACGCTGCATTGTCAGCCGCTGCGAGAGCATCGCCATCTGTTCGAGATGACTCTCGGCCGCCGGCGAAACCAGGGCGAGCAATTTCGTCAAGCTGTACGAGCCGGGGCGGGAGGCCAGCGCGGACTCCACATCCTGCGAGGTCACCTGCTGCAGCCGTTGCTCCCAGAGGCTTCTGTCTCTGTCGAGCCGCAGGCTCTCCAGTATGGAGTCAATCGACTCCTTCAATTTCGAATTTTCGCTCGCCGCTTTCATTCGTCTCTCAGGAAACCTGTCAACGGGCTCGATGCTTCCGCCTTGCGAAGCGGATCCCGCGGCCCGGCCTCATACGCCCTTCGCCCCGCCTCGACGGCCAGCTTGAAGGCCAGCGCCATCTCGACGGGATCGCCCGCTGTGGCAATGGCAGTATTGATAAGCACCGCATCGGCGCCTATCTCCATCGCCTCGGCCGCATGAGAAGGCAGTCCCAGGCCCGCATCCACGACGACCGGGATGTTGCTCTGCTCCACGATGATCTCCAGCGAAGCACGGGTCTTGAGACCCTGGTTGGAGCCGATCGGGCTGCCCAGAGGCATGACGGTCGCCGTGCCGACATCCTCCAGCCTCTTGGCGAGAATGGGATCGGCGTTGATGTAGGGCAGGACGACGAAGCCTTCCTTCACCAGAATCTCAGCGGCCTTGAGCGTCTCCACCGGGCACGGGAGCAGGTAGTACGGGTCGGGCGTCACCTCCAGCTTGACCCAGTTGATGCCGGTCGCGGCACGGGCCAATCGCGAAAGACGAACTGCTTCTTCCGCACTCCTGGCGCCGGAGGTATTGGGCAGGAGCAGGAACCGGTCGCGGTCGATCTCGCGGAGGGTATCGTCGGCCGGGTTGTCGATATCCACCCGGCGAAGCGCCACGGTGACAATCTCGCAGCCCGACGCGGCCAATGCCTGCGCCATGACCTTGGGCGATGCGAACTTGCCGGTCCCTACGAGCAAACGGGAGTCAAACGCCCTGTCGGCGATGATCAGCTTGTCCATGGCCTTAGCCTCCTCCCATAAGCTTGATCAACTCGATCTGCTGGCCATCCCTGAGCTGCGTTCGATCGAAATCCTCGCGGCGTACAATCCGGCCGTCCACCTCCGCGACCACCGTGGCCAGCCCCACGCCCATTGCGTTCAGCAACGCCGAGAGCGTGCCGGGCATCTCGTCCGGAGCGAACTGCCGCTCGACGCCGTTTACCTTCAACGATTTCATTTCGCTCACCTGCAAAAAAAGCACTCCCGCAAAAGGAGTGCTTTCCAACTCGGTCAAGCCTCCCTTCGCAGGTCCTAACCTGATCAGGTTCGTAGGGTCATCGCTCCAAGAGCGATCTCTCAGCCGCCGGGACAGGCTACCCACAACGGCTCCCCTGGCTTCATGGTAATACCTGTGCTATGATACCCCCGTTCACAGGTTTTGACAAGAACATTGGCCGTGCTCCGGAAAGGGGTACACGATTCATGAGTGGCGACCGGTTTGTCTTTCAGGAACACACAACGCCGGAGGGGATCCACTGGGATCTCATGCTCGAACAGGATGGCGTCTTGATGACGTTTCGCCTGGAGGACGAGCCGGCACAATCCCTGGTGCGTGAAGTGCGGGCCGTCAAGATTTTCGACCATCCGCTGCGGTTCCTCACTTATGAAGGTCCCGTCCAGAAAGGAACGGGCAAAGTCAGGATCATCGATCGCGGCATGTACCAGTATCGCAAACATAATGAAAACCTCCTGGCCCTTAAGCTGGATGGCGCCCTTCTTAATGGCGACTTCACGCTGACCCGTATCGAGGGCGACGAGTGGCGTTTCTCGGCTCAGAACGCACACGGACGTGATTAGTCGAGGAAGTCAAACCGCTTCCGAACGCAGCAGGGGCAATCGGTCCGCGGCGTGGAGACATCGATCTGCTTGATGGTGTTTTCCCAGAGGTCCAACACCAGCA
>Ga0214473_10001440_pt1 | contig 31394 bp, 24 predicted proteins | sample RVTome_7_FD_203509 | JGI IMG/M metagenome (GOLD analysis project Ga0214473, IMG submission 203509) | Soil microbial communities from uranium-contaminated site in the Upper Colorado River Basin, Wyoming, United States - RVT98D197 | ecosystem: Environmental > Terrestrial > Soil > Contaminated >...
AATCTCTGGTATGTCATCCAAACAAAACCTAAGAAAGAAGAAGAGGCGAAGTCTTACCTCTCGACAAAAGGAGTAGAGATATTTAACCCCCTGATGGAAACTTTTCTGTTGAGAAACGGAAGGATGAACAAAGAATTAAAGCCTCTTTTCCCTAATTATATTTTCGGAAAGTTCGATCTCGACCAAAATTATCCTCTGGTCAGGTGGGCAAAAGGAGTGAAAAAAGTTTTGGGCTTTGGGGAGTATCCCACCCCCATCTCTGAAGAAGTGGTGGAGATCATTAAAGAAAGAACGGATACTCACGGGATTGTGAGATTAAAATGTCATTATCAAGCCAATGACCTGATTCGGATTAAAACCGGCCCATTAAAAGATCTTCTAGGTATCTTTGAAAGATGGATTTCGGATAGCGAGCGGGTAAGAATCCTTTTAAACCTGCTGGGCTATCAACCGGTCGTAGAGATTCATCATTCAATGATAGAAAAAGTGGCTTAACGAAGTGCTGCCGTGCCGAGGCTAAAACGGTGCTGCAGTAACTGGGCATTGGGTGGCAGCACAGCAACACAGCAGAACTTATTAACATTTAACCCACTTTATGTGGCCCAAACATCATACATCGGTAGATATTCCAGAAGAATCCCCCCAAATTCGAACCGGCGGTAGCCTATCTTCCTCTCATTGGATGAGCGCAAAGCGGCAGGGGTAAAGGACCAGGATTGATTTTAAACCTTACGAACAACTGAACTCCGATCGCCTTGAAGCGGTTGCAGTTTAGTCTAATATCAGACCTCAAGCCTTTCGGTCTGCGACTTAAATTTCAATGTTATTTGGGAGGTGGGTAATCAATGATTATCAAATCTTGTTTGCCCTGTGAATTTCATGAGATGAAACAGGACAGAAAAGAAGAGACGAGTCACTGCCGGAGGGAAAACTGTTGGTCTCGATACTCCAAGTGTGTCCTTATAAAGGCCCTCGAAAAGTTTTTGAAAGAAGAGTCCTCTCGACAGGATCGTCCCTTCTCCGCCCTTTAATCTCTTGACCGTTTGAACCCACGAATCCTAGATCCCTTATGTTTTTTCTATTAAACGAAGGAGTGAACCATGTCCCAGTATTCCATCAGTCCAACCGGAGAGAAATTTGAATTGCCAGGGCAAGAAGACGATTCAAAAGAGTTCGAACGTTTGAAGGAGGTCGTAAACAACCAACGGTCCTTCGGACGGGAGATTGTTTTAGTCATGGGTTTGGGGTTTGTCGGAGTGGTCATGGCGGCAGTGGTTGCTGACGCCACGGATGAAAGAGGTCATCCTACGAAATTCGTTATTGGGATGCAGAGACCGAGCACTCGAAGTTTTTGGAAAATTCCGCTCCTCAATCGAGGGATTTCCCCGGTAAGCTCAGAAGATCCTGAGGTCCCCTTGTTGATCAACCGCTGTGTCAACGAGAAAAAAACGCTCATGGCTACCTTTACATACGATGCTCTCAATCTCGCGGATGTGGTGGTTGTAGATGTTCAATGTGACTATCTGAAAGAGGCACTCGGTAATATACGGGATGGCCGGGCAGACATGGATGCATTAGAAGAATCTCTGGAGATCATAGGGCAGCATATCGGTCCAGAGGCGTTGGTGTTAATCGAGACCACTGTGGCTCCGGGTACGACTGAGCAGGTGGCGTACCCGATTATGAAAAAGACGTTTCGGAAACGTGGGATTAGAAGCGACCCGCTTCTCGCCCACAGTTTTGAACGGGTGATGCCCGGGAGGAATTACGTATCGAGTATCCGTGATTTCTGGCGGGTCTGCAGCGGAGTCAACGACGAGGCCACACGGAGAGTGGTCAAATTCCTGAAGGAAGTTATTCATACTGAAAAGTTTCCGTTAACGGTACTCGATCGTCCGATCGAGTCCGAGACAGCAAAGATCGTTGAGAATAGTTTCCGGGCAACGATTCTTGCTTTTCTTGACGAATGGAGCCTTTTTGCAGAACGAAACGGTGTTGACCTTATCAAAGTAATTGACGCAATTAAGGTCCGGCCCACGCATAGCAATATCATCTTTCCAGGACCTGGAATTGGCGGTTACTGCCTTCCGAAAGATGGCGGTCTAGGCGTGTGGGCATATCGCCATATCCATGGTTTTGAGGATGATATTTTCAAAATTACACCCCTTGCGATAAATATTAATGATACCAGAGCGCTTCATGTGGCTCAACTGACACGGGATGCTTTACGGAATATGGGACGACCGATTGCCTCTGCAGAGATTCTGGTATTGGGAGCTTCCTATCGTGAAGATGTTGGCGATACCAGGTATAGTGGTTCAGAGTTAATTGTACGGCGCCTTACGGAGATGGGCGCCGAGTTAAGAGTACATGATCCTTATGTCTCACACTGGTGGGAGTTTGAAAAACAGGATGAGTATCCGGCGTCTTCACATAGTTTGAAAAGATTTTTCCGCGGTCAGGAAAGACTGAAGGATCTCCGGGTTGAGCAAAGTCTTGAGAAGGCACTCCAAAGGATAGACGCCGTCATTCTTGCCGTGAGGCACAAATATTACTTGAACCTTGATCCAGAGGAAGTTGTGGAAAGTGCCGGCGGGCCGATAGCCGTCATTGACTGTTTCGGTATCCTCGATGATGAGAGGATAAGACGCTACTTCGAACTTGGGTGTGAGGTGAAGGGATTGGGGCGAGGGCATGTGAAAAGAATCAAGGATCAGGTGCGAGAAGCAAAAGCGGAACTTCTTCTCAACAGTCCCGCGCAATATGCAAAAGATAAAATGTGAAGTGTTTTACTGCAAGGGGGCGTTTGGTTCTTGATCTGGAGAAAGCAGTAAGGATGAGCGCGATGGATCACCGGTTGAAAAATGAGATTGCAGTTTCGGACGGCCTCCCTCTCTTGAGAGAAGCATACGATGATGCCCTTGATGGGATTGTGCTTCCTATCATTAAGTGTGCGATTAGCGACCACCCAAAAGAATAGGGAGATATTAAAAACCCTCCTGCGGATATTGCTGTGTGCAATCATCCTTTGCAGTGTCTCCTGCACTAAAAATACAGTAAATATACAATCGTATATCCTTCGTAACAGGGTGGTTGTATTGGATCAGATATTGATGAAAAAAGCCCTCTATGTCTCCTTTTCATTCACCAAGAGTATAAAAAAATATAAACATGTGGATGTTTATGGATTTCTTCTAAGCGGTGATAAGATCATCTCTGAAACCTCTCTTAAGGCTCTTGGTGAAAATAGCGGGAACCTCGTTTTTGATCTCCCGTACCAAATCCCCGAAGGTCAGTATAAAATCAAAATTGATACTTTTATTGAAAAAGGAGACTTAGGAGCCACAGGCTTTGTTGTTGTGGAAAGATCTGATTTTAAGAGGATTTTCGATCCCAAAGGCAAAAATGCTGTATATGTTTTTGAAGAAATCCCTGCTCAAAGAGAAGCTGAGGTCGTCAAGCCGACGAACCAGGATAAGTCGATCGGTTATATACTCTTCTCCCGATCTCCGCTTGAGCACGTTTTCCCTGAAAGTCGACCCAAGAAATCTGAGATGATTGATCATCTTGCCATTCAGGTTGTACGTAATGAATTTGAACCCATTACATTTTCCCTGTATCCTCTTGGAAATTTGGGAATGGCAAAAATATCCGTAACCGATTTAGTGGGCGCTAAAGAATCCATATCCAAAAACAAAATAAAAGTTGCTTATGTTGAAATGGTCAAGGAGACCATCGGCTTGCCAGAAGGAAAATTTGAAAATGTGCCAACACTCATCAGGGCGGGCAATCAAGTCGACATTCAGGCAGGTAAGTGTCAGAGATTTTGGCTGACGATCAGAATAGACGATAGCGTTTTGCCCGGAGTATATAAGGGTAAAATAACCATATCCCCTCAAAGCGGGTTAGAAACATCACTTCCTCTCGAAGTAACGGTGATGCCTATATCTCTTGAGGACATTCCAGGTATAGATTATTTCATGCTAATGACCTACGAGTTTACAGAATTGACTATGCCTTGGAGCAGGGAAGAGAGGGAGAAAATCTATCAATCAGCTTGTGCCATTCTCAAGGATTACAAAGAGCACGGGATGACGACCCTTTGTTTGCATTCACCTTTTGTGCTCATCACAAAGGAAGACGGCACGCCTAACCTTGACGATATCTTTGCTGCGTTAAGAGCGGCAAAAGAAATCGGGTTTAAAGGACGGATTATCTGGTATATGGGGCATCTCATTCAAACATCTAAGCCTAAACACCCGGGGAACATCATGAGTTTTGATAAGGGGATTCATTTGTCGCGGCTAAAGTATATCGTGGAAACCGTATCTAAGTATGCTAAGGAGCATGGTTGTCCTGATGTTATCTTTTTACCGATTGATGAACCGGGTGATTCGTATCAAGACTTTCAAAATAGGCGTCGGACTATTGCGCCTCTTTTACTCAAGGCAATAAAAGATTTAGGTGCCCAAACAATGCTTACGAGCAGTGACTATAAACAATTCAAACCTGTTGATTATTTATGCTCTGGCGAAATGAATAAAGAAGATTTAAATGCGGCGCATGACGACGGTTCTTTTTACTGGTTATTTAATAACGACGTCACTACACAATGTCTCAATCCAGCTTATGCCAGATATATTTATGGCTATTACACTTGGATGAATCATGTGGATGGAATGTCATCCTGGACATTCCAAAATACCCAAAATGCAAGGGGTCTCCCGGGACAGGCTGATGTTCATGGGAGCGACATCTATCTTGCCTACCCCGATCCAAACGGTCCTATTGCTACTCTTAAATGGGAAGCGATTCGGGAGGGGATAGATGATCATAAGCTGGTGCATCAATTGGTAAAACGCATACAGAAGCTAAAACGAAAGGGAATCAAAACCTCCCAATACGAAGATTTCCTTCTGGAGATCAGCAAAAAAGAGGGGACCCCTGGCTGTCTAAAAGGAGATGATGAGACGTGGGATCCAATATTTTTCCAGAAAAGCAGAGAGCATTTGATCTCGATGATTTTAGACGCAGAAACAACGGTGAATAAACATGCGATCAGAGTCGATTAGATACCGTCAGGTGAATACAACTTGCATACCATGAAATATGATCAAATGGTAATTTTCAATTCTCTCCGGCCACAGAATTAAGTCTTTTCAACTTTGAACAATGAGTTTCAGAAATCTAAGGGCCCCAAATCCATCATAGAGGGTCATTTTTAGGGAGACGTACGGTGGATCTTACGACCAAAGTACTGGAATATCATGAACTCACTGACCAGCACATCAAGCGATGGTGTGAGCTGGAAGAACGGTCCATCGAACAGAATGCATATCTTTCGCCCTATTTTATGTTGCCGGCTCTCAAACACTTTCCCCCACGAGGAAAACCCATTTTTGTGTTCATTGAGAAAAGAACAAACATTGAGACTGAATTAATGGGAGTCGGAGTGTTTGAATGTTCTCCTAGGACAGTTCAACTGCCCGCCCTTCATTTAAAAGCCTATAGATCTCCCCACACTTATCTTACGGGGTTATTGATCGACAAACAGTATTTTAAGGAAACAACAGATGCTTTTTTCTCATTTTTTCATGACTCACGGGCGAATTGGTGTGGAGTGGAGTTTGTGAGTAGAAAGAAAGAGTCCGAACTGGCGTCCCAATTCGACATCGCAGCATCTCAGTTTGATATTGGTTGGTTCGAATACTCCAGCCAACGGCGACCAATACTCTTGCCGGAAAGAAGTGGCGATGCCAATATGAAGACTACATTGGCAAGTAAGACGAGAAAGAGCTTGCGTCAACACTTAAGACGTTTAAATGACCTTGGAAAAGTACAATGGCGTGTTGTTCGGGGCCAGGAGATTGAGCCAGCATGTATCAATATCTTTCTGGAGCTTGAGCATATGGGCTGGAAAAAGGAAAGGGGTTCTTCTCTCCTTTCTCATGCGAGTCACGAGGCTTTCTTTCGAGAAATGATGAATGGATTTTCCCAAGCCGGAAGGGCTTTTTTCACCGAGCTTTCCATTAACGGCAAAGTCATTTCATCCACAAGCAATTTAATTTCAGGAAGCGCAGGATTTGCCTTTAAGATTGGCTGGGATGAGACATTTTCGAAGCTGGGGCCTGGAATTCTCAATGAGGTGGAATTCATAAAATATTTTTCTGAATTGCTCCCCAATATAAAATACGTGGATAGCGGAGCCGAAGATGGTTCATATCTTGAAAAACTGTGGCCGGACCACGTTTCCATGGTGTCCGGGTTTTATTTATCGAATCCAGCAATGAAACCTTTGCTTCAGGGGATAAACTTCATGCGTAAGGTTAAGCGTTGCTTTCTGAGGCAATCAAACTCTTTGAAATTACTATGACTGGAAAGTTTCATAAACAAGAGAATTCAGTTCATGTAATAGCTGAAGGTTTCGTACTGCCTTATCCAAGATAATAGCACTTGGTAGCTTGGAAATTCCTGTTGCAGTCCTTTCTTGAGAGCCAAACGCAATAACATCGTCTAATCTTCAAGATTATGATTTCTTTCTTGGAATCAAACTTGTGTCAAATAGAGTTTAACCTTGTGATTCAACAAATTCGATACACAGTCTGGAGATTGAAGACACGATGGCAATGGAGGTAGACTCTGATTCCTTTTGAATCCGCCTTGTCTCCTAAATTCTTATTGCGAGGGAGTTCTAAAGAAGCAGTACCCGGACCCTTGGGCGGGGATAATGTTGAATGGCTTTTCTGTGGTACCGCTGCAACATATCGTGCAATCCGCTCTCTCCATCTAGAGATTGGTGATGTGGTTCTGATGCCGGATTACAATTGTGGAATTGAGGTGGACGGTGTCTTAGAGGCTGGGGCTAGCGTTGAGTTCTATAAGGTACGCCGAGATGCATCCATCGATATAGATGATTTAAAGAGTAAGGCATCTGGTAGGGTAAGGGTCGTTTTTGTCATCCACTACTTTGGGTTCCCCCAGCCGATCGAAGAGGTTCTGGATCTTACAAAGGCTCGTGATTTAACTTTGATAGAAGATTGCGCCCATTCCCTCTTTAGTATGAACAATGGCCATTATCTTGGAACATTTGGGGATCTCAGCATTTTCAGTATCAGGAAGACATTGCCGCTGATGGATGGGGGGGCGTTAGTTACCAATAAAGGGAGAACATCGCAACAACCTGTCCAGAAGCCGCGCTGGAGACATACTGCTAGAGAATTTTTCAATTCAATAGGTAGGCGAGGGGAGATGCAGAAAAATATCTTCTTACGGGGGACAGGTCGGCTGTTACGTATCACTGTAAGTAGATTGGCTTCACGATGTGTTGATGAGATGCCTCTTTCAGAGGTTGGATCTCAGAATTTTCTTAATGTTAGGAAACGTCTAAACTGGGGGATGTCCTCTTTTTCCAAAAGACTATTTTATGGAACAGATCATCAAGAGGTGATATCGCGGCGAAGGGAGAACTTTCTCTCCCTCTTGGGACAGCTTTGTGGACGGGAACTGATGTACCCACTCTTCAGTGTTCTTCCTGATGGTGTATGCCCTTGGATTTTTCCTCTGGTTGTTCACGAACGCGACAGAATTTATAAGCATATGAATGAACGTGGTATTGAAATTTTTCGATTATGGTGGTGGGGGCACCCTCTCATCCCTCAAGGCGGAAATCCTGATGCTACTTTCCTGCGGGATAATCTTTTGGCACTTCCTATACACCAGGATTTGACTGAGGCAGAGTTGTCAAATCTCGCAAGTGCTCTGAAGAAGATTATACGATGACAGTAAGAAGAAAGGGAAGGTGTCCCCTGTAAAAGCGCGACACATTTGACAAGGGCATCCTTAATAGAAGTCAAGTCATCTATCCAGGAAATATTTTGAATACAATTAGTTGAAGATGGAATTGTCTGGGATGTTTTTCCGAGGATAAAGAGATCCTTCTGCGGGGGGATTCCGATTCATACAATCATATTCATTAAAGCCTGAAAGCGTTGCAGACCTAGATTGATTAAGCCTGGATATGTAACCTGCGTTTAAAATTAATCCTTTTTATTTCGACCTGTCTGAAGCATACCAGACTCAAAACCACCATTAGGGTGGGAACAGGTGATTACCAAAACTTCAGGGGGCTCCCGTTGGATCGGATATCAACATGAAAATTCAAATCGTGGACACAGACAGCGAGTTTGACGCCTTGGAGGAGCCGTGGAATCGGTTGTCCGATAAGACAGCACCCAACTTTTTCTGCACCTTCGATTATGTCCGGACGGCCTGGAAACATTTTCGGGGTCCTAATGACCGCTTATACATACTGGTGCTTTCCGAAGGGCTATCGATTGTTGGGATTGCGCCCTTCTATATTGGTATTGAACGATATGGAACATGGAGAATACCTCATCGCACAATCCGATGGATTGCCATGTGGGAAGGTGACCGACCCCGACTGCTTGTGGATGGAAACGAGGAGATTTTCTGGAATGAGATCCTTTGCTTCATCAAAAGCAAGAAGCGTTCCTGGGACGTTTTCGATCTGGTCGAACAACCTATGGATGGGCCGGAGGGCGGTGTACGTTCCTTGGTCTCTCGTTCCGGATGGTATTGGGAGAAGGTACCGGATGCGACCGATTACTATATTTCTCTGGAGGGGTCCTGGGACGATTATCTTAAAGGTCTGAGTACAGATACACGAAAAACATGGCGCCGAAAGACGAAACGGCTTTCCTCGATGCTCGGTAATTATACTGTAGAAAAGATTTCAGACCCAAGACAGATGGGGGATGCTCTCGTCCGGTTTGTTCACCTCGAACAATCCGGCTGGAAGGCAGAAGCTGGAATCGGCATTGGGAAGAACAAACGGCATCTGGCATTTTATGAAGATCTCCTATTCCGCCTTGCCGAAAAGGGACAGGCGATGGTATTTTTCTTAACAATCAAAGAAGAGGATATCGCAGGCTCGATCTGCTTCCTTCAGCGGGACACGGTATATTCCAGGCATACAGCTTATTCGCCCGTCCATGCGGCCCATTCACCGGGGATTCTTATCCAAGCCGAAATTATCCAGGAACTTTTTAGGGGGAAATATCGTGAACTTGACCTGCTGGGGATGAGAGAGGAGGGGCCCCCGCCGATGCACAAGACCGAATGGGCTACTGGAAGAAGGGAAACAGTCCATTTGACCGCTTACCGTACAGACAGCCGCCTCCTACCTTTGGTTATTGCCAAACGCCTCAAGCGCATATTCATAAAAAGATCGGAGGAGATAGGGCAGGGAAAAGATGATTCAGTGAAATAGGTTTTTAATGGATTAACAAAACGATTGAATTTGGAGCAGGAGGCGGAAATCAGAAGGAAAATGTTTTTTGTTTACACCTTGGCACGTATCTTTAGTGTTCTTAAGGAAAAAGGCCTAATTGGCGCCACAAGAATGGTTGTTCAGCAGCTAAAGCGTGGTGTCGTTCAATCCCACCTTTATGTGATCGGACACAATATTCTTCCAAACAATTCCATGCCGGTAATCGAGACTGATCTGGAAATTAGGCAAATTACGATAAGTGATAATGATGACATTGACGAAATGACAGAGATAGATGAATGGCAGATACCCAAGTCAGCTACTTTGAAAATGTTTGAAGAAGGACAGCTTTGCTATATTGCCAAACATCAGAACCACATCGTCGCCTGTCAGTGGGTAGTCATAACGAAGGAGTTTGAGGAATATTATCTCCGCCGCGAACTAAGACTGTCACCCAATGAAGCTTATAATTGGAGAGGTTTCACTGTGCCTACCTTCCGCGGGAAAGGAATTCTCCCGCTTCTCGTAGGATATGAAGAATCGGATATTGCCCGAAGATTTGGAAAGACATTTATTCTTGGTTGGGTCAGGACTGATAATCAATCCATGTTACGTGCTCTTAGTAAGCTTGGATGGACGCGGATTGGAGGGATGGGTTTCTTTCAAATCCTGGGCATCCGGTTTCATTACTTATGGGGGCGTCATGCTTTCGAAAGGACAAGACCCCGCTTCAAAATCCAGATATTGTGGTAGCTTTCATGAAAGAACATTTTATGCTTTTTATTTTGTTCAAAAGTGTTAGCATGGCGGCAATATTCCCGGCGTGATCCCTCGGTTCAATCATGAACCTCCTAGCCGCAGCAACCGTTACCTTAAGCCGATCAGGAAGATTTCTAATTAATCTTGGAATAGGGCTATGTTATTCATTGAAGAAATCCGCGATACAGTAAAACTTAAGTCTTTGGCCAACAAATGGAATAATATACTGTCGCAAAGCGAATCGGACAGTATTTTTCTGACTTGGGAATGGGTGTTTAACTGGTGGCAGGTGTATGGAAACGGGAAAGAGCTTCGTGTCCTAGTGGTAAGGGACCAACATGAGGATATTGTTGCCATCGCCCCTTTTTATGTTCATACCAAAAGATTCCTCAGAGGTCTTTCTGTGAATGAGATACGATTCCTCGGTACGGGTGAGGATGTGAGCCCGGATTATCTGGACTTTATTATCATGAAGGGGTTTGAGAATGAGGCCATCAATACCCTTATGAGATATTTAGCTGCCGAAAATGGCTGGGACATTGTCCATCTCACAGATATGCTATCGACCTCCATCACCGCCGAGGGTATTCGGAAAGTGGCCGCGGATAGCGGGCTTATCGTTGAAAGTAGCGAAAGGGCCATTTGCCCGTATATTCGACTTCTGCCTGACTGGGATGAATATATACAAAGTCTGAGCCATAATATGCGGCTCAATATCAAAAGACGGATGCGAAATCTTGAGAAGGATTTCAGGACGAGATATTTCGTCTGGCAAGACATGGAAGGGTTGGAGTATGTGATGGGAAAGCTATCTTCCCTCCATAACAAAAGGTGGGAGCAAAAAGGCGCTAAGCACGGTTTTTCCAGCAAGCAATACAATGCGTTCCATCAGACGGTCGCCAGGGAATTTGCCCTTAAGGGGTGGTTACAGTTGAGTTGCCTGGAATTGAATGATGAAATTGTTGCTATTTTATACGATTATCGATACGGGAAGAAGATATATTACTATCAGGGAGGTTTTGATCCTTCGCTGTATAAATACAGTCCCGGCCTTGTGCTTCGAGCCTACGTGATTCAAAAAGCCATAAAGGATGGAATTAAAGAAATAGATCTCCTGAAGGGGGACTATGAGCATAAATACAAATGGACGGAATACGATCGACAGACTATAAACCTAACGATTGGCAAGAATAACTTTAGGAGTAAGATCTTTTTCCTTGATTCATTCAGGAAACCTCAAATGAAAGCAGCTATTAAGAAAATACTTCCGAATGTTCTATTGGATATGATGAAGCGCGTAAGGGAAATCAAGCAAAAATAGGGATGGATAAGCCTTTGTAAAGGATAGGGCTATCACCTGACTCACATTGATACGTTTAAGGAAGGGTTTTAAATCAAATTTCAAAATATGCCTAAGAAAAGACGGATAAAATATTTTATAAAAGGAATGCTATTTTTATCTTTTTTTTATTTAAGACTCTTTGATCTTATCTTGAAATTATTAACGAGAATGCGTCAAGAGCACCCTTGTATTGTTCTCCTGTACCATAGGATCGTGGACGACAGCTCAAAATATCTTAATAAGGGAGCAACGGTCCATCACCATATAAAGGATTTCAAGCAGGAAATTACGTATTTTAAGAGAAATTTTCAAATATTGAGCATGGACGAAATAGTGGATCATATAAAATTGGGTAAGAGGTTTAGAAGGCCGTCTATTGCAATCACTTTTGACGATGGTTACTTGGACAACTATACTCTTGCTTATCCTGTTTTGAAGAAACATGGGGTACCTGCGACGATTTACTTAACAACAGGACTTGTTGGAACACTTGATGGAATATGGACAGAACAGATTGGACTCGCATTCTTGGAGACTAAAAAGGATTATTTCAATTTTTCTGCGCTTCTTGGAGATAAAGCAATTCCAATAAAGACTAAAGAAGAAAAGGAACAGGCCAATTCAAAGGTGTCAGATGCGCTTAAGCTGAAACCGGATAATAAGCGTAGGGAATTGATGCAAGAACTTTTTGAGATGCTGGAAGTAAATGAAAAGTCTGGGAGGCATTTTGGGGAGAGGATGATGTTGAATTGGGAGGAAGTCCAAGAAATGAGAAAAGATGGAATTACTATCGGCAGCCATAGCCATACTCATCCGATCCTTAGTCAGATGTCAAGTGAAGAAGCAAAAGACGAAATTCTTAATTCTAAGAAGGTTGTTGAAAAAAATGTCGATATTAAAGTTAGACATTTTTCCTTCCCGAATGGTAGGGAAGAAGACTTTTCCGAGGAACTGAGAGATTATTGTCGGGAGATTGGATTTGAAAGCATTTGCTCTGTAGTCTATGGCCCATACGATGCTTCAAAAAAAGATCCGTTCGCCCTCAAAAGAGTGGGCGCAATCCATCCTGTATCGATGATGGCAGGAGAATTAGTAAGACAGTTTTTCAGAAGGGCAATCAAGAAAAGTGACAGGGTCAGTTAGATTTAATCATTTGTTTTCGGAAGAAACAAACTTGAGGGACAAGAGATCATGATGCTAAAAGAATGCAGGGAAAAACGACGGGAACTCTTTAACCTTTTTCGGGATTGTCAAAGGAGAACTGAACGGCCGTCTATTACCAATCGTTGGAAATGAAAAGTATGCTTAAGACGGAAGAACCATAAGAACTCGGAACAACGCCCGTTCATAGGAATGGAAGATGCGATGAAGCAGGGATCAGACATCATAGCAGGGTTCGTTGAGGGTATGGACGTTTCAGGGTATGGAATCGCACGTAGCCTCGGCCGCAAGGGCGTACCGGTATTTGCTTTGAATGATCAGATCCCGGGGTGGGTGCGATTCTCGGGCTACTATAACCACTGTTACATCTTTCAAGACGACCCAACACAACCACGTACTTACCGGGGAGGTGCCGTTCCGAACGAAGATGCGATTTGCAAGCTTTTGCTTGAGTGGAGGAGGGATTTCCAAAGCTCGCCCGTGCTTTTTTGCGGCTCAGACTGGTTTTCGCGGTTGCTTTCTTATCGGCAGCAAGATCTTTGTTCACGTTTTCTTTACCATTGGATTCCAATTGAACTATTCAACAAAATAAACAATAAATGGAAGATGACTGAGTTCTGTGAGCGCGCTGGCGTTTGTGTGCCGCCTAGTCACTTCATTCAACCCGAAGACGACATTGAACAGGTAGCAAAAGACTTCTCTTACCCTTGCCTTGTTAAACCACTTCATCGACACATTGAAGGCTTTCAAGTGGAAGGCAAGGTGTTTATCGCACAGACTGCGGAGAGCCTGAAAGTGTTCTTTGAAACCTACCCTAAATTGAGAGGCGCAACGCTGATTCAGGAGTTGATCGAAGGGGGCGACGACCAGATATTTCAATGCACCGCGTTAGTGAAAAGATCGGGAGAGGTGGGAGCACTCTCCGTTGTGCGGAAGTTACAACAGTATCCACCAGGTTACGGCATGATGTGTCGTGGTAGAACCGAGACAAACAAGGAGCTTGCCTCTGAAGCGATTAAACTCCTAGACGCACTCGGATACAGAGGATTGGGCTCCATGGAATTCAAGTACCGGAAGCAAGATGGCAGGTATTACTTCATTGAAATGAACACCCGGCTGCCATGGTACAACGGCATTTTCGCCGATGCCGGCATTAACCTCGCATACCTCGCTTATCTCGATCTAACCGGCCAATCAGATGGCTCAATGAGTCAACCGAATCAGCGCAACAATGTTACGTGGATCAGCTTGAGAAACTATTCAAAGTGGTACATGGAAACTCAGGGGAAGAACCCAGTTGCCCTTTGGAGATGGCTTGCGTCCGTAGTCAGAGCAGATTCATACGCTTGGTGGAACTGGAAAGATCCCTTACCATTTATTGCCTCGCTCGCAAATTACTTCGGAATAATATGGCGAAAAACCTTGAAAGCATTTTGTTTTGGAAAGTAATTCACACACGCATGTATGACAAAGAAATGGATGTGAATCCGATAAGATATTCCAAATTCGAAGATTTAAGTGTTTAGTCAGTTCCGTTAATATTACTTTATCCTGGTGCACAGGAGTGATGAATATTGATTCCCGGCTAAGGGATGAAGCGGATGATCGGTATGATTGTGGTGAAGCCTGAGAATTCTTTCCGCGTTCGTCAGGTCCGGTTCGACGAATTGGACAGTGAGACCGTTAAGTCATGGGAGTCCCTGGAGGACCGGGCGTTAGAGACCAATGCATATCTTTCCCCGCGTTTTGTGATCCCAGCCATGCGCCACCTGGGAAGACGGGAGGAGTTGCGTGAAACGATGTTTGTCTTTGTGGAAAAGGCTAATGGGGGGGGAGTAGATTTAGTTGGGGCTGGTGTCTTCGTAAAAACCTCTGGAAAACGAAGCTTTCCACTTCCATATCTGCGAGCCTACCGCTCCCGCCACTCTTACCTCTCCGGGATGCTCATAGACAGGGAAGAGGCAAAAAGGACGGTCCGGGCTTTCTTCCAGTTCTTCTGTAACAAGAAGGCAACGTGGCATGGGGTGGAGTTTGAAGATAGATCTGCCGACGGGCCCCAGGCTGAACTGATCGCGGCGATCGCGGAGGAGTTCGGGGGGGCTTGGCAGGAGCAGGAGAGGATCCGTCGGGCTGTATTCGTCCCATCAGAAGGAGGCAACGCATACATACAGGCTCATTTTTCCTCCGGTCGCATTAAGGATCTGCGCCGGATGAGGCGCCGCCTGGAAGAGCAGGGAGATGTCCGCTGGATGGCCCTTTTCGGGACGGAGGTCGACGAGAAGAGCATAGAACGCTTCCTCGAGATCGAACACATGGGATGGAAGGGAGAGAATGGGACTTCGCTCCGGTCCCAACCTTCCCATGAGGCGTTCTTTCGGGAAATGGCTGCTGGGTTTCGGGAAGGGAAGCGACTCTTCTTCACGGAGATGTCGCTTGACGGTATCGTCATTGCTTCCACAAGCAACTTGATTTCTGGAGGGACAGGGTTCGCCTTCAAGATCGGGTGGAATCCCAGTTACGCGAAGATGGCCCCGGGGCTTCTGAACGAAGTGGAGTTTATCCAAAACGCGCCGACCCTTTGTGGAGGTTTGTCCTATATCGACAGCGGGGCCTTGGAGGGATCATTCATAGACAATCTCTGGACAGGACGAAGGATGCTGGTCTCAGGAATCTTTGGAACAACGCCCCTGGGAAAAAAGGTGCTTTGGGGCATTGACCGAATAAGAAGGATTAAACGCTGGGGCCGGTCACACTGGGACCAATGTAACAAATAGAGATGTCCCTTGGTAGGGAGAATACCATGCCCAAAATGTGATCCCTAACAAGGTGCAGGACATTGTTTAAGAAAGCATTAGAACTTGCGTGTGCTAATCATCCATTGAAAACACGAGGGGAAATATTACATCAGCCTATGTCAGAGAATCAGAGGAAAGGAGTATTACTCATAACTGATATTTTTGGTAGGGTCGGGGGAGCTGAGCGAAATATCACCCAGCTCATGATCGGTATCAACAAGGACAAGTTCGAGCTCTGCATTGCATGTTTTGTTTCGGGTAAACTTGTGGAAAGCATGAGAAATCAAGGGTTTTCAATAATCGATCTCAACAAAGCAGGCATTTATACGATTTCCGGCTTAAGAAATCTTGTCTTTTTAAAGAGATTCGTAACTGAGAAGAAAATATCCCTCATTGTAACGTACCATGAAAGCTCTGACTTCTATGGCCTTGTACTTTCACGTATCTGCAACATTCCTATCATTTCAGCCCGAAGGGACATGGGGTTTAAAACAGAACTTCATCATCGACTCGCCTACAAATGTGTAGGAAGATTTTTTGATGCGGTCCTTGCTGTCTCAAACGCTGTTAAGAAAGAGATCATTAAGCGCCGCTGGTTTCCCGAGAAAAAGATTTTTACCATTTACAACGCAATTGACGCGATTGATTATGGCAAAGCAGATGAGGGTATGACGTTAAAGAGAAATCTTGGAATTCACTTAAAATCGCCCGTCGTGGGTATGGTTGCAAACATACACAGGATTAAGGGATATCACTATTTTCTTCGCGCGGCCGGCATTATCCACAGATACAAGCGTGACACCCAATTTTTGATGATCGGCTATGATGAGATCAAGTCTAATTTTACAATAGCCACACTCAAACGATACGGGGAGGAAATGGGCATTTCCGAAAATCTGCATTTCCTCGGGGGGAGAAAGGACATACCAGATCTGATCTCACTTTTTGACGTTGCTGTCCTTGCTTCCTTAAGCGAAGGGTTCTCCAATGTCATTTTGGAATATATGGCCTCATCAAAACCAGTCGTGGCCACCGAGGTGGGAGGAAATCCAGAAACCGTCGTTCACGGAGAGACAGGATTATTGGTTCCTCCAGGAGACGCTGATGCACTTGCAAGCGCTATCCTGTCCATCTTGGAAGATAAAGAGGTAGCGTCAAAGTTTGGAGTGGCCGGCAGAAAACGGGTCGAAGAAAGATTCAGTCTGGACGTCATGTTAAGAAATTATGAAAATCTATTTGAACAGGTCATAAACTCAAGAGGAAACATCGTTCCTTACATGCTTACTTGAGGCTTCAAAAGAGCCATTGGTCAGGGGCCGCCAACTTTAAAAATGATAGAAAATATATATATAGATAAACTGTCCGAAGGCCAATTTGCAAATATGAGAGAAGAGTGGAACTCTCTGTTGGAATCAAGCGCTACCAATGAAATATTTCTTTTATGGGAATGGATGTACTCGTGGTGGGATGTTTTTAGGGATGGAAGCAGAGAACTTTATATCTTGCGTGGCAAGAATTCTAAAGATGAGATGATTGGCATCGCGCCTTTCTATCTCGAAAAGAAAACGTTATTGGGCAGCATTAAAAGAAATACTGTAAGATTTTGTTCTTCCCTCGAGACCTATCCCGATCACCTGGACATCATTGCGACGAGGGAATATGAAAATGTTTTTTCAGAAGCCGTTTTGAAATACCTGAATCAACATGATCAAGATTGGGATCTGATTAGATTGGATGGGGTTCACGAAAATGCGGTCATCATGAAATATATGGCTACTGCTCATACGAAAAAGAATGGGATATTGATGACATCGTTTCCCAGCGCCAGATGTCCATACCTTGTTATTGATAAAACGTTTGAAGGTTATTTAAAATCTTTTTCGCCGAAGAAAAGGCAGACGTTATTAAGGAAGAGAAAGATTTTAATGAACAGGGAAAAAGCTCAGCTGAAAACAGTTCACTCCGAGGAAGACCTGGAGAAACACATTCAGGAATTATTCGACCTCCATGAGGAAAGGGCGAGACGAAAAGGGATAAAGACGACTTTTGTGGGAGAGGATCTGCACAAATTTCACAGCAAAACCATCCATTATCTATTAAAAGAGGACAAAGTAAACCTGACTGTTTTATACAAGGAATCTCCAGCCCTTGCTTCATATTATTGTTTCAAGCACAACCAAAAATATTATTATTTCCAGGCCGGTTTGTCCGATGAAGGAGAGAAAATGAGCGCTGGAACCGTTTTATTTTCTCTTATCATTGAGAATGCTTTTAAAGAAAGATGTAAAGAATTCGACTTCTTGCGTGGGAGTGAAGATTATAAATTCTATTGGACCAAGAGTTATCGTAAGGACTATTCCCTTATCATCAGAAAGGATGATCTTATTAATAAAATGATCTACTACTTTTATGCAATGGTTGGGCGGACCCTCCCTCATTTTCAAAGGATCTATAAACCTATCTTGCATTAATCTCGTAAAGCTATCTTTCTTATGACGGATTTTGAGAGTATCCTGGAATTAGACCAAATGGAGGCGTATTGTCAGTCAGTAAAGCTATGCTACGAAGCGGTTATCGATTAGGATCTAAAGTAATAGCTAAAACCAAAATGCCTCAGCTGTTCCACAGTTTAGCTTATCAGGATAAGCTGACCATTATCATGTATCATGGGATTATTCGTTCTCCCCTTTTGGTCGATGACTGGTGTTTTGTTGATGAGAATGCTTTTACGGCGCAGATAGAGTATCTTAAAAAGCATTTTGAGATTATCGCTCTTTCAGAAGCGGTTGGACGCATGAGAAATGGGGGGATAAAGCGCCCAACCGCCGTCATCACCTTTGATGATGGATATCAAAATAATTTCGACGTAGCTTTCCCAATTTTACGGAGGGAAAGGATCCCTGCAACGATATTTCTTGCAACCGGATTAATTAATACAGACGATACGGTTTGGTACGGTCGCATTAATCTTGGACTGGCAAAGACACGGAGGTCTTCGGTCGAATGGAATGATTTCAAGTTCGACCTCTCGACGTTGGATCTGAAGGCTAAAGCTTCGGCAGCCATCCAAGAGAGTGTGAAAAAACTTGAACATCCTAAGCTCATGGAAACCATTCGCAGGATTATACTGGAGTTGGGTGTTGACCCGGATTGCTCAATAGAGATGGGTTCTCCTTTTCGTATGCTTGACAAAAAGGCGATTGGAGAAATGGCTACCTCTGCACTCATCGAATTCGGCGCCCATACCCATCATCATTCAATCTTGAGTCACCTGTCAGATGGGGAACGCAAGAACGAGATCCGACAGTCCATCGATGTGATTTATGAATTGACCGGAGATCCATGCCGATATTTTGCTTACCCGAATGGGCGAGCGGAAGATTATGACAACGAGACGATTAAGGATCTTAAAACATACGGCATTCAGATGGCTGTGACGACTATTTCGGGGCCAAATGATAGGATGACGCCTGTCATGGAGCTAAGGCGGTACGGAATTGGCGCTGATCTACCGATGGCAGAATTTCAGCTGATGGTTCACCATTTTATTAATAAAATGTTTGGGTGATCGGACGGAAAAGCGGGAGGAGTTGGTCATCTATAGATCCATGAACGTGTCAGATTTTCTCATCCCTTAATCTATCCCTCACCTGGATCCTAAACGTTTAAAATGCACCCTTTCAGAAAATTCATAAAACAGTTCAGTCATTTTTTTAGCGGAATGATCGCCGCACAATTGTTTTCTTTCATTACTTTTCCAATCTTCACGCGGGTGTTGACAGAGGAACAATATGGAATATTAGGTTTAGTTACGACAACCATGTATTTTGCCGTCGCCTTCGCGAAGGCGGGATTATCTGACGGCATTATCAGATTTTACAATGAATATAGTAAGGGTTCCGAGAAGAAAGAGATATTTTCATCGACTGTTATGTCGAGGGGTTTCGTTCTCTCCGTCTTAACAAGTCTGGCATTCATACTCCTATTCCCGTTTTTCCAAAAATATTTGAAGATTAGTGAAAGTTACACAGCTTGTTTCATGATCATGGTTTTGTATCTGTTCGCTAATCCTTTAAATATTATTGTGATGCGCATGCTGAGGGTCAATGACAAAACCATATTCATTAATGTGATGAATATCGTAGGGAAAGGTGTTTCGGTCGGACTTTCATTAATATTCTTGGTCTATGTATTTGGTGCCTTTTACGGATATTTCATCGGGGTGGTCGCAGCAGAATTGATTGTGTCGGTGATTCTCTTCATCTGGTTTTTTAAACATTATAGGGTCAGCCCTTCATTAATATCACGGGAACTTAGTCTAAAAATGATTAAGTTTGGAGCTCCGTTGCTTTTGTCAGAATTAGCTTTTTTATTAATATCTTATTCTGATCGATATCTCATTGTTGCGTATTTAGGAGAGCAGGCTTTGGGACTGTATTCAGTAGGGTACAATGTGGCCATGTATATTGGAAATATTATCATGTTTTCATTATCGTATTCGCTGGTGCCAATTGCCGTTCAGATTTATGGGGATGAGGGGAAAGAAAAGACGGAAGTGTTTCTGAATAAGTGTCTTCGGTACGTATTGATAGCCATCATTCCCATGTGGTTTGGATATGTGGCCATCTCGAAAGAACTTTTTATCATCCTGGCTTCAGCAAAATATGCCACGGCGGCCATCTTTTCTCCATTGATTCTTCTTGCGTACCTTTTTGGAGCGGTGAGTGCAGTCTTTGATGCTCGTTTGTACTTAAGCAAGAAAACAATCATCACTTTTCTAATAGAAATCTCGGGGATCATTTTGAACATCGGCTTAAATTTAATATTATTGAAGAAGCTGGGATTAATGGGAGCAAGTATTGCAGCCCTTGTTTCGAGCATCGCGCAAACCTTCCTATTCATGATTGTATCGAATCGATACTTTAGAGTAAGAATTGAGATGGGGACCATTCTTTATCATATCGGGGTGTCATGCTTAATGTTTCTCATAGTCACTCAAATTAATACCGCGGTTATTTGGATGGATCTCATCCTAAAAATCATTACGGGTACGGTTTTAATCGCACTGGGAGTTCTATTTAAAGAAAAGGAAATCAGAGAAAATATAAAACAATATATTCGTTGAGGATCGGGTAAGATATTTTCATTAAATTGAAAAGGAGGACAAAAGATGGCTATCCGCTGCTCAAGGTGCATTCTTCCGGAGACGATGCCTCATATCAGCTTTGATGGAAACGGCGTCTGTAATTATTGCAAGGAATATGATGAAAATAAGAATAAAATTGATATTAATTATAGTTTAAAAGGAGACAAATTCCGCGGGTTTGTCGACGAAGCCGCCCGGAAAAGGGTCCAAAACGGATCCAAATATGATGCCCTTGTCCCTGTCAGCGGCGGGAGGGATAGTTCTTATGTTGCATGGGAATTGAGCAAGAAGCTTAAAATATTATGTGTCCATTATGACAACCCCTTTTCTTCGTCCCAAACGAAAGTCAATGTCGATCATTTAATGAAGACGATTAAGGCAGATATTGTTACATTCAATCATCCAGGCGATAGGCATGCAAGGAGTTTTAAGGCGAACTTAAAGGCTTGGCTGAAGAAACCTGAAATGGCAACCATGGGACTGATGTGTTTAGCCTGCAAACCCATGTACCTGGAATTTTTTAGGATTGCAAAAAAAAATAAAATTGGATTCATTATCGACGGCTCGAATCCAAACGAGGCCACGACTTTCAAAATAGAAGCTCAAGGAGGCCGTGGGGCAAGAAGTCTTTTCTCGTTAAAATCGATTGTCAATGTTGGAGGAAAGGCCACAAGTAATTTGCGCTATTTTAGGGCGTGTAACATCATCCCTGCCATTCATACATTTTTGTCTTTAAACGGTAATACCCCGTACCTAGAGTGGAAATATCCGGAAATTATCAAATTAGGGTATTTCTATTTTCATCCTTATCGTGAAAAGGAGATCAATGATTGTCTGAGAGAGATCGGATGGGAAAAAGCGAAGGATAACAAATCGCCGTGGCGATTTGACTGTGAAATAGATTCTTTAAAGAACTACTTATTTCAAAAGGTCATAGGCGCCAACGAAAAGGATGATTTATTTAGCAAAAATATTCGGTGGGGTTTGATGACCCGAGAGGAAGCAATGAACCGGCTTGAGGAGGGTGAGGTCAATATTGAAATTGTAGAAAGGGTTTTAGCTAAAGTTGGCATGAAGTTATCTGACCTCCAGGATATTGCAAAATCATGAGTCACAGGAGATTGGAGTAAAACATGGGCATACTCACTTTTTTCATCACTGTTGTAAAAACCGTATTTATCCCCGTTCTGTACTATGGCGGGGTCTTTACCTGCATCCCAACCATTTTCAAGAGAGCGGAGTGGGGTTTCTTTTTAATGGTTGCCCTGATCCCTCAGCCGAATATATTTTATAAGTTATATGAATATCCAATGGGGAAAAACTTTTTGGATTTGTTGTTTATCTCTGTTTTGATTGGAATCGTTATCAATAAAAGGAAATTCGTAACAACGCGCAACTCAATCCTTGTCGGCCTGCTTCTCTTGATCAGTTACCTTTCCCTCTGGAATAGTAGCATGAACTTTTCCCTACCGGCGCCCATTACGCCACGAAATGCATTGCTGGTCCAATGGAAAAGCTATGCCGTAATGATTTTTATGTATGTTTTAGCTTTGAATATTTCAAAGGATGAAAACCAACATAAAATTCTGATTGTGATTATGGCGATCGTGGTATTGTTTATCTCAGTGCAGAGCTTTCGATCTTTTACTGCGGGAATTAATTTTGCCGAAGGAAGTAGAACGGCGGGCCCCTTCGAGACCGTTGGGTTGAATTCAAATCATTTTGCTGCTTTTGTCGTGTCTTATTGTTCGCTCCTTTTGGGGCTCTTACTGTTTGATAAGAATAAATGGCGAAGATTATTATTCTTAGCCGCCGTCGTGTTCGGCCTTCATCCTCTTTTCTTTTCCTACTCAAGGGGGGCCTACGCGGCCGCCATAGGCGTGTTAGTCTTTTTCGGATTAATAAAGAAAAGAAGCTTACTGGTTTTGGCCTTAATCCTTTTTATCAGTTGGCAAGCTTTGCTCCCTTCCTCTGTGGTTGATCGAATCAAGATGACAAGAAGCGGGTCGGGAGGGCTTGAAAGTTCAGCCGCTGTTCGATTGGACTTATGGAATCATGCAGTGAAATTGTTTAAAAAGAACCCTATTTTTGGAGTAGGCTTCGGCGGATTCGAATTTACAGTTCCTGAAGGAATTGAGTTTAAGGACACTCATAATTTATATCTGAAAATATTGAGTGAACAAGGGATCATCGGGTTTTCATTGCTTTTACTCATATTTGTCATGGCACTTAAAAGCGGGCAGAGATTGTTTAAGACAGGTCTAACAGAGTTTCAAAGAGGACTTGGATTTGGGTTTTTGGGATGCACAGTAGCTTTCATCATTACGAATATGTTTGGCGATCGGTGGTCATATTTTGTCTTAGGAGATTATTTTTGGATTACTTGGGGTTTAGTGGACAGAGAGATTTTGATGTCTGGTATTCCAGTGAATGCCGGCGGTGAAGAGAACCAAGAACTAAAGGCCCATCTTGTCGATTCAAACCCTCAGTAGAAATGATCAAGGTTTGCGAATCATTGAGTTTAAAAAGAACAACTCTCGAAACAGAAGAGGGAAAATAGACGGTTGAGATGATGGAGTCAAATGAATGAATCAGCAAATACTTTTGTATCATGAGGTGACTGACTTTCCTGAAAGGACAAGAAAAATTAGAAAGATGAGTCCAGCCGATTCTCTTCTGACAAAGCAATTTGAAGAGCAAATGGCTTTCCTTTCCGATAGACCGAATACGAAGCTTGTCACGGTGGACGATATTTTTGCTGAAGGACAAGATAGCGCTCAAAAAGTCGTTCTTACTTTTGACGATGGATTCATAGGCAACTATCTATTTGCTTTTAAGATCCTGGAAAAGTATGGGTATCGAGCAACTTTTTTCGTTACCGTAGATCATATTTCGAGGAATAGATACATGAGTTGGGATCAACTGGGCGCCCTCCATAAGAACGGCCATTCGATCCAGTCGCATACGATGACTCATCCCATGCTCGGGGAATGCGACGAAAGTCAAATGACGTATGAACTTGAGACTTCAAAAAAGATCATAGAAGGTAGAATAGGAGCGCCGGTAAAATACTTAAGTCTTCCTTTCGGCAGTTCAAATGAGAGGGTGATCGCCATTGCTAAACAGTTAGGGTATCAAGGGATCTTTACTTCCTTGTCTAATATCGGAAAAAGAAAAAACGAATTATGCCAATTTGGCAGGATACACGTAAAAGATACTTATCCGTTGAAGAAATTTATGAGATTAATAGATCCAAATCCGACGCAATTCTTCCTTACCCGATCAGAGGAGGCTTTAAAGGGAATCACAAAGGAGATCATTGGTTTGGATAACTATCGAAAATTATACAGGTTTGTGTATCGAATAGAACTCTAACTGAAGAATCATGAACATACTATTTTTGTCGACTGAAAACCCATATCCCCCGGATGGAGGGCATCATTTAAGGACGTTTAACGTCCTGAAGATTCTCGCAAGCCGGCATCAGATTCATTTTGTAGGTTTTGCCCAGGACAAAAGCGAATTCAAATATATTCCCGAGATCAAAAAGTTTTGTGAGACGGTTGATATTTATAAAGTAAGTAAGACGGGATACAATAAGTCCTTTTTCCTGCTTGCCTGTAAGAATTTATTTTCAAAATACCCTTTAATCGCACGAAGATATTTTATTCAAGAGGCCCGGGAGCGAATTGAACAGATATTTGATCAGTATTCCATTGACCTGGTCCACATGGATATGCTGGCGTTAGGGTTATATAAAGGAATCTTGAAAGATACCCCGGTGATCTTAACAAACCACAATGTTGAATCTTTGAGGATTTATAGGTGGATGCAGAAGGAGAAGAATCTATTCATCAAAGGCTTTCTATTTTACCAATACTTGAAACTGAGAGCTTTTGAGCAGAGCATTTGTCCGGAATTTAATGGATGCATCGTCGTTTCTGAATATGATAAGAATTATTTGAGGAAGCTTTGCGGCATGGATAATTTTGTAATGATTCCTAATGGAGTCGATATTCGTTATTTTAAGCCCGAATATGCAGAGGTGAGGAAAAATCACCTGGTATGGGTAGGGGGAATGACCGGCCCGTACAATTCCGATGCCGTTGACTTTTTTATACAGAAAATATGGTCCCTTATTAAATACAAAGTTCCGGAGGCCACGATTGCTTTCGCCGGCGGGGGGCCAACCCAAACGCTTAGAAACAAGGCGTTAGAGGATAAAAGCGTTCAAGTATTAGGTTTTGTACCTGATATCAGGCCGATTGTGCAAAGGGCTTCTGTCTTTATTGCTCCGATCAGAATCGGAAGTGGGACGAAAATAAAGGTTTTAAATGCCATGGCTCAAGCGAAGCCGGTTGTTGCCACGACCACCGCCGCAGAAGGTATTGATGTGACTCCGGGAGAGAATATTTTAATTGCTGACGATCCTGGAGAATTTGCAGAGAAGGTCGTATATTTATTAAACCATGAACAAATTGCAACGGAGATAGGGACGAGGGCGAGAGAGCTGATCGAAAAAAAATACAGTTGGGATGTCATCTCTGAGAATATTTATAAAACATATGAAAATTATAAGGAGTAAAATTGGAACATGGCTGGCAAGAATAACTGAAGCGTTGTTTTTGGACCAGAGTGTCTTGACCTGTCATTTCATGTTTTGTTTATTGGATGGGCCCGAAATCGAGTCCTGATTGGGATCTCCTTCCGTTATGAACCGACATTACAACTATCCCGATGTGTCGAAAGCGGTCATTGTGCCACTCAGTGAGGAGCAGTTAGCAAGGCGACTCGCGAGCGAAGGTGGTAAAATACGTATGGTTCATGGACGGTATTGGCTGGAGGTGCACCCTGGCCTCTATGACGGGATTCATTGGCTCTCGCGACACACAGCCGAGGAAGTGAGGAAGCCGGCCTTGCTTTGCTGGGGATACCGGGCGGCCTTGCATAACACGGAAAGTCTCGATGCAAATGGCGCCATCCCAATGCATCTGATTACGGACGTCGAGGCCTACGACATGACCGGGCTTCCGTCGAGGACCAGGCGTGAGCTGAGACAGTTCCAGCGGCACGATGTGAGGATAGTGTGCGTCGACAGTCCAGAAGTTTTTCGAGACCAAGGCTACGAAGTGATGTGCTCCTGGCTGGCCCGCACGAGACACAGGTCGGCGGCCCCGGTGAAGAGATACCTTGCGGATGCAGAGCGGAATGTCCTTGATCCTACGCGCCTTGTTCTAGCGGGCATGGCCGGGGACAAGCTGCTCGGATATTCAACGTCCTGGGTTGTGGAAGGAACCGTCTACATCTGGGAATTCCACGTCTCCCCGGAAGCCTTTCCCTTACATCTCAGTACGGCGCTGTGGTTTGAGACGGCGCAGGTCTATCGGCGGAGCGGTGTGGCCCGAGAGATATGTGCCGGTCTAGCGATGCCGGAAAAAGAGGGCCTCACCCGCTACAAAAACCGGCTCGGCTTCCAGCTTACCCGAATCCCAACCAGGGTCTGGCTCCTACGGCTATTGTCCAGATACATCCGAAGCAGACACCCATACCAGTATTACCGTTTCACTGGCGAGGAACCCTGCCGGGTGACTGACGGGAGTTCTTCCGCACAATCGGAAGTGGACCCGGACGACGAAAGCCGGCAGGTGTGCAACGGATGAGTATTCCCGGTTTTTCTTTCAAAGTTTTTGAACGAGAGTGAAATGGGAAAGCAAAATATGGGTTTCAGGCAAGTATTTGTTTTCTTAATCATCCTCATTTGCTTTGTAAATTTAGCCGCGGCAAGACAGATCTGCGTCGCGCCGAGCGGGGGCCGGCCTGACGGGAGCGGAACCATCGACGATCCGTTCGATACTTTGGGCCATGCGCTGGAGCAAGGGCTCCCCGGAGACACCATTGTTCTGCGGGGGGGAATCCACCATGCGGACAACATCTGGTATACAAGACAAGGGGGAGAACCGGGCGCGTTCCTCACGATTGACAGATACCCGAACGAACATGCTGTGATCACGGGCAAAAGACTCGTTATTGAATCGCAGTATATTCGGATTCAAAACATAGAATTCCGAGACTTTCTAATCGTCGTTCGCCATCAGGAAAGAAATCATTGGAGGTACAGTCATCATATCGAAATACTGAATAACAAATTTTCCACTTCAGATGTAGCGATCTATTTTTGCTGTAATGATGGACTCATCGAGGGAAATACCTTCGACCCGGCTTATTATGCCATTTACCTTATGCATGGTAATGGAAATGTCATTCGTGGAAATGATATCAGGAATACTATAAAGTATTCGGTCCATATCTATGACGAAGACAAATATGGCTCATCCGGAGAGCGATATCCCAAAATAACAAATTTGTTGGTTGAAAACAATGTGATCGATGGCTCACAAAGTCGATCCGGAATCATCCTCTCCGGAGGGGACTATTCTAAGCCACCCATTGAGATAAACGGTGTGCTGATCCGAAACAATTTAATATTGAATAATACAACGGGCGGAATTACTTTACAGGGCGATGGCCGGATTAAAAATATCGAAGTTTATAATAATACAATTCATGGAAATCCCGGAGGGGGTATTCGGATTGACCCGGATAAACAAGCTGAAAACATTGCCATTATCAATAATATACTATCGGGTCATCGATCCACCCATCTCTATTCCAATGGCAACGTGACTCATCTTATTGTCAGAAGAAACTTGTATTGGAATCCAACCTTTGTTGGAGCGGGTGTTCGTGATTCGTCTCCTGTGATGGGTAACCCGCGTTTTGCTCATCCGGCTATCCGTGACTTTCACCTGGCCATTGGGAGCGCCGCAATTGGAAAGGGTGAGTCTCTGGCCAAAGTCACCACTGACAAAGATGGAAAACAAAGACCCATTGGATCAGCCCATGATATGGGTGCTTATGAGCATGAGTAAGGGGATACGGTTACTCGAACGACCCCAAAGGGGTCGGTCTTCTGGAATAAACTCTGAAGAAATGTCAGTAGGGAGAGAAAGAAAGGACTTAAAGACGATGGGCAGAGTGATTTCTTTTATTATATCCATCATGTTACTCAGTGCATTGTCAGTATTGTTTGAACCTAAAGTCACTGGTGCTCGAGAATTCTTACCAAAGGGAGACTACTCCTCTGAAATAGAAAAGCAGATTCGCTCAGGAAAGACGACTACTGCAAAATTAATTGTTAATTATCATCCACGGATCTGGTTGCGTGGCTCCTGGGATTTGGATAAAAACAATGTAGGTTCTTTTGCGTGGAGAATCGTCCATGATTCCACTTGTGATGTAGAGGATGTGTCTTGTGACAGCATGACAGGCAAATTCTGTTATGTATCAGATGCTGCTGACACTTACATGTACGGGAAAACAGGCAAGAATACGTACGGGAGAAGATATTTATGGCCGATTTTGGCGGCAGAGGGGGTTGCCCGCAAAAGGTTGTGGAAGCTGCCGGTCAGCGTTCCATGGTCAAGCGAAATCTATGATCTCAAACACACACAGGACCAGCTATTGGCTGATGCGCATAAAAAGCTTTTATCCGCAGTAGATGAATGGGACGATACGGTTGGGGCACACACGGCTTTGCATGGAGCAGCAGGTTATGATTGGCTTGTGAACAGGAAGTATTCAGACGGTGTCACCCGAGTTCTTTCGGACATCGACAGAGTGAATATTCAGAATAGACTTATCAGCCTGGCGGAAAAGATGAAAGCCGATTGCAAAGGCCAGGGACAATTGCTGGGCAGGGCCGACCAAATTTATAAGTACTTTTATCCTGTGATAGGAATGGCGCTTTATGAGCCCGATGGAAAAGGGATCAGTCCTGGAAATAATGCCAAGGCTAAGGAATATCTTGATGATTTTGATGTCTACTGGGTTGGCAAGATACTTCCAGCCCTGAATGAACAGGGGGGAACAGGAGGCTGGCATAGTGGTCTTTGTTACATCTATGATGAGTTTCCGGCATGGGGTTATCATGGGAGCGGGACTCAGAAGGATGCGCTCCCATACCGGGTGGCACCGCTTCTTTATGCTCACTATACGGCTACGGGCCAAAGCTTTGCAAATTCAATCTATGATACGGGTTTTCTAAAATATGCGGGCGAATTTTGGAATTACATGATTTATCCCGACGGCCATTATGTTCCGATTGGGCCTCAAACCGATGAGGAGGAAAGATATACATGGATAGGACCTCTTTTTTCCCACACCCGTAGAAGATTTTCGTCGGACCCTTATGATCAATGGGTGGGGGAACTGATCGGTTGGATCAGGAATGAAAAGGCGCCACATGATTTTGTGAATGAAGGCTCCTATGACATGTTTGATCAGCTCATGTTTTCAGAAAAATATCCAAGTCCAAAAACACCTGAGCAATTGGGATGTGGCACCCGCCATTTTGCCAAGCTGGGGTGGGTGGCGATGCGCTCAGGTTTCACGTCTGTAAATGATTTGGCAGCCCTTTTCATTTGTCAGCGTTATCACTGGAGCGACCTTAATCCCTATTCGCAGAATTCCTTCCATGTTATGCGTAGGGGATGGTTAATCAAAGGAAACAAGAATACGATTTATATCGGTGGGCAATACCAGCAATCCGTTCACGGGTATCCAACCGTGGCACAGGGGGCTCAGGCTTATTCTCCTGGCTCAAAGTACGACGTGGGTCCAGGCATTCAAGCCTTTGAAAGTCATAAGACTTATGACTATATCAAAGGAGATGCCACCAACGCATATGATCCTACCAAACTGAAGAAATTTACCAGACAATGGGTTTATCTTAAGCCGGATATTTTTGTGATTTTTGATAATGTCATCACCACCAAGTCTGATATTGAAAAAAAGTGGGTTGTTGTTCCTGCCGCTTCCCCGACGGATCTGGGTAAAAACGTCCTTAGAATTACAAATGGCCATGGGGGGGCACTGTGGATCAAGAGATTACTGCCACTCAGTGCCTCGGTCAATTTGTCTGGCAGCCAGATTGCGGTTGTTCCAACCCAGAAGGCTACCCAGGCTTTATTTCTCCATGTCATGCAAGCAGTCGATTCCAACAAGGGTGCCGAACAAGTGATAGCCAATGAAGCGACGGTTGTAGTGGAAGGCGATAATTTTCTCGTCAAGGTAGGCAGTTACAAAATGCGATTCAACAAGGATGGAGGATTTGAATGGATGGGCGGCCCTCCCAAAACCCCTTGATCCGCCCCCGGCCGAAGAGCGGCATAGCAGATCCCTCATATGGATTTCACATGAACACTCCACGGAATGGTTCAACACTGGATATATTTGGACTCCGGTGACAGGAATGGCAAAGTTGGGAGAACGGTTCGTTTGGGCAGTGCCCGCATTAGGTAACCTGGCGGCCACATTCTACGGCTGGAAGCTCCATCGCCGCCGCTATGGCCGCTTATATCATCAAACCGTATCTGAAGTTCTTGAAAGAAACACGTGGTCGAAGGAACACATTTTGGAATATCAAAACAAACAACTCCATCATTTGATCCGTCATGCCGTCAAACACATTCCCTACTATAAAGAACGATTCAGCCAGCTCGGTTCGTCCCCGGAGGATATTAAAACCGTCTCAGACCTTCAAAAGCTACCCATTCTTGAAAAGAGTCAGCTTCGCGAAGACCCATTGCAACTTGTGGATGACCGTCTCAATTCAAAAACGTTGATACCTGACCGGACCACTGGATCCACCGGAACTCCGATTAAAATATTTAAAACTTCGGAAGTCCTTCAACGTCACTATGCCTATTTTGATGTACGATGCCGGAGAGCCGCAGGCATCGCTTTTGGTCGTGAGCCTTATGTGATGTTGGGTGTCCAAATCGTAGCACCCCCATCCCGCACGCACCCACCCTTCTGGTGCTACAATTATGTTCATCATCAGCTTTATATGTCGGTATTTCACCTGTCTCCTGTTTATTTATCGTATTACTGCCAAGAAATAAAAAAACGTCCCTATCACGCCATCATGGGTTATCCCTCTGCACTGCACACACTTGCCCAATACATTTTGGAGACAGGCGAGAATGGTTTTCAGTTCAGAACTGCAGTGACCAGTGGTGAAGTGCTGCACTCACATCATCGACGTGTCATTGAACAGGCTTTTGGTTGTCAGGTGTTCGACCAATACGGTTGTACGGAAATCTGTGTGTTTGCGGCACAATGCCGGGAGGGGTCCATGCACATAAGCCCGGATTATGGTGTATTAGAGGTCGTGGACGATTCCGGGAAGCCTGTCCCTGTTGGCACGGCCGGACAGATTATTTGCACGGGTTTGCTCAACGATGCGCATGTTTTGATCAGATACCGATTAGGCGACCGCGGTGCGTTAAGTGATGAACCATGTCGATGTGGAAGTCCATTGCCGGTGTTGAAATCGATCGATGGTCGTACCAGTGACGTTTTCGTTTTGTCTAACGGACGTCGCCTTGGGATTTTGGGGGACGAATTGTATGGTGTATCGTGTGTCGCAGAGTGGCAGCTGATTCAAGAAGCCCCAGATTTGTTTACCATGTGCGTCGTTCCTGCGAAAGGATATAGCTCAGCGGATGGCGAACAAATTCTCAGGAACTTAAGACATGATTTACCGGGAGTGAACATTAATATTAAAACTGTGCCTGCAATTGAACAAGGACCCGGGGGGAAAAGGGCGTTATATGTATCTTTGTTAAGCTCATGACGACCTATGTCTTTATCCTGATTACAGCAATACAATTTTAGTGTGGCTGGAAGGCCACAGATGACGGTTGATTAGCAACTTATGGAAAATGAAAAGAAAGTATCTGTGATCATTCCGTGTCGGAACGAAGTTCAATATATCGAGAGGTGTATCAATAATGTGAGCAGTTTTTATCAACCTCCTGGAGGTTTTGAAGTTATTGTGAT